>Ga0209347_1001443_pt1 | contig 38827 bp, 33 predicted proteins | sample AutmiccommuBRH23_FD_187382 | JGI IMG/M metagenome (GOLD analysis project Ga0209347, IMG submission 187382) | Deep subsurface microbial communities from Mt. Terri, Switzerland - Autotrophic microbial communities BRH/23 (SPAdes) (version 2) | ecosystem: Environmental > Aquatic > Deep subsurface >... | reverse complement strand
TGGATCGAGGTGCCGCCGCGCCACACCGGCGCCTGCAGGCTCGCGCCCAGGATGCGTCGGAGGGCCCGGGCCCTCCGCCGCGCTGGCTGGCTGTAGTCCACGGTGCGCAGTATCGCAGGGCAGCCGTCGGCGGCCCGCCCCCTACCATGGGGCGCAAGGAACGGGCGTGCACGGCGGGCTAGGAGCGGTTGACGGATGAAGCGGGGAATCTCCACGGCGGGCCTGGTGGCGTTCCTTCTCGTCGACCTCGTGCTCGTCTACCTGGCCCTGCGCCCGCCAGCAGTCGGGACCTCCCCCGCCACCCCCCGCGGCGTCGTCACGAGCGCCCCCGTCGCCACGGTCGGGGCGCCCGCCCCGGGACCCGACGGGACGGGGTCGCCGACGACACCACGCACGGCCCCCACCGGATCCACCGTTGGCCAACAGTCGCCACGACCGGTCCGGGTCCTGCTCGCCGCCCTCGACCTCGAGGTCGCGTGGCGGGCCACGGTGGGCACGTGCGCCGCGGGCGGGGCCACGCTGGCCATCTCCATCGACGGTGGCGCGACGTGGGACGAGGTCGAGGCTCCCTCGGCGACCATCTCGAGGATCCAGCCGCTCGACCGGGACCGGGGCTTCGTCGTCGGTGGGGTGGAGGGCTGCGGCCAGGACCAGTTCACTACCCGGGACGGGGGACAGGCCTGGGCGGGTCCGACGGCGCTCGTGGGTGGTTGGGCGCGCCGGCTGGACCGCCCGACCGAGGTCACGACCCCGCAGTCGCCCACGGCTGAGCCGTGCGAGGGCGACACCGTCATCGACCTGTCCCGCACGTCGGCGGAGCAGGCTGAAGCGCTCTGCAGCGACGGAGGGGTCAGGGTCACCGATGACGGGGGTGTCAGCTGGCGTGACTCCGGTCGGGCCACCGGAGCGCTGGCTCTCTCCAACCGCCTCGAGGACGGGGTCCTCGCGACGTACGTCGCCCGGGTCGGCGTCGAGGGGTGCGAAGGGGTCCAGGTCGCCAGGGTGACCCAGGGGGCTGACCCGGCCGAGGTGGCGTGCGTCCCCTCGGTCCGGGCGACCGGCGGCGACGTGGCCATCTCCGTGGCGGGCGACGCCGGATGGCTCGTCGTCGACGACCGGACGTGGGTCAGTGGTGCTGCCCTGACCGTCTGGGAAGAGGCCTGACCGCGCTCGACGGCTACTCGTAGGTCTCGAGCTCGTCGGTGCGGATCGCCTCACCGAGCTGCGTCATCCGCGCATCGTCGACGACGTCGATCGACTGCCCGTCAGCGCTGGTGCCGAAGCCGCTGAACGGTGCGGTGATGAAGCGGACGTCGCCCCCTCGGATGTGCCGCATCGCGAAGGCCTCCGAACGCATGGTGGAGGCGTCGAGGTTCTGGTCCACGGTGAGGTTGCTCGTCGCGGCGTCGAGGAAGTCCTTGAGCTGCAGGGGGTTGGTCAGGGTCTCCCGGCTGAGCGCCTTGAGCATCAGGGCCTTGATGAAGGCCTGCTGCCGCTTGCCGCGCGAGATGTCACCCTCGCTCAGCTGGTAGCGCTGGCGCACGAAGACGAGGGCTGTCTCGCCGTCCATGTGCATCATCCCCTTGGGGAAGACCTTCCCGTCCCCCTCGGACGCCTCCTCGACATTGACGTCGACGCCGCCGACCGCGTCGGTCATCGCCTTGAACCCCTCGAAACCCACCATGGCCACGTGGTCGATCTCGATGCCGAGCAGGTTCTGCATCGTCTTCACCAGGAGCGGCGCGCCGCCGTAGGCGTAGGCAGCGTTGAGCTTCGCCTCACCGCGTCCCGGGATCGGCACCCAGAGGTCACGGGGGAAGTGGATGAGGGTGACGTCGCGGCGGTCCTCCGGCACGTGGACGAGGACCATGACGTCCGATCGTGAGCCGGTGTCGCCGGGTCGGGCGTCGTTGCCGATGAGCAGGTAGTTGGTCCCGTTCGCCTCGGGCTGGGCGACGACGTCACCGTCCTTGCCCGTCGGCCGGGTGCCCGCATCGGGCAGGAGCGTTGCCTGCTTGACGTTGTCCGTGATGATGTGGTTGAGCCAGCCGAGGTAGCCGCCGACGACGAGCACGGGGACCAGCAGGAGCACGAGCGCCGCCACGAGCACCTTCCGGTTGCGACGGCGTTCCCGGCTCGCCCGCCTCGGCGGGGGCTCGGCGGCCTCGCCGTCCCCCGTCGCGTCGAAGAGGTCCGGCTCGTGCACCTCCCGAGCGCCATCCACCCGGCAAGTCTAGGTCGGCGCCGCTGAATACACTGACCGTCATGTCAAGAAGGCCGGGGCCCATCAGCGGCGACGTCCCTGTCGCAGTGGGCGCCGCCCTCCTGTTCATCGTCTACGTGTGGGTGCTGACCCGGGCGACCGTCCCCGTGGTCACCACGCTGGCCTTCGCCAGTGACACCCGCCCCAAGGTGTATGCCGGTCTGCTCGCGCTGCTGGTCGGGCTCCCCGGGTGCCTGCTCACGTTGCCGAGGGCCCTGGCCGCTGATCCCCCGCGGGTGCAGCCGTCGGTCCGGGAGCGACGACAGATGGCCGCCCGCCGCAGGTCCTTCGTCAAGACCGACGTCATCGGGCTGGCGGCCCTGCTGTTCGCCCAGGTCCCGCTCCCCGCGCCATGGGGTCCGGCCGGCAAGGCGGCCACGATCGCCAACATCACCAAGTCAGCCGAGATCGTGGAGCTCAGCGCCCGCTTCGCGAACTGGTCGATCGGCATCTTCGGCATCGGGGTGCTCGCGGCGGTCATGGTGCGCGTCTACAGCCACGCGGCAGCGTTCCGAGTCCTCGGAATCGTCCTCGCTTTCGGCGTTCCCGTGATCGCATGGTTCATCCTCGTGCGGTCGATCTGAACGCCGGCGGCACTCCGCGCGCCAGCGTCGTCACCCGGCGGCTCAGCGGCTGCGGCTCTGGTCCTGGAGGCGCCTGACGACCTCGGCCACGGTGGCGGCGCTGTCGCGCCACCGTCGCCGGCTGGCGTTCGCTCGCCCGGCTCGCCTCAGCGAGTCCCGGCGAGTCTCGTCGTGCTCCAGGCCCAGGACGGCGCCCGGGAGGTCGCTCGTTGCGGCGACCAGGACGGCCCCGTCTCCCGCGACCTCTGGAATGGAAGCCGCTGCGAGGGCCACGACGGGGCAGCCGCGCCGCTGGGCCTCGATGACGGGCAGCCCGAAGCCTTCGTACCGCGAAGGGAAGACGAGGCAGCGGGCGTGGTCGTACAGCCAGATGATCTCCTCGTCGGAGAGCCGTCCGGCGAACGTGGCCCGGCGCCACGTCTGTCGGTGCTCGGCCTGGAACACCCGATCGCCGCCGGATGCCCCGACGACCACCGACCGGATCCCTTCCGCCTCGAGAGCGGTCAGCGCTGCGGCGAGGTTCTTGTGACGCGCGAACGTCCCGACGCAGAGGACGAAGTCCTCGTCGAGGTGCGGCAGCTGCGGACGGCTCGGCTCGACGCCGTCCACGTGGTCGCTCCCGTTCCCCGCGACGACGATGCTTCCTTGCGACACGTGGAGGACGGCGGCGAGCTCCGAGGCGCTGAAAGTGGAGACGGTCAGGATGGCCGCTGCGCGGCGGGCGAGGATGCGGTACATCAGGCGGTACCAGGTCCCGAACAGCGTGCTGTACGTGTCAGGGAACCGGAACGGGGAGGCGTCGTGCATGGTGACGATCTGGCGTCGGGCGGCCAGCGGCGCGGGGCCACCCAGGCTGACGAGCAGCTGTCGGCGGGCGGCCCACGGGAGCCAGAGCTGCTCGAAGAGGGTGCCGCTGAGCGGGGCGCGCCTGACGACCACGTCGAGCGGCAGCCACGAGGGGACGTCGGCGTCGCGGGGGAGGTGCAGCGTGACCGGGCCGTCGAGCAGGGGCAGCATCCGCCGCGCGATCTCGCCGGCGTAGCGCTGGGTCCCGGTGACGGGTTGGCTGAGCCACTTGCCGTTGAGCCCCACGCCTCCGGCGCTCATCGGGGTCGTCCTGCGCCGGCGCCCGGTGGCAGGACCGAGTCGTAGAGGGAGAGGTAGTCCTCGGCGACCCGATCCCAGGTGAAGTCCTCGACGTTTCGGCGGCCGTTGTCGGCCAGGACCGCACGCAGCGCCGGGTCGTCGATGACCCTGCGGATGGCGCGTCCCAGGGCAGTGGCGTCCGTGGGGTCCACGAGGAGCGCGTCGACCCCGTCCGTGACGATGTCGCGGGCTCCGCTGTTCGCAGTGAGGACCAGGGGCGAGCCGCCCCGCCAGGCCTCGAGGGCCACGATCCCGAAGGCCTCGACGCGACTGGGCACCACCACGACCGACGACTGCTCCATGAGCCAGGCCACCTCGGGCCGGCTGATCCGGCCGGGGAGGACCACCGAGTCGGTGAGGCCGAGCTGCTCGACGAGCCTGGTGAGCTCGGGGAGCGCAGCGCCGGCTCCGGCGATGACGAGGCGCTCGCCGGGGAGCCGAGCCGAGCCGAAGGCCCGGACGAGCAGGTCGAACCCCTTGACGGCCTCGACCCGCCCGACGGCGCCCACGACGACCCCGCTTCCCGGCCACCACTCCGGGGGAGTGCCCGGAGCTCGCTCAGCGTCGGCATCGAGCTCCACGCCGTTGGGGACGACGACGGGTTCCCTGGTCGCATAGGTGTTCACGAGGTCGCGCGCCACCATGCTCGAGCAGGCGGTGACTGCCACGGCGCGGTCGCCCGCGAGGCGCAGGGCCCGGCGGAGCAGTGCCGACCTCTCGAAGACCTGGTGATCGTCCATGAAGGTCTCGCCATGACCACTGACGACCAGTGGCGTGCGCGTGAGCCGGCTGAGGGCCAGCGCGTACACGCCGTTGGGGCCGAAGCAGTGGACGTGGAGGACGTCCGGCCGGAAGCTGCGGTAGGCCAGGAGCCAGGAACGCAGGGCGGCGGGCAGCTCCAGGCCGAAACGGAGGAGGGACCGGACGGATCGAGCCGGCAGCGGCGTGGGCAGGTCCCGGACCTCGACGCCGTCGATCTGCCGGGTCCCGAGGTGCTCTCCCCGGTCGACGGTCCACACCACGACCTGGTGGCCCCGCGAGGCGAGCACCCTGGCCACGTGCCGGACGTGCTCCTCGACCCCGCCGGTGTGCGGATCGAATGATGACGAGACGAGCGCGACTCGCCGATCCATGTCCCTCCGCCCGTGCGTCGTGGCCGCCCAGCGGCAGCCGGCTCACCCTATGATGCGGGAGCGCTCGGCGGGAGTGGTCCGCGCCCGGCCGAAGACCCGAACGGAGGCCCAGTGCCACGCCTGACGATCGCCACCGTGGCTGCCGAACACCCCATGGGCGCTCAGGTCTATGAGGCCGAGATCGCTCATCTGGCGGGCGCCGCCCTGGCCGCCGTGGACGGGGAGGGGTGGCAGGCTCGTCGGCTGACCGTCCGTTCCCTGCGCGCGGCCACGCCGGGCAACCGCAGGCTGCCGATGGGCTGGGTGACCACCTCGTCACCCGCGGCCCGGCGGGAGCTGGGGCGGCTGCTCTACGCCGGCGACACGGTGTCCCATCGGACGAACCTCGAGCTGCCGCCCTCGCCGCGTGCGGACGTCGTCACGCTCCATGACGTCGTGGCCTGGAAGTTCCCCGACGAGTCCGCCCCGGTGCCGGCCGCCAGGGACGAGCTGCGGCGCGCGGCGGCGGTCATCTGCGTGTCCCACTTCAGTGCCGCGGAGGCCGTCGAGCTCCTCGGCATCGCGGCGCCCCATGTCGTGCACAACGGGGTCGACAGCCGCTTCTTCGACCCGGCCCCGGCTCACCCCGAGGTCCTCCGTCGGCTCGGGGTCGACGGCGCGTACGTCCTCGTCACCGGGGGTGCCTCCGCCCGGAAGAACCTCGAAGGGCTCGCGGCGGCCTGGCGCGAGGTGTCGCGGGCGAGGCCGGACCTCACCCTCGTCCTCTCCGGCCCGGAGCACCCCCGCCGCACTGCGCTCTTCACCGACGTCCGGTCGGCTCGGCTCGTCGGGCGCGTCGACGGTTCGCTCCTCCCGTCGCTGGTCGCAGGGTCGTCGGCCCTGGTCGTGCCATCTCATTACGAGGGCTTCGGTCTCCCCGCGCTCGAGGGCATGGCCGCAGGAGTGCCCGTGGTGGCGTCTCGCACCAGCTCGCTCCCGGAGGTCGTCGGGGACGGCGGTCTCCTCGTGGACCCCACCCCCCGAGGCCTGAGCGAGGGCATCCTCGTCGCGGTCTCCGGCGATGCCGAGGTCCGGGCGATGTCGCTGCGGGGCCGGCGGAGAGCCGAGGCCTTCACGTGGGAGGAGAGTGCGCGACGACACGCTGAGGTCTGGTCCGCCGTGGCCCGCGCGGGTGCCTGAGAAATGGGGTGGAAGGCGCTTTGATCGTGACGTTTCACCCACTTCCGGGCCCCGGGTCACAGATCCGCAAAGAGCCGTGTGACCTGCGCGGAAAGGCGCGCCACCGGAGGCTGCCATGCGGTATCGTCTGCCTCGGCTCGCGGGGAGCGTTCTTTTGCAGTTTCAGAGCCGCGGAGCACCCAAGCAGCGTCCACATTCCCGAGGGGGAGTCACCCACATGACCCACAACGAGACCGGCTCCGGCCTGCGCCCATCGCGGCGCACCGTGGTCAAGGGCGCGGCCTGGGCGGTCCCCGCCGTCGCCGTCGCCGCCAGCACACCCGCTTCGGCGTCGTCGCCGGAGGAGCCGGAGATCAACTTCGAGCTCAGCTCGTTGTGCAAGCTTCCCGGCCAGTCCAGCGGCGACAAGTGCTACGACAAGGGCAACGTCGCCTTCCTCGTCTTCGACAACACGAAGAGCGCGCAGGACTACACGATCTGCGAGGTCACCGCGATCTACAACGACAAGATGCGGCTCTGCGTCGTCGGCATCTCGGACCCCGCGGTCGACTGCGGCGCGTTCGCCGACTCCATCACGATCCCGGCCGGTGAGTCGAAGACCATCGCCGTCTGGACCAACGGGGCCGATGAGAGCTCCGGCGGGACCTTCACGGTCGAGTTCACCGGCGGCTTCTCCGGCGAGTGCGCGGCCGCCGAGCCGCAGAGCGGCAACCTCACCGGCGGGTCGTGGACGAGCGGTGGCGGCAGCTGCAAGGCCCAGCCTGCCGGCTGCTCCGCGATCCCGAGCATCTGCGGCACCGGCAAGTGCGGCGCGAGCGGCTGATCGGCTCAGACGTGTTGTGGAAGGGCCCCGGCCAACAGCCGGGGCCCTTCTGCGTTCGCGCCCCGTGGACTGCCGGCGAGGCGCCCTCTCAGGTGGCGCTGAGCTCCTCGACGATGTCCTCGACGAGCTCGCCGACCGCGACATGGCCGATCACGGGCCCGCCGGCCAGGAGCCCGTCGCGACCCAGGGCGATGGCCGCCGGGAACGAGGAGATCCCGCACGACTGCCGAGCCCAGGCCCGCTCGTCGTACAGCGTGCTCTCCGGGTCGGCGCCGTTCTCCGACGCCTGTGAGTACACCAGCCGAACGTCGAGCTGGGGGAGCTGCGCCTGCCAGGCCGGCGCCTGCGCGACGACCTCGCTGCACCAGCCACAGGTTCGCGAGACGAAGAGCAACAACTGGGCCCGCTCGGCGCTCAGGTCGCGGAGGGTCACCTCGGTACCGTCGACGTGCGACACCAGCACCGCTGGTGTCGGCGTCCTGATGTAGTCGGCGGCGTCATCCTCGTCCTCGGCCGGGTCCGCCTCGAGCCGGGCGCTGCCCTGGCCGTGCATCGTCACGCCCACGGTCACCGCAGCGGCCGCGGCCCCGGCGACCCACCACCACCCCGCCGCTCCAAGGCCGACCATCGCGCTCGCTGGGCCGACCCCAGCGACGTGGGCCCAGATGGCGAGACCGGCGACCACGAGGTACCAGACGTTCCGCACCACCGTGAGGCGTGTGACCGGACCGGCGCCCAACGCCCCGAAGCAGTCACAGTCGACCGGCTCCGGCTGGGCCGCGGCGCGCGCGATCAGGACGAGATAGCCGGCGAAGAGGAGGGCTGCTGCGACGGCCACGGCAGTGCCGAGCCAGCCGGTGGTGAGAACGAGGCCCACCGCGAGCGCGAGCTCGGCCCAGGGGTGGGCCTTGACGAGTCGGGGGTCACGCAGCCATCGCGGGACGTCGAGCGCCACGAGGGCGTCCGCGGAGCGAGCCGGCGCCCTGAGCTTGCCGGCAGCCGCGACCGCGAGCACGGCCGCGAGCAGGACGGGGGCGAGGACGAGCGCAGTCGGTGGCACGTTGCGGAGTCTATGTCGCGCCTGGGGCGGCCACCGGGCCTGACCAGCCAGTGTGACCAGTGGCGCTGCCGGTGTGGCCCGCAGGCCCTGTCGGCAACGTCGCACCCGACCGGCAGAATGACCGTCATGCGCGTCATCACGGCCAACGTCAACGGGATCCGGGCGGCGATGCGTCGCGGCGCGGCCCCGTGGATCTCCGACGCGGCACCGGACGTGCTGTGCCTCCAGGAGGTCCGGGCCGACGAGACGGAGCTCGCCAAGGCGCTGGCCGAGGCCGGGCTCGGGCACTGGCACGTGGCTCACACGGAGGGCACGGCCAAGGGCCGCGCCGGGGTGGCGGTCGCGACCCGGGAGCCCCACACGGCGGTGCGGGTCGGGGTCGACGGCGCGTTCGCCGCGGCGGGCCGGTGGGTCGAGGTGGACATCTCGACGGCTGCGGGCGTCGTGACGGTCGCGTCGACCTACGTCCACACCGGTGCCGCCGGGACTGATCGCCAGGTCGAGAAGCAGCTGTTCCTCGACGCGATGACCGGTCGCCTGCAGCGCGCCGCCGAGGCAGGTGCGCTCATGGTCGTGACCGGGGATCTCAACGTCGCGCACCGCGAGGACGACCTGAAGAACTGGAAGGGCAACCTGAGGAAGTCAGGCTTCCTGCCGGAGGAACGGGCCTACTTCGACCGGTGGTTCGACGAGCTGGCCTGGGTCGACGTGCATCGGGCCCTGCACGGGCCGGGGCCAGGGCCCTACACCTGGTGGTCCTGGCGTGGGAAGGCGTTCGACAACGACGCCGGGTGGCGCATCGACTACCAGCTGGCGAGCGGGTCGTTGGCCTCCCTGGCCCGGTCCGCCAGCGTCGGTCGGGCCGAGACCTACGCCGCCCGCTGGAGCGACCACGCCCCGGTGGTCGTCGACTACGACCTCTGACGACGGTCGGACGCGGATTCGGACGACACCGGCCGATGGGCCAGAATGCAGCCATGCCCTCGAGCCACCAGCCTCGCAGCCTCTCCGGAATGCAGCCGACGAGCGACTCCCTCCACCTCGGCAACTACATCGGTGCGCTCGTCGAGTGGGTGAAGCTCCAGGAGTCTCACGATGCCTTCTACTTCGTCGCCGACCTCCACTCGCTGACGGTCTTCCCGGACCCCGGCGTCCTGCGGGAGCGGACCCGTGCCACCGCAGCGCAGTTCATCGCCGGCGGCGTCGACCCGACGCGTTCCGTGCTCTTCGTGCAGAGCCACGTGGCCCAGCACACGGAGCTGGCCTGGGTGCTGTCCACGTTGACGGGCTTCGGCGAGGCGAGCCGGATGACGCAGTTCAAGGACAAGACGGCCAAGGGCGCCGTGGCCAACGTCGGGCTGTTCACCTACCCGATCCTCATGGCCGCCGACATCCTGATCTACGACCCGGCGGTCGTGCCCGTCGGGGAGGACCAGCGACAGCACCTCGAGCTGTCCCGCGACCTGGCCGGTCGGTTCAACCAGCGGTTCGGCGACACCCTCGTCGTCCCCGAGCCGCACATCATCCGTGAGATCGCCAAGATTCAGGACCTGCAGGAGCCGACGGCCAAGATGAGCAAGTCGGCCGCGTCCGATGCCGGCCTCATCTCGCTCCTCGAGGACCCGGCCCGGATCGCCAAGAAGATCAGGTCGGCTGTGACCGATACCGAGCGCGAGATCCGGTACGACCCGGCCGCCAAGCCGGGCATCTCCAACCTGCTCTCGATCCACCACGCCCTCTCGGGCACGCCGATCCCGCAGCTCGAGGCGGCCTTCGAGGGCAAGGGCTACGGCGACCTCAAGAAGGAGGTCGCCGACGTCGTCGTCAGTGCGATCACCCCGTTCCGTGACCGGACCCTGGAGCTGCTCCAGGACCCGGCCCAGCTCGACGCCATCCTGGCCGATGGGGCGGAGCGGGCGGCGGAGGTGGCGGAGGCGACGGTGCGCCGGGTCTATGACCGGGTCGGTCTCCTTCCCGCCCTCAAGCGCGGTTGCTGACCTGCTGCCCAGTTCGTCGGGCTGGCTGACCTGGGCGGGGTCCGCAGCCGGGGATTCAGTAGGGTCTGGGGTGTGACCGAACCAACGACGATCGGTGTCTCCATCCCGATCCCGTCACCGCACGGCGACTTCCTGCAGGAGCGCCGGGCGGCGTTCGGTGACGCTGCGGCCTGGCGGATCCCCGCGCACATCACGCTCCTGCCGCCCACCGCGATCGAGGGCGAGCTCTACGAGGAGTTCATCGCCCACTGCAAGCAGGTCGCCGCGGAGCGGGAGGCGTTCGAGGTGGTCCTCCGGGGGACGGGCACGTTCCGACCCATCTCCGATGTGGTCTACATCCAGGTCGCCCAAGGGGTCTCGGCCTGTGAGCGCCTGGAGACGGCGCTGCGGTCAGGCCCGATCCAGCGCAACCTCGACTTCTACTACCACCCGCACGTGACGGTCGCCCACAACGTGTCGTCCGAGCGGCTGGACCAGGCCTTCGAGGAGCTGGCTGCCTTCCACGTGGCTTTCCGGGTGGACGCGTTCCACCTCTACGTCCTGGGTACTGACCAGGTGTGGCGTCCCACCCATGACTTCCGACTGCGGGGCAGCCAGGGAGGGTGACCCCAGCATGTCGATGAAGACCTTCGGCGCGCAGCTCAAGGCGTCCGCGCCGTACCGGGCCTGGAGGCGGTACGGCGACGCCAACGGGGACCTGCTCGCGGCTGGTGTCGGGTACTTCGCCTTCTTCTCGATCTTCCCCGCCCTGGCGCTGGCCTTCACGGTGTTCGGGTTCGTCCTGCAGGGCCGCCCGGACCTGCTCGCGGCCATCGCCGACTCGATGAACGGCTACCTCCCGGGGATGGTGCGGACCGAGAGCAACCCGGACGGGATCATCAGCCTCGCGGCGCCGCAGAGCTCGACGCTGACGATCACCGGCATCGTCTCGGTCGTCACGTTGCTCTTCTCGGGGCTCGGGTGGATCAGCGCGATGCGGACCGGGATCCGTGGGGTCTTCGGGCTCGACGCCAGCCCCGGGTCGTTCGTCACGGCGAAGCTGAGGGACCTCGGCGTCCTCCTCACGCTGGGGCTGGGCATCGCGGCCTCCGCCATCATGACGAGCGTCGTCGGGGGCCTGGCGGTGCAGATCGCGGGTTGGGTCGGCCTCGGCGGGAACGCCGTCCTGGTCACCGTCGTCGGCCTGCTCATCGGGGTCGTGTTCGACACCCTCCTCATGGTCGTCCTGATCCGGATGCTCTCCGGCGTCCCGTTGCCGTGGGCGAACGTGCGCAACGGGGCCGTCGTCGGCGCTGTCCTGCTGACGGCGATGAAGTACTTCGGCGGTGTGCTCATCGAGCGGGCCACCGCGAACCCGTTGCTCGGCGCCGTGGCCGTCGCGGTGGGCCTCCTCTTCTGGCTCAACCTCATGTCGCGCGTCGTGCTGCTCGCGTCCGCGTGGGCAGCCAACGACGTCGACGTGGCCCGCCTCGCCGGCGAGGAGGCCGAGGTCCACGAGCGGCAGGACGCTCCGCCTGCCGCGAGGACCACAGATGAGCCGTATGCCGCTCAGCTCGCTCCCGTGCCGCCGCCGAGTCGGGCGGGTGATCGGGTCTCCGCCCTCGCGGGTGCCGTGCTGGGTGCCGCGGGGGCGCTCGCGGTGGCAGCCGTGCGCCGTGCCCGCCGCTCCTGAGGCGGCCCGTTCTCAGAAGATCCAGTACTCCGCTCGAGGCAGCCGGGCGAGGCTCATCAGCAGCCAGACGTCGGCGATGACGAAGGCGGTGAGCAGCCCTGCGACGATCGCCCGGCCGGTTCGGTCCCGGGCGGCCATCGCGATCAGGACGGCCCCCACGGGCGCGGCGAGGAAGAGCAGCCGCGCCGCGATCCAGGCGACAGCGAGCGCGTAGGCGAGGTAGGCGACGACCGTCATGACGAGCACCGAGACGATGAGGAGGCGGACGGGGTCGCGGCGGAGGCGACGAGGCAGCGCCAGGACCGGGGCTCCCCGGCGACGCGCCGCCCTGGTGAGCAGGATGACCAGGGCGACAGCCGCCAAGACCGCGAGGGCCTCGAGGGCGAGCGGCGCCTTGACGGCGTTCCGGTAGTACTCCACCGGGACGAAGAGGTACGAGACCATCGAGCCGAGCCAGGTCACTGCCTGCTCTGTGCTGGTCAGCCGCATCGGCGGGAATGACACTCCGAGGCTGGCGATGCCCTGGGCGCCCGTGAGGTCACCGTAGAGGGCGAGGTTGCGCACGAACCACCAGCCCGCTGCGGCCACGACGCCGGCAGTGACGGCGAGGGCCTGGGCCATCCGGACGCGAAGGGTGGTGTCCGTGCGCAGCGCCTGCGTCAGGAGGGCAGCCGCGAGGAGCGCCACGGCCACCACCTTGACGAGGATCGCGAGGCCGATGAGCGCACCGAAGAGGACGTGGCCCCACCAGGAGGTGGTGGAACGCCGGAGCAGGCGCACTCCGAGCAGCACCGCAGCGGCGGCGACGACGATGGCCAGGTAGTCGTTCTGCACCGTCGAGCCCATCGCGAGCATGAGCGGGTTCACGGCGACCAGCGCAGCTGCGCTGAGCCGGGTGTGGCGGGTGGCTCCGAGCGCGGCCGCCGTCTGCGCGGTCAGCACCACGAGGACCGGGACGAGCAGGACCCAGGCCAGCCGGACCGCCCAGAAGGGCGCCTCGCCGATTCCGGCTCCGGCGACGTCGGCGATGAGGGCACTCGGTGCGTAGTAGCCAGGGCCCATCTGGGCCTCGTACTGCGTCCCGGGCTCTCCGAGGACGGGCATCCGGTGCTGCCTGGCATAGAAGAGCACGTTGGACCAGTGCGCCGGCTCGTCATAGGGCTGTCCGGGTGGGGTGAACCGGACGAAGAGGAGCGTCGCGGCGGCGCCGATGGCCGCGGGCAGCAAGGCGGCGCGGGCCGAGGGCAACCGATGCACGGTCGGACCCTAGCGCAGCCGGCTGGACCGCCTGGACCGGTGACCAGCGTGTCGCCGCGCCACGACGAGCAGCCCCAGGACGAGCAGCCCCAGGCCGACCGCGGCGGCGAGGGCGGTGACTCCCCACGTGGCGACCCCGACTGCGGTCCGTTCCGTGACCGCCCCCTCCGGCACGGCAGCCTGGGCCGACCCGCGAGTCGCCGTCGGGTTGGCGGCCGCGCTGGGGGCCGGCGGCGTCCCCGGCATCGGTGGAGCGGCGGCTGGAACAGGCGGCGGCGGCGCGGCGTCGGGCTCGACGAGGACCCCCACGGGTGAGGCCACGTCGACGTTGGCGAAGCCCCAGTCGAGGAGCGCAGCCGTGTCCTTCCAGTCCCCGGTCGTGCTACCCATCTGCGTCACGATGAGGGTCCGCCCCGCGCGCGTGGCGGCGCCGATGAAGGTGTGCTGGGCCCGGTTGGTACGACCGGGCTTGATCCCGATCGCTCCCGGGTACCTCCCGAGGAGCTCGTTGATGTTCTGGATCTGGAATGACCGGTGGACGGTGCCGGTGGCCCGGTTCGTGCCGCCGGGGAAGACGGCGTCCCGTTTGCTCACGTAGCTGCGGAAGGTGGGCAGCCGCATGGCCGCCCGACCGATGAGGGCGAGGTCGTAGGCGCTCGAGTGCTGCCCGCCTTCGTCGAGTCCGCTCGGGTCGACCGCGACCGTGTCGTGGGCTCCCAGCCCGACAGCCGTCTCGTTCATGAGGGACACCGTCTGCTCGTAGCCCCCGGCGGCATCGGCCAGCAGGTAGGCGGCGTCGTTGGCGGAGGAGAGCAGCAGGGCGTCGAACAGGGTGCTCACGGGGTAGCGGTTGCCGGCGAGGATCCCCACCCGAGTGCCGTCTGCTGCCTCGTGCTCGGGCGTGGCCAGGACCCGACGCGCGGGGTCGAGGCGGGGGATCAGGGCGAGGGCGGTCAGGGTCTTGAGCGTGCTCGCGGGCCGGAGCCACGCGTGCGGCGACTTCGCCGCGAGAACCTCACCCGTGTCGAGGTCGGCGAGGACGTAGGACACGTCCGGGACTGGCGGAGGACGGTGGGCACCGGCCGGGACGTCGGCGACCGGGCCGGTGGCGGCGAGCCGCGGTCCACCGACGACCGTCGGCGGGTCCCAGACGGGGTGGGGGAAGGGCGCTGGCGGAGCATTGCGGCAGCCGGGCTCGTTCGCGGCCTGGGTGTCGCGGTGGACGAAGGCCGGGTCGGGCGAGCGCTGCCGGGCACCGGGACCTGCGTGACGGTCTGCCACTCCTCACACCGCGGGGTCGGGGTGGCGGCCACGGGGGTCCCGGTCCCGAGGGCCGTGACCGCCGGGCTCGGGGCGCCCAGCGACAGCGTCACCACGACGCCCACGGTCGACAGTGAGCGCTGCATCGTCGCGGCGTGAGACCTCACGGCCGACACCCTAGCGATCCTTGGTCACCAGCTGCTCAACCGCAGGGACCCAGCCCAGGGGCATACGGCCCAACCGGCGGCATGCCGAAGGCCCGCCCCCGGGCGAGGGGACGGGCCTTCGGGGACTGCGGACGCTCAGAGGCCGTGCGACAGCGCGCGACGCAGGTCCTGGTTGAGCTGGTTGATGACGTCCTGCGGGATCTCCTTCGGACACGCCAGGGAGCACTCGCCGATGTTGGTGCACCCGCCGAAGCCCTCGTGGTCGTGCTGGTTCAGCATGGCGACGACGCGGGCGTCCCGCTCCGGCTGGCCCTGGGGCAGCTCACCGAGGTGGGTGATCTTGGCTCCGAGGAAGAGCATGCCGGACGCGTTGGGGCACGCAGCGACACACGCGCCGCAGCCGATGCACGCTGCTGCCATGAACGAGCGGTCGGCGTTCAGCTTGGGAACCGGCACGGAGTGGGCCTCGGGGGCCGAGCCGGTGTTGGCGCTGATGAAGCCGCCGGCCTGGATGATCCGGTCGAAGGCCTCACGGTCGACCACGAGGTCCTTGATGACCGGGAAGGCGTCGGCCCGCCACGGCTCCACCGTGATCTCGTCGCCGTCGTGGAACGAGCGCATGTGCAGCTGGCACGTCGTCGTCACCTCGGGTCCGTGCGCCTTGCCCGAGATCATCAGTCCGCACATGCCGCAGATTCCCTCACGGCAGTCGGAGTCGAAGGCGATCGGCTCCTCGCCCTTGGCGTTGAGCTGCTCGTTGAGCACGTCGAGCATCTCGAGGAAGGACATGTCAGGGGAGATGTCGGTGACCGGGTAGGTCACCATCTCTCCCTTGGCGCGTGGCCCGGCCTGGCGCCAGATCTTGAGGGTGAGGTTCATGCCGGTCACTTGTAGCTCCGCTGCTTCAACTCGACGAATTCGTAGACCAGGTCTTCCTTGTGCAGGACCGGGGCGCCTCCGCTGTCGCCGCCCCACTCCCATGCCGCGACATAGGCGTACTGGGCGTCGTGACGCAGCGCCTCACCGTCCTCGGTCTGGCTCTCGGCCCGGAAGTGCCCGCCGCAGGACTCGCGGCGGTGCAGGGCGTCGATGCACATGAGCTCGCCGAGCTCGAGGAAGTCGGCGACCCGGCTGGCCTTCTCGAGGCTCTGGTTGAGCGTGTCCGCAGCCCCGAGCACCCGCACGTTGCGCCAGAACTCGTCGCGCAGCCCACGGATGAGGTCGACCGCCTTGAGGAGGCCCTCCTCGGTGCGCTCCATGCCGCAGTACTCCCACATGATGTTGCCGAGCTCCTTGTGGAAGGAGTCGACCGAGCGGTCGCCGTTGATGGACAGCAGCTTGGCCACGCGGGCATCGACGGAGGCGCGGGCCTCGACGACGGCGGGGTGGGTCTCCTCGATCTTCTCGAAGGGACCCTTGGCCAGGTAGTCGCGGATGGTGTGGGGCAGCACGAAGTAGCCGTCGCCGAGGCCCTGCATGAGGGCGGACGCGCCCAGGCGGTTGGCACCGTGGTCGCTGAAGTTCGCCTCGCCCGCGACGAACAGCCCGGGGATCGTCGACTGGAGGTCGTAGTCGACCCACAGGCCACCCATCGTGTAGTGCACCGCGGGGTAGATGCGCATGGGCACCTCGTAGGGGTTCTCACCCGTGATCCGCTGGTACATGTCGAGCAGGTTGCCGTACTTCTCGGCGACCACCTCGGCACTCATCCGGTTGAGGGCATCCGTGAAGTCCAGGTAGACGCCGCGACGGAAGTCGCCGACCTTGTGCCCGACGCCACGGCCCTCGTCACAGACGTTCTTGGCCGCGCGCGACGCGATGTCGCGGGGGACGAGGTTGCCGAAGGAGGGGTAGATCCGCTCGAGGTAGTAGTCGCGGTCCTCCTCGGGGATCTCGCGCGGGTCCTTCTCGCAGTCCTCTGCGCGCTTGGGCACCCAGATCCGGCCGTCGTTGCGGAGGGACTCCGACATCAGCGTCAGCTTGCTCTGGTGCTCACCGGCGACCGGGATGCACGTCGGGTGGATCTGCGTGAAGCAGGGGTTGCCGAAGTAGGCGCCCTTGCGGTGCGCGCGCCACGTGGCCGTGACGTTGGAGCCCATCGCGTTCGTGGAGAGGTAGAAGACGTTGCCGTAGCCACCGGTTGCGAGGACGACGGCGTCCGCGAGGTGGGTCTCGATCTCGCCCGTGACGAGGTCGCGGGCGATGATGCCGCGCGCCCGCCCGTCGACGACGACCACTTCCAGCATCTCGTGGCGACTGAACATCTCGACGGTCTCGGCGGCGACCTGCCGCTCGAGCGCCTGGTAGGCGCCGATCAGCAGCTGCTGCCCCGTCTGACCGCGAGCGTAGAAGGTGCGCGACACCTGGACGCCACCGAAGGAGCGGTTGTCGAGGAGGCCGCCGTACTCGCGGGCGAAGGGCACGCCCTGTGCGACGCACTGGTCGATGATGTTCGCGCTGACCTCGGCCAGGCGGTAGACGTTGGACTCGCGGGAACGGTAGTCACCGCCCTTGACCGTGTCGTAGAAGAGGCGGTAGGTCGAGTCGCCGTCGTTCTTGTAGTTCTTGGCCGCGTTGATGCCGCCCTGGGCGGCGATCGAGTGGGCGCGTCGTGGGGAGTCCTGGTAGCAGAACGACTTCACCCGGTAGCCGGCCTCCCCGAGCGTCGCCGCGGCGGCGCCGCCCGCGAGGCCGGTGCCGACGATGATGACCGACAGCTTGCGGCGGTTGGCCGGGTTGACCAGACCGGACTCGAACTTGCGTGTGCTCCAGCGCTCCTCGACCGGACCGGCGGGCGCCTTGGTGTCGCGGATCGGGTCGCCCTCGGCGTAGAGACCGTGAATCAGGTCAGTCATCAGTTCCCCTTGATGATTCCGAAGAGAATGGCGAGCGGCGGCAGGATGAATCCGACGGAGGTCACCAGCGCGATGACCGTCGCCGTGGCCCGGGCCCGACCGCGGGCCTCGGCGGTCGTCGACAGGCCCAGCGTCTGGCTGGCGCTGTAGACGCCGTGCCACAGGTGCATCGCCAGAGCGATCATGGCGAGGACGTAGATGAGCACGACCCACCACACCTGGAAGCTGCTGATGACGAGCGCGCCGGGGCTGTCGCCGACCTGGGCGGAGCCGACGTTGAACTTCACGATGGTGAACTGGAGCAGGTGCCAGATGAGGAAGAGCACGAGGGCGACCCCACCCCAGCGCATCGTCTTCGACGTCAGGGCGGCTCGTGCCGCCTCTTTCGCGAAGTAGCGCGTGGAGCGGGCGGCGTTCGCGCGGCGCCAGAGCTGGGCAGCCGCCCAGACGTGCGCGATCACCGCGAGGATGAGCAGCGCTCGCAACAGCCAGAGGACGCCCCCGAACGGGAGGATCGGCGTCAGGAGGCTGCGCAGGGCGTGGGCGTACTTGTCGAACGCCTCAGCGCCCGAGAAGATCTTGAGGTTGCCGTACATGTGCAGCAGGACGTAGAGCACGAAGATCAAGCCCGAACCAGCCATGACCAACTTGAGGAACACGGTCGTTCGGCGCGCCGTCGCAGGTCCCGTCATCGGGAGAGTGTTGGTGGCCACCTGCGCACCCTACCGTCGTCGTGCGCCACCTGCCTCCAAACCCCTGCCAGGCGGACGAGTGTGACAATTTCCACTGCCAACCACTGATGCCGTATGCCGCTGGGCTCGGTTCCGAGCGCCGGTGCGGCCACAGCCCTCCCGCCGGATGCAGCGGTCAGGCCTTGCGCCGGCCGATCTTCGTGCCGAGCCAGACGAGCGGGTCGTAGCGCCGCCCGACCACGCGTTCCTTGAGGGGGATGATCGCGTTGTCGGTGATCCTGATGTGTTCGGGGCAGACCTCGGTGCAGCACTTGGTGATGTTGCACATTCCGATGCCCTGCCCGTCGCGGGCGAAGTCCACGCGGTCGGTGCGGGCGTCCAGTGGGTGCATGTCGAGCTCGGCTGCCCGGATGAACAGCCGCGGCCCCGCAAAGGCCTGCTTGTTGTCCTCGTGGTCGCGGACGACGTGACAGGTGTTCTGACAGAGGAAGCACTCGATGCACTTGCGGAACTCCTGCGACCTCTCCACGTCGACCTGCTGCATCCGGTACTCGCCCGGGGCGAGGTCCGGTGGCGGGGTGAAGGCCGGGATCTGGCGGGCCTTGGCGTAGTTGAACGACACGTCGGTGACGAGGTCCCGGATCACCGGGAAGGTGCGCATGGGTGTGACGGTGACGGTCTCGTCCTCGGTGAAGGTCGACATCCGGGTCATGCAGAGCAGCCGGGGCATCCCGTTGACCTCGGCGCTGCACGAGCCGCACTTGCCGGCCTTGCAGTTCCAGCGGACGGCGAGGTCCCCGGACTGGGTGGCCTGGAGGCGGTGGATGATGTCCAGCACGACCTCTCCGTCATTGACCTCCACCGTGTAGTCGACGAGCTCGCCGCCCTCGGCGTCGCCCCGCCAGACCCGGAACCGCGCGTCGTAGGTCATCGTTGGCTCCCGTCGCTCGAGTCGGCGGCCTCGGGTGTCGGCGGCACCGCGGCCAGCTCCTCCGGGGTGAGGTACTTGGCCAGCTCCTCCCGCTTGAAGAGGGCCAGCAGGTCCTCGCGCATCGGGGCCATCGGCTGTTCCTCGATCGTGACGGCGTCTCCGTCGAGCGAGCAGACGAGGAGCTTGCCCCGCCAGGCCGGGTCCATCGCCGGGTAGTCGTCCCGGGTGTGACCGCCCCTGCTCTCCTGGCGCAGCAGGGCCGCCCGGGCCACGCACTCGCTCACGGCGAGCATGTTGCGCAGGTCGAGTGCGAGGTGCCAGCCCGGGTTGAACTGGCGGTGCCCCTCCACCGTGAGGTGCTGCGCCCGGGCCCTGAGGTCCGCCAGTCTGGCCAGGGCCTGCTCGATCTCCTCGGCCTTGCGGATGATGCCGACGAGGTCGTTCATCACCAGCTGCAGCTCCTGGTGCAGGGTGTACGGGTTCTCGCCGCCCTCCTGCTGGAAGGGCGAGACCGCTGCTTCGGCAGCGGCGGCCACCACCGACTCGTCGGCTTCGGGCCGCCGTTCACCGAGTCCCTGGACGTACGCGGCAGCGCCGCGTCCCGCCCGGTTGCCGAAGACGAGCAGGTCCGACAACGAGTTGCCGCCGAGCCGGTTCGACCCGTGCATGCCGCCGGACACCTCGCCGGCCGCGAACAGCCCGGGCACGCGGGCCGCGGCCGCGGTGTCGGGGTCGACCTCGACCCCGCCCATGACGTAGTGGCAGGTGGGTCCCACCTCCATCGGCTCCTGGGTGATGTCGACGTCGGCCAGCTCCTTGAACTGGTGGTGCATCGAGGGGAGCTTCTTGAGGATCTCCTCGGGGCTGCGTCGCGACGCGATGTCGAGGAACACGCCGCCGTGCGGAGTGCCTCGACCAGCCTTGACCTCCGAGTTGATCGCCCGGGCGACCTCGTCGCGGGGCAGCAGCTCCGGCGGGCGCTTGTTGTTGTCGGGGTCGGTGTACCAGCGGTCGCCCTCGTCCTCGCTCTCGGCGTACTGGCCGCGGAAGACGTCGGGCACGTAGTCGAACATGAACCGCTTGCCCTCGGAGTTCGTCAGCACGCCTCCGTCACCGCGGACGGACTCGGTGACGAGGATGCCCTTGACCGAGGGGGGCCAGATCATGCCGGTGGGGTGGAACTGGATGAACTCCATGTTGACGAGCGTCGACCCGGCCCGCAGGGCCAGCGCGTGCCCATCGCCGGTGTACTCCCAGGAGTTCGACGTCACCTTGAAGGACTTTCCGATCCCGCCGGTCGCGAGCACGACCGCCGGGGCCGCGAAGCGGATGAACCGGCCCGACTCGCGCCAGTAGCCGAAGGCGCCGGCGATCGCACCGCTCGCGTCCTTCAGCAGCTCGGTGATCGTGCACTCGGCGAACACCTTGAGCCGGCTCTCCGGGTCACCGGACTCGCGCTCGTCCTCCTGCTGCAGCGAGACGATCTTCTGCTGCATCGTTCGGATCAGCTCGAGCCCCGTGCGGTCGCCCACGTGCGCGAGCCGCGGGTACTCGTGGCCGCCGAAGTTGCGCTGGCTGATCCGCCCGTCCGGTGTCCGGTCGAAGAGGGCGCCGTAGGTCTCGAGCTCCCAGACCCGGTCGGGTGCCTCCCTGGCATGCAGCTCCGCCATCCGCCAGGAGTTGAGGAACTTGCCCCCGCGCATCGTGTCCCGGAAGTGCACCTGCCAGCTGTCGTTGCTGTTGACGTTGCCCATGCTCGCGGCGATCCCGCCCTCGGCCATGACCGTGTGGGCCTTGCCGAAGAGCGACTTGCAGACGATCGCCGTGCGCATGCCTGCCTCGCGCGCGGCGATGGCGGCTCGCAGCCCGGCGCCACCGGCGCCGATGATGACCACGTCGTAGTCGTGGTGCTCCACGTTGGTCGTCATCAGTTGACCAGCCTCAGATCGGTGAGCGCCCCGGAGGCGACCAGGGCGATGTAGGCGTCGGTGACGAGGAGAGAGCCCAGCGTGACCCACGCGAACTGGTTGTGCCGCGTGTTGAGCCTCGACACGAGGGTCCAGGCCCGGTAGCGGACCGGGTGCTTGGAGAAGTGCTTGAGCCGGCCGCCGATGAGGTGGCGGCAGGAGTGGCAGGAGGAGGTGTAGAGCCAGAGCAGGACGACGTTGGCGACCATGATGATCGTGCCGAGCCCGATGCCGAACCCTCCGTCGCCCCCTTTGAACGCCCGGATCGCGTCGTAGGTGTTGACCAGCGACACCACGACCGCGGTGTAGAAGAAGTAGCGGTGGGAGTTCTGCAGGATGAGCGGGAAACGGGTCTCGCCGGTGTACTTCGCGTGCGGCTCGGCCACGGCGCACGCGGGGGGAGAGAGCCAGAAGGCCCGGTAGTACGTCTTGCGGTAGTAGTAACAGGTGAGCCGGAAGCCCAGGAGGAGCGGCAGGATGAAGAATCCGAAGGGCACCAGCTGCGGAACCTCGCCGAACCACGTGCCGAAGTGGCGTGCCGCCGGCTCGCAGGAAGCCGACACGCACGGGGAGTAGAACGGCGTCAGGTAGTCGTACTCCGCGACGTAGTACGCGCTCTGCACCGACGTCCGCACCAGCCCGTAGAGCAGCCAGATCGAGATCAGGGTGAACGCGACGGCCGGCGGGACCCACCAACGGTCGGGGCGCAGCGTCCGCCCCGGGATGCGTGCCCGGCCCGGGGAGCCGACGCCGCCGGGCACCGACCCGCGCTCAGGGGGTGGGTCGAGCCGAGTGTCACTCATCGTGCGAACCTCCACCGTCGTTGGTCAGGCTGCCGCGGCTCACTCTAGCGACAGGAGGTCCCGGGAGGGGATGAAACGGACGCCGTTGTGGCGCCCGGCAGCCCGCACCCGCACAGGTGCCCGCCGGGGTCAGGCGGCCGGGAGCTCCACCGCGCCCGCCACCCGGCCGCGTGCCCCCGCCACGATCTCGTAGTGCTCGATGAGGCGGTCGACCACGGCCGCCCAGGAGCGGTCGCGGACCCGTTCGAGACCCCGCTGACCCAGCTCGGTCAGGTGCCTCTGGGAGGACAGTGAGCGGCATACGGCCTCTCGGAGCGCCCCCGACCGATCGGGGTCGAAGAGGTACCCGTTCTCCCCGTCGGTGACGAGGTCGATCGGCCCGCCGGCGCGCGGCGCGACGACGGCCACGCCGGACGCCCCGGCCTCCTGGATGGTCTGCCCGAACGTCTCCCGCGTGCCGGTGTGGACGAAGAGGTCGAGCGCGGCATACGCGCGCGCCAGGTCCGCTCCGGTCCGGGACCCGAGGAAGACGGGGGGCCGGTTGGGCCGGCCCGGCGACGCCGCGACGGCCTCGGTGAGCAACTCGCCCACGCTCAGCCGCGACGGTCCGTCGCCGACGATGACGAGCCGCGTGTGCGGCACGTCGGCGAGCTCGGCGAGGCGCTCGAGCTCCTTCTCCGGAGCCAGGCGACCGACGTAGCCGATGAGTCGCTCGCCGTCGGGGGCGAGCTCTCGCCGCAATGCGCGGGTCAGCGCGTCGGCGCGCCAGGCGGGGGAGAAGAGGGAGGTGTCGACCCCGCGTCCCCACAGCTGCGTGCGGGGCACGCCGTGGGCGCGGAGGTCGGCGAGCGCTTCCGTGGAGGGTGCGAGGGTGAGGTCGGCCCACGAGTGGATCCGGCGGATCCAGCGCCACGTCGTGTTGGCGGTCGCGTTGCCCGCCGAGCCGGGCGTGTGCTGCCGGACGTAGCCGGCCATGTCGGTCTGGAAGATCGCCACCGTCGGCAGGCCGAGGCGGGCCGCCGCCCGCAGCCCACGTGCGCCGACGACGAAGGGACTGGCGACGTGCACGACGTCCGGCGCCGCGTTGCCGAGGATCTCCTCGATCTCGCCGCTCGGCAGCCCGACGTCGAACTGACGGAACGGCAGCGACGTGATCCGGTGCACGGGGAAGCCGCTGTAGGCGTCGGGCATCTCCTCCCGCGCCCGGGGGGCGATGATGACCGCGTCGTGGCCGCTGGCTCGGAGCTGGTCGGCCACGTGGCACACGCTGGTGGTCACGCCGTTGAGGCTCGGGAGGAACGACTCGGTCACGATCGCAACTCGCACGCTGCTACCGTCCCGAGTCCAGGTGAGGGGACGGCGACGTCGCGGGGGGTGTTGCGTGACGCTCGGGTGACGTCCGTTCACCACGCCGTATGCCGCTGGGCTCGGTCGCGCTGAGCCGTGCCCTCGGGCAGCGTCTAAGGTGTCCGGTGTGAAGATCGCAGTCGCGGGCCTCGGTTACGTGGGCCTCTCCAACGCCGTCGTCCTGGCCCAGCACAACGAGGTCGTCGCCCTGGACCTGGACGCGCGCCGGGTCGAGCTGGTCAACGCCCGCCGCTCCCCGATCGTTGACGCGGAGCTCGAGGAGTACCTCGCTGAGCGCGACCTGGACCTGCGGGCCACCGTCGAGCCGGCCGACGCGTACGAGGGTGCGACGTTCGTCATCGTCGCGACCCCGACCGACTACGACCCCCGGTCCAACTACTTCAACACCTCGTCGGTCGAGTCGGTCATCGCCGACGTCCGCCGCCTCGCGCCGGGCGCGACCGTCGTCGTGAAGTCGACCGTTCCGGTCGGCTTCACCGAGCGGATCCGCACGGAGTACCCCGGCGCGAAGGTGCTCTTCTCGCCGGAGTTCCTCCGCGAGGGACGGGCCCTGTGGGACAACCTGCACCCCAGCCGGATCATCGTCGGGGACCTGTCCCCCGAGGCCAAGCAGTTCGCCGACCTCCTCGTCGAGGGGGCCGAGGACACCGACATCCCGGTCCTGCTGACCAACCCGACCGAGGCCGAGGCGACCAAGCTGTTCGCCAACACCTACCTCGCGATGCGGGTCGCCTACTTCAACGAGCTCGACACCTATGCCGCGATGCACGGTCTGGATGCGAGGTCGATCATCGAGGGCGTCGGGCTCGACCCCCGGATCGGGTCGCACTACAACAACCCGTCCTTCGGTTACGGCGGCTACTGCCTGCCCAAGGACACCAAGCAGCTGCTCGCCAACTACGACCAGGTGCCGCAGACGCTGATCCGGTCGATCGTGGACTCGAACACGACTCGGAAGGACTTCATCGCCAAGGACATCCTGCGGCGGGAGCCGCGGGTGGTCGGGATGTACCGGCTCGTCATGAAGGAGGGTTCCGACAACTTCCGCAGCTCGAGCATCCAGGGGATCATGAAGCGGATCAAGGCCAAGGGCGTCGAGGTGATCGTCTACGAGCCCTCCCTCCAGACCGAGGACTTCTACCGATCACGCGTGGTCCGTGACCTGGCCGCCTTCAAGGCCGAGGCCGACGTCATCGTCGCGAACCGCCACTCCGACGAGCTGGCGGACGTCGCCGCCAAGGTGTACACCCGCGACATCTACGGTCGCGACTGAGGCGTCCCCCGACTCCGTCGAGTGTGCACTTCCTGTCGTCAGGTCAGGTCTGCTCGACCGCGCTGCTGCAGCTCCTCGACGACCGTCTTGACGTCCTGGGAACGCTCCTTCGTCGTCACGAGCAGGGCGTCCGCGGTGTCGATGACGACGATGTCCGCGAGCCCGACGACAGCGACGACGCGACCACTGTCAGCAGCGACGAGCCCGGTCGAGTCGATCGACACCACGTCGTCCTCCCCGGCGATGACGCGGAGTCGCGGAGCTCCGTCATTCTCCGCGAGAATGCTTGCCAGAGAGGCGAAGTCGCCGATATCGTTCCAGCCGAAAGAAGCCCGCACCACGGCAACCCTTCCCGCTGCAGCGGCCTGCTCGGCGACAGCATGGTCGATGGCCACCTTCGGCAGGGTGGGCCACAGGTCGGTCATGCGTCTCGGGTCGCTGGCGATGATGCGCAGGTTGTCGGTCAGGTCAGGGTGGGTCTGCGCGAGCAGCTCCAGCAAGGTGGTGGCTCCGACGACGAACATCCCCGCATTCCAGCGGAACTCGCCTGAGTCGACATACCGCCTCGCCGTCGCTGCGTCCGGCTTCTCGACGAACTCGCGTACTCGACGCCCCGACTCGGCACCGACGACGTCGAGCGGGTCACCCTCACGGATGTAGCCGAAGCCCGTTGCGGCATGGGTCGGCTCGACGCCGATCGTGACGAGCTCACCCCGACGTGCCAGCACGACCGCCTGCCGAACCGCCGCATGGAAGGCGTCGACCTCGGTGATGACGTGGTCTGCAGCGAAGGACCCGAGGACGGCCTCCGGGTCGCGGCGCTCGAGGATCGCCGCGGCCAGACCGATGGCGGGCATCGAGTCTCGCGGGCTGGGCTCGGTCACGACGGCGTCGCGGGGGAGCATCGGCAGCTGCGCCCGGACGGCCTCGGCATGAGCCTGCCCCGTGACGACGAGAACTCGCTCCGCGGCGAGGGGTGACAGCCGCTCCCAGGTGGCCCGGAGCAGCGACTGCCCGGAGCCCGTGAGGTCGTGCAGGAACTTGGGGGAGGTGCGCCGGGACATCGGCCAGAGCCTGGTGCCGGCGCCCCCGGCCGGGATGACGGCCCAGAAGTCGTCCATCGAGGTCATGGCCGTACCGTACCGGCCACCCCGTCGAAGCTCAGGTGATGTCGCGGTTCCGGAGGCCGAACAGCCCGGCGCCGACCAGGGCGGCAGTCACCGCGAGCAGCGCGAGGAGCGGCGCCCACTCCACCGACCCACCCGGCAGCTGCGGCAGGTGCGCGAAGGGGGAGAGGCCGACGAGCCAGTCGGGCAGTTCCAACAGCTCGCCGAACTCGCCGAGCGCGAAAAAGGTGAGCAGCACGCCCCACGCGAACCCGGTCCACCGCGGCGCCAGCCCGACGAACGCGAGCGCCACCGCGGTGCAGACCCATACAGCTGGCAGCCGGGCGAGCGCCGCCCCGCCCAGGCTGGCCACCTGCCCCGGTACGTCGCCCACCTGGCCGCCCCGGACGACACCGAGCACCAGCCCCATGACCGCCAGCACGAGGGCCGTCCCGACCAGCGCGACGCGGAGCTGGCTGACGGCCCAGCCGATTCGAGTGGTGCGGGTCGCGAGCACGGACTCGGCCCGGCCTGCGGCCTCCTCGGCTCGGAGCCGGAGGACGAGCGCGATGCCGAGAGCGGACACGGCGACGGCCGCGAAGCCGAGCTCGGTCGCGAAGAAGGTGTCGATGAGGCTTCCGGCGGATCCGCCGAGGCGAGCCAGCAGGTCGCGGATCTCGGACCCGCTGAGGAACCGCTCGACGTTCGGGGCGACCGAGCCCATCACCGACCCGAGGACGGCGACCCCGACCACCCAGCCGGCGACGGTCCCGCTGGCGAGCCGACGTGCGAGCGCGCCCGTCGTCCGCAGGCGGCCGCGGGCCGGCCCGGTGCGGGGCGCGAAGATGCCCGACCCCAGGTCGCGACGCTCGAGGAGGGCGAACGCGAGAAGGACGAGGACGGCATACGCCGCGACTCCGAGCAGCCCCACCCAGAGCCGGTTGGCGCCGTAGGCCTCGACCTTGCTGACCCAGCCGAGAGGCGAGACCCAGCTCAGCTGTCGTGCGATGCTGCCCTCGGGCGCGCCGTCGCCGAGGAGGCGGACGACGAAGGCCAAGGCCAGGGTGCCGAGCGCGAATCCCGCTGCGCCACGGGCGGTTCCGGACAGCTGCGCGGCCACCGCCGTCACGCCGACCCACGTCAGCCCGGCCGTCCCCCAAGCAACCCCCAGCGCGATCGACCCTCTGACGTCGAGCCCGACCTGCACCGAGGCCGCGGTGAGCAGGAGGGTGGTGAGGAGGACGGTGGCAGTGGCGAGCAGGACGGCTGCCGCCAGAGGCGCCCGGCGGCCCAGGACACCGCCGCCGAGGAGCTCGAGCCGGCCCTCCTCCTCCTCGGTTCGCGTGTGCCGCCGGACCACGACGTAGACGAGCAGGACGAGGAACACGGCACCCATGAGCACGGTCTTGAACGTCGCGAGCGAGTCGACGGACGTCGGGTCCGACACGGGACCGTAGAGCGCGACGATGGCCGGGTTCGCCAGCGCGTCCCGCAGCGCCGCGACGGCGAGGCCCGGCGAGGGGTAGAGGTCCTTGGTCGCCTTCGCCCCTGCGGCGACGATGCCGACGAAGGCCAGCACGCTGGTCGGAATGAGCACGCGGTCCCTGCGAACGGCGAGCCGCAGCAGGGTCCCCATTCCGGCGAAACCGGTCATCGTGGGTCCACCGCAGCCTCGTCGGTCCGGTACTGGTCCATGAAGAGGTCCTCGAGCGTCGGTGGCTGGCTCGTCAGTCCGCGTATGCCGTGGGCGCCGAGCCGCGCGAGCAGTCCACCGAGCTGGGCCGTCGCCACGGTGCAGGTGACCCGGTCACCGACGACGACGACGTCGGCCACACCGGACAGGGCAGCCAGCTCGGCAGGATCGGCCGGGGTCTCGAGGGACGCGTCGACCGTCGTGCGGAAGCGCCGCCGCAGCTCGTCGATGGCTCCCGACTCCACGTTGCGCCCGGCCCGGATGATGCTGACGCGGTCCCCGAGGGCCTGGACCTCCCCGAGGATGTGGCTGGACAGCAGCACGGTCCCACCTCCGGCGGCGAAGTCGCGGACACAGTTCCGGAACTCCGCGTCCATGAGCGGGTCGAGCCCGGAGCTCGGCTCGTCGAGCAGGAGCAGCTCGACGTCCGAGGCGAGGGCCGCGACGAGAGCGACCTTCTGCCGGTTGCCCTTCGAGTAGGACCGCCCCTTCTTGGTGGGGTCGAGCTGGAAGCGGGCGAGCAGGTCGGCGAGCCGCTTCTCGTCGAGGCCGCCGCGCAGGGAACCGAGCAGGTCGATGACCTCGCCGCCGGTGAGGTTCGGCCAGAGGACGACGTCGCCGGGCACGTAGGCGAGCCGTCGGTGGAGCGTCTCCACGTCGTGCCAGGGGTCTCCGTCCAGGACCCGTGCGGAGCCGTTGTCGGCCCTCACGAGGCCGAGCAGGATCCGCAGCGTGGTCGACTTCCCGGCCCCGTTCGGCCCGAGGAATCCGTGGATCTCGCCGCGCTGGACGACGAGGTCGAGTCCGTCGAGGGCGATGGTCCGGCCGAAGGACTTGTGGAGGTCGCGGACCTCGATCACGGGCATGTCCTCACCATGGACCCACCCCGGGGGGCAGGCAAGGAGGTTTGGCCCCGACGCCAGCCCAGCGGCATACGGTCGGGTGCCCGACGTGCGAGACGAGGGAGTGACGTGGACGACGTTCGACGCCCGCACTCGCCAGCACGACGGACGACGCCACTACTCTCGGCAGCATGGCTGACAGCACTGGCGCGCGCTCCGAGTCCGACCTGCCGATCGAGGCGGTCTACGACGCCTCGGCCCTGGAGGGGTTCGACGCGGATGCCAAGCTGGGGCGGCCGGGCAGCTATCCGTTCACGCGCGGCGTCTACCCGACGATGTACACGGGCAAGCCGTGGACGATGCGGCAGTACGCGGGGTTCGGCACGGCGAAGGAGTCCAACGAGCGCTACCACCAGCTCGTCAGGGCCGGCACCGGTGGCCTGTCCGTCGCGTTCGACCTGCCGACGCAGATGGGCTACGACTCGGACGAGCCGATCGCCCACGGTGAGGTCGGCAAGGTCGGGGTCGCGATCGACAGCCTCGACGACATGCGCACGCTGTTCAACGGCCTGCCGCTCGACAAGATCTCGACGTCGATGACGATCAACGCGCCCGGGTCGACGCTGCTGCTGCTCTACCAGCTCGTCGCCGAGGAGCAGGGTGTCGCGGGCAACCAGCTGACGGGCACGATCCAGAACGACGTGCTCAAGGAGTACATCGCCCGCGGCACCTACATCTACCCGCCGCGCGAGAGCCTGCGCCTCATCGCCGACATCTTCGCGTACTGCCACCAGGAGCTGCCCCGCTGGAACACGATCTCGATCTCGGGCTACCACATGGCCGAGGCCGGAGCGACGCCCGTGCAGGAGATCGCCTTCACCTTGGCGAACGCGATGGAGTACGTCCGAGCCGCCCAGGCCGCCGGCCTCGACGTCGACGACTTCGCCCCGCGCCTGTCCTTCTTCTTCGTCGCGCGCACGACGCTCCTCGAGGAGGTCGCGAAGTTCCGCGCGGCCCGCCGGATCTGGGCCAAGATCATGAAGGAGCAGTTCGGCGCGACGAACCCCAAGAGCCAGATGCTCCGCTTCCACACCCAGACTGCCGGGGTGCAGCTGACCGCCCAGCAGCCCGAGGTCAACCTCGTCCGGGTCGCGCTCCAGGGCCTCGGCGCGGTCCTCGGCGGCACCCAGTCGCTGCACACCAACTCCTTCGACGAGGCGATCGCGCTGCCGACCGAGAAGGCGGCCCGTCTCGCCCTGCGCACCCAGCAGGTCATCGCGTTCGAGACGGACGTGACCAAGACGGTCGACCCGTTCGCCGGCTCCTACGTCGTCGAGTCGATGACCGACGAGATCGAGGAGGCCGCGCTCGCGCTCATCCAGCAGGTCGAGGACCGCGGGGGAGCGGTGGCCGCGATCGAGCAGGGCTTCCAGAAGTCCGAGATCGAGCACTCCGCCTACCGCGTGCAGCTCGAGATCGACAGCGGTGAGCGCATCGTCGTCGGCGTCAACAAGTACACGGTCGACGTCGAGGAGAAGTACGACCCGTTGCGCGTCGACCCGCAGATCGAGGCGGAGCAGCGTGAGCGCCTCGCGGCCCTGCGCGCGGAGCGCGACAACGACGCGGTCCAAGCGGCGCTGGCCGAGCTTCAGGACGCGGCCCGCGGCACGGACAACGTCCTCTACCCGATGAAGCGGGCGCTCGCGGCCCGCGCGACCGGTGGCGAGGTGGCCCATGCGCTACGTGAGGTGTGGGGCACCTACCAGCCTCGCGAGAGCTTCTGACCCAGGCCGTATGCCGCTGGGCTCGCTCCCAGGGCGGCCTCCGTCGCGCGGTGGGCGGGCGCGTCGGTCTCGTCGGCGGGTCGGGACCGGGACATCCGCTCGGTAGACTCTCGTGCTCGTGACCATGCCCCCGTTGTTCGATGAGATCTCCCGAGTCGTGACCGAGTCCGAGGGTGAGCTGATCGACTTCCGGCGGGACCTGCACCAGCACCCCGAGCTCGGACGCGCCGAGGTGCGCACGACGCGGCTGCTCGCGGAGCGTCTGGAGTCGGAGGGCATCGCCGTGCACCGGCTGCAGGGGACCGGGCTGGTGGCGGACATCGGCGCTCCCGAGCCGGTGGTCCGGATCGGCTTGCGCGCAGATCTCGATGCGCTTCCGATTCGCGAGCAGACCGACCTGGAGTTCGCCTCCCGCACCGACGGGGTCAGCCATGCGTGCGGCCACGACGTGCACACGACCGCGCTGCTCGGCGCCGCCCTCGCGCTCAAGGCCGTGGAGGAGCGGCTCCGGGACCACGGTGTCGCCGCTCGGCTCGTCTTCCAGCCCGCCGAGGAGCTCATGCCCGGCGGGGCCGAGGACGTCGTCGCCCAGGACGGCCTGGTGGGGGTCGACCGGATCTTCGCCCTGCACTGCGACCCGTCCCTCGACGTGGGTCACGTCGGACTCCGCGTCGGTCCGATCACCGCGGCGGCCGACCACATCGACGTCACCCTCACGGGGCGCGGCGGCCACACGAGCCGACCGCATCTCACCCAGGACCTCACCTACGCCCTGTCCAAGGTCGTGACGGACGTCCCGGCCGCGCTCTCTCGCCGGATCGACCCCCGAGCGGCTGCGGCACTCGTGTGGGGGTCGATCCACAGCGGTGGGGCGCACAACGTCATCCCCGCCACCGGCCGGGCGACGGGCACCCTGCGGATGCTCGACGTGGAGACGTGGGAGGGCGTCGAGAAGCTCCTCGACGAGGTGGTGCACGCCGTCGTGGCGCCGTATGGGGTGGCCGCCGACGTGACCATCACCAAGGGCGTGCCGCCCGTCGTCAACGACGCCGCGTGCATCGACGCGTTCACCGCCGCGGTGGTCGGGGCCGGCGCCACGGTGGCGCCGACACCGCAGTCGCTGGGCGGCGAGGACTTCGCCTGGTACCTGACCCACGTCCCGGGTGCGATGGCCCGGCTCGGCACCCGTCGCCCCGGCGGGCCGACCTATGACCTGCACCGCGGCGACCTCGTCATCGACGAGGGCGCGATCGCGGTCGGCGCGGCGACCCTCGCGGGATGCGTGCTCGCGGCGGCGGCGCACCGCCTACTGGCTCGGCCGGGCGGCGGACCCCTGACTACTGCCGAGTAGTGAGGTCCGTCACTGGGTGGCGCCCACCCCACGCACAGCGGGGTCGCGGATAGGTAACACTTGCGGCGAGTTTTCCAGCCCTGTCCCGATCGGGTCCGGACGCGGGTCTACAGTGCGGGAATCAGGGCCGATGTCGTCGTCGGCCGATGGAGCGAAGGAGCATCCCTTGCGTCATGCAACCAAGGTCGCAGCAGTCATCGCGGCTGCCGCGCTCGGACTTGCTGCCTGTGGCAGCGACACCCCGGACGCCACACCAGGCGCGGGCAACACCGGCACCGGCGGCGCTCCGGCCGCTGAGCAACTCAAGGTCGGTATGGCCTACGACGTGGGCGGTCGGGGTGACCAGTCCTTCAACGACGCCGCCGCCGCTGGTCTGGACAAGGCCAAGGCCGAGCTGAACCTCGACAGCAAGGAAGCCGTCGCCCAGAACGGCGAGGCCGAGTCGGCCCGCGAGGAGCGGCTCCAGCAGCTGATCGACGCCGGCTACACGAACATCGTCGCGGTGGGCTTCGCCTACGCGCAGTCGGTGGCGAAGGTCGCCACGGAGAACCCGGACGTGAAGTTCGCCCTCATCGACTCCACGGACGCCAAGGGCGACAACATCGAGAACGTCACCTTCGCCGAGCACGAGGGGTCGTTCCTCGTCGGCGCGGCGGCCGCCCTCAAGACGAAGACCAACGTCATCGGCTTCGTCGGCGGCGTCGAGACGCCCCTCATCAAGAAGTTCGAGGCCGGCTTCATCACTGGGGCGAAGGCCGTCAAGCCGGACATCGACATCAAGGTCCAGTACCTCACCCAGCCGCCGGACTTCTCCGGCTTCGGTGACGTCGCCAAGGGCAAGGCGGCCGCGGAGGGCATGTACCAGGCCAACGCCGACATCGTCTACCACGCTGCCGGCGGCTCCGGCGGTGGTGTCTTCCAGGCCGCCAAGGCCGCGAACAAGCTGGCCATCGGCGTCGACTCCGACCAGGCCCTCACGGCCGACGCGGCGGTCCGCGACGTCATCCTCACGTCGATGATCAAGAAGGTCGACGTCGGCGTCTACGACTTCATCAAGTCGATCGCCGACGACAAGTTCACGGCCGGTGAGAAGTCGTTCGACCTCGAGGCCGGCGGCGTGGACTACTCCACGACGGGCGGCAAGATCGACGACATCAAGGCTCAGCTCGACGACTACAAGCAGAAGATCATCTCCGGCGAGATCACGGTCCCCACGACTCCCTGAGTCCCGGATCGACCAGCCGGTCAGGTGAAACGGCCCGGAGGACGCGCCGCGCGTCGTCCGGGCCGTTTCTCGCCCTGCCACCGTGTCACTGTGTACGTTCGACGTGGTGGTCCATATCTGTCGTCGCCCGTCTGCACAGGGCCCTGATGAGGAGCGTGCGTCATCGTCCCCACTGAGCCAGCCGCCACCGTCCCGCCGGACCGAGGCTCGGCGCCCACCGGCTCCCGAGCTGCCGGGGCTGCCGGGGCGGCTGGAGCAGCGGTGGGTGAGCCGGTCGTCGAGCTGCACGCGATCACCAAACGGTTCCCGGGGGTCGTCGCCAACAAGGACATCGAGCTGACGGTGCACCGCGGCACGGTCCACGCGATCGTCGGCGAGAACGGCGCCGGCAAGTCGACGCTGATGAAGATCCTCTACGGGGTGCAGCAGCCCGACGAGGGGACGATCTCGGTGGAGGGCAGGGCGCGCCAGCTGAAGTCTCCGGCCGACGCGATCGACGCCGGGATCGGCATGGTCTTCCAGCACTTCCAGCTCGCCGACAACTTCACCGTGCTCGAGAACGTCGTGCTCGGTGCCGAGAAGCTGCACGGCATCGGCGACGGCGCCCGTCGCACGGTCCAGGAGATCTCCGACGCCTACGGGCTCGACCTCGACCCCGACGTCCTCGTCGAGCACCTCGGAGTGGGCGCCCAGCAGCGGGTCGAGATCCTCAAGGTCCTCTACCGCGGGGCTCGGATCATCATCCTCGACGAGCCGACGGCCGTGCTCGTGCCGCAGGAGGTCGACGAGCTGTTCGACAACCTCCGTGAGCTCAAGGCCGAGGGCCTCACCGTCATCTTCATCTCGCACAAGCTCGACGAGGTGCTGAGCGTCGCGGACGCCATCACCGTGATCCGACGCGGCACGACGGTCGCCGAGGTGGCTCCGAAGGACGTCACCGCGCGCGACCTCGCGGAGCTCATGGTGGGCTCGGAGCTGCCGTCGCCGAGCACCGAGGAGTCCACGGTGACGGATCTGCCGCTGCTCAGCGTGGAGAGCACCTCGCTCGACAACCCGCTGGGGGGCAGACCCCTGCTCACCGATGTCAACCTGACGATCCACTCCGGGGAGATCGTCGGCATCGCCGGCGTCGAGGGCAACGGTCAGGACGAGCTGGTCGAGGTCATCATGGGGATCCGGGAGCCGACGTCCGGCCGGATCCTGCTCGGCGACGTCGACACCTCCAGCTGGCACACGAGAGAGATCCGCGAAGCCGGCATCGGCTACATCCCCGCCGACCGCCACCGCTACGGACTGCTGCTCGAGGCGCCCTTGTGGGAGAACGTCGTCCTCGGTCACCAGACCGAGCCGGTCTACGTGACCGGGCCGGGGGGCACCCTCATCAACGGCGCCGCTGCCCGACAGGAGGCGGAGGCGGTCGTCGAGCAGTACGACGTGCGAACCCCGTCGATCCACGTCACCGCCGGCTCGCTCTCGGGTGGGAACCAGCAGAAGCTCATCATCGGCCGCGAGATGCGCCGGGAGCCCAAGGTGCTCGTCGCCGCCCATCCCACCCGCGGCGTCGATGTCGGTGCCCAGGCGGCCATCTGGGACCACATCAAGCAGGCTCGCCGGGCCGGGCTCGGCGTGCTGCTCATCTCCGCCGACCTCGAGGAGCTGGTCGGCCTCTCCGACACCATCCACGTCATTCTGCGTGGCCGCCTCACCGGGCAGTTCGATCCCGACCGGGTCACCAAGGAGGAGCTCGGCGCGGCCATGACGGGCGCCACGGCCACCGAGGGAGCAGCCTGATGACGAGCCGCTTCGACCTCCGACGGATGGGCATGGCGCTGTCGGCCCCCATCCTGGCCATCATCGTGGCAGTCCTCGTCACGTCCGCGATCCTCGTCGCCGCCGGCGACCCAGTCGGCGAGGTGTGGGGCACCATCCTCTCCGTCCCGCGGCCCCGAGTCGTCGTGGCGATCATCAACGCGGCGATCGTCTACTACATCTCGGCCGTCGCCGTGGCCATCGGCTTCCGGATGAACCTCTTCAACATCGGCGTCGACGGCCAGTACCGCATCGCCGCCTTCGCCGCTGCTGTGGTGGCCGGCGAGGGCTGGCTCCCCGGTCCGCTCAACATCCTGCTCGGCCTCGTCGTCGCGATGCTCGCCGGCGGGCTCTGGGCCGGGATCGCGGGCCTGCTCAAGGTCTACCGAGGGGTGTCCGAGGTCATCTCGACGATCATGCTCAACGCGATCGCCACCGTGCTCGTCGCGTTCCTGCTGCGCAAGGTGGCTCCGCAGACCGGATCCAACATCGTCAGCACCAAGCCCCTCCCCGAGAGCTCCCACGTGTCCGGACTGCCCCTGATCCCGGGCGTCTCCCGCGAGGTCTACGGCCTCATCATCCTCGCGGTCCTCATCGGCGTCGTCTACTGGTTCATCCTCGGGAGGACCCGCTTCGGCTTCGACCTGCGGGCTACCGGACGAAGCGAGTCAGCGGCGGTCGCGAGCGGCGTCAACGTCAAGCGGATGGTCCTCCTGTCGATGATCCTCTCGGGAGTCGTCGCCGGGCTGGTCGGCATGCCGCTGCTCTTCGGCCAGGACTACGCGTATGGGACGACCTTCCAGCCGGGCCTCGGCTTCGCCGGCATCGCCATTGCCCTCCTCGGTCGCAACCACCCCGTCGGCATCGTCTTCGCCGCGTTCCTGTGGGCCTTCCTCGACCAGCAGTCGAATGCCCTCCAGATCACGGCGGGAGTCAGCGACCGGCTCGTCCTCATCATCCAGGGCGTCATCGTCCTGTCGGTCGTCATCGCGTACGAGGTCGTTCGTCGGCTCAACGTGCGGATCGAGCAGCGGCGGGTGGCCCAGGCCCTCGCCGCCCAAGCCGCCGACGTCAAGGAAGGGGCCCCGGCATGAGCGCGCAGATCGTGCAGACCGAGCCGGCCAGCCCGCCGGTCGACCAGCGGACCGGATGGACCGGATGGCTCGGGTCCCTCGTCGGCTGGCGTCGGCTCGTCGTCCTCGCCTCCCTGGGGCTGGTCGTCCTGTCGCTGACCCGCGTCATCACCGGGGCCAACGACATCGACTCGTCAGGCGCCCTGGCTGCTGCGCTCGCCCTTGCGGCCCCCATCGCCCTCGCCGGTCTCGGCGGTCTCTGGTCCGAGCGGGCCGGGGTCGTCAACATCGGCCTCGAGGGGATGATGATCCTCGGCACCTGGGGCGCGGCGTTCTTCGCCTCGAACTACGGGCCCTGGGCGGGCCTCCTCGGCGCGATCCTCATGGGGGCGGTCGGCGGTGCGGTCCATGCGCTGGCCACCGTCGTCTTCGGGGTCGACCACATCATCTCCGGCGTCGCGCTCAACCTGCTCGGGCTCGGGGCGGCCTCGTACCTCGCGGTCCGCACCTTCGAGGGGACGGGCGGCACCCAGTCGCCGAGCCTTCCCGAGCTGCCCCGCATCACCATCTCGGGGCTCTCGGACTGGCTCGGCGAGATCGAGCAGGGCCGCACCTTCCTCGTCGCCGACGTCGCGAGCGTCCTCCGGGCCCTCGTCACCAACCTCTCGGTGGTGACCGTGCTCGTCGTGGGACTCCTCGTCCTGTCCTGGTGGATCATCTGGCGCACGTCATTCGGTCTGCGGCTGCGCTCGTGCGGTGAGTCGCCGACTGCGGCTGAGACCCTCGGCGTCAACGTCTACCGCTACAAGTTCATCGCGGTCGTCATCTCCGGCGGACTCGCCGGGCTGGGCGGTGGCTTCCTCGCGATGGTGGCCTCCAACCTCTACCGCGAGGGCCAGACGGGCGGACGCGGCTACATCGGGCTGGCCGCCATGATCTTCGGCAACTGGCGCCCGGGTGGCCTGGCCGCCGGAGCCGGGCTGTTCGGCTACAGCGACGCGATCTACCTGCGCGGAGGCGGCGACGTCATCCACGCCTTCCTCCTGCCGTTCTCGGTGTTCCTCCTGCTCTGGGGCGCGTGGGCGCTCTGGCGCCGGCGGCAGGGCAAGCGCGTCGTGGGGCTGGTCAGTGTGCTGATCGCCATCGGGGTCCTTGCCTGGTTCGCGCTCACGTCGATCTTCCCGCGGGAGCTGACCGGCATGACCCCCTACCTCGCGACGCTCATCGTCCTGGCGTTCGCCTCGCAGCGGCTCCGCATGCCCAAGGCCGACGGGGTCGTCTACCGGAAGGGGGAGGCCTCGTGACGGAGGCCGACCCGGGAACGAGCCCAGCGGCATACGACATCGACTGGGAGCCCCTGCGCCACCGCGCGGTGGAGCTGATGCACCGCGCCTACGCCCCCTACTCGTCCTTCCCGGTCGGGGTCGCCGGCCTCGTCGATGACGGGCGCGTCGTCGCCGGGTGCAACGTCGAGAACGCCGCCTACGGAGTCGGGCTGTGCGCCGAGTGCGGCATGGTCTCGGACCTACATGCCACTGGCGGGGGCCGGCTCGTCGCCGTCTTCTGCGTCGGGGCCGACGGCTCGGCCTTGATGCCCTGCGGTCGCTGCCGTCAGCTGCTGTGGGAGAACGGCGGGCCCAGCTGCGTGCTGATGACGCCCGAGGGTCCGCTGACGATGCGGGAGGTCCTGCCCCAGGCGTTCGGCGTCGACGACCTTCGGGCGGGCGGAGCCCAGCCGTGAGCTCCGGGCCGCCGTGCGCAGTGGCCTCCGGGCCGGCCCGGTGCGGTGGCCTCCGGGCCGGCCCGGTGCGGTGGGCCCACCCACGGGTTGTCCACGACTGCCTGCACCGATGGGTGAGGATGGGACCGTGACTGGGACGACTGAGGGTTTCGACGCCGTTGACATCATCGCCGCCAAACGTGACGGCCTCCGGTTGGGCAGCGAGCAGATCGACTGGGTGGTCGACGCCTACACCCGAGGTGTCGTGGCCGAGGAGCAGATGGCCGCCCTGGCCATGGCCATCTACCTCAACGGCATGACGGCGGAGGAGATCGCCCGCTGGACCGATGCGATGATCAGGTCGGGTGAGCGGCTCGACTTCTCCGGGCTCTCGCGACCGACGAGCGACAAGCACTCCACCGGCGGGGTCGGCGACAAGATCACCCTGCCGCTCGCCCCCCTCGTCGCAGCCTGCGGCGTAGCGGTCCCGCAGTTGTCGGGCCGCGGCCTCGGCCACACCGGAGGCACCCTCGACAAGCTCGAGTCGATCCCCGGCTGGCGTGCCTCGCTGACCAACGAGGAGATGCTGCGTCAGCTCGAGGACGTGGGCGCGGTGATCTGCGCTGCCGGCTCGGGCCTGGCCCCGGCCGACAAGAAGCTCTACGCGTTGCGCGACGTGACGGCCACGGTCTCCTGCATACCGCTGATCGCCTCGTCCATCATGAGCAAGAAGATCGCGGAGGGGACGGGGTCCCTGGTCCTCGACGTCAAGGTCGGCTCCGGTGCGTTCATGAAGGAGCTCGACGATGCCCGGGAGCTGGCCCGGACCATGGTGCGCCTGGGCACCGACGCCGGCGTCAGGACGGTGGCCCTGCTGACGAACATGTCGACGCCCCTCGGACTCACCGCCGGCAACGCGCTCGAGGTGCGCGAGTCGGTCGAGGTTCTCGAAGGCGGCGGGCCACAGGACGTCGTCGAGCTCACGGTGGCGCTCGCCCGAGAGATGGTTGCCGCTGCGGGCAAGGACGACATCGACCCGTCCGACGCCCTGGCCGACGGACGCGCCATGGACGTGTGGCGTCGGATGATCCGGGCGCAGGGCGGCGACCCGGATGCACCCCTGCCCACGGCGAAGGAGACGCACGCGGTCCTCGCTCCCGCGGACGGTGTGCTCGTCCGGCTCGACGCGCTGGCCGTGGGGGTGGCCGCCTGGCGCCTCGGTGCCGGGCGGGGTCGCAAGGAGGACCCGGTCCAGGCGGGGGCGGGCGTCGAGATCCACTACAAGCCCGGGGCCGTGGTGCGGGGTGGCGAGCCGCTGCTCACGCTGCACACCGACACACCCGAGCGCTTCGAGCGGGCGATCGAGGCCCTCGAGGGGGCGTACCTGATCGCGCCTGAGGGGTCCCGACCGGACCTGCCGCCGATCGTGATCGACCGCATCTCCTAGAGCCGCCCGGAGGCGCCTGCGAGCGGCCTGTCGGGACGGCCCCGCAGCCTGCCCGAACTCTGGCATCTTCGCAGGTCAGACGCGGTTTGCGCCCCCCGGCGGGGGTGGATTAGGAGATCCGCAGGGGCCCGTGTAATGTTCTACCTGCCGCAAGGGAAACCAAGCGAGTCGGGACCGGCGCCTCCAAGAGGCGGTCACGGATTTGACTCCCAAGCAGACGAGCGGCAAACTAGAAGGGTTGCCCCGGTGGCTGGCTCGGTGAGCTGGTTGTTGGTGTGTGTCCGATTCTTGAGAACTCAACAGCGTGTCAAAAATCGATGCCAAGTTTTACCTCGTGGTGGGGTGTG
>Ga0209347_1001442_pt1 | contig 38845 bp, 41 predicted proteins | sample AutmiccommuBRH23_FD_187382 | JGI IMG/M metagenome (GOLD analysis project Ga0209347, IMG submission 187382) | Deep subsurface microbial communities from Mt. Terri, Switzerland - Autotrophic microbial communities BRH/23 (SPAdes) (version 2) | ecosystem: Environmental > Aquatic > Deep subsurface >... | reverse complement strand
TCATCTCCATTATTCAGCGGATAAAGGCCCCTATCCTTGGGGCGGACATCGTAGAGTACAACCCGGACAGGGATATAAACGAAACTACCGCCATGGTCTGCGCCAAATTCCTGAAGGAAATTGCCTCCATGATGCTGGTAAACGGTGATGGCAGCTGAGCGAGAGGCAATGAGAATAATGATTGCCGGGAAAGCCGCAGCGACCTGTAACAAATCGCTTAAACGCTCGTCTACCCTTTTAGCAGAAGCATTTATAATGAACTATTTTCTCTTGCTCGCCGGCGGCATCCTATTCAGCTGGCAGGGGCTTATTGCCCAGAATATCAGTGGAAAAGTTACCGATAGCCTCAGCGGGGAACCCGTACCTTTCGCTACCGTCCAATTTGATAAAGGCCGGGGGGTCATCACCAATGAAGAAGGTTATTTTCAGCTGCGGCCCGATGACAGCGCTTCCGGGGTTATTGTGATTTCCTGCCTGGGTTTTGAAACAAAGGCCGTTGCGTTGAATGAACTGTCGCCTGAGGGAAATGTAATCAGCCTGAAGGAGGCGGTGGTCCGCCTGGACGAAGTGTTTCTGTCGAATAAAATACCCCATGCCGATACCATCATTGCCAGGGTCAGGGAACATATCGCGGTTAACTACCGCCCCCGGCTAAAACGCCATCATATTTTTGCGAGGGAAACGGAATATGTGGATTTTGAAGAAATGGACTTTGAGGTTTCCCGGGCGAGTGGGTTCTCCGGTGAGGAATTGCATCAAACCAACCTTGAACTGAATGCACTTTCGAAAGCCATAATAAACAACAGGACCCTGCATTTCCGGGATTTTCTGGGCGATATCTATCTGGATGAGGAAAAATCAGCCAAGCTGGAGGTTGAAAAGGCTACCTCATTGCTAGACAGCAAGAAGGATTTTTCCCTGGAAAACATACAGCGCAAGGCGGAAGGCATAGTACTTCAATACCTCGATACAACCCAATCCTACAAATTAAAAACGGGGATTATAAAACTGGAAGATTCCCTGAAGCTGGATGAGGAATTCAGGGAACCCGAAAAGGCAAAGGAATATGAGGTCTCCGGCCTGAGATCGGAGACCGCCCAACTGCTCGGTACTTCTCGCTTCCATGAAGATTCCTTCCTGCAGGGACTCCTGAAACCCCGCGCCTACGATTTTAGTTTCAGGAAGGCAACCTTCCTGAATGACGAGCTTATCTATATCCTGGATTTCCAGCCGCGAAAGGGAAGCTCCAGATACAGCGGGAAAATTTTTGTCAATGGGAACGATTTTGCCATCGTCAAATTAAACTACCGCTTTGCGGAGGGTAAAAGGGGCGATAAATTCAACTTTAAACTCCTGCTCGGGATCAAATATGTGGAAGATGAGGAAAATGGCACCCTGCTATATAAAAAAGGCCCGGACGGGACCTATGACCCTTCGTATATACAGCGGACACAGGGAAGTTACTTTTATGTGAACCGGCCAATAAAATTCATTGAAAACAGCAGGGAAAAAGACAAGGTTAACTTCAACTTTATTATTGCAGGCAAGAACAGGAGCAGGCAGGAACTCCTTGTGACCTCCAGTGCGGGGATAACGGCATCCGATTTCCAGCGGCTGGAAGAACGGGAGAAAGTTCCCGTAATACAGCTTGGCAAGTATGAGGAATCTATCTGGCAGGATGAGGAAACCCTCCAGCCACTGGAGGAAATGCGACAATTTAACGCCCTGCAATAGTTTATTCAGGATGCATAAACCGCTGCTTGCCTAATAATACCTCCTCTGATTCTACATGGTCCTCATCGGGTACGCAGCAATCCACAGGACAAACTGCCGCGCATTGCGGTTCTTCATGAAACCCCATGCATTCGGTACATTTGTCGGGGGATATGTAATATATTTCATCACTGATCGGCTCTTGTGCTTCATCGGCATTAACAGCCTTTCCATTCGGAAGTACCACATTGCCCTTCAGGGAAGTCCCGTCGCTATATCGCCACTCGTCTGCTCCCTCATAAATCGCCGTGTTCGGGCACTCCGGCTCACATGCTCCACAATTGATACACTCGTCCGTTATGATAATTGCCATAGAATTGTTTTAGATTAAGGGTTCCCAACCCATTCCGGCAGCTAACCACTGCCTAAAACGAAATCCGGAACCGGTTCTTATATAAGGCAGTCCGGAAATCTTGTGTTTCCGGGTCCCCGGCTACCCTGCCAAACTACCGGGGTCTTTAATACACCAGGCCTATAGGGTTAATTCCTAATATGCCGGGAACAAAAATTGAACATGTTATCAGGCATTTCATATTTTTGCTTTACAAAGGTATGGCCTAATCCTATCCCATACAAATATAATGGCGCAGCAGACAGAAAGATTTAAAGCTTTTGTTAAACTTGGGGCCTTCTTCAGGGAATTCGCCCGGCAGCCCCGGCCGCAGGATGAAAGTGATGAAAGCGCGGCCGACTGGATGGGGCGGCTACAAGGCAAGGTAAGCCTTGCCGGGATAAAGAATGCCTGGTTTACACAGGAGAACGTAAGGCGTGCAATAGCTGCGTGGGGTGATACCCTGAGGGAAGAAAACCTCAGCCGGTGGCTGAATAGGTATTCTGTTGAAAATTACCGGCCGAAAAGCGTGGCCGTCATCATGGCGGGCAATATCCCGCTGGTAGGTTTTCACGATTTCCTGACGGTACTCCTTACAGGAAATGACATCCAGGTTAAATTATCGTCCAATGACGGGATCCTGCTCCCTTTTGTGGCCGAATACCTCGCATCAGTCGCCCCGGAACTGAAGGAAGCCATCCGGTTTCCCGAAGGTCCGCTCAAGGGTTATGACGCCGTTATCGCCACAGGCAGCGATAATACGGCGCGCTATTTTGAATATTACTTCCGCGACAAACCCCATATTATCCGGAGGAACCGGAATTCGATTGCGGTCCTGGGGGGTAACGAAACGGCTTCGGAATTGTCTGCGCTGGGAACCGACATCTTTTCTTATTTTGGCCTTGGCTGCAGGAATGTCTCCAAACTTTATGTGCCCGAAAACTATGATTTCCAGGGTTTCTTCGAGGCAATAAAAGGATTTTCCGATATTGCGAACCACAGAAAATACGGAAATAACTATGATTACAACAAGGCGGTTTATCTGATGAGCGGTTTCCCGATCCTGGACAATGGGTTTCTCCTCCTGAAGGAGGACGCTTCCTGGGGTTCGCCCATTGGCACACTCTATTATGAATCTTACCAGGACCCGGACAGGCTCCGGGAACAGCTTTCCCCGGACCGTGAAAAAATTCAATGCATTGTAGGGAGGAAACAGTGGGGGTTTGAAATTGCCTTCGGCCAAACCCAGGCTCCGGCCTTATGGGAATATGCCGACGAGGTGGATACTGTTGACTTCCTGTTAAAAACATCACAGATTTAGCTGCATGACCCCACCCCTTTCTCCTTATTATTTCAGAACTTTGAACCCAAACAGAACCCATTGAAATGAAAAAACACAATTTTAGTGCAGGGCCGTGTATCCTGCCTTATGAAGTGATACAAAAGGCTGCCAGTGCAGTTGTTGAACTGGATAACATAGGGCTTTCCCTCATAGAGATTTCCCACCGGAGCAAGGAATTTGTTGAGATCATGGAAAACGCGCGCTCCCTTGCACTGGAGCTACTGGGGCTGGAAGGCAAAGGATATCAGGCGCTTTTCCTTCAGGGGGGGGCCAGCCTGCAGTTCCTGATGGTGGCCTACAACCTTCTGGAGAAAAAGGCGGGTTACCTCAATACGGGTACCTGGAGCGATAAGGCCATCAAGGAGGCCAGGTTGTTCGGGGAAGTCGTGGAGGTTGCATCTTCCAAAGACAAAAATTACAATTATATCCCGAAAGATTATAAGGTAGACGCAGGGCTCGACTATCTCCACCTCACATCAAACAATACCATTTTCGGGACACAGATACAATCATTTCCCGAAACCGATGTGCCCCTGGTCTGCGATATGAGTTCGGATATTTTTTCGCGGGTGACGGATTTCACGAAATTTGACCTGATCTATGCCGGGGCCCAGAAAAACATGGGTCCCGCTGGGACCACCCTCGTCGTAATCCGTGAAGATTTGTTGGGAAAAGTAAGCAGAAAGATCCCTTCCATGCTCGATTATAAGGTACATATTGAAAAGGAGAGCATGTATAACACCCCCGCGGTGTTTGCCGTATATGTTTCTTTACTGACCATGCAATGGCTGAAGGATCTGGGCGGGATTGCCGCCATTGAGGAAGTCAACGAAAAGAAAGCCAAGCTGATCTATTCCGAAATAGACCTCAACCCGCTTTTCCAGGGATTTGCCAATAAGGAAGACCGTTCCTTCATGAATGCCACCTTTACCCTGACCGACGAAAACCTGAAAGCAACTTTCGACGCCATGTGGAAGGAAGCGGGCATCAGCGGCATTAACGGGCACCGTTCCGTAGGTGGTTACCGGGCTTCCATGTACAATGCGCTTTCGCTTGAAAGCGTGGGCACACTGGTAGATGTGATGAGCGACCTCGAAAGGAAAGCCTGAGGCATCCGCGGTTCAGTATTATATAACGAAATATAACCCTTAAAGCCTGGCATGCGCAACCAGAAAGAAGAAACCGGGAACAACAAACATCAAAAATGAGAATACTGGCCAATGACGGAATAGCTCAAGCCGGGATCCACACCCTTGAAAAGGCCGGCTTTGAGGTCATAACCACCAGGGTAGCCCAGGAACAGCTTATTGATTATATCAACAAAAATAATATCGCAGCCCTGCTAGTCCGATCTGCGACCCAGGTACAGCGGGAGGTGATCGACCGCTGCCCGGGCCTGAAACTGATAGGGCGCGGAGGGGTCGGGATGGATAATATCGCCGTCGCCTATGCCAGGGAAAAGGGAATCCATGTCATCAATACCCCTGCCGCCTCCTCAGAATCTGTGGCCGAACTGGTCTTTGCCCATCTTTTTGGGGGGGTTCGCTTCCTTTACGACGCGAACCGCCAGATGCCCCTCGAAGGCGACAGCCGTTTCGGGGCACTTAAGAAATCCTACGCCAAAGGCACCGAACTTAAAGGGAAAACGCTGGGGGTTATTGGTTTTGGAAGGATCGGGCAGGCTACCGCCAGAATCGCCCTGGGCGTGGGAATGAAGGTGATGTTTCATGATCCCTTTATTCAGGAAGCAGCCCTGGAATTAAATTTCTTCGACGGGCAGGCGGTACGTTTCAGTTTTAAAAACAGCCCGCTGCCGGAACTCATCAGGCAGGCCGATTTTATCAGCGTGCATGTCCCCGCACAAAAGGACTATCTCCTTGGGAGACAGGAGTTTTCCCAAATGAAGAAAGGGGCAGGCATCATCAATGCGGCCCGGGGTGGGGTAATTGATGAGGTAGCCCTCATAGACGCTTTGGAATCGGGCCATCTCGCTTTTGCAGGGCTGGATGTTTTTGAATCGGAACCATCACCCGAAATCCGGATCCTGATGCACCCTAAGATTTCGCTCTCCCCGCATATCGGCGCCGCTACGGAAGAATCACAGGAAAGGATCGCGCTGGAACTGGCTGAGCAGCTTATCCGTTTACTGAAGTAATACCGATTTTTCATTTAAATCGTCAGAAATTCCCCGATTTCGCCTAAATTATAGAATAATAAAACTGAATCATTATGCCGGGCTTAAACGATTTACTAAGCAGCCCACAGGGGCAGCAAATCATCAGCGGTCTTGCCGGGGAAACAGGCTTGCCGGAAAGCAAGACAGCCAGCATTGTCGGGATGGCCATGCCACTTCTCCTGGGGGCCCTGAAAAAGAATATAGCAGCGCCACAGGGGGCGGAGGGCGTGATCAATGCCTTGTCTACCAAACATAACGGCGGCATCCTCGACGATCTTGGGGGCTTATTCGCAGGCGGGGTAAACCCCGAAGTAGAAGCAGACGGTGCCGGGATCCTGGGCCATGTCCTGGGAAACAAACAGCCCGCGGTTATCAATTCCCTGAGCCAGCAATCGGGAATAGATGCGAATTCCGTGGCCAGGATCCTTAAAATAGCCGCCCCGATAGTAATGGGTTTCCTGGGAAAACAAAAGGCAGGAAACAAGGTAGGCGATGCCGACGGCCTGAACACCCTGCTTGGCAGTATGCTGGGCGGGCAACCACAGGAGAACCAAAGCCTGATTATGAACCTTATAGACTCGGACGGGGATGGGAGCGTCCTGGATGATGTGGCCGATATGGTAATGGGAAGCACTAAAAAGAAAAGCGGGCTTGGGGGCCTCCTTGGCAGGTTTTTCAGGTAGAGATCTGGCTACACGATAGTGACCCGCACGATTTAACAGAACCATTTGCCACCCAAATGGTTTTTTTGTATCTTATTGTTAAACTTGCCCTATGAGAAATTTAATCGTTTTCGCTTCAGTTTGTGCCCTGATTTTCTGGAATTTAAATGGGTGTGGTAGCAGCAGCCAGACTGTGGAAATTACCGAGGAGGAAAAAAATGCCTTCCAGCAAAAAGAGAAAGACACCGTAACCATTGCCAATGAAAGCTCCAATTACGAAATCATCATTATCGAACCGGGCTTTCAGACATGGCTGCAAAGTATAGCCCGGCCCGAAGGCTATTATTCCCAATCCTTCCTGGAAAACCGGAACCAGATCATGGTGACCACATGGAACCAAAGGGTTTTGGAACCCATGAGGTACGATCCCATGTTGTATGAGATGCAGATAAATTATGACCCGGGTACTGATTATGGTTATGAAGTGAATTACAAGCTTTACAATTATTTCATTTACTTCCAGCGAAAGTACAATCAAAGGCTCGGACCTTTTTTGCCACGGATTTAAGCGGTATATTTGGCTCCAAGACTTAAGGCATGGAGAAACTAAAATCCCGGTGGGGGATTACGTCTAATCTGCAACTGGTACTGATAATTGTTGTTTTTGGGATAACCGGCTCCACTGCCGCTTATCTGGCAAAACCTGTGTTGGCTTATATGGGGATGGACCAGGCCGGCTTCTCCGGCTCCTGGTGGGGGCCCTGGCTTTACTGGACCGTGAGGATCCTGTTTATTTTCCCGATATATCAGTTTCTGTTATTGATTTATGGCTGGTTATTCGGCCAGTTTCGTTTTTTCTGGAACTTCGAAAAAAAGATGTTGCTGCGGCTGGGGTTCGGGTTTATAATTAACCGCCCCTGATCTCGGGCCACTACAAATTCATTGAAAGGAACAATCACAAATAAGGGACTTTCACTGGCGATAGCCATTTTGCTCGCCTGCATGGCTTTGCCGTCCGTAGCGAAACTTGGCCATGCCCTCCACGGCCATATGGAACGGGAATGCAGTAAGGACGCCCGCCTCCATTTTCACACGGCAGAATTCGACTGTGCATTTCAGAAATTCAAGAATACCGCTCAGCTGTATCATTGCCCTCCTGCCCTCACGATCAGGATTCCGAAACTTTTTGCTGTTTTTCAATCATCCGATTATACATTTTTAAACCGGTTTTCCCCACTCCACTTCAGCCTTAGGGCACCGCCCCTATTTTCATAACAGATAAGTCTTTTTTTTATTCATCTTATTTAAATATTTGTTATGAAATTATATTCATTTATAATGCTGGCTGCCCTTGGTATATATAGCGGGCACTCACAAAATACAATAAACGGTGTTGTTACCGATGCCGAAAGCGAATATCCGCTGGAGCAGGTATCGGTTTACCTCCCTCAGCTGGAGCGGGGCACGGTAAGCGATGCCGAAGGCAATTTCGAAATAGGAAACCTCCCGGGTGGGACCTATAAAGTCGTAGCGTCCTATATCGGTTATACTACTTATTCCGCCAATATCACTATAAACGGTAATACGCCTTCCCTTGACATCCGGTTGCTTCCCAGCGCGATTGAAATGGAAGAAGTGATAGTTTCCACCCCTTTTCATCAACTCCAGAGGGAAAATGTCATGAAAGTTGAACATGCCAGGCTGGCCGACCTGAAGGCAAACGGAAGCATCACCCTGGCAGACGGGATCACCAAAATCCCCGGGGTGGAGAGTGTCTCCACCGGGCTCGGTATTGGCAAACCCGTGATCCGCGGCCTCAGTTCCAACAGGGTACTGGTTTACACCCAGGGCGTCCGTCTCGAAAACCAGCAATTTGGCGATGAACACGGGCTTGGCCTGAATGATGCCGGGATCGAGAGCGTAGAAGTAATCAAGGGGCCGGCTTCCCTGCTTTATGGCTCCGACGCCCTGGGGGGGGTCCTCTATATTAACCCCGAGAAGTTTGCCATGGCGGGTGAGGATGAGGGGGATGTGGGCCTGAATTATTTCACCAATACCCGGGGAAATTCCGCTACTGCCGGATATCGTGCGTCTGGTGAGCGATTCAAATTTCTCCTCAGGGGTGCCCTGGCTTCCCACGCCGACTATGAAGGGGGCGATGGCCTGCATGCAATCAATTCCCGCTTCAGGGAATACGACCTGAAATCGGGGGTAGGCTTTCAAAACAGCAAATTAAAGACCGAACTCCGTTATAATCTGAATAGCTCGGATATCGGGATTTCCGAAGCATCCGGCGGTCGAACCAGCGAACGCACCCCGGATTTTCCATACCAGGAAATAACGAATCATATCCTCAGCTCCGATACCGATTTATTTTTCAGGAATTCGAGTCTTCAACTCACCCTTGGGTATATCTTCAACAACCGGAAGGAGTTTGAAGAACACGAAGAGGAAGGAGAGCCCGCGTTGGACGAAGAAGGCCCTGCCCTCCACATGCACCTGAAGACTTTGAATTATAACCTGCAGTACCATTTTCCAAGGACTGAAAGGCTCGAAACCATTGTGGGCATACAGGGGATGCGCCAGACCAATGACAACTTCGGGGAAGAAGTGCTGATCCCGGATGCCACTACCAGCGACGTCGGGCTCCTGGCCACTTCGCACCTCCACTTCAATAAAAGCGATATGCAGTTCGGCCTTCGGTTCGACCACCGGTTGCTCGACAGTTCCCCGAACGGGCAGCAGGGGGAGGAAGGCTATATCCCGGCCCTCAACCGAAGTTTCAACAGTTTTAACGCTGCCCTGGGCTACCGCATCGATATCGGGAAAAATATGATCGGGAGGATTAACATCGCCTCCGGGTTCCGTGCCCCCAACCTGGGTGAACTCACCTCGAACGGGACACATGAGGGAACCAACAGGTATGAAATTGGCAACCCGGGGCTGGATAACGAACAAAACATCCAAACCGATGTTGCCCTTGAATTTAAAAACGAACATTTTGAATTTTATGTAAACGGGTTTTACAACAAGGTAAACGACTATATCTACCTGGAACCGAATGGTGAGATCATAGAGGGTGATGCCGTTTTCCTTTATCTGCAGCAGGACGCTGCCCTTTACGGAGGGGAAATAGGCGTACATATACACCCGCACCCGCTTGACTGGCTGCACCTGGAAAGCAGCCTGGAAACTGTGAGGGGGGAATTGGATGAAGGCGGCAACCTCCCGCTGATCCCGGCGGTAAGCCTCAGCAATACCTTCCGGGTAGAGATCAACCATGCAGGCAAACAGTTAAAGGGGAGTTATGCCTATGCAGGCGTCCAAACCGTCTTTGACCAAAACAGGGTAAGCGACTTCGAAACCCCTACAGCGGGTTATACGCTGCTCAATGCGGGCTTCGGAGGAGAATTGCTGATAATGGATCAGGAGGTTGGGGTGCGGCTGAGTGCCAACAACCTTCTCGATAAGTTTTATATCGCCCACCTCTCTCGCCTCAAACCGGACGGGATTGCCAATATAGGGCGCAACATCAGCCTGGGAATTACAGTCGGGCTCTAAGAAGGAGATTTCCGCTTTCTGAAGCCGAATAGCTGTTGTTTTATAAACCCTCTGGGTATTTCCTCGTCACCGGAAAAACCCAGGGGGATTTTACCACTGGCTTCCGGAATGTAATGTGTTCCAAACAGGTAATCCCAAAGGCTCAGGCTTATCCCGAAGTTTACCCCGTATGTACCCTTTGGCAGTTCATAGGCATGATGGTACAGGTGCATGACGGGATTGTTGAAAACATATTTAAGGGGACCCCAGGTTAATTTTATATTGGAATGGTTGAGGTGCCCGATTGCTATGGCCACAAAATGCACCACAAATGCCTGTTGGGGTTCGAATCCTCCAAGGAGCATAACCCCCAGGGTCTTGAGGGGTTTGTAGATGATATTTTCCATCCAGTGGTAGCGGAAATGAGCGGCAAAACCCATCTCCTTCACACTATGGTGGATTTTGTGGAATTGCCAGAGGAAGTCTACCCGGTGGAGGAAAATATGGGTTATCCACTGGAAAAAATCCAGGAGAACAAAGAAAATGAGTAACTGTGCCCAGGCGGGAAGGTCCGACAGCTGCAGGATGGCCATGCTTTGGGTTCCCATCCCGAGGTCGCCGAAAAATACCTCTGCGATTTTGTAAAATCCGCTGATGGCTACCGAGAAAATAAAGAAATTAAAAAGCATATAGAACGCATCCAGCCAGAAATCCTTGCGGAAGACCCCCTGGCTCCGCCTCCATGGGAAAAAAATTTCCAGGCCCCAGATAACCAGGGAAATAAGGATGAGCCCCCAGAAATAATTGGTATACCAGGGAACTTCAAAAACAATGGAATTCCAGGTCCAGTTGATATTGGATTCCAATGCATTTACAAAGGCTTGAAGATATCTGTTCATCACTTTGCTTAGTCGGAATTGATTCCTGAAAATTACTTATGCTTTCTACTTACCGGCAGTCTTCAGGCTTTTCGCGCCTGCTCCCCGTTTTAAAATATAGGTATACAACCACATAAGGGTAAAGGAAGGTATTATATCCATACCCGGAAGGATTTCTTCCAGGAAGGTAATAACCCCTGCCGTTTTCCCAGCGGTCCCTTTGTACATCCTGGTCATCAGCCATCCTGCCAGGGGTGCCCAGATAATATCTGAAAACTCCCCTATGCCCGGGATAAAAAACGAGAGGGTCCCCATCAGGTCGAAGAGAAGACCCAAAAGAAGGTATTTATACTTTTTGTTCCTGTTATCGGGCATAAAACAATAAAAAATGGGTGCCTGGCAGGATGCTAAAATACCAAATAATATTTAAGACAATTTAGAACTTATCAGTTTCAGGAATTCATTCCTGGTCTCAATCTTTTCAAACTGGCCCCGGAACCCCGATGTTGTAGTCACTGAATTCTGCTTCTGTACGCCCCGCATCATCATGCACATATGCGACGCTTCAATTACAACAGCCACACCTTTGGGCTTCAGGGTGTTGTTAAGGCATTCCAGGATGTCGTGTGTAAGGCGCTCCTGAACCTGCAAACGGCGGGCAAAAACATCGACCACCCTGGGTATCTTACTGAGCCCTACAATATTGCCATCCGGGATATAAGCAACATGTGCCTTGCCAAAGAATGGCAGCATATGGTGCTCGCAGAGTGAATAAATCTCTATATCCTTTATGATCACCATTTCGTTATAGTCCTCGGCGAACATGGCGCTTTTAAGGATTTCCACGGCATCCTGCCTGTATCCCTGAGTGAGGAACAACATAGCCTTGGCCGCCCTTTCCGGGGTTTTAACCAGGCCTTCCCGGGCGGCATCCTCTCCCAGGTCTTCAATAATCCGGGCGAAATGCTCCCGCACCTCATTGGTTATTTCAATATTGTATTCTTCGAGGTACTTGTAGGGGGACATGCTTTCAGTGTCGCTTAAAATGTTCATCAATTTGGTTTAAAAACTAAACAAAGCTAATCACTTCCTAATTCAAAGAACGGCAATTTAACTTATAATTGGCATATACAGGCGGCCTGGCTTCAAAATTCCTGTCCCTTCCGGTTATCCGGGGGATTGGCTTATTGATTTTGAAGTATTGGTGGTATTCATTACTTTCACCGCCAAGAAACTTCAGATGATAAAGGCTTCCAATATCCGCAAATATTACGGTGATTTACAGGTATTAAAAGGAGTTGGCCTTCACATAAAAAAAAAGGAGGTGGTTTCTATAGTGGGGGCGTCCGGTGCCGGGAAGACAACTTTACTCCAGATTCTGGGCACCCTCGATGCCCAGTCGAATAAGGCCGAGAGCACCCTGTTCATTAACGGGGTAAACATCAATGAACTGGGTGGCAAGGCCCTGGCACGATTCAGGAACGAACATATTGGCTTTATCTTTCAGTTCCACCAACTGCTTCCGGAGTTCACGGCCCTCGAAAATGTATGTATCCCGGCTTTTATCCGGAAAACACCCCGGAAGGAGGCCGAGACCCGCGCCATGGAATTACTGCGTTTCCTTGGGCTGGAAAGCAGGGTAGACCATAAACCCGGGGAACTATCAGGCGGAGAACAGCAGCGTGTAGCCGTTGCCCGTGCGCTTATTAATAACCCGGCCGTTATCCTTGCGGATGAACCCAGCGGAAACCTGGATTCCGAAACCGCAGATACCCTGCATCGGCTTTTCTTTCAATTGCGCGACGAATTCGGGCAGACCTTTGTTATCGTGACTCATAATGAAGAACTGGCTGCCATGGCAGACAGGAAGCTAACGATGGTAGATGGCTTGATAACGGCTTAGCCATGCTCGATAAAGTACTGCAGTTTCTTAAAAGTCCCGTTTATAAGGAAGACGAAGAACATAATCTGGCGTACCGCCTGCATGTTTTAATAAAACTACTGGCGCTCTCGCTCCTTATCAGCATCGTCCTGGGAATGCTCATCGGGATAGTTGAAAACTATAGCTCGTTGGACCTGGGCCGACATGCCATGGACCTGCTGCTGGAGCAATATTCGTTGTTGCACGTTTTTGTGGCGGCGGTAATCCTTGCCCCCCTGCTGGAAGAACTGATATTTCGTGGCCCGTTGATCTTCTTCAGGAAAAGCCGCTTCTTCGCAGGCGTTTTTTATGGGTCTACCCTGATTTTCGGGTTTTACCACATCACCAATTTCGATCTTAGCAGGGAAGTATTGCTGTTCTCGCCCCTACTGGTGGCCCCGCAGCTGTGCGTGGGGATTTTCCTGGCTTACATAAGGGTACGTTTCGGGCTGTTATGGTCCATGCTTTTACACGCCCTCTATAACCTCGCCCTCATAGGACCGGTGATCGTTCTGAAATCTCTGAATATACCCCTGGTATGAACCCTGATGAGTTAAAAGATTTTATGGATTCGAAGGTGGCCGCCTACAACAGGCCACAGTTTCTGGAGGATGATCCCCTGCAGGTGCCCCGTCTTTTTTCGCGGAAGGAAGACATAGAGATCAGCGGATTCCTAACCGCTACCATCGCCTGGGGAAACCGCAGCAGCATTATCCGCAATGCCGGGCGTATGATGCAGCTAATGGATATGGCACCTTATGAATTTATCATACACCATGAAGCTGCAGACCTGCTTCCCCTTGAACGTTTTGTACACCGCACCTTCAATGGTGCCGACTTCGCTTACTTTGTAAATGCCTTAAAACACCTCTATGTGCATAAAGGGGGTCTGGAAGAAGTATTTTCGCGCAATGCCACGACCTCCTCAACCCAGCCTGCAATCAGCGCGCTCCGAAAGGAATTTCTTGAAATCCCGCATCCGGCAAGGGTGGCAAAGCACCTGCCCGACCCTGCCCGGGGATCGGCGGCCAAACGGCTTAATATGTTCCTGCGATGGATGGTACGCGACGGTGCTGCGGGGGTTGATTTCGGGATCTGGAAACAGCTTTCACCGGCCCAGCTCTCATGCCCCCTGGATGTGCATTCCGGAAATGTAGCCCGAAGGCTGGGGATCCTGACCCGCCGGCAAAACGACGCCAGGGCAGTGCAGGAACTGGATAAACAACTTCGTGAATGGGATGCTGAAGACCCGGTCAGGTACGATTTCGCCTTGTTCGGGCTGGGGGTGTTCGAAAAATGGTCCTGAAGGCCTCCACCGGGTTTCATCTCGGCCTTTTCCGATTCCGCCTGTTTGAAAAACCGGCAGATTTCCCGCGTTGATTGCAATGTAAAACCGGTTAATTCCAATTTCTGTCCAACCCCCGATAACCGTAAAGGATCAGGCAAATAAATTTTATTCCGGACATTAATATTTCATCTTGATTTTGTAAATTTTATGGTACGAATTTGCCCTCCACCCCGCTTGTTTTTTTCATGATTGTTTAACCGCAATAATCCCATCGGTTGATGAGCAGTCGGTATGCCTTTGAGTCAAAAAACGAATACCTGGTTATGCGCATAGCGGGGAGATATGATTATTGGGATTTTATCCAGTACCCTAAAATCATACGAGCGGCCTGTGAGGAAAGGGAGGTATTCCGGATCATGGTAGATGTGGTTGCCGTCACCTATACAGAGTTGCCTACTCTGGAACTCTTTTTTCTGGGGGAAAAAGTTGCGGAAGTCCTGAGGGACCGGGTTAAAACAGCATTGATCTGGCATGGTGATACCCGCGACGGCTTTATGGAAACGGTAGCGGTAAACCGTGAGGCGGCCATCAGGATCTTCGACTCCACGGAAACAGCGAAAATATGGTTGTTATACGACCATGAGGATGAACCCTTTAACTTTCAGAAACCCGGAAGCTGAACATTTTTTCCCATCTTTTATGAGTCAGGGCCCCGACCTTGTTCTCCGAAGCTAGCAGAAACGGATTAAGCCAGTCCCATATTTCCCAGATCAAGGGGCACTTTGGAGCTCCCTTCAGCAATGGATTTATAAATGGCCTCCACAATGATCATATCCCGTTTCCCCATTTCGCCCGGGGCGAGGTTTTTGGTGCCGTGTAAAATATGCCTGGCGAAATCGTCCATCTGCAATTTTTGCTGGCTTTCATGCGGAAACCGAAGTTCCCCTTCTGAAGTACGGCCGTGCAGGGGACCATAGTTATTGGCCGGTTGCAATTCGAACCAGCCTTTATCGCATGAAGCATAAAGCCGGTTTGCGTTGGCATTGTGCGAGGTCATCATCTGGCCTACCGTACCCCCCGGGAACTCAAACTGGGCAGTGATGGTTTCATCCGTTTGCTTGAAATATTCCGGTCGCGTACTGAATTCCTGCGCCTGTACGGAAATGGGGTTCTTCCCCGTTCCGTAGATAAGGCTTTGTATCGAATAGACGCCCATGTTCATCAGGGCGCCACCACCAGACAGGTTGATGTCCAGTCGCCATTGGTTCGGGTTGCCCCCGGAGATATAGCCTGCGTCCGCCGAAACATACCGGACTTCTCCAAATGATTTTTCCCGGACTATGCGCTTCACTTCCTGGGTGTAGGGTTCGGAATGCAGCCTGTAACCAACGGCGAGCTTAACCCCCGCCTTCGCACAGGCATCAATAATGGCATCGCATTCAGCCACACTTATGGCCATGGGTTTTTCGCAGATTACATGCTTGCCTGCCTTTGCGGCCCTGATACAGAATTCGGCATGCATGCTGTTTGGCAACACCACGTACACAATATCGATGGCATCGTTTCCGGCTATACTGTCGAAGTTCTCATAGTTATAAATATTGTCCTGATGTAGCTTGTATTGTTGCGCCCATATGTGCTCTTTAGAGGCGGTTCCTGTGACCACCCCTGCCAGGTGGCAGTATTGGGTATCCTGAAGTGCCGGCGCCAGCTGGTTGGTGCTGTAACTCCCGAGCCCTACCAGCGCGATCCCCAGGGATTCTTTATCCTGTGATGTCCTAGCCAGGACCCCGGCATATGGAAAACTGGTTAATAATGCGGCCCCGCCCAATCCGCGACCCAGCTTTTTGTTAAAATTTCTTCGGGAAATGTTTTTCATGACGTACTTTTTTTAATTATTGATATGGCCGGAATCCCTTAAAGATACTAAACTAAAGTATTCCCGATACCGCTGTGCCGGATTTGGCGCCAACGGAAAGCAAAGGGGGCTGATGCCTCAGGGAATTTCCCTATTTTTAGAAACTAAATCAAATCACCAGATTTTAGTATGAGGTCCATTTATCTGTTTCCATGTTTTTTGTTGATGTTTACCATAGGTTTTCTGAATGCCCAGGAAAGGCAATTGCCAAAAGATACGGTTGTTACCACCCAGCATAGCGTTAGCGTGAACGGGGCCAGCTTTTCGTATTCCGCCCAGGTGGGTACCCAGCCGGTATGGGATGAGGCCGGAAAGCCCATTGCCTCCCTGCATTACACCTACTATACCCGGAACAATGTGGCAGACCGTGCTTCGAGGCCCCTGCTTATTTCATTCAACGGAGGTCCTGGATCCGGCTCTGTCTGGATGCACCTGGCCTATACGGGGCCACGTATCCTCAACATAGATGATGAAGGGTACCCTGTGCAACCCTATGGGGTCCGCGAAAACCCCTATTCGGTTCTGGATGTAACGGACATTGTCTACGTAAATCCCGTAAATACCGGTTATTCCCGTGCATTCCCCGAAGAGGGAAAAGAAATAGACAGGAGCCTCTTTTTTGGGATTAATTCGGATATCAAATACCTGGCAGAATGGCTGAATACCTTTGTTACAAGGAACAACCGCTGGAGGTCGCCTAAATACATTATTGGTGAGAGCTATGGCGGTACAAGGGTTATGGGCCTTTCACTCGCCCTTCAGAACCAGCAATGGATGTACCTTAATGGGGTTATTATGGTATCCCCTGCAGATTATAAGGTCCTGCGAACGGACGGGCCGGTAAGCCAGGCCCTCAACCTGCCCTATTATACGGCGGCCGCATGGTATCAAAAGGCGCTCCCCCCTGCCCTTCAGCAAAAAGACCTGCTGGAAATCCTGCCCGAATCGGAAGAATTTACCATCAATACCCTGCTGCCTGCCATTGCCAGGGGCGGTTTTATAGAAGTTGCCGAAAAAGAGGCCATAGCGGAAAAGATGTCTTATTATTCCGGGCTTACGAAAAAGGATATCCTGCAACACAACCTGAAGGTCCCTACCAGTTTTTTCTGGAAGGCCCTGCTGAGGGATGGCAGCGGCTACACCATTGGCAGGCTCGACAGCCGGTACTTAGGCCTGGACAAGCAGTTATCGGGTTCCGCCCCGGACTATAATGCCGAGATCACTTCCTGGCTGCACAGTTTTACCCCGGCCATTAATTACTACCTACAGGAGGAACTCAAGTTCCGTACCGATATCAAATATAACATGTTCGGTCCCGTCCACCCATGGGACAACAAGGACGATTCCACCCGCGATAACCTCCGGCAGGCCATGGCCCAGAACCCTTATCTGCACGTCCTTGTACAGTCGGGCTATTATGACGGTGCCACCACCTATTTCAACGCCAAATACACCATGTGGCAGACAGACCCGAGCGGCCGGATGCGGGACCGCTTTGAATTCAAGGGATACCGTAGCGGTCATATGATGTACCTGAGAAGGGAAGACCTGAAAAAAGCCAACGACGATATCCGGGCCTTCATAGAGCGTACCACGGCAGTGGGTAAAAGTGCCAGGTATTAATAATGTTATCTTATGGAAAATATAAACCCATGAAGTTCGATCGAACTATGTTCCCTGAACATCGATGGTTGCTGGCGGGTATCCTGGTGCTGTTTATGTGCTATATAGGTACCGCAAGTCCGGATAAGGGCCCAGCGGAGGAAGCTAAGGCTGCAGGAGAAGGCCTGGTAAAGCCCCTGCGCGTTGGCGTTGTTGGCCTGGTCCATACCCATGTACACTGGATCCTCGGACGCGAAGACAGGGGCGATATCAGGATTGTAGGGATAGTGGAACCAAACAGGGACCTGGCGTTGCAATACAGCCGGCAGCATGGTTTCAGTATGGACCTGGTTTATGATAACCTGGCCGACATGGTAAAGGAGGCAAAGCCCGAAGCGGTAACTGCCTTTAATACCATTTACGACCATCTGGAGACGGTTAAGTTCTGTGCACCACTGGGGATACATGTGATGGTGGAAAAACCCCTGGCCGTAAGCCTGGAACATGCTCTTCAGATGGCCGGGCTTGCGCGAAAACACGGAATTCAGCTGCTCACGAATTATGAGACTTCCTGGTATGGCAGCAATTATGCCGCCTATGACAGCGTTCATACCGCTTCGGCCATTGGTGCGATCCGGAAAATAGTTTTCCATACGGGCCACCCCGGGCCCGTCGAGATAGGTTGCAACCCGGAATTCCTGGAATGGCTTACAGACCCCAAACTGAATGGTGGCGGGGCACTGACAGACTTTGGCTGTTACGGCGCCAATCTGGCTACCTGGCTGATGCAGGGCGATCCGCCACAGGCTGTAAGCTGCGTCACCCAACAAATAAAACCGCATCTCTATCCTGAAGTTGAGGATGAAGCAACCATCGTCCTGACCTATCCCAGGGCCCAGGTGATCATCCAGGCCTCATGGAACTGGCCACATAATGTAAAGGATATGGAAATTTATGGGACCGATGGCATTTTCTTCAGCAAAAACCATTCGGAGGTGGTGTATAGACGGGATGAAAAAGATGAGCTACAACATTTCGCTGCAGCTCCCCTGGAAAAAGGTTACGACGATCCCTTTGCCCTGCTGCAAAAAGTTGTGCATGAGGGTTACCACCTTCCACCCTTCTCGCCATCCAGCCTGGAAAACAACCTGGTAGTCATGCAAATCCTGGAAGCTGCCAAACGTTCGGCTGCCTCAGGGCGCATCGTTAAATGGACTGAACTTTAAACCCTATCTGTGTATGCCCGGGCCTTCAAATCCTGATATTATTTTAAAGAACTACCTCCGAAGGTTAAGGATCATCCACTATGCCCTGGTGGCTGGCATGGTCCTGATATGCCTGTTTGTATACTTTTTGCAAAAGAATCCGCTTGCCGGCTTTCCCGCAGACCAGGCTATTTTTATGTACCTGGTCCCCGTGGCCGCCCTTAGCGGATATTTTGCCGGGATTTACATTTTTAATAAACTCACCGGCAGCCTGGATAAAGAACTGTCGCTTGCCAGGAAGCTCGACAGGTATCAGACAGCTTCCCTGCTTCATTATACCTGCCTGGAAGCCCCTGCCCTGCTCGCCCTGTACGCTTACCTGATACATGGAAACCTGTTTTATGCTTCCATTGCTGCTTTTCTGGTCATATACCTGATTGCTCAGCGGCCTACCCTTCACAAAATACTTAGCAGGATCCCCCTGAACGACCAGGAAAAAGAAGCGCTGAATTAATTTAAAGCATATAGCACTCATGAAACAGTTTTCCAGAAGGGAGTTTGTCAGGAATTCAGGCCTTGCTGCAGCAGGCCTTCCTCTGATGACCGTACCGTGGGGCCTGATGCCGCAGACCGGGCAGCAGTCAGCAGGGCTGGAAGTGCACCTTTTTTCCAAGCACCTGCATTTCCTAGACCCGCAACAGGCTTCAGAAGTAGCTGCTTCCCTGGGATTTAGCGGGCTCGATCTGACGGTCAGGCACAATGGTCACGTGGAGCCCAAAGCGGTGAGGGATACTTTGCCAGGCACCATTGAAGCCATTCGACGGGGCGGGAGCCGGTGTAGCCTGATCACCACGGAGGTGGAAGATGCAGAAGATGAAACGGATAAAGCCGTCCTGGAAACTGCAGCTGCGGAAGGCATCACCTATTACCGGTCTAACTGGTACCGCTATCACCCGGACTTGTCCATGAAAGAATCCATTGGCCGCTATGCACAACAGATTGCAGGGCTTTCTGAGTTCAACAAAAAACTGGGGCTCACGGGTTGTTATCAGAACCATGCAGGGACCCTGATCGGCGCCTCCCTGTGGGAAATCGACAGCCTGCTCGAAGATGCTGATACGGAGTTCTTTGGTGTACAATACGATATCCGCCATGCGACTGTGGAAGGTGGCCTTTCCTGGGAGAACGGCCTTCACCTGATGCATAGTAAAATAAAAACTATAGTTTTAAAGGATTTTAAATGGAGCCTTGTAGACGGGCAATGGCAGGTAGTGAATACGCCAATTGGCGAAGGGATGGTTAATTTTAAAAGGTATTTCAGATTACTGAAGGATTACGGGATCCGGGTTCCTGCCAGCCTGCACCTGGAATACCCCCTGGGAGGGGCCGAACACGGGGAGAAAGATTTAAAGATCGACCGGGAACTTGTATTCCATGCAATGAAAAAAGACCTTAACACTGTGAAAGATTTATGGGAACAGGCCTGAAATCCCTGATAATAACGATTGTGGTCCTGTTGTTTGTGGCCGGCTGCAGGAGGAATGAAACGGACACAGGCCTGAGAGCTTATATAGCCGGGCTGCAACTTGACAGCACCCGCCTGCTTTTAGGTACAGTGGCGGATTCGCTTGAGGTACCGCGCGACATCGAATGGGGTCCCGGCGGCTATCTATGGTATTGCGAACAGAAAGGTACGGTTGGAAGGATATCGTTAAATAATGGGAAAAAGGAAATTTTGTGGCGGATTCCGGATGTCTACCACCGTAAATCCACAGGGGTATTAAGTATGGCCCTTCACCCCAATTTTGAAAAGGAGCCCTACATCTATGTGCATTATACCTATGCCGAGAAAGACAGCAATTTTCTGGACCGCATTGAGTCGCGTGTGATCCGTATGCGTATGGAAAATGACAAACCCGGAAGCACGCAGACCGTCCTCAACGCGATCCCTGGGAATACCTTCCATAATGGCTCGAGCATGATGTTCGGGCCGGCCGGGATGCTCTGGCTCAGCACGGGGGATGCCGGCGAAACAGCTAAAACGCAACTGTCAGGGACCCTGTATGGCAAAGTATTGCGAATGAATCCGGACGGCTCTGTGCCTTCGGGCAATCCTTACCCTGGTTCCCTGGTATGGAGCAGGGGGCATCGTAACATACAAGGCCTCTGCAGTGGCAACGGGTTGGTTTACGCATCGGAACACGGCCCGAACAACGACGACGAATTAAACCTTATTGAAAAGGGAAAAAATTATGGATGGCCCGACGTGCACGGTTTCTGCGACCTGAAGAATGAAATGCTTTATTGTGCGGATTCCGTTATAAGGGAACCGCTAAAATCCTGGACCCCCACGGTTGCGGTGGCGGGCCTGGAATATTATGAATCGGCCGCCATCCCCGAATGGAAGAACAGCCTGCTGCTTGCCAATCTGAAGGGAAGGGCCCTGAGAGTTTTAAGGCTTTCCGGCAACGGTTCAGCAATCGAAAGCGAACACCTGTTCCTTCAGAAGGTACTTGGCCGTATTAGGGCGGTAGCCACCGGCCCCAAGGGGGAAATATACCTCGCCACCAGCAACCTCGACTGGCATCCCGGTCATCAGCCCTGGATGTACGACTCCCTCCCCACCGCCAATGGCGACCGGATAGTGCTGCTGCAACCCCTTCCGGAAAGTGAAAAAGCAGGCTGGGCCCACCTTGGCGAAATGCCAATCCTGCGGGAGGAGCCGGAAGCCATTACGCTTGAAAGTGAGAATTTCGCTTTCAGTGCCAGCGAGGAAGAACTTTCCGCAGGCCAAAAGCTTTATTTAACGCATTGCGCTTCCTGCCACAGGCCTGACGGAAAGGGGAATCCCGGATTTATACCACCACTGGTGAACAGCGAATGGGTAAGCGGCAATGCAGGCAGGCTGATCGATGTTACGCTGGCCGGCCTGAACAGTCCGATTGAGGTGAACAATATCCGGTATGAAGGGGAAATGCCCGGTTATAAACACCTGGATGATGATGCAATCCGGGATATTCTGAATTTTGTTCGGACGGAATTCGGTGGGGTGAGCGGAAATATAATCGCCGCGGATGTTATGCACCAGCGTAAAGGGCTCAAATAAATAGTGGCATGCGATTTAAGATTAAACTATAGATGCTCCTGATCCTTAATGTATTATAACAAATAAATATGCACCTTATGAAAACATTTTTATTAGCCTCCTTCCTGCTGCCCCTGCTTTCCTCCCCTGGTATTATCCAGGCCCAGGACTGGCCGGCCCTGAGCCATTTTGAAAAGGATAATGCCGCTCTGGGGCCGACTAAGCCCGGTGAGAACCGGGTTGTTTTTATGGGCAATTCGATTACCATTGGCTGGTTAAATAATATGCCTGAATTTTTTGAAGGAAAACCATATATAAACAGGGGCATCAGCGGGCAAACCACCCCCCAGATGCTCCTGCGTTTCCGGCGCGACGTTATTGATCTGAAACCCCGGGTAGTGGTCATCCTGGCGGGGACCAACGATATAGCCGGGAATACCGGCCCCGCCACCCAGGATATGATCCTCGATAACATCAAATCCATGGCCGAACTGGCCGGGGTCCACCAGATTGCGGTGGTGCTTTGTTCCGTACTACCCGCCCAAGACTACCCCTGGAGGCCCGGCCTTGGCCCCGATGAAAAAATCCCTGCCCTCAATTCGGCCATCAGGACTTATGCCAAGGAGAATAACCTGGTTTACCTGGATTATTTTTCGGCTCTGGCCAACACCAGGAATGGAATGGATCCTGAACTTGCGGCAGATGGGGTACATCCCACCAGAAAAGGATATGAGATCATGGCGCCGATGGCGGAAGCAGCCATTGAGGAAGCCCTAAGCAGGAAATAACCGCTTGTCCCTGACCATATTAGTTGGGATATGCGATGCAAGCCCTATATTTGCGTATCATGAAATGCCATATACGCCGATTTTTCTGTTCCCTGATTTTTCTAACCGTGGTAGCAGCGGTTAACGGGCAGGGTGCATCCGCCAGAATAGACAGTTTACAGCAAGTCCTTTCCGGCACAGGTCTGGACGACAGGAAAAGGGTGGATGTTCTCAATGAGCTGGGCTACCTGTATTGGGTAATCAATTCGCGGGAATCCGTGTCTTACGGCAACAAGGCCCTTTCCCTGGCAGATTCAATTGAATACCGTTCCGGGGCTGCCCTGGCCAGGCGGGTCTTAGGCGTTGGCTACTGGACCCAGGGAGACCTTAAACTGGCTCTCGAAAACCTTAATGAAGCCGAAGAGATCTACCTGCAGGAAGGTGACAGGGAAGGTGCGGCAAATTGCCTGATGAATACCGGAATGGTGTACGCCGATATCCAGGAATACGGAAAGGCGCTGGATATTTATAACCGCTCTATCCAGAAATTTACGGAGTTGGGCCTGAACGGACGCATAGCCACCACCTTCACTAAGATAGGCACTGTGCTGATGGAGCAGGGACAGCTGGAAGACGCAAGGGAATACTTTACAAACGCCCTGCAGATGCATGCCAGGGATGGTTTTGTCTACGGCCAGGCAGAGGCGCAGAATCGCCTGGGGACCCTTTTTTTACTGGAGGGGGAACAGGAACAGGCCGAACATCACCTCCGCAGGGCAAAAGCCCTGAGCGAACATATAGACGACCGGGATGGCCTGATCAGCAGTCAAATCCAGTTTGGAAAATTGCTGAGGCTCCAGGGCAAACAGGAAGAAGCCAGGCTGGAACTTGAAAAAGCCCTTGACGTTGCCGAAGCAAGGAGACTGAAAAAATACCAGCTATTAGCCCTGCAGGAATTGAAGCTCCTCGAAAAACAAGATGGTAATCTCGAAAAGGCCCTGTTGTATTATGACGATTACATCAGCCTGAAAGATTCCATTTACGATACGAACAAATCCAAACAGATCGCTGCCCTGGAATTTGCCAATGAACTGGAAGACAAGGACAAGGAAGTTGCCATGTTGCATGAAAGGGAGCGATTGGACTCCTATATAAAGTGGGGCCTGCTGGCCGGGGTTATTTCATTGACAGTTATAAGCCTGCTGATTATCCATAACCAGAGGCAACAGTCGGCGCGCAACAAGGAACTGATGGCTTCCAGGGAAGCCCTGGCAAAAAGTGCTCTGGAAAATGCGCACCTCAGGGAAAAAGAGTTACAAAACCAGCTTGATTTCAAAAACAGGGAACTCACGGCCTATGCCCTGAACTTTATGCAGAAGAACGATCTGCTTCAGGAACTTCAGGAAAAATTAAAGGCTTTAAAACAGGGAAACCCTGCTCTTCAAAAGAAGTCGCTTACAGAACTGGAAAACCTAATCCGTTCGCATAGCAGTATCGACAGGGACTGGGAGGATTTTAAAATGGTATTTGAGGAGGTACACCCCGATTTTCATATGAGACTTGTGGAAAATCATCCGGATCTCAGTGCAAACGACCTGAAAATCTGTGCCCTCACCCGCCTCAATCTCAATATTAAAGAGACCGCGGGAATTCTTAATATCTCCCCTGAAAGCGTAAAAACCGCAAGGTACAGGCTGCGTAAAAAGCTTGGCCTTGGGCCCGAGGAAGAACTGTTACCTTACCTTTTAAGGCTGGAGAGCGCCAACTACCCTCAAGGGCGCCAGGTGGATATTGGTGCTTGATGTTAAGGCATTAATCTTAACTGATTGATATTCAGTACTTAAATAATTTTTTGTATACCTCTTGTTGTCCTTTTCTTAACATTTCTGCCTTTCCTGTACACTCGTTGTCGACCGGTTGTCCACCCCTGGTATACCCGGTATTTTCTCAGGCAGCCCTTCTTATAAATACTTTTGCAGCCGAATTGTTAACCCTTAAATATCAATGAATTATTAATGTCTGAGATGCAGACCTGCTAACAGGTAAAGCATGTACCGGTCTGATGCCGGACACTTTTGTTAAGGTGATTGAGAGGTTTGACATTAAAATGCAATAGCGGGATTTCCCAGAACCAGTCTGTAAAAATGCATAAGGATATCGAGAATGTCTGCAACATCTCAGCAATACTAAACATCAATGAAAACAACAGATCTGCAACCCAAAACCACCTTAAAAAGTATCTGGGTACGACGAAAAGATAATATCCGGTCAAAACGGAACAAAAGATTGTTTTAACTGAAAAAAGGACCAGTGACCTCTATTAAGGCAGAAAATTATAGAAGAATTAAAATGAAACACGTTAAATCCAGACGGAACAGGCTTAAATGGTTTGGCTGGAGCCATACCTCCGCAAATGTAAAAAAGTAAACTTCAGGAGCCGAAGGCACCTTCATAAGCCGTGAAGGTGCCTTTTACTATAAGCCATGTTGCATAAAGAACAGGGAGCAAACAAACAAAAGTCCTATGCAGAATAATTTAAACCTTTCTTTCCGGCATTCGGGTTACCACGGCACGTTTTCCGATTATTCTGACCATATGTACATAGCGTATTGCCAGCACGAACTCCCATATTCCATCTATTTTAAAAAAGAGCGCATTTTAGAAAAACTGGCCAAATGTTTATCTTTAACTGAAGCATGTTAGTCCAGGTTCCAAATAATTCGGGTTCCCTTAGGCATTCTACCAGAAAGGCTTTGATAAACAAGGAAATCACAATCGCGGTACTGCCGTTTAAAATCCTCACGGAGAACGAGTCCCTTAGCCCGGTGTTCAAGGGGTTCACAGAGGACCTCATAGTGAATTTCTCCAAGTTTATAGGGCTCTCGGTAATCTCTCAGTACTCAACACAACATATCCATGACCTTTCCGAAAAGGAACTTATACGCCTGCTTGGTGCAGATTACCTTGTAACCGGCAGTTTCCGCACTCGGGCCGGGGGGATCCGGATCGGGGCGCAACTGGTACGGTTTTCTGACGGGATGGTGGTCTTTGCGGGAAACCACGACGAAACCGTCCATTCCATCCTGGAATCCCAGGATACTATAACACAACAGATTGTTAGTGTTTTACAGCAGCAGATTGATTACGACCTCCTTTCCTACTCTTACCGTAAGGAATCCGTCTCCCTGGCAGCCTACGAAAACTGGCTTGTGGGCATGAACCTCCTAAAAAAAGGAAGTTTGGAAAGCGACCTGGAAGCCCGTTCCCATTTTGAGTCGGCCCTCCGTATAAATCCCCATTTTGCCAGGGCCTATACCGGGATCTCCCTTTCGTATTTCAATGAATGGAGCTGCCAGTTATGGGAACGCTGGGATATCAGCAGGAAAGGGGCGCATAAGTACGCCCTCAAGGCTATTGAATATGATGAAAATGACTATGTTTCCCTGGCGGTCCTGGGACGTACCTTTTTATACCTGGGGGAATACGGAAAAGCAGAACACTGCCTTAGAAAGTCGCTCCGTATGAACCCCAATGATGCAGACAACCTGATCCTGATTGCCTTTTGCCTGGTTTACCTTGATTTTGTTGATGAAGCAGAAAGCCTGTATCTGAAAGCCAGGGAACTGAATCCCCTGCACCCGGACGCTTATTTTCCCCATGGCTCCTTTATTTATTTTGAAAAGGGCGATTACAAAAAATCCGTGGAACTGGGGGAAATGGTGAGCGATCATTCGATATGGACGGACTTCCCCGCTTATCTTTCCGCGGCTTATTACCATCTTGGCAATACGGATAAAATGGAGGAAAGCTGGCATTTTTACAAGCAGCTTTATGAGCGCAACATCGAAAGGGGAAAGAAGGCATCAGACAAAGATGCGGTAGCCTGGCAGATCCGTGTTAATCCGTATAAAAAGAAGACAAGGCTGGAACCTTTCTGGGAATTCATGAGCGGAAAAGACCATGGGCATCCTATGACCCCTCACGAAATCCGGATGCCATCAGAACCAGCCTTTATCAGGAAAAACGATATGTGGGAGATCTCTTTTCAGGACGAAACCGTTTTGCTAAAAGATGTAAAAGGCTTCCACGACATTAGCAGGCTCCTGTCGGCACCTGATCAGGAAATCCACTGTACGGAGCTTATGGGGAGCGCGGTCATTGATCAGGCCGTTCCCGAATCATTCGACAACAAGGCCAAAGAATCGTACAAAAAGAGAATATTGCGCCTGCAGGCTGAAATCAGCGAGGCGGAAGAAACAGGAAACAGTACCGAAGCTGTCATCCTCAGGGAGGAATATGAAAAGCTGCTCGATCACCTTTCGAACAGCCTGGGATTATCCGGGAAGGCCCGAAAATTGGGTTCAACAGTGGAAAAGGCCAGGACCGCAGTTACCTGGCGCATCCGAAGCGGGATCAGCAAAATCAGTCAGGAACACCCCGTGCTGGGCAAACATCTCAGCATATCGATAAAAACCGGCACCTTTTGTTCCTATAAACCGGAAACCCCTGCTTCCTGGAGAGTGTGAGCGGCCCTTGCCTCACGAAAAAAAAATCGCGGACTTACATTGTGAGGAACTTCCTTTCGCATTAGAGGTAAAAAGTAACAATCACCTATATCAAAACATTATGGAATCTATTTTTTACAACCTGCCGGGCCCCCTGGAACTTATTCTTGATCCGGTTTCGCTGATAGTATTTGGCATATACGGCACGCTCATGGCGTGGGAGGCGCTATTTCCTGCAAGGGTCCTTCCAAAGATGAAATTCTGGAAACTTCGCGGAATGGTATCCTTTGCGCTCTTCTTTTTTCTATCCTCTTACCTGCCCATCCTTTGGGATACGCATCTGGCGGCCTACCAACTGCTGGACCTGACCGTTCTGGGGACGGGCTGGGGAGCATTTACAGGAATCATGATATACCAGTTTGGGGTTTACATCTGGCACAGGAGCATGCACAAAAACAACACGTTATGGAAAGTTTTTCACCAGATGCACCACAGTGCGGAGCGAATGGACAGTTTCGGGGCTTTTTATTTCAGCCCTATGGATATGATTGGCTTTACCTTCCTGGGCAGCCTGTGCCTGGTTGTCATCGCCGGATTCAGTGCGGAAGCTACCACGCTCATCATTCTTGGAAATACCTTTTTCTCCATATTCCAGCACTCCAATATTAAAACCCCATGGTGGCTTGGCTATATCGTACAACGTCCGGAATCGCATGCCATTCACCATGCAAAGGGCATCCACGCTTATAATTATTCGGATGTTGCCATATACGATATCCTGTTCGGCACCTTCAGGAACCCCAGGACCTATGAGCATGAAGCGGGCTTTTATCATGGGGCTTCTGCCAGGGTCTTAGATATGTTGAAATTCAGGGATATCAGCAATGAGGACCCGGAAGCCCGGGAATCCGCGCAAACCTCACAACATGTCGTGTAGCAGGATCTTTTTTCCTGGCGGCGACAGTTTAAGGGAAAAACACCGCCTGCTTGGAGATGAAGATTTTGCCCGGGCATTTGAGGAGTGTACCCTGGAACCAAACGCCTTTACCCATGAAGCGCATATAAGGCTGGCATGGATCCTGATTAAGGAACATGGCCTGAATAAAGCTTCGGATATGCTTTGTGAACAGATAATGCGTTTTGACCTGCAGCACGGAAAGGGGACCAAATTCAGTGAGGAAGTAACCCTGGCATCGGCACGCCTAATTGACCATCTTCAAAAACAATCGCATGACAAGACTTTTATGGATTTTATGGAGCGGCACCCCAAGTTGCTGTTTGATTTCGGGGAATTACTGGCGCCGTATACCGGGAACCTCCATGAGGGCAAGGCGGGTTATTGATAAAGCGCCTGCGTGCAATCGTTTCAGTTAGCAATAAAAGCGGGAATTCCATAATTTAGTTCTATGGAAAACCCGCTAGTAAGCATTTTTATCCCCTTTAAAGATACTGAAGGGTTTCTTACGGAATGCCTGCAATCCATAAAAGAGCAGGATTACGGCAACTGGGAGGTCCTTGCGGTAGATGACCACTCAGTCGACGGCTCATACAAAATCGCCGAACTCTTTGCGGTCCGGGATTATCGCTACAGGCTCCTGAAGAATAGTGGTACCGGGATTATTCCGGCCCTGCGAACTGCATATTCCAGTAGTAGCGGCCATTTGGTTACCCGTATGGATTCAGACGATATCATGCCCCCGAACAGGCTGCGGCACATGGTAGAAGCGTTAGAAGACGCCGGGGAAGGGCACCTCGCTGTTGGGAAAGTAAAATACTTTTCAATAAGGGGCATCAGCCAAGGATATAAACAATACGAAGATTGGCTGAATTCACTCACCGAAAATGGCGTCAACTATGCCGGAATTTATAAGGAATGTCCGGTACCATCACCCTGCTGGATGGCTTACAGGACAGATTTCGAAAACTGCGGGGGGTTCCGGGAAGACCGCTATCCGGAAGACTACGACCTCTGTTTCCGTTTTTACAGGGCTCAGTTAAAAGTAATCCCCTGTAATAAGGTACTGCATTATTGGAGGGATTACGACCATCGGACCTCGCGCACCAGTGAACATTATGCCCAGAATTATTTTCTTGATATTAAGCTGCACTATTTCCTCCTACTCGACCATGATCCGGGAAGGCCCCTGGCAGTTTGGGGTGCGGGGAATAAAGGGAAGGCCATTGCAAAGTCATTGGTAGACAAAGGGGTGCTATTTACCTGGCTATGCGACAATCCTAAAAAAATCGGAAAGCAGATCTATGGCAAGGCCCCCGAACATTACCGGAAGCTCGATCAGCTACGCGGCGCACAGAGTATCGTAACGGTAGCAAACGGGAAATCGCAGGTTGCCATCAGGGCATTCCTTGCCGAAAGGGGTCAGAAGGAGATGGCGGATTATTTTTTCTTCTGCTGACCCGGGTCCCGTAAATTGCAATTGCCCTGGTTCCGGTTTTAAAAAGTAGCCTCATTTTCCAAATGATACAGGGGGCCGTATTAAAGGGGCGAAATGACTATATTTGTGAAATAGAAATCAGGAATGCAGTTTACTTATCCGGATCTCCTTTGGGCGCTATTCCTTCTCCTTATCCCCATCATTATCCACCTTTTCCGGCTTCGCCGGTTTAAAAAAACCCCATTTACCAATGTACGGTTGCTTAAAAAGGTGGTGGCAGAAACCCGTCGCAGCCAGCGCCTTAAAAAATGGCTTTTGCTGTTTACCCGCCTTATCCTGATTGCAGCAGTGGTCCTGGCTTTCGCGCAACCATTTACTGCAGGCCCAACAGCCCTGCAAACCCGGCAAAATATTATCTACCTGGACAATTCGTTCAGTATGCAGGCAAGGACGGCAGAGGGCAGCCTGCTCGAATCCGCCGTACAACAATTGCTCCGGGCAATCCCGGAGGAACAGCAATTCAGCCTTTTTACGAATAACCGCGTATTCAGCAACGTACATGGGAGGGATATCCGTAACGAACTGCTGGCCCTGCCGTTTACGGGGGACCAGCTGGATATGGAAGCGATCCTCCTTAAGGGCGCCACCTTGTTTGATGAAGGGGAGCCGGGTACCCGGAACCTGATTGTGATCTCCGATTTCCAGGAGCGAATGGCTGTAAGCCCAACGGATTCCCTGACGGGGATCAGGAAGCACCTGGTACGCCTCCAGGCAGAAAGCCCTGTAAATGCCTCAGTGGATACTGCGTACATCAGCGATAGCAATGCCAATACCCTCGAACTTACCGCCCTGCTCTCCCGAAGCGGGCTAATGGATGACATACCTGTTTCACTTTTCAATGCCGACACCCTTATCGCCAAGACTTCAGCCATATGGGATCAGGACAACAAGGCTGAAGTACTTTTTACCATCCCTGCCGGCGAGCGCCTGGATGGCCGTATAACTATAACGGATAATGAGCTGGATTACGATAACCGCTTATATTTTAATATCGCAGAAAAAGAAAGGATTAAGGTATTGTCTGTAGGCAATACGGCCGACAATTTCCTGGACCGGATTTTTACGGCACCTGAGTTCGATTTCCTTTCGGTGGCTTATGAAAACCTGAATTACAGTAGCATCCCCAATCAGAACCTGATCATCCTGAACGAATTACCTTCGATCCCTGAGGCTTTGCAGAACGCACTTGGCGCATTTGTTGAAGAAGGTGGCAGCCTTGTATGTATCCCGGCAAGCAGCCCTGAACTTGATTCCTACAATAGGCTGTTAACGCTATTCAACGCAGGGAGTTATAAAGATAAAGTGCAGGAAACCCGGGCTATCACCGGGATTTCCTTTTCGCACCCACTTTTTGAGAATGTTTTCGAAGAAGAAGTAACCAACTTCCAATATCCTGAAGTTACGGAATACCTTCCCTTTAACTCTTCCCTTGGGAAAATCCTGAGTCTTCAGGGAGGCGAGGCTTTCCTCTCGGGGAACCGGGATGTATATGTTTTTACCGCCCCCCTCAGTGCGGCCAGTTCCAATTTCAGGAATTCACCCCTGATAGTACCTGTCTTCTACAATATAGGTGCGGGCAGCCTGAAACGCCCGGAAATATATTACCAGACGGGCCGGAGGGCCGAAGTGGATGTGCCTGTATCCCTTGGGCAGGATAGGATCCTGAAAGTGCAGCAGCAGGACTATGAGTTTATCCCGCTCCAACGGTCGTATGCCAATAAAACGGCTCTTATCTTCGAAGACCTGCCCTTAACAGACGGGCATTTTATGGTTTCCGAAAACGGAACCCGGCTAAAAGGCCTTAGTTTCAATTATGACCGTGCTGAAAGTGATTTAAAGTATGCGGATCCGGAAAACCTTCGCGCAGACACTATTTATACCGCCATCGGCGGGCTTTTTGAGTCCCTTGAAAAAGAAGGCAGCATAACGGCCTTTTGGAAATGGTTTGTTATTTTAGCGTTGCTCTGCATGCTTGCCGAACTGCTTATCCAAAAATTCCTTAAATGAACGTACTGCTTAAAGCTGCTAAAATTGTGGATCCGGCAAATCCGGAATTGCACCTGAAGAAAAGGGATATCCATATAAAAGATGGTGTTATTGAGAAGATTTCCCGTAAAATCGAGGCCAGGGGCAAAATAAGGGTGGTTGATTTGCCAAACCTGCATGTCTCCAGGGGCTGGTTCGACAGCAGCGTGAGTTTTGGAGAACCGGGTTTCGAGGAGCGGGAGACAATCGCCAACGGGCTACATACGGCGGCGGCAAGCGGGTTTACGGATCTCGTCCTTAACCCCAGTATGTTCCCCCTGCCCGACAGCAGTTCTGATATAGTATTTCTTAAAAATGCCGGGGAAAAACAGGCAACAGTACTTTATCCGCTTGGAACCCTGACCCTGAAAAGTGAAGGCCGGGACCTGGCCGAACTTTTCGATATGCATAAGGCGGGTGCCGTGGGCTTCTATGACTTTAAGAAACCGGTTAAAAATTCAAACCTGCTGAAGATAGCCCTGCTCTATGCCCGGAATTTTAACGGCCTTGTAATGTCATTCCCTATGGATCCGCAGATCGCCGCCAATGGAATTGTGAATGAAGGCGAAGTAAGTGTCCGCCTTGGCCTTAAGGGTATCCCCTCCCTGGCGGAAGAACTCCAGATTGTCCGGGACCTCCATATTCTCGAATATACGGGGGGAAAGCTGCATATTCCCACGATCTCAACGGCCAGGTCGGTAAAACTGGTGGCGGAAGCAAAGAAAAAGGGATTGGATGTCAGCTGCAGTGTGGCCGTTCACAACCTTTTTGCGACTGACGAGCGGTTGGAGGAATTCGACTGCAATTATAAAACCATGCCCCCACTGCGGACAAATACCGATAACAGGGCATTGGTTAAGGGATTAAAGGAAGGAGTTATAGACTTTGTAACTACGGACCACAGCCCTATGGATATCGAAGAAAAAAGGATAGAATTCGATAATGCCGCTTATGGTACATTGGGCCTGGAAAGTGCCCTGGGGGCGTTGCTACAGCTATTCGACATGGAAACTGCTATCGGCCTGCTTACAAAGGGTCGGGATCGGTTTGGGATCCCTGCCCCGGAGCTTACCGAAGGGGCGCCGGCCAATCTGAGCCTCTTTAACCCGGAACCGGTATATACTTTCGGGGAAGAACATATCCTTTCCACATCGGCCAACAGCCTGTTCATCGGAAACGAATTAAAGGGAAAAACCTACGGCTGCATCGCCCGCGGCCGGATGATCATAAAACCTTAAACCCCGGCATAATGGATCCTCAAACCATACAGGAAGGCAAAACCATGGCAGTTGTAAGCTATATTACCATAATAGGCCTGCTGATTGCGTACCTCGTTAACAGTGGCAAGAGAAACGCATTTAAATCTTTCCATATTGGCCAATCGGTACGGGTTGTGCTGCTGGGGTTGGCGAACTATGTCCTGAGCTTTCTCCTGCCGGCAACCCTGGGGTTTATCATAACATTGATAAGCATTGGTATCCTGGTACTGGCCATCCTGGGGATTGTGAATGCCGCTAACGGAAAAGCAGTACCCCTGCCAGTTATAGGCAACCTGGGTTAATGCGCACGGCTCGAAAGTGGACCACCATCGTGAACACAGAAGCAGCTTATCCAAACAACAGTAATTTATGGAAGAAAAAGCCCCGGCAGGAAAAACCACAGCTATAATAGCATATTTCACCATCGTAGGAGCGCTTATCGCCATTACTATGAACCTGGAACCCAAGCATGCATTTGCGCGTTTCCATACCAGGCAGGCATTTGGGTTGCACCTGCTCTTCCTTGGGGTAGCGCTCTTCCTCAGTGTGTGGTTCAACCAATATGCCTGGTATGGTTTGTATATAGGGTATATGGTGTGCTGGTTCTATGGTTTCCTTGGGGCCCTGGCTGGCCGGGAGCAATCGATACCTGTTCTGGGTCCCTATTTTCAAAAATGGTTTACATTTATACAATAATATGACAGTTGCCCCCCTATCACTTGAACACCTGCTAAGGCCGTCCTCCATGAAAGAAGGCAAGCCGCCGGTACTTTTCATGTTCCATGGATACGGAAGTAACGAAGAAGACCTGTTCTCATTTGCGGAAGATCTTCCGGCTCAGCTCTGTATTATTTCAGCCCGGGCTCCTCATGCCCTGCAACCATTCGGCTATGCCTGGTATTCGATAAATTTTGATGCCTCCTATGGTAAATGGAGCAACGTGGAACAGGCACGGGAATCCAGGGACCTCATCCTGAAGTTCATAGATGAGGCCTGTAAGGCATATCAGCTCGACGCCGGGAGCATCAGCCTGCTGGGGTTTAGCCAGGGGACCGTACTATGTTATGCGCTCGCCCTCTCCTACCCGGAAAGATTCAGCAATATCATCGCCCTGAGCGGCTATATAGACGAGCAAACGCTGGTGGCAAACTTCCGGGAAAAAGACCATAGTTCCCTCAGGGTATATGCCTCACATGGGCAGATGGATATGGTAATCCCGCCTGAATGGGCGCAGAAGGCACCTGAATTACTTAAGGATCTGGGGATAACATACCGGTATGAAGAATTTCCGGTTGGCCACGGCGTCTCCCCCCGCAACTTCGAATCTTTCCTGAAGTGGCTACAGGCGCAATTATAAACACGATCCTGCGGTGATTAATGGCTGCGGGTATACAGCAGATGATCTACCAGGGTAAAATCCACACCCCTGTCGTCCTTTAGCTCGTATCTGATAAAAAGTTCACCCCAGTATTTGCCGTCGGAAAAGTCGGCGATGATCCATCGGTGATTTAATACCTTGATTTTGTTGATCTTGAAATCGTTCTCCATGCCTTCGTAGGGAATCAAAGGGTTGTCGCCCTTTTGTTCATTCGTTTCCAGCAATTTATCGGAAATGTAACGTACTGGGTCCTGAAGTTCCAGGTGGTCATAATAAACCAGGGCATCGTCATTGTTTTCCAGGGAGAAATACTGCATGTCGAGGATTTCAAGACGGGTATCCCTCAGCGAATCCTCCAGTGCCTGCAGCTGTGTCTCCTTGCCGGCCAGTTCTCCCAAACGGTCATTAAGGCGCCTGTTGCCACTGACATACAGGTATAAGGCAATAAGTGCTGCAAAAATAAAGAGGTATAAGTAAATTCTGCTTTTCATTGGTTGAGGCGATTAGTAGAATATTGCATTGGTTTATAGGGATATAGAGAGGTTGTCATATGCCAGGTGCACATGAGGTGGCAGTTCCTTTTCCACTTCTTCATGGAAGCCCATATGATGACTGATGTGTGTGAAGTAGGCCTCGCCCGGCCCGACTTTTTCCACGAAATCCAGGGCTTCATCCAAATTAAAATGAGAGTGGTGCGGGTCTTTCCTTAGGGCATTGACTGTGAGCACTTTAACTCCTTTTAATTTTTCCGATTCTTCATCTGAAATGGTCTTGACGTCGGTGAGATAGGCAAAATCTCCCAGGCGGTACCCCAGTACCGGGAGGCGGTTATGGAAGGCCTCAATGGGCACCGCCTTTATATCCCCCACGGGGAAAGGCTCGTTATTCCGCACCAGGTTGACTTTTACGGCAGGGGCTCCCGGGTACCTGTTATTGTCGGCAAAGATATAATCAAATCTCCTTCGAAGGGAATCCACTACGCGTTGGTGGGCATATATGGGGATGTCGCCCTGCCTGAAAAAATAAGGCCGGATATCATCGATGCCGGCCGTATGGTCTGCATGCTCATGGGTGAACAGGATCCCATCGAGCCGGACCACCTTATTGGCGAGCATTTGCTGCCTGAAATCGGGGCCGCAATCTATTACGAAATTGTAGTTTTTCCAGGAAACCAGGACGGATACCCGAAGCCTCTTATCACGGGGGTCAGAACTCTGGCAGACAGGGTGGTTACTCCCAATAACAGGGATTCCCTGAGATGTGCCAGTGCCCAGAAACGTTATTTTCAACCCCTCATCTGTTTAAATCAAATTTATAACTTATTTATTTAATAAGGTTAGGTAATCTTAGTAACTTTGTTTACTTTAAAAGGAACATTGTGTAAATATGGCCTCTGTTTTGAAGAAAGATTACGCGTTTGAGAATATCCCGTCGATTAAAGCCAAAACGCTTAGAATCAATTTAAACCCCGATATTTACGGAACTTTTGCAGAGATTGGGGCCGGGCAGGAAACAGCGAGGCATTTCTTCAGGTCCGGGGGTGCTTCAGGCACTATTGCCAAGGCAATGAGCGCTTACGACAAGGCTTTCAGCGATGCCATTTATGGGATTGAGGAAGACGGCCGCTATGTTACCCAGGAACGCCTTAAACATATGCTCGAACATGAGATGCATCTTATGGAAGAGCGTATCAGCCGCAAGGAACATCCGGACCGGCTGTTTTTTAGTTATGCCAATACCGTGGCAACTATAGATTTCTCGAAACGTTATAAGGGCCATGGATGGGTTGGGATCCGTTTTCAGTTAGACCCGACCCAGAAGGAATACGACGAGATTGTACTGCATATCCGCTTCAAGCAAAATGAAGCCAGGTTGCAGCAGGAAACGCTGGGAATTGTTGGGGTTAACCTTATATACGGAGCCTTTTACAAATACCACAAGCCCAGAAAACTCCTTAAATACCTGTACGACCATATAGACCAGGATACCCTGGAAATAGATATGGTGAATTTTTCCGGCCCGAGTTTTCAGGGAGTCGACAACCGCCTGATGAGCCTGCAGCTGATCCGGAACGATATGACGGACGCCGTGATGTTCGGGCCAGACGGCAATAACCTTTTGCCCGCGGCTGAACTTTACAAAAAAAATATCCTTGCATTAAGGGGAAGTTTCAGGCCGGTGACCAAGGTAAATATGGACATGTTCCAGAAATCCTATGAAATTTTCATCAGGGAGCAAACGGTAGAAGAATCGAACACCGTCGTTATCTTTGAGATTACACTCTCCAACCTCAAAGCATCCGGGGAAATAGATGAACGCGACTTTATGGACAGGGCAGAATTACTTTGTTCCCTGGGCCATAGTGTTATGATTACCAAATTCCAGGAATATTACAAGCTGGTGGAATTTTTCAGTAATTATACCAAAGCCCGTATCGGACTTACGATGGGGGTCAACAACCTTATCGACATTTTCGACGAGAAATATTACCGTCACCTGAGCGGGGGGATCCTTGAAGCCTTTGGAAAACTGTTTTTCAAAGACCTGAAAGTGTATCTGTACCCCATGAAAAACCCCGATACCGGGCAGATCATGACCAGCAACAATATCAAGGTGCACCCGCGTATGAAGGAGTTGTACAAATTCTTCAAATACAACGGAAAAGTGATGGACATCATAGATTATGATCCGGAGATCATGGATATCTTTTCCAGGGATGTGCTCAAAAAGATTACGACCGGACAAGACGGATGGGAAGAAATGCTACCTGAGGGAGTGGCAGAGATCATCAAAAAGAAGAAGTTGTTTATGGGTGATATAAAGGAGGAAAAGGAAGAAGTGGAAGAAGCCCCGAAATAAAGCAAGAGCCCCGCCGGTTAGCGGGGCATTTTTTTTGTAAGCCCTTAAAGAAGTTGGGCAGCATGGTCTTCCGTATCGACCTTTTCAATCACCTTCTCCACTGCCCCATTTTCGTCAATTACAAAGGTAGTCCTGTGAATCCCATCGAAAACCCTGCCCATGAATTTCTTCTCACCCCAAACCCCAAAGCTGTTTATAACCTGGCGGTCCGTATCGGCCAGCAGGGGGAATGGCAGGGTGAATTTCTTTTTAAAATTCGATTGTTTCTTTTTGCTGTCGTCGCTTACTCCCAGCAATTCGTAACCCTTGTTTTTTAGTGCAGCATAATTGTCGCGAAGGTTGCAGGCCTCGGCAGTGCATCCGGGGGTATTGGCCCTCGGATAAAAGAATACAATAAGTTTTTTTCCCTTGTATCCGGCCAGGCTTACCTGGTTGCCATCCTGGTCTTCCGCAGTAAAATCCGGCACTTTATCGCCGGGGTTCAATCTTTTCATAGTTAATTTTTTAATTAATTTCGCTTTTTGTTCCAGCCACCAAAAGTACGAAAATGAACAAGGCAGAAAAAGTTGACTTTACCATGAAGACCCTCAGGGAGATATACCCGGAGGTACCTGTCCCGCTGGATCATAAGGATCCCTATACTTTGCTGGTCGCAGTACTCCTGTCGGCTCAGAGCACCGATGTCCGTGTTAACCAGATTACACCCCTGTTGTTCGCAAAGGCCGACAATCCTTTCGTTATGGTACAACTAAAGGTGGAGGAAATCCGCGAAATCATCAGACCGGTTGGCCTTTCTCCCACAAAGGCCCTTGCTATCCACAATCTTTCACGCATTTTGATTGATAAATATGGCGGGGAAGTTCCCCGCGATATTGAAAAACTTGAAGAATTACCAGGAGTTGGCCATAAGACGGCAAGCGTAGTGGTTGCCCAGGCCTTTGATATCCCGGCTTTTCCAGTTGATACCCACATACACCGCCTGCTGTATCGCTGGGGTTTTTCGAATGGCAAAAATGTGGTACAGACTGAAAAAGATGCCAAAAGACTTTTCCCGGAAGACGAGTGGAATAACCTCCACCTGCGGATCATCTGGTATGGAAGGCAGTATTGCCCGGCCAGGGGGTGGGACCTCGAAAAGGATCCGATCACAAAGAAAATTGGAAGGAAAAAAGTACTGGATGAATACTACAAAAGAAAAAAGGCCCGTTAAAACGGGCCCGGTTCTTTAATTCATGGTGCTCTCAAATGTAAATTGCTTGTATTCCAGGATCCTCAGGGATTTGGAAAAATCGGTAAGAAACCGTACCGTTTCGGGACGTACTTTCGCCAGTTTGCAAGCGTTTCTTTCCTCAGAGTAAATTTTTTCCATATTAGTAGAATATAGTTACGTAATGATAACGCAGCTATTATGGAATTATTGCTCCGGGGTTAAGAGAGGATAATTAATTCGTGAGAACTATATTATGTTTATCAATGATTTTCCTAAGGTTTATCAGGGCATATCGCATCCTTCCAAGGGCAGTATTGATGCTAACCCCGGTATTTTCGGAAATTTCCTTAAAGCTCATGTCCTGATAGATCCTCATGATCAGAACTTCTTTCTGGTCGTCGGGTAATTCTTCAATGAGCAATTCAAGGTTACTGTCGATCTGGTCCTTTATAATTTGCTTTTCAGCATTCAGTTTATCATCTGAAATCACAGAGAATATATTGAAATCGTCGCTGCCTTCAAATTTTGGCAGGCGCTTGTTTCGCCTGAAGTAGTCGATAATAAGGTTGTGGGCGATCCGCATCACCCATGGGAGGAACTTACCTTCTTCGCTGTAATTGCCTTTTTTGAGGGTTTTGATGACTTTAATAAAAGTATCTTGGAAGATG
>Ga0209347_1001441_pt1 | contig 38851 bp, 29 predicted proteins | sample AutmiccommuBRH23_FD_187382 | JGI IMG/M metagenome (GOLD analysis project Ga0209347, IMG submission 187382) | Deep subsurface microbial communities from Mt. Terri, Switzerland - Autotrophic microbial communities BRH/23 (SPAdes) (version 2) | ecosystem: Environmental > Aquatic > Deep subsurface >... | reverse complement strand
CGGCCGGAGCCAGCAGGGCGACCGCGCGCCACGCCCCCAGGCGGTTCAGCGGCGCCGGCCGGGGCGCCCCGCCGCCGATCCGCGACGACGATGCCAGCCCGCGGGCCCGGCCCTCGGCGATCACCAGGCCCACCGCGAACACCATCAGCACCAGCGAGAGCACTGCGGCGCGGGCCGGATTGAAGCCCGAGCGGTAGGCCCCGTAGATGACCCAGGTGAACGCCTCGAATCGCATCGCGGCGACGGCGCCGAAATCGCTGAGCACATAGAGGGCCACCAGCAGAGCGCCCGCGGCGATCGCCGCACGAGCCTGGCGCAGCGTCACCCGGAACAGCACGGCGAATCCGCCGAGGCCCAGCGACCGCGCCACCTCCTCCTGTGCGGGATCGACGCGCGCCAGAGCCGCCATCGTGGTCAGCAGCACCAGCGGATAGCTGACCAGGGTCAACACCAGACATGCCCCCCAGAACCCGGTCACCGACGGGAACGCGGACACCCACAGGTAGGCCAGAAGGTAGCTCGGCATCGCCAGCGGCAACGTGAGTGCGACGGCCAGCGTGCGTCGGGCCGTAACGTCGGTCCGGCTGACCAGCACGGCCAGGCCCACCCCGAGCAGCACGCAGGCCGCGGTGACCACGACCACGAGCAGCAACGACCGACCGACCAGCGCGGCGGTGCGCGGTTGGAGCAGTTCGTCGACGACGAACAGCATGCCGCGCTCGAGCGCCCGCGCCGCGAGATAGGCCAGCGGTATCAGCGTGCCCGCCACCACGAGGGCGGCCGGGATCACCAGCAGCGCGGGCGGGCGGCCACGGCCGACGGTCACCAGCACCCGGTCAGTTCGTGAGCAGGCCGGTCTTGACCAGCAGCTCCTGGGTCGCCTCGATGTCGTCGAGTTGCGAGAGGTCCACCGCGGGCGGCTGCAGGTCGCTCAGCGGCGGCATCGCCGCCGACGGCGCCACCCCGGCCACGAGCGGATACTCCGCCGTCTCCTCGGCGAAGTACTTCTGCGCGGACTCCCCGACCAGGTAGGCGGCGAACGCCTGTGCCCCTTCGGGATTGGGCGCCGTCTTGAGCACCCCGACACCCGCGACGTTGATCAGGCCGCCGGGGTCCCCCGCCGCCATGAACCTGTTCTGCGCGGTCACCGCGTCCTCGCCCTTGCTGTTGATCAACTCGTAGAGGTAGTAGTGGTTGACCAGGCCGAGCGCGACCTGCCCGGAGTCCACCGCGTCGCGCACCGCCACGTTGTTCTCGAAGGCGACCGGATCCTGGGCCTTGAACGCGCGCAGCCACTGCTCGGCGCCGTCCTCCCCGCGCACCACGCGCAGCCCGGTCACGAAGGCCTGCCAGGACGCGTTGCTCGGGGCGAAGCCGATCCTGCCCTTCCACTCCGGAGCCAGCAGCCCGTCGATCGTGTCGGGTGGATTGGGGGCCAGGGTCGGGTTGTAGACGACGACGCGCGCGCGCCCGGACACGCCCACCCAGGTGCCGTCCGCCGCGGAGAACTGTTCGGGGACGGCCTGCAGCGTCTCGGCGTCGACGGGCGCCAGCAGACCGGCCTTGGACACGGCGCCCAGCGCACCCGCGTCCTGCGACAGGAACACGTCGGCCGGCGACTTGTCGCCCTCGGTGACGAGCTGGGCGGCCAACTCGCCGGAACCGGCGTAGCGGGTCTCGACCTGGATGCCGGTGTCGGCGCTGAACTGTTCGATCAGCGGCGCGACCAGCTCTTCGCTGCGGCCCGAGTAGACGACGATCTTGTCGCCGTCGTCGGTGCTCGACCCGGACCCGCACGCGGTGAACGTCAGCATCGCGGCCACGGCAGCGAGCGCGCCTGCCAGTCGGGAGATCGATCTCTGGGGGGACATCTACGTGGACTGCCTTTCGGGGAACGTGCCTTCGGGTCCAAGGGGCCTTGCGCCGAACGGTGATCCGGGCAGGTCCCCTGTGACCTTGCCGTGCAACCTACCAGCCGGTGAGGTTAGGCTTGACTGAATAGCGGTCCGGGTGGGTGGCCCCGGCCATTCCGCTAACATGTGTTGACCATCAGTCGAATTCGGGCGCCCGCAGGGTTGCCGCGAGTCATCCGTACGCAGAGGAAAGGGATCAGGTGCCGCAGGCACTGGATGGAGGCCCATCCGAGCCGGCCGTACACGCCGAGCCGCCTGACCATGAGCCCACCGAGGCCGAGCCGTCCTCTAGTCGGCCGGGCGCCCGGCCCGGCTTCTCCGGTCATTCGACCGCCCGACCGCCCTCCGCCGCAGGAGCAACGCGGTGAGCGTCGTCATGTCGGTGTTGCCCCTGGTCGCATTCGTCCTGCTGACCGCGGGCACGGCGGTGTTCGTCGCCGCGGAGTTCTCCCTCACCGCGCTGGAGCGCAGCACCGTCGAGGCCAACGTGCGCACCGGCGACCGCCGCGACCTGCTGGTGCAGAAGGCCCACCGGTCGCTGTCCACGCAGCTGTCGGGGGCACAGGTCGGGATCTCGATCACCACGCTGGCCACCGGTTTCCTCGCCGAACCCGTCGTCGCGAAGCTCATCGAACCGGGCCTGACCGCGATTCGGGTCCCCGAGCGGTTCACCGGCGGCCTGGCCCTGGTGCTGGCGATCCTGATCGCTACGTCGATCTCGATGATCTTCGGCGAGCTCGTTCCCAAGAACCTCGCAGTGGCCCGCGCCGTCCCGACCGCGCGGTGGTCGGCGGGCCCGCAGCTGTTCTTCTCCTTCGTGTTCACGCCGCTGATCAAGCTCACCAACGGCACCGCGAACTGGATTCTGCGACGAATGGGTATCGAGCCCGCGGAGGAACTCCGGTCGGCGCGCTCACCGCAGGAACTGGTGTCGCTGGTGCGCACCTCCGCCCGAAGCGGCTCGCTGGATCTCGTCACCGCCGTCCTGGTGGACCGCTCGCTGCAGTTCGGTGAGCGCACCGCCGAGGAACTGATGACGCCGCGCTCCAAGATCGACACGCTGGACGCCGACGACACCGTGGTCAAGCTCAGCGAGGCGGCCGTGCGGACCGGGCACTCGCGCTTCCCCGTCATCGACGGCGACCTCGACGAAACCATCGGCGTGGTGCACGTCAAACAGGTGTTCGCGGTGCCCTACGGTCAGCGTTCGTCGACCCGACTGGCCGACATCGTGCAGCCGGTCGCCAAGGTGCCCTCGACCCTCGACGGGGACGCGGTGATGTCGGAGGTGCGTGCCAACGGGCTGCAGACGGCGCTGGTGGTCGACGAGTACGGCGGCACCGCGGGAATGGTGACGGTGGAGGACCTGATCGAGGAGATCGTCGGAGACGTGCGCGACGAGCACGACGACGAACCGCCCGACGTGGTGCCCGCCGGGGGCGGCTGGCAGGTCTCGGGACTGCTGCGTATCGACGAGGTGGCCGAGAGCACCGAGTTCCGGGCGCCGGAGGGCGATTACGAAACCATCGGCGGGCTGGTGCTGGAGACGCTCGGCCACATCCCCGAAGAGGGCGAATCGGTGGAGCTGACCGCCTTCAACCCGGATGGATCGGTCGACCACCCGGTGCTCTGGCTGGCGACCGTGGTGCGGATGGACGGCCGCCGGATCGACCTGCTCGAGCTCACCGAGCTCGGACCCCGCGGCGACGACGACGAGGACGGAGGCGGCTGATGGGCGACATCTTCGGCGTCCTGCTGGCGGTGCTGCTGCTGGGGGCCAACGCGTTCTTCGTCGGTTCGGAGTTCGCGCTGATCTCCGCGCGGCGCGATCGGCTGGAGGCCCTCGCCGAGCAGGGCAAGAAGAGCGCCGTGACCGTGATCAGGGCCGGTGAGAACCTGTCGCTGATGCTGGCGGGCGCGCAGCTGGGCATCACGGTGTGCTCGATCCTGCTCGGCCGGGTCGCCGAGCCCGCCGTCGCCCACCTGCTCGAGGTACCGTTCGGACTGCTCGGCATCCCGGACGCGCTGCTGCACACGGTGTCGTTCCTGGTGGCGTTGTCCATCGTCGTGACGCTGCACGTGCTGCTCGGCGAGATGGTGCCGAAGAACATCGCGATCGCGGGTCCCGAGTCGACCGCGATGCTGCTGATACCGGTCTATCTGGTCTACATGCGGGCCGCCCGCCCGTTCATCGCGTTCTACAACTGGTGCGCCAACAGGACCCTGCGCACGTTCGGGGTGGAGCCCAAGGACGAACTCGACGTCACGGTGTCAACCGTCGAGCTTTCCGAGATGATCGCCGAGTCGCTGTCGGAGGGGCTTCTCGACCCCGAGGAACACACCAGGCTGACCAGGGCATTGCAGATCCGCAACCGGGTGGTCGACGACGTGGCCCTGCCGTTGGCCACGATCCGGGCGGTCCCGGTCGCGCGGGAAGGCGCAGGCCCGACGGTCGGCGCCCTCGAGGAGGCGCTGAAGGAGACCGGCTATTCCCGGTTCCCGGTCGCCGATACCCATGGAGCGTTCATCGGCTACCTGCACATCAAGGATGTGCTGCCCCTGCTCGAGGACGGCTACGACCAGGCGACGGTGGTGGATTCGGCCATGGTGCGACCGCTGCCGCAGGTGCCCGCCTCGCTGCCGCTGCCCGATGCGCTGTCCCGGCTGCGGCGCACCAACAGCCATCTCGCGCTGGTCACCGCCGCCGACGGCGCCGTCACCGCCGTGGTGGCCCTGGAAGATCTGGTCGAAGACCTCGTGGGGACGGTTCGCGACGGCACGCACCGTGTCTGAGGTGGGGCATGCGGGCTCGGCGGTCGGCCACCGAGTGCTCGCCGAATCTCACTGGCAGGAACTCGCACACGCCCATCGCAGGCGAGCAGACGAATTCCTCGAGCCGCACCTGACGCGCCGCCGCGCGGGCGAGTCCCACCCGGTGTTCGACTTCCTGTTCACCTACTACAGCCTGCGGCCGCGGCAGCTGCGTGTCTGGCATCCCGGCTACGGCGTGGTGCTCGCTGGCGCATCGGCGCACCGGTACCTGGACCGCGCCGGCTACACGCGGCACGCCGGCGGGGTCACCGTCGGCCGTGACCATCTTCATGCCCGCGCGGACACTGTGAGCTTCATCGCGGGGTTGCTGGGGGCGACGGCGTCGCGGCCGGCTCGGTTCAACTGCTTCGGCCTGCACGAGTGGGCAATGGTGTATCGGGCACCGACGGTGCGTCACGGAGGCGTGCCACTGCGCCTCGGACCCGCCGCCACGGATGCGGTTGTCGAGTCGATGCCGTTGCGCTGCAGCCACTTCGATGCCTACCGGTTCTTCACCGAGCCGGCCGCCCGGCGCAACAACCAGCGGTTGACCCGGCAATCGCAGGCCGCGGCGGAGCAGCCGGGCTGCGTGCACGCCGGGATGGATCTCTACAAGTGGGCGTTCAAGCTGGGCCCGCTGGTCGAATCGGGCCTGGTCATGGACTGCCTGGACCTGGCCGCCGACGCCCGCGTGCTGGACATGCGGGCCAGTCCCTACGATCTGCGCGGGCTCGGGTTCGAGCCGATCGCCGTGGAAACGCCCGGTGGCCGCCGCTCTTATGCGGCGGCCCAGCAGGCGATCAGTGAGCGGGCCGCTCCCCTGCGGGCCAGGCTGCTTCAGCGCTGCGCCGCGCTGATGGACACCGCCGCCGGGTATTAGGCCCGTTACCGCTGGGTAAGCTGGATCGACATTGCTGCATACGGATTGCACACGGCAGGTGCGCCGCAGGCGCACGTGCAGGCGAGGGAGGAATCATGACCGAACGCGTGACGGTGGGTAACCTGCGCGTCGCCCCCGTGTTGTACGACTTCATCAACAGCGAGGCGCTGCCGGGCACCGGGCTCGACCCCGACACGTTCTGGTCGGGCGTCGACAAGGTAGTGACGGATCTGACCCCGAAGAACCAGGAGCTGCTGGCCCGCCGCGACGACCTGCAGGCCCAGATCGACAAGTGGCACCGGGCACGGGTGATCGGTCCCCTCGACGCCGACGAATACCGGCAGTTCCTCATCGACATCGGGTACCTGCAGCCCGAACCGGCGGACTTCACGATCACCACCGCCGGTGTCGACGACGAGATCACGACCACCGCCGGACCGCAGCTGGTGGTGCCGATCCTCAACGCGCGCTTCTCGCTGAACGCGGCCAACGCGCGCTGGGGTTCGCTCTACGACGCCCTCTACGGCACCGACGTCATCCCCGAGGACGACGGCGCGGAGAAGGGGCAGGGCTACAACGAGATCCGGGGCGACAAGGTCATCGCCTACGCGCGCCGCTTCCTCGACGGTGCCGTTGCGCTGGCGTCGGGTTCGTGGACCGACATCACCGGCCTGAAGATCGAGGACGGTCAGTTGGCCGCCACCCTCGACGACGGAGGCTCCGTCGGCCTCGGCGAGCCCGAGAAGTTCCTCGGCTACCTGGGTGAGGCCGATCAGCCGACGGCCGTGCTGCTGGTCAACAACGGCCTGCACATCGAGATCCTGGTCGACGCCGACTCGCCCGTCGGCTCGACCGACAAGGCGGGCATCAAGGACGTCGTGCTGGAGTCTGCGATCACCACGATCATGGACTTCGAGGACTCCGTGGCCGCGGTCGACGCCGACGACAAGGTGCTCGGATACCGCAACTGGCTGGGGCTCAACCGCGGCGACCTCGCCGAGGAGGTCAGCAAGGGCGGCAAGACGTTCACCCGCGTCCTCAACGAGGACCGCACCTACACCGCCGCCCGGCACGGCGACGCCGACTCCGCGTCTTCCGAAGACGCCGAGACCGTCACGGTGCCCGGCCGCAGCCTGCTGTTCGTGCGCAACGTCGGCCACCTGATGACCAACGACGCCATCGTGTTCGACGCCGACGGCGAGGACGGCCCGGAGGTGCCCGAGGGAATCCAGGACGCGCTGTTCACCAGCCTCATCGCGATTCACGGGCTGCACGCCGGCTCCGACAACGACGGGGCGAACGGACCGCTGGCCAACAGTCGCACCGGCTCCATCTACATCGTCAAACCGAAGATGCACGGTCCCGACGAGGTGGCGTTCACCTGTGAGCTGTTCAGCCGCGTCGAGGACGTGCTCGGGCTGCCACAGAACACCATCAAGGTCGGGATCATGGACGAGGAGCGCCGCACCACGGTCAACCTCAAGGCGTGCATCAAGGCCGCCGCCGACCGCGTGGTGTTCATCAACACCGGCTTCCTCGACCGCACCGGCGACGAGATCCACACATCGATGCAGGCGGGTCCGATGATCCGCAAGGGTGCGATGAAGTCCCAGCCGTGGATCGGCGCCTACGAGAACCAGAACGTCGACATCGGGCTCGCCACCGGTTTCTCCGGTCGCGCCCAGATCGGCAAGGGCATGTGGGCCATGACCGAGCTGATGGCCGACATGGTCGAGCAGAAGATCGGCCAGCCGAAGGCAGGCGCCACCACCGCGTGGGTGCCGTCACCGACGGCGGCGACGCTGCACGCCATGCACTACCACGAGGTCGACGTGTACGCCGTGCACAAGGAGCTCGAAGGCAGGCAGCGGTCCTCCCTCGAGGAGCTGCTGACGATCCCGCTCGCCAAGGAGCTGGCGTGGGCACCGGAGGAGATCCGCGAAGAGGTCGACAACAACTGTCAGTCGATCCTCGGCTACGTGGTGCGCTGGATCGACGCAGGCGTGGGGTGCTCGAAGGTTCCCGACATTCACGACGTCGCGCTGATGGAGGACCGGGCGACGCTGCGGATCTCCAGTCAGCTGCTGGCCAACTGGTTGCGGCACGGCGTGATCACCGAAGAGGACGTCAAGGGCAGCCTTCGTCGCATGGCGGCGGTGGTGGACGAGCAGAACGCCGCCGATCCGGAATTCCGTCCGATGGCAGGCGACCCCGACAACAACATCGCGTTCCTGGCGGCGCAGGAGCTGATCCTGTCGGGCGCCGAGCAGCCCAACGGCTACACCGAGCCGATCCTGCATCGCCGGCGCCGGGAGTTCAAGGCGGCTAGTAACGTTGGCTGACGCGATGAGTGGTCGAACGAGCGCGCGCGAGGACATCCATGGGAAGACATAGCCTTCCCGACAAGCCGGAGGACACTCCCGACGAGCCCCGCACCGAACGGTTCGGCTTCGACACGGGACCGCGCGAGGAGGAACCTCGCGATGGCCGATTCGGCTCCCCCGGTGACCGATTCGGCTCCACCGGTGACGAATTCGGGTCAGCCGGTGACGAATTCGGGTCAGCCGACTGGGAACCCGCCGACACCGACCGTCCGTCTTCTCCCGGTTACGTGCCCGACGCCGCACCGGCCGCACGTGAGTGGGACAGCGGCGAATGGACCGGCAGTCACCGCGCGGTGACGTCGAATCGGCGCGGGGTCAGCATCGGCGTCATCGTCGCGTTGGTGAGCGTCGTCGTCGTGGTCGGCGTGGTGATCCTGTGGCGCTTCTTCGGAGACAACCTGTCGGATCGATCCGATGTCGCCGCCGCACGCTGTGTCGACGGTGAAGTCGCCGTCGCCGTCGTCGCGGATCCGGCCATCACCGAAGCCGTTGCGACGCTGGCGCAGCGGTTCAACGAGACGGCGGCCCCGGTCGGGGACCGCTGCGTCAAGGTGGGCGTCCAGTCCGCCGATTCCGGTCAGGTCGTCGACGGGTTCACCGATCAGTGGCCGTCCGACCTCGGCGAGCGACCGGCGCTGTGGATCCCCGCCAGCTCGGTGTCCGAAGCCCGACTGGAAGCATCGGCGGGCGCCGAGACCGTCAGTGACAGCCGCTCCCTGGTGACCTCCCCGGTCGTGCTCGCCGTGTCACCGCGGCTCAAAGAGGCTCTCGGTGAGCAGAACTGGGGAACGCTGCCACGGCTGCAGACCGACCCTGCGGCGCTCGACGGGCTGGGACTGCAGGGCTGGGGTGGGCTTCGCCTGGCGCTGCCGCTCGATCAGGACAGCGACGCCGCCTATCTGGCGGCCGAGGCCGTCGCCGCCGCTGCCGCCCCGCCCGGCGCCCCGGCCACCGCAGGCCTTGGAGCGGTCAGCACCCTCGTCGGCGGCGCACCCGAACTCGCCGACCCGAAGGCAGGCACGGCGCTGGACGCCCTCGTGGGGGCGTCCGATCCGGCCTCCGCCCCCGTGCACGCCGTGGTCACCACCGAGCAGCGGCTCTTCACCGAGGCGGCGTCGCTCGACGATGCGAAGTCCAAGCTGGCCGCATGGCTGCCGCCGGGTCCGACGGCGATGGCCGACTTCCCCACCGTCCTGCTCGCCGGCGACTGGCTGGCCCACGAACAGGTCACCGCGGCCAGCGAGTTCGCCCGGTTCATGCGCAAACCCGAGCAGCTCGGCGAGCTCGCGAAGGCCGGGTTCCGCGTCGACGGGGGGACGCCACCCGCCGGCGACGTCGTCGACTTCGCGCCCGTGGCGGCGCCGATGAACGTCGGCGACAACGCCGTACGGACCACGATCGCCGATAGCCTGACCGCGCCGGCGGAAAGCCCGACCGTCACGGTCATGCTGGACCAGTCGATGCCCACCGACGAGGGTGGGAGACCGCGCCTGACGAATGTCGTGGATGCGCTCAAGGCGCGAGTCCAGGTGCTTCCCGCAGACTCGGGGGTGGGCCTGTGGACGTTCGACGGCGTCGCGGGGCGCTCTGAGGTGGCCGTGGGGCCGCTGTCCGACCCGGTCGACGGGCGACCGCGGTCCGACGCGCTGACCGCCGCGCTCGACGGCCAGACTCCCTCGGGCGGCGGTGCGGTCTCGTTCACCACCCTTCGGCTGGTCTACACCGACGCATCGGCGAAATACCGTGACGGCCAGAAGAACTCGGTTCTGGTCATCACCGCCGGGCCGCACACCGACCAGTCGTTGGGGGCAGAGGGCCTGCAGCAGTACATCAGGGGTGCGTTCGATCCGGCCCGGCCCGTCGCCGTCAACGTCATCGACTTCGGCGACGACCAGGATCGGGCGGCCTGGGAGTCGGTCGCGCAGATCACCGGCGGCAGCTACCAGAATCTGGGGAGTTCGGCCTCCCCGGAGCTGGCATCGGCGATCGCGAGCCTGACGTCATGACGTCCCCGGCAGCCACGACGAGGCCGCTGTCCTGCCGGGCAATCCTGTCCGGGGTTTGCTGCACCGCGACGCCGCGGAGGCGGGCACCGGGGGCAGGAACCCGGAACTGGACAACTGCTCAGCAATTGGTCCGCCGAGACCGGAGCATCGGCCCGGCGATCGCCGGCTTCGCCTGGGATATTGCTCACAAGGAGCTGCAATGGTACAACGGCGTTACCGAACCGTCGCTTTGGGGTGCGAGGATCGGGACACCGTTCGGCTAAGAGGGGGTAGCAGGGCGCACGATGCCGACTCAGTACAGAGCACGCACACGTAGCGGGCACGAATCCGCGGTTGCTCGCGAATGGCGTGACCGCAAGCGCTACGTGTGGTTACTCGGGCTGGTCATCCCCATTCTGGTCCCCATGTCGTGGCTGGCCGTGGCGACCACGGGCTGGGGTGTTTTCTGGTGGTCCGGCCCCATGCTGATGTTCATCGTCCTTCCGGCGCTGGACTATCTCGTCGGCCCCGACTCCGAGAATCCTCCCGACAGCGCTCTGGACCGTCTGGAGGATGACCGCTACTACCGATGGGCCGTCTACCTCTATCTCCCCGCCCAATACCTGACGTTGGTGCTCGCCTGCTGGTTCTGGAGCGGCGGCGGAGGAGTCACGCTGACCGACATCGACAAGCTGGGACTGATGCTGACCGTCGGCGGGATCGCCGGCGTCGCGATCAACGCCGCCCACGAGATGGGTCACCAGCGAGCGCAGTCCGAGTGCTGGCTCAGCAAGGTGGCCCTTGCGCAGACCGGGTACGGGCACTTCTTCGTCGAACACAACCGCGGCCACCACGCCCGTGTCGCCACCCCGGAGGATCCCGCCAGCGCCCGCATGGGCGAGAACGTCTACCTCTTTTACTACAGGTCCATATTCGGCAGCCTGCGCTCCGCATGGAAGATCGAGCGCAACCGTCTGGCACGGCGCGGGAAGTCTGCCTGGACGCTGCGAAACGACGTGCTCAATGCCTGGCTCATGACGGTGGCGCTGTTCGCGGCGCTGGTCGCGGCGTTCGGCGTCGAGGTGCTGCCCTGGCTGATCGGGCAGGCCGTCATCGGGATCTTCCTGTTGGAGACCGTCAACTACCTCGAGCACTACGGGCTGCGCAGGCCGCAGCGACCCGGCGGCAGATACGAGCGGGTCCGTCCCTCGCACAGCTGGAACAGCAACTCGGTGATCTCCAACGTGTTCCTGTTCCACCTGCAGCGCCATTCCGACCATCACGCGAACCCGCAGCGGCGGTATCAGGCGCTGTGTCATGCCGACGAGGCGCCGCAGCTGCCGGCGGGCTACGCGACGATGGTGGCGGTGGCGCTGTTCCCGCCGTTGTGGCGGCGCGTGATGGACCGGCGGGTGCTCGCCCACTACGGCGGCGATGTCCGTCGGGCCGCGTTGAGTCCGCGCAAAGAGCGGCGGCTATTGACGCGGTACGGCTGACTGCACCTGACGGGTGCGTCGGAGCGCGGCCCCGGCCGTGCGCATGGACAGCGTCGGCGAAAGCCGCTCGAGGTACCACAGCGCTTTCCACCACCGGGGCACGACGATGATCGCCCGATTGCGCAGAACGGCACGTAACGCCTGCTCGGCGAAGGCCTCGGGTTCGATCGGACGCAGCGCCTCACCGAGCTTGAGAAGGTCTTCCCTGCTGACGGTCTTGTTGCGGCCGTACTCCCCCCCGGTCAGGATCGGGGTCCGGACCACGCCCGGGCACAGCGCCGACACGTGCACGCCGTGGGTCGCCGCCTCGACCCGCAGGGTCTTGGACAGGGCGACGACGGCGTGCTTGGTCGCGGAGTAGCCGGCCTGCGCGGAGGTGGTGATCAGCCCCGCCATCGATGCGGTGTTGACGATGTGGCCGCTGCCCTGCCTGATCATCACCGGGTAGGCGGCCTGGACCCCGTGGATCACCCCGCGCAGGTTCACGTCGATGATGTCGTTCCAGTCATCGAGTGTGAGGGTGTCGACCTCGCCGCCGATCCCGATGCCGGCGTTGTTGAACAGGAAGTCGATGCGGCCCGACGTCTGCACGGTCTGGGCAACCGCCCTCTCGAACGCGGCGGGGTCGCGGACATCGAGTTCGACGGCGCGCACCGTGGCGCCGCCCGCGCCGAGTTGCTGTGCGAGTCGTTCGGCGACCTCGAACTGGCGGTCGGCGATCCAGACCTCGGCACCCGCGTCGGCCAGTTTCGACGTGAGCGCGGCACCTATCCCCGATGCGCCGCCGGTGATGAAGGCGACCTTGCCGGACAGGCCAGGCTTGTCTTTGGTTGCCACCCGGGAAGGATAGCCGTCCGCTGTCTCCGCCGCGTGCCTCCTCCCGCCGACGGGCCGTCACCGGCCCGAGGCATCGGTGCCGCAGCGGGTTTCAGTCGAGCGTCAGCTTTCGCTGTCACCACCCGACGACGAGCTCGACGAGCTGCTCGAGCTCGAACTGTCGGCACCGGCGCCTGCGTCGTCGTCGCGGGACGCGGAGCCTCCGGATTTCTCGGCCTTCACGGTGCCGTTGAGAGGTGCGCGGTGCTTGCCTCCGGCGGGAGCGTCGTCGGATTCGGTGTCGGTTTCGGTGTCGTTTGAAGTGCCCGCGTCGTTCGAGGTGCCCGCGTCGTTCGAGGTGCTTGCGTCGAGGCCGTCCTCGGCGGCCTCGCCATCGTCGACATCGATGTCGCCATCTGCCTCGGCAGGCGCCGTCGTTTCGCCTGCCGGCTCGGGGTCGGTCTCAACGGACTCAACGGGCTCCGTGGAGCCTGCGGTTTCTGTCGAGTCCTCGGCGAGTTCGTCGGACGAACCGCCGCCCGTGGTTTCGGCGGCGTCAGCGGTGCCGATGGATTCGTCGGCACTCGCGTCCTCGTCGCTGACCGTCGCGGCACTGCGGGAGACCTCTTGGATCGCGGTCGGGGTGCTCACCTCGCCCTGCGGCTCCTTGCCCTCCAGCCAGGTGCGGTTGTAGGCCTTGTCGATCGCTGCCCTCAGCTCGGGTTCGAAGTCCTCGACCATCGATCCCAGGCCCAGGTCGTAGAAGCCCTGCAGCAGCGGAAGATGCTCGGTCGGGACGTGGACGTAGGTGGTCTTGCCCTCTTTCCACACGATGTTGTCCGGGTCGTCGAGATCCACGTCTTCGTACCTCAGGTGCACGTACTGGAACGCCGCAATCCCGTTGGCCAGCGCGAGCAGGTTGAACGGGTTGGTCGGGAAGTCCGCGATGGGGTCGTATTCCCGTGCGATGTCCACGATCTCGTATTGGGTGTCGGTCGGGGTCTTCAGCAGGTCGCCCCAGAACCAGCCGTTGACGCCGCCGTATTCGCGGCCGCCGTTGCCGATGAGGACGAACGACAGGTCCTCGGGTTCCGGGGCGCCCCAGTCGTCGGCCTTGTCTTGGAGCCACACGGAGGCCACCCGGGCGCCGCCGCTGAACCCGTAGACGATCTTCGGGTCGGTGCCGACGTATTTGATGTACGTGTTGAGCCGTCTGACGTTCTCGGCCATACCGATCTCGATCGGGCCATAGGGCTGGATCCAGTCGTAATAGACCTCGCGGCACACCTTGGGCGCCTCACACAGCGCGCCGTCGAGGGTGCTGGGCATGCTCCACGGGGTGGGGCCGTGGTGGAGCACGGTCGCCGGTCCGTCCGGGATGAGCTCAGAAGCCGCGGCGGTGGGCAGCGGGCCACCCAAGACCAGCGGTAGCGCCGCCGCAAACGGCAGCGTAGCCACAGTCATCGCAGCCTTTGTCGCTCGCTTCACACAACATCCCTTCGTGAGGAGACGACCCACCTTGGGGCGTCCGGTGACCGGGCAACTGGTCTCGCTTCGACCGCGGTACAGCACGAAGTATGCGGTGTGGCGCCGGTCTTCGCTGGCCAACCCGTTGGTCGAGCCCGCGAAGCAGGTTGCCGGGGCGGGTTCGACGACCGACGCGGCGCGCTGTTCCGGTATTTTCGAGACTGTCAGTTTCCCGACTGCGGCGGATATTACCGTAGGCAAGTATCTTGTGGGTGCTTCCCTAGCAAACTCCAGGTAACCGAAATCCGTAGCGCGCCGGGACAATGGAACATCTCGGCTATCGAGCACACCTCAGTATCACCCGGGAAAGGCGGCCCGGCCGGGAGTGCCACCGGGCACGAACTGCCTTCAGATACGTTGGCCTGCAACATATTTGCGGACAGGAGCCCGACCTGCCCCGCGGGGCGCCCCGGACCGTTTGCTCGTGCCCGGATCAACCGGCGGATCAGCGATCTATCGCCGCGCGCTCGCCGGTGGCGGGCGGGTTTGCCCCAAGTGTCTGGCCTTCTTACTGGCGAGTCAGTTTGTCCGGAGCGCGGTGTTTCGCCCAGCCCGCACGGGCCGCCAGTCCTGTCCCATTGTTCAGCTCCTCGTTGCCTGTCGGTAAAGGGTGTGCTGCGGGCGATGGTCCATACCCGAATCTTTTATTAGCTGGCGGTATATCAGCAACATCACTACCCCGTCTCGTCCAGAAAACACAGACGTCAGGATTACATCCATGTAATTATTGCCGGAATCCCCGCCCGCTGTTCGCACTGAGGTGATTTAGAGTGCTTCAAGTGCATTGACACCCCCAAGGTCGGAGGAGTGCGTAATTCACTGGTTTGACTGAGCTACATTCTCTACTAATGTAGAGAATGTATAAAGAATAGAAAACAGCAATATACATACCGATTGCTAGCTTTTCATTGATGAGAATCTTGTGTTTTTGCTACGCAGGCGGTGATGGGAGCGCAATATGCTCGTGTTGCGCCGGAAAACGGCAAGTCATTTCGATGCTTCTAAACGGGGAGATCTCATGAGCACCACCTTTCGCAAAGCCGGGGTTGCTTGCGGCACCGCATTTGCTTCTATTGCCATTGCGCTGACCACGGCCACGGGAGGGTGGGCCAGCAGTTCGTCGCTCGTCGTCGGCGGGATCGGGGCCGGCAGCCTGGACCCCAGGCTGTATACCGGTCTGCTCGGGGGCGACCTCGAGGGCCAGATCTACAGCGTCGAATGGCCGGCTGAGGCCGGCCCGATGACCGGCAAGGACGACCTGACCCTCGGCGCGTCGATCAACATCGGCATCGACAGCCTGACCCAGGAGATCAGCGACGCCCTCGCAAGGCTGTCCCGGGACTCCGAAGGTAACGTGCTCAACGGCGAGCAGGTCACCGTGGTCGGTTTGTCGGCCGGCTCGCTGGTGGTCAACGAGGTGCTGCGCAACATGGTCCTCTCGGGCGAGTTGACCGACCCGGACGAGATCAGCTTCATCGTGGTGGAGGATTCCAGCCGGCAGGAGCTGATCAAGGATGCCACGTACAACAAGAGGTTCGATTACACCTACCGTCTGCCACCGATCACCCGTTATGACGTCGTCGCCGTCACGGGCGAGTACGACGGCCTGGCCGACATGCCCGACCGCTGGTGGAACTTCCTCGCGGTCGTCAACGCGATGGCCGGCGCGATCGTCGTGCACGTCCCGGTGATGTTCGCCGACCTGGATGAGGTCCCGGAGGAGAACATCACGGTGGACGTCAACATCAAGGGGGGCACCACGACCCACTACCTGGTGCCGGCCAAGGTGCTGCCGCTGGTGCAGGTGCTGCCGTTCCTGAAGTCGCAGGAGGCCGCGCTCAAGGCCAAGATCGACAAGGGCTACAAGCGCAACGACCCGGTCACCACCGCCAGTGCGACCTCCCTGGTGGCCGAGGCGTCCACCGCGGCGGCGCAGACGGTGACGCTGGACGTCGCGGCGACCCCGGTCACTGCCGCAGCCGACGCCGCTGGTGATGCGGTTTCGGCGACAGAGGCCGAGCCCGTGACGAAGACCGAAGCCGCCACCCGCCGCGAGGCCAGGGCGGAAGCTCGGGCGGAAGCAAAGGAAGCCCGCGCGGAAGCAAAGGCCGCCAGGGCCGAGGCCAGGGCAGCGGCCAAGGCGGAAGCGGCCGAGGCCAGGGCAGCGGCCAAGGCGGAAAGGGCCGCCGCCCGCGAGGCCAGGAAGGCAGCCAGGGCCGACTCCGACGTCGACTCGCCGGCAGATGAGACCGGGTCGTCTGACGCCGCGGGCGCCTCGGAGTAGCCCTCCCCGGACTGGAGGCTTGCCTGAAGTCTCGGACACCCACCCGAAGCCCCGGCCTGGCGCCGGGGCTTCGTGGTGTCCGGCCCCGGCGACGAGCGCCCCGGCGGCAGGCGTCCTAAAATCCAATCGCCGATCCCCGATTTGCTGTGAGGTAGCGTTGATGCCCATGGATGTGCCGCAGTACGACGCGATCGTGGTGGGTGCCGGTTTCGGCGGAATGGGTGCCTCGATCCAGCTCAAGAAGATGGGGTACGACAACATCCTGATCCTGGATCGCGAGGACGATCTCGGCGGGACGTGGTACGTCAACCACTACCCGGGCCTGGCCGTCGACATCCCGTCGCCGACGTACTCGTACTGGTTCGAGCCCAACCCCCGCTGGTCACGGCTGTACGCACCGGGATCCGAACTCAAGGACTACGCCGACCACGTGGCCGACAAGTACGACGTGCGCCGGCACATGCGCTTCAACGCGCCTGTCGACGGAGCGCGCTGGGACGACGAAGCGCAGCTCTGGCAGGTGACGCTGTCGAACGGGGAGACGCTGACCTCGCGGTTCCTCATCACCGCGACCGGCTACCTGTCGCAGCCCCGCAAGCCCGACATCCCGGGGGTCGAGGACTTCACCGGCAGGGTCATCCACAGCACTGACTGGGACAACGGCTACTCCCCCGATGGCGAGCGGCTCGGGTTGATCGGCACCGGGGCGACCGCGGTCCAGCTCATCCCGGAGCTGAGCAAGACAGCTGCCCAGCTCACCGTGTACCAGCGCACCCCGATCCACGTGGTACCCAAACTCGACTTCCCGATCCCGGTGTTCCTGCGCGGGCTTTTTGCCCGCATTCCTTTGCTGCAGCGGGCATTCAGGGCCACCACCGACATCAATCTCGAGGTGATGATGATTCTGTCGGTGGTGAACTTCAAGTACTTCCGCATGCTCAACGTGGGCGCCTCGTATCTGTCACAGGCTCTTCGGTTCGTGTCGATCCGCGACAAGGAACTGCGTGCCGAGCTGACGCCCGACTACGACTTCGGCTGCAAGCGGCCGACGTACTCCAACTCGTACTACCGCACTCTGGCCAAGCCGAATGTGCACCTTCAGTCCTCGGGTATCGAGCGTATCGAGGCCGACGGCATCGTCGCGTGCGATGGAACGAAGACCGAGATCGACACCTTGGTGTTGTGCACCGGATTCGACATCTGGGAAGCCAACATTCCTGCGATCGAGGTCATCGGCCGTGACGCGCGGAACCTCGGCAAGTGGTGGCGCGACAACGGTTTCCAGGCTTACCAGGGCGTCACGATCCCGGCGTTCCCGAACTTCCTGAGCCTCGCGGGTCCGTATGCATCGAGCGGTCTGTCGTACTTCAACACGATGGAGTATCAGATGCGGCACATGGACCGGTTGTTCGGTGAGCTGCGCAGGCGCGAAGCGACCACCTTCGAGGTGACCGAGCAGGCCAACACCCGGTTCCGCGAGCGCATGGCGGCGAAGTTGGGCAAGACGGTGTTCCGCCAGGGCGATTGCGCGCGCTCCCGGTCGTACTACTTCAGCCCCACCGGTGAGACCCTGGTGCGGCCCGCATCGACGAACGAGACGAACCGCGAGAACGACAACTTCCCGCTCACCGACTACGCCTTCGCCTGAATCCGCAGCTCAGACCCTGTAACGCTCGGGTGCTCGCGGCGATATGTCAGCATGGATACATGCTCATGAGGCGCTTTCTGGCATTCCTTGGTTCGGCGGTGCTGGCGCCGGCCGCGGTCCTGACCACCGCCGTCGGAATACCGTCTGCCGCCGCTGATCCGTGTCCGGACATCGAGGTGATCTTCGCCAGGGGCACGGGTGCGGCTCCCGGCCTGGGTTGGGTCGGTGAGGCCTTCGTCAACTCGTTGCGTTCCAAGGTCGGCGGCCGTTCGGTGGGAACCTACGCGGTGAACTACCCGGCCGGCTTCGACTTCGACACGTCGGCCCCGGCCGGCGCCGCCGACGCGTCCGCGAGGGTCCAGTGGATGGCCGACAACTGCCCGGACACTAAGTTGGTGCTCGGCGGCATGTCACAGGGCGCGGGCGTCATCGACCTGATCACGGTGGACCCACGTCCCCTCGGGAGGTTCACCCCCACGCCGTTGCCGCCCCACGTCGCCGACCATGTCGCCGCCGTTGCCGTCTTCGGAAATCCGCTGCGCAACATCAGCGGCGGCGGGCCGCTGCCGCAGATGAGCGGCACCTACGGCCCCAAGTCGATCGACATGTGTGCGCTCGACGATCTCTTCTGCACTCCGGGCAAGAGCATGCTGGCGCACTTCGCCTACGTCGAGAACGGCATGGTCGACCAGGCGGCGGACTTCGTCGCGGGTCGGCTGGGGTAGCGCGCTCTCCCCGCACCTCGCCTAGCAAACTCGTCGCGGACCCGCGTTCCGGCATGCGCAGCTGCGGCCGCGCATCGCCCGGAAGCGTGCAGCACCTGTTCTTACGAGTCGGAAATGTCGACGCCAAATACGCAGAAGCCGGTCTGTGTGGGGGTACGCTATTGCCTGGGGAGCAAATAGCACGTGCGTAAAACGCTGGGGGTTTCGTGACAACTTCGAACAAGGGCACGGCGCACAAGAAGTGCCGCGGCGCACTGATGGTCGCCGCCGTCACGACGCTGCCGTTCATCGCGGCTCTGTCCGCGGGGGGCTCGGCGCCGACGGCCGCAGCGGCCGAGATCGACTATTTCGGCCCCGAGCCGGCGACAGTGCTCACGATGGCCCTGTTCCGCAACGGCGGCGACCAGGACGAGCTCCAGGGTCTGCTGTGTGAGAGCCCGCGGACCTGTGTGTCGGTCCCGTTTCCGTACCTACAACGGTCGATCGGGGTCGACGACCTCGACGAGGCAATACACGGAGACACCTTCGGTCAACGGCAGATCGTCTTCGGATACAGCCAGGGCGCACGCGTGGCCACGGACTGGCTCGAGGAGTTTGCCGCGGCCGAAGACGCGCCGTCGGCGGATGACCTCAGCTTTGTGCTGATCGGCAACCCCGGCCGCAAATACGGTGGTGCGCATGTGATCTGGCACCATGCGACTCCCGACACCCAGTACCAGGTGCTCGACGTGGCACGGCAGTACGATCTGACCGCAGACCGCCCAGACCGCTTCAGCCTGCTGGCGATGGCGAACGCCTACGCGGGGCTCGTCCAACTCCACGGCCACTACGAGGACGTCGACATCTACGACCCGGCGAACTACGTGTGGAAGGAAGGCAATACGACGTACGTCTTCGTGCCGACGGAGGACCTGCCGATTCTGAACGGGTTGCGCAGGCTCGGGCTCGACGAGCTCGCCGACCAGCTCCAGGGCCCGCTGAAAGAGAAGATCGAGAAGGCCTACGACCGTTCCTACCTGCCGGCTGAGTCCGGCTGGCCGGCCGAGGTGGAGCCGGAGCCCGAAGAGCCGCCGGTGGATCCACCCGCCGAGTCCGAACAGACCTTCCTGACGTCCGCGCGGTCGGTGCAGACGATCAGTGCCGAGGAGCCGACAGCCCGGCAGGAGTCCGATCCTGATCTGGACGTCGACATCCTGGGCTCCGACGACGAGCTCGAAGCCCGGATCGGCGAGGCGGACGGACAGCCGGCCGACGACGCGGACGAGGACACCGGCGACGCCGACGTGGACGACGTGGACGACGTGGACGACGAGGACACGGATGTGGACGCCGAGGACGCGGAGGACGCGGAGGACGCGGAGGACGCGGAGGCCGAAGGCCCGGCCGACGACGAGGCGACCGACGAGCAAGAGTCCGCCGGTGTGGACTCACCGAGCAGTGCTTCCTCATCGGAGGGTGGAGACTCCTCGGACAGCGACGAGTAGCCGCCCGCAGCTGATTCCGGTTGTTGCGCAGGCGCATTGCACCGCGGTGTACAGCCTGGGGGCGAGTGTGCTTGGCTGACTCCATGGATGTCAGCGGCCTGGAACCCATCGAACAGACCGCCCTGCTGACCGAGTACTGCCGAGCGCTCGACAGCCGGGCTTCCCGACCGATCCTCGGGGACGCGTGGGCCGGCGCGACGGTCGGCAAGATCGACTACGACTTCACCGCCCTCGCCGCGACGCCCAGCGTGGTACCGCTGGTCGCCCTGCGCGCCAAGATGCTGGACGAGCGCATCGGCGGCTTCATCCGCGACCATCACGACGCCATCGTGGTCGACCTCGGTGCCGGCTTCAGCAGCGCCATCCACCGGGTCGACCCTCCGCCCGGCGTCGGGTGGTACAGCGTGGACCTGCCTGCCGTCATTGCGATACGCGAAGCCCTGCTTCCACCCCGCGCCGGCGAGCAGACGGTCGCCGCGTCGCTGCTCGAACCGAACTGGGTGGACGACATTCCGTCTGACCGGCCCGCCATGGTGTTCGCCGACGGTTTGGTCGCCTTCCTCGACGAGCCGTCCGTGAGGGCGATATTGCGCCGCATCACAAGCCATTTCGCCTCGGGCATGATCGCGTTCAACGACTACGGCCCGGTGGGCAGAGCGAACCGGCTGATGGGCCGGCTCGCCACGTCGCGCAAGACGAACTCACCGCACAGCCAGTGGAACTTTCCCGGATTCTCCGATGCCCACCATCCCGAGACCTGGAACCCGGCCCTTGATCTGTTCGAAGAGGCCAGCGTGATGCAGCGGCCGGAGGCCGAGATGTTTCCGCCCGGCCTGCGCCTGGCGAGCCGGCTGTCCTACCGGTTGCCCGCCATCGCCCGGAAGGCACGGATACTGCAGTACCGCTTCTGACCGCGCCTAACTAACCGGTGCGGTCGGCCACCGACACCGAGTCGGTGTCACGGGGCGCGACATCCTTGCGGCGGTACACGACGACACGTCCGCCCCGCGCAGGTGTCACCGTGACACCACGGCTGTGCGGCTTCTCGTCGGGCTCTGTGGTCGGCTCGAGGCGGAACTCGCGCAGCATGGCGCGCAATGTCACCTCCATCTCCATCGTCGCGAACGACGCACCGATGCAGCGCATCATGCCCCCGCCGAACGGAATCCACGCGAAGGGATTCGGCGGGTTGCCGACGAATCGGTCCGGGTTGAACTTCTCCGCATCGGGGAAGCTCTGCTCGGCGGCCATGGCCAACTGGGTGCTCGCCAGGATCGTGTCACCCTCGGGAATGACCCACTCCCCCAAGCGGATTCGAGTCTTCGTCCGCCGCAGGGCGGCGGTCAGCACCGGCCTGGTGCGCTGTGACTCGGCGATGGTCGCCAGCAGCAGTTCGTTGCCGCCCGCGTCGACCTCCTCGGTCAGCCGGGTCAGCAGGTCGGGGTGGCGCCGGATCCTCTCGATCGTCCACGCCAGCTGCGTCGACGTCGTCTCGTGCCCGGCCACCAGCATCGTCAGCAGCTCGTCGACGATGTAGCTGTCCGAGATCGGCTCGCCGTTGTCGTAGCGCGCCTGCAGCAGCAGCGACAGCACATCGCCGCGCTCGGTGAACTTCGGATCGGAACGGGCCTGCGCCATCAGGGATTTGAGCAGCTCATCCATCCGGCGTCGGTACTGCGCGAACTTCCCGCCCGGGCTCCACGGCCCGACGTCCTTGCGGACGATCGACGGCATCAACGCGATCTTGGAGCCGAACTCCACCGCCTTGGGCATCAGAACACGCAGCTCGTCGAGTTCGGCGCCCTCGGCGCCGAACACGGCGCGCAGGATGGTGTTGAGCGTGATCCGCATCATCGGGTCGAGGGTCGCGAACTCGGTGCCCTCCGGCCATGTCCGGATCTCGCGGATCGCCTCTTCCTCGGTGATGCTCTCGTAGGCGCGCATGTTCTTGCCGCTGAACGGCGGCAAGAGGAGCTTGCGGCGGGCGAGCAATTCGTCGCCCTCGAGGTTGAAGATCGAACCAGGTCCGAGCACGTCGCCGCCCAGGTTGTTCTGGGGCCGACCGATGAGCTCCCGGCTGGAGCTGAACAGTTCCTTGACCAGTGCGGGGTCGCTGATCACGACGGTCTCGCCGAACACCGGGATGTTGAGCGTGAACGTGGAGCCGTACCGACGGCCGAGCGCGGCGATCGCGCCGTAGCGCGCGGTCAGCACCGCCGCACCCTGGATGAGTTTCGGTATCCGCGGGCCCGGTGGCAGCTTCACCGGCTCTATGGTGGCCGCTGTCATGTTGTCACCCCTTGAATCAATGGTGCTGGAACGTCAGGCTATCGCGTAGTCGCTCAGCGGGAAGTGCTCCTGCTCCTTGACGGCCTGACGTATCGACGTCGGCCGGAACAGCGGGGCCTCCCCTGAGCTGTTGAACCAGTACGACCGCGAGTTGGCGCAGTCGCCGAGGTGGAACACCGAGTCGTCGAGCAGCGTCAGCATCCGGTCCAGGAAGCGGGCGTTGGCCTCTTCAGTGACCTCGAAGGTGCTGGCGCCCGTACGCTGCAATTCACCGAACAGCCGGTTCATGTGGCGCATCTGGTACTCCACGGTGTCGAACCACGACATGCCCACCCACGCATACGGGCTCGCCTGGGTCACCATGTTCGGGAACATCGGCACCGTCATGCCTTCGTAGGCCTGGAACCGGTTCTCCCGCCACCACTTTCCGAGGTCACGACCTTCGCGACCGATCACCGGGATGGCAGGAAGGTTGGACTCCCACACGTCGAATCCGGTGGCCAGCACCAGGGTGTCGATCACGCGCTTGGTGCCGTCCGTGCCGACGATGCCATCGGCATCGATCCGCTCGATGCCCGCCGTTTCCAGGTGCACGTGCGGCTTGTTGAACGTGCGGTAGTACACGTTGGACAGCGTCGGGCGCTTGCAGCCGAAGTCGTAATCCGGCGTCAGCTTGCGCCGCAGCTCCTTGTCGCGGATCGCCAGGAACCGGTGCATGGCCCCGATCCGGGCCGCCGCGGTGTTCACGGGTTTGAACTGCCGGAACTTCCACATCGCGATCGTCACCATGACGTCCATGAACAGATCACTGGACATGCGCAGAAGTCGTTGCGTCACAGGGAATCTCGCGAAAAGACGCTGGGCGGCCGGGCCGAACGCGAGGTCGAACTTCGGCATCACCCAGATCGGAGTCCGCTGGTACACGGTGAGCTCGGCGACGTCCTCGGCCAGCTTCGGGATCAGCTGCACGCCGGTCGACCCGGTGCCGATGATCGCCGCTCTCTTGCCGCGTAGCGAGTAGTCGTCGTCCCATTCCTGCGCGTGCAGCACGGTGCCCGCGAAGTCGTCGATTCCGGGGATCTCGGGCTTCTTGGGCTGGCACAGATAACCCGTCGCCAGGATCAGGAACCGCGTGCTCAGGGTTTCACCACCGGCAAGCGACACGAGCCACACCTGGGACTCCTCGTCCCAGCGGGCGCCCTCCACCGTGGTGTTGAAGCGCATGTAGCGGCGCAGGTCGTACTTGTCGGCGACGTGCTCGGCGTAGGTCTTGAGCTCGGCGCCCGGCGCGTAGAGCCGCGACCAGTACGGATTCGGCTCGAACCAGTAGGAGTACGTGGTGGACGGGACGTCGACGGTCAACCCCGGGTACCGGTTGACGTGCCAGGTGCCGCCCAGGTCGTCCTCACGGTCCAGGATGACGATCTTCTGGTAACCCAGCCGGTTGAGCTGGATGGCGGCGCCCATGCCGCCGAATCCCGCACCGACGATGACGGCGTCCAACTGCTCCGTACTACTCACGGGGCGATACTACGGGGATTCCTAGTCATCGGCGCCGCCGGCACTGCTGCCGCTGCTGGCACCCGCGCTGCTCTTGGCCCCGTCGGAACCGGAGTCGTTGGACTTGTCCTGCGACGTCGATTTCTTCGACTCGCTGTCGTCGTCCTTGCCGCCGATGGTCGCCTTCTTCTCCGTGTCCGACTCGGTCTCCGACTCCGCGTCGACGTCCTTGGAGTCGGCGGATTCCTCGTCGGCACCCTTCTCGGTGTCCTCGCCGGTGGGCTTGTCGGACTCGACCTCGGTGACCGGAGACTCCTCGGCCGGGGCTTCGGCAGGGGCCTTGTCGAACTTCTTCAGCAGGTTCGCGACAGCGGTCGAGACGACGTCGGGCTTCTGTTCGACCGTCTCCTCGACCGGGGCTTCCTCGACCGGCGCGGTCTCGGCGGGCGCGACCTCGGCGGTGGCCGCCTCGGCTTCGGTGGCGGCCTCGGCGGTCGTCTCCGGGGCCAGCTTCGCCGACGCCAGCAACGAGGTCACCGTCGTGTCGGCCTCGTCGTCCTCGCTGCTCGGCGGCAACTCACCATCGAACGGCGTCGGATCCTCGGGGTGTTCGGGATCGCAGTTCGGGCACAGAATCTTGACGAACGGCTTGATGAACGGCGTCACCAGCGTGTACGGGTAGCCCTTCCACAGGAAGCTGCCCGGAACGAACGGGTAGAAGTCCTGCACCAGCCCCCTGACCAGCCGGCCGACCGTCTGCGCCACCTCGGCGAACGTGATCCGTTCCGGACGGTTCAGCTCGGGATCCCGGAACAGGTAGTTGATGACGTTGTATACCGGGTCGTACGGGTTGATCTGGATGTGCTCACCCGACCACGGCACCGGTGTGCCCTCGGAGCCGGGGATCTCCTCGCCGGCCTCGCCCTCCTCCCCGCTCACGGGGTTGTTGAGAGCGGGGAACATGTAGCCGGCGATCAGAGTCCAGATCGGTGCCGTGAACATGTGCCCGAGGATCGCATCGGCGTCCTGGCACACCGGCGGGGCGGTGCCGGTGCAGCCCGCATTCATCGGCAGGTTCGCCTTGGCCCACCACGAGAGGTGCTCGCCCAGCGGATTGGACAGCGCCTGGAACGGGATCAGCAGGTTGGTGATCGACGTGATCTTCGGCGGGTCAGCGGGGTCGTAACCCAGCACGTTGGTCGGCGTGTACACCCACCAGCTGCCGGTGATCTCCATGGAGTACGCCACGTCGTTGAGGGCGTCCAGATACGCCCGCGGCACGCTGATGACCGCATTGACAAGGTTGGGCAGGACGTTCCTGAACGCCCAGTCGTTCGTGTCGACCGTGATCGGCGTATAGGTCTGCGGGGCATTGATGTCGCACTGGTCGGTGTGATACCCGGAGCACGCGACGCCGTGGCCGGAGCCGTCGTACGCGCCGCCGGGCAGCGGACCGAAAGCCGACGCGGTCAGGCTGTAGGCGTCATAGGAGGCCCTGGCCTGAGACTCGACCGGCTGGATGGGGGTTACGGAGATGACGCTGGCCCCCACCAGCGCCACGCCCGCCGTGACATACGGACGTACGGCAGCAGGCATGACGCCCCTTTCTGAGTTGCTGATCGAACTCTGCGACAGCGAAGAAGGTATCCAAAAAGTGATCATGTGTCTAGCAAATCGATGCGTTTCACACGATTCTCTGACTTTGCTGACGGCATCGGCAGCCAAGGCTCCCGCTGTCCTAGAGCACTACCCTTTGCCGTGGGCGGCGCCACTGTCCAGCGAATCCGCGGCGTGCCGCGTCACACCGTCAGCCACGGTTGGTCGGGTTTGCCACGGACGGCCACCCACCGGTGGCGCGCGGCCGCGGCGCTGCTCAGAGCCCCCGCTGGACCAGCCATGAATCGATGCGGTGCGCAACGTCCTCCCAGCCCGCCTCCAGCATCATGTTGTGGCCCATCCGCGGGAAGAACTGCGCCTGCGTGCCATAGGCCCGCGCGGTGGCCCGCACCTCGTCCTGCGTGACCGCGCCGTCGTCCGCCGCGCCGAGAACGAGGAGCGGCGTATGGACCTTCGCCGGATGTGGCAACCTCACCAGCCCGTCGAGTCCGGCCCGGGCGCTCTCCTCCTGCAGGCGGGCGGCGTAGCGCGCCACCACGGCGTCGGGAGTGTGCTCGGAGAAGAACCGCTCCCGTGCCAGTTCGGGCGTGCTCACGTAGGGCAACGACCGCCCGGTCGCCGTCAGCTTGGCGAAGTGCCACGGGTGGCGCCTGATCCAGCGCACGCCGGATCGCAGATACCCCTGGGGCGGCATCGATGCCATCAGCACACCTGCCGGCGCCTCGCGCGTCTCCAGGTACCTCTGCACCAACACCCCGCCCATCGAGTGCCCGATGATCACGGGACGGACCGGCAGGGCGTCAGCAGAGGTCGTGACATCCTCGACGAAGTCGGCGAACGACAGGTCCCGCAACCTCTTGTCCGTGGGGCTGCCACCGTGCCCACGCAGGCTCACCGCCAGCGCCCGGTAGCCGCGGCCGGCGAAGTAGCCGAGGAAGTGTTCGTCCCAGCACCATGCGGCATGCCAGGCGCCGTGGACGAAGAGCAATGGGACAGGGTGGGATTCGCTTTCGGCGCCCCTGTCGATAACCTCGAGCATCGGGCTCAGCGTATACGGGTGCGTGGGTACTATCGCCGTCCATGAGCCTTCCCAGTCCGAGTGCGGGTAGCACCGTCGTCATCACCGGTGCCTCCTCGGGCATCGGCCAGGAGATCGCGCGCAGACTGGCCCGGCGCGGCTACTCCCTCACCCTGATGGCGCGCAGGCGTGACCGCCTCGACGCGCTGGCCGACGAATTGCGCACCGGGCGTTCGATTTCGGTCGATGTCGTGGCCGTCGACCTGAACGACGCCGCCGCCAGAGGGAGCGTCATCGACCTGCTGCGCGCCGGTCAGGTGGCCGGCCTGGTCAACAGCGCGGGATTCGGGACCAACGGCCTGTTCCACACGATGCCACTGGACCGCGAGCGCGACCAGATCGTCCTCAATGTCCTTGCGCTGACCGAACTCACCCACGCCGCACTGCCCGCGATGGTCGACCGCGGGTCCGGTGCCGTACTCAACATCGGGTCGATCGCCGGCTTCCAGCCGCTCCCCGGCGCCGCTGTGTACTCAGCCACCAAGGCCTACGTCCAGACGTTCTCCGAAGCCGTCCACGAGGGACTGCGCGGCACCGGGGTGTCGTGCACGGCACTGTGTCCCGGCCCGGTGCCGACCGAGTGGTGGGACGTGGCCGGCGAGAAGCCTCCCGGCGGAATCGTCCAGGTCTCGGCCGAGGACGTCGCCGACGCCGGCATCGAGGGCATGCTCGCTGGCAAGCGCCTCGTGGTGCCAGGACTGGTGCCGAAGCTGACCGGACTGGGCGGCCGCTTCACCCCGCGGGCCCTGCTGCTGCCGGTGCTTCGCAGAGCTGCCACACGCCGCCGCTAGCGGCGCGCGGCAGGGCCCTTGCTACTCGCCGCCTGTGCCGCCGGACTTGTCCGACGACCCCTTGTCCGAGGACCCGGAGTCGGACTTTTCGGAGTCCGTGGTGGACCCGCCGTCGGTGCCGGATGCCGCAGAGCCCACCTTGTCCCGGATCGACTTCACCGAGTTGGAGTCGTCGCCGTCGGACTTGTGGTGCCTGCCGGTGGCCCCGGCCTTTGCAGGCGCCGCAGCCTCTTCGGAAGCCGCGTCGGCGTCGACCGGCTCGGAGGCCTCGGTTTCGGTGCTCTCCTCAGCGTTTTCTCCGGCGGCCTCCGCCGGGTCGGCGGCGACCGGATCAGCCGCCTTCTCAGCAACGTCTTCGGTAACCTCGGTAACCGGTTCAGGAGCGGGCTCCTCGACCGCCCCGGCAAACCCGAACTTCTTCTTCAGGCTGGTCACGGCGGCCGTCACCGAATCCGGTGTCTCGGAGATCTCGTCACCGCCGGCGGGGCTTTCGGTGTTTGCGGGGACCTCGGGGTCAGCCGCCAACAGCGAGAATCCGCCGGTGTCCGTCGATTCCGCGGCCGCCTCGTCACCGGCGTCCTGGTTCGGCGGATAGTTCTCGTAGAGCCACGGATTGTCGTACGGGTTGTCGGGATCGCACGACGGACACAGCAGCGGCGCCAGCGCCCGGAACAGCGGCGCAAGGCCCGTCTGATCGTCGTTGTACCACTCGCTGTTCTGCACGAACGGGTAGAAGGAGTCGAACAGCGCTTTGCCCAGCTTGAGCGGCACCGTGAAGTAGTCGCTCAGCGACACGGTCTCGACGCCGGTCGGCGGCGCGGTCAGGTACTCCCACGTCGATTTGTAGGGACCGAAGGGCTCGAGTTCCGGGGTCTCACCGGCCCACGACACCGGTTCGCCGGTGAAGGGGTTGGTCGACCCTTCCTCGCCGGCTGCCGGGAACGTGTAACCGGCATACAGCTCCGACATCGGCACTTTGAACATGCTGTCCAACAGGGCGCCCAGATTCGGGCACGCGCCGGGCAGCGCCGCGCAACCGGAGTTCATCGGCAGGTTGGCCCGCGCCCACCAGCTGAGCTCCTCGCCGAGCACCGACGAGAAGGGTTTGAACGGGATCAGCATGTCCACGAACGCCTCGAGCTTCGGCGGATCCTGCTCGTCGAACCCGAAGACGTTGGTGGGACCCCAGACCTGCCAGCTGCCGGTGGCGATCATCGCGTCGGCGAAGCGGTCCATCGCCTGGATCTCCCACGCGGGAATGCTCAACATCGCGTTGAACAGGTTCACCGGGACGTATAACAGCGACGGGCCGGAACCGAAGACCGCGTTCGTCGTCAGATCGGTGTCGGGTCCGCCGAGGACACCGCACAACGGCTCGGCGGCGTAGCCCGGCCCGCACGCCGTGGTTGCCGCGGCCGTCAGGCTGTACTCGTCATTGGAGATGCGCTCGGTGACCGAGGGCGGCTCGATCGGGGTCACGGAGATGACACCGGCCCCCACCAGGGCCACGCCCGCCGTCACATAGGGCCTTATGGCAGCAGGCATGACGCCCCTCTCAAAGGTTCACAATTGCTGTCTACGGTCCCCGACAGCAAGGAACGTATCCAATAACTCTTCGGGTGTCCAGCAAAGCGCGAACCTCGCCGCCGGCACGCCCGAACGCTGACGGTGGCGTCAGATATCCGTGTCACTTCGGGCCGAACCAGGCACGGTTGCCGTAACCGTCGAGATGCACGACTTCATCTACGGGCCTACGCGTTGTCGGGCCGTAGCGGCCGCGGGGCCAGCCCAGCGGCACCACGGCGCACGGGGTGACCGAGGTCGGTAGCTTCAGCACTCGCCTCGCCGACGTCAGGTTCCACAGCGGCAACGTGATCAAGGAGGCGCCCAGTCCCATGGACCGCGCTGCCAGCAACAGGTTCTGCACACTCGGATAGATCGAGCCGAAGAATGCCGACGCCGCCGCGTGCGGCATCGGCAGGTACGGAACCCGACCCTCGCGCGCGGTCAGCCGCAGGCACGCGACGACGAGGACCGGGATCTCGGTGAAGTGGTCGACCTGCCACTGGATCGCCCGCACGCTCTTGGCCATCTCCTCGTCGTAGGAGGCGATGTCGCGGATCGAGGTGCGATGGAACACCCGCCAGGCCAGCCGGTAGCGCCGGGCCAGCTTCTTCTTGATGCGGGGGTCCTTGACGACGATGAACTCCCAGTTCTGCCCGTTGGCGCCGGTCGGTGCGCGCAGCGCCAACTCGATGCACTTGAGCACGATCTCGTCGTCGACCGGATCCGGCAGCACCCGGCGGATCGCACGCTGCGTCATCATCGCCTCGACCAGCGGCATGTCCAGCCGGGCCAGGGCCTCGGCTGTGGTTGGGATCGGCTCGGCCATCAGGCCTCCCCGGCAATCCACTCGGCGGTGAACCGCTGCATCTGCGGAACCTCCCTGGCGATCAGGTCGACGACGTAGCGCTCGATCCGGCCGCCCACCACTGGGATCCGGACCTCCAGCGAGCCGCGGACACGCAGCAGGGAGGAGCCGGCAAAACTGGGCCCGAGCACCATGGTGCCCGCCCCGGAACTGGGAACCCCGCGGGCAGAGATGGTGAAGTCACCGTGAGCCTCGCCGCCGGCGTCGTCGCCGACAGGCCGCCACGTCTCGGTCCGCATGATCGTGGTGTCACCCGGCAGCATCCGGGCGATGCCGCCGGGCAGCATGTCCTGGCGCAGATCCTGTGAGGTTCGTACGACCACCGTGCCGTCGGCGACGACGACCAGTGAATCCAGTGTCATCGAGTCGCCGCCGTACGCCGCGAGCCGGGCCAGCCAGTAGTCCCTGTCGCTGAACGCGGCGAGGACGTCGGCGACACCGGCGGGCGCTTCGGTCGTCACGTCGAAAGAGCGGGGCACGTCCGCTACTTCTCCTGCGCCTGCTTGCCGAACACCTTGTCGGCGATGCGGGCGGCGAACCGCCGGGATTCCTCAAGTTGTTCGTCACTGATGTTCGTCGGCGGCAGTTTGATGCCGAGGCTGCGGTCCTTGTACTCCCCCGACCCCAGGTAGCTCGTCAGCGACAGCATCGAGGGCAGCTGGCCGCCCGGGTAGGTGAAGTGGATGCCGTCGACGTACCGGCCGCCCTTCTTCTCGGCGAGCTTGCGAACCCCAGCCAGGTTCTTCCGCCATTTGCGTCGGCACACCACGAACACCGCGAAACGCTTGCCGTCCAGCAGGTTCCGCGCCTCGTGGGACTTCAGGAACGACCGAAGCGGCATCGACACCGTGTCCCACCAGGTGGGTGAGCCGATGCAGATCAGGTCGTAATCCCCGGTGCGCACCGCGTCGGGGGTCCGGATGTCCCCCGTCTTCTGCAGCGTCTGGGCGGGCAGCATCCCGAGGAACTCCGGCCAGACGCTGCGCATCGGGAACCGGGAGAACCGTTCGGCGTACCGCGGATCGGTGAACTCGATCGGGGCGCTCGTCACCTCGTACCCGCGCGCGCGGAACACCTCCGCGGCGGCCTCGAGGACCTTCTGCGCCTGCCCGGTGTAGCTGTAGTACAGAAGCAGAACCCGTGGCGGCCGGCCCGGCGGCTTCTCGTCGGCGACTTCCGTCATGGTGCGCTCTCCTCTGCTGTCCTCGGACCCTGGTCAAACTTGCCCCGACGTGCCGTGCGGGGACAGTTGCGCTTAGCCTCACATACGTGGCCAACAAAGTTTCCGTCAATCTCAGCGGTCCGGCGAAGACGATGCTGTCGACCTTGTATCTCAAAGCACTCGACGCCGACTTCGACCGCCCGATCCTGGGCGACACATTCGCCAAGGAAGCGATCGACAAGCTCGATTTCGATTGGCGTGAGCTCGAGATCACCCCGAAGTGGGCGCCGCTGTTCACCGTACGCACCGCCCAGTACGACATCTGGGTGCGCGAGTTCCTCGCGGCCCACAAGCAGTGCACCGTCGTGCATCTGGGATGCGGCCTGGACTGTCGGGTGTTCCGGATCAACCCGGGAGCCGACGTGCGTTGGTATGACGTCGATTTCCCTGAGGTGATCGCGCTGCGCGAGCAGATCTATCCGTCCAGGCCCGATTACCGACTCATCGCCACGCCCGCGACCGAGCCGAACTGGCTGGACCAGATCCCGGCCGACCGGCCGACACTGCTGATCGCCGAGGGCATCAGCATGTACCTGACCGAGGACGAAGGCATCGCGCTGCTGCGTCGTTTCGTCGACCGTTTCGGGACCGGCGAACTGCAGATCGACTTCTTCAACTGGCTGGCGATCAAATCCCAGAAGTCCCAGTCGCTGGTCCGCACGACGGGTTCGAGGCTCTACTGGGCCGTCAACAGCCCGCAGGACATCCTCGCCAAGCTTCCCGACATCCGATTGCTGGCTGCCGCAACGTTTTTCAGCGCCAGCACGTACAGCAGGGGCTCGAAGGGCCTGCAGGCGCTCAAACGCGCGGTGCGGTTGATCCCGCCGCTGCGCACGGCGTTGCAGTACCACCGCTTCGCTTTCGGGCCCCCTGCCCCGCAGCGCTGATCCGCTAGCCGACGGCGGCGGCATGCTTGTCGGCGATGCTGCGCAGCTGGGCTTCGATGGCGGCCACGGATTTCTCGGGTTCCGGACCGTGCGAGTGGTACTCGATCATCAGCTGACCGTTGAAGATCTTGCTGGTGTAGATCTCGATGCCCGCGCCCACCGCGAAATAGAACTCGCCGTGGCTGGCGGTCAGTTTCATGTCCGGAGGCGTCCGCATCGGCGGCACGATGCCGTTGTCGGTGAACATCACGACATCCGGCAGCCCGGGCGGGTTGCCCACGTACTGCGGGCTGAAATGCAGAAAGCTCTGCTGAATCACTCCTTCGGCGATGTCCCTCTTGAACGTGTCGTTGATGTCCCGGGCAAGGGCGACGACGTCGCTGCCCTCACTGATCTCGGCGAGGTAGGTGGCGATGCCGACGGGATTGGTGGACTCGGTGGCCGACACCGGGGGTGACAGCAGGTAACGCAGGTCGACCGGGTAGACGTAGGGCACCGGGATGTTCGGCGTCTGGCGCAGCTGCCATTCGGCCATCAGCACGGCCGCCGACAACAGGCTGTTCAACCCGAGCTTGTTGGCGCGGCAGAACCCGATGATGCTCTCGGTGTCCTGCTCGGAGAGCGTGCAGTACTCCATCGGGACGCGCTGCGGCAGCACCGGGTTGACGTCGGACGGCGCCCGCCGCGACGGAGGCAGGTCGTAGACGAACATCGCAGCCAGGAGACGCTCGAGCCCCGACCGCGGTTTCTTCTCCACCCCCCGGCTGGCCAGGATGACTTCGAGCGGTTCCGGAGCCGAATGGACCGTGACCGGCCGGGTCGTCCCCATGGTGACCAGATCGGTGTAGGTGGAGAACAGCTCCTCGATCAGACTGAACTGGTGGTGGCCGTCGGCCAGGCTGTGATGGATGTAGAGCGTCGGCTGGGCTTTACCGTCCCGCAGGGTCAACCGGAAATGCACAAGTGACGCGGTCTGATCGAAGATCAGCGGCGGGGCCTCGGCATCGCCGGTCAACTCCACGACCTCGATGCCCGGGTGCATCAGGTCGTCGAGCACGATCTCCCAGCGGCCGTCGGGTCCCTGCTCGAGGTGACCGTTGAGCACCGGATGCGCCTGCAGCAGCGCATCGAACGCCTCGGACAGCGCGTCGGTGTCGACCGGGCCCTCCGCGTGCGCCGCGAGGCCGACGAAGTTGTGCGTCTCGGCGAACATCTCCTCGCTGCGCGCCAGCTTCCGGATTCCCGACGAAGGAAACATGGGTGTCAGACTCCTTGCAAGAGATCGGTGGTGGCTGTGGTCAACCGCGTTTGCTCGCCCTGCGGTACCCGATGGCAAGCGGCACCGCGCACACCACGGCGATGCCCGCCGACCACGCCACCGTCCACAGGACCGGTTCGGCGATCGGCCCCTCGAGGGCCAGGCCCCGCATCGCCTCGATGGTATAGCTGACCGGCTGATGCTCGACGATCGGTTGCAGCCAGCCCGGATACTGGTCGAGCGGGACGAAACCGATCGAGAAGAACATCAGCATCGCGACGACGATCTCGGTGGCCTGCGGCACGATCGTGTTCGACGAGTACAACGCGAGGGTGAGCACGGCGGCCGACAGCGCGACGCCGAACAGCGCAGGCATGAACACCCAGGCGATGGCGGCGGGGAGGCCCTGCTCGAATCGGAACCCCAGGGCCAGACCCACGCACAGCACGACCAGCGTGATCACCACGATGCGCACCACGTCGGCCGTCAGCCTGGCCAGCAGACCCGCACCGCGGTGCACGGGCACCACCCAGAACCGTGACAGCAGACCGACTTCGCGTTCCCGCATGATGTTGACCGCGCCGATGATGGCACCGGTCATGCCGCCGACCAACGCCACCAGCGGCACCTGCCCGTACAGGCCGCTGTTGCCGGTGACCTTCTCGATGCCGTCACCGAGCACGATGTCGAGCGCCACCAGGAAGCCCGCGGGCATCACCAGCGACTGCACCAGCGTCGCGGGATCGCGGCTCCAGCGTCGCAGGATGCGGGCCGTCAGCACCCACGTCTGCGGGATCAGCCGCTTGGGCGAGTTCTCCCACACCTTGTCCATGCGGTGCCTGCCACCGGGACGGTGAGGCGCCCGGGCCGGCGACGGCTGAGCGGCGACCGTCATGAGCGACGTCTCCTGCTCACCATCGCGTGCAGCGCGACCGCCGCCACGATGCAGCCCACCGCCCACGCCAGACCGGGGGCGAGCACCGACCAGGTCACCTCGGGCGCCGCGTCCGTGCTGTCGCCGGCGAACGCCTGCAACCCGTAAACCCATTGCGACAGCGGCTGGTTGCGCACGAATCCCTGGATCCACTCGGGAAAGTTCTCGACGGGCTGCAGGCCGACAGAGGCCAGTCCCAACGTCAACTGGGGCACCAGCATCAACGGTGCGGTCGCCTCCGGGTTCTCGGTGGCGATGCCGATCAAGTCACCGATGAACGCCAGCGCCGCGCCGATGAGCAGTGCCAGGCCCACGAAACCGGCCGCATACAGCGGTCCTTCGTGGAACCGGAAACCGATGACATGGCCGCAGATCACCGACACGGCCAGCGCGACGCAGCAGCGGTACATGCTGGCGGTCATGCGGGAGGCCAGCGGCGTCAGCGAGTTGATCGGCATGGCCCGGAATCGCCGGTTGATGCCCTGCACGGAGTCGGTCGCCGACCGGAACGCCGCCGAGACCGCCGCGAACCAGATCGCCTGCAGCACGATCAGCGGGGTCAGGTACTGCGCGTAGCTGCTCAGCGGCTGCACCGCACCCATCAACTGCTTGAGCGGTAGGTAGTAGCCGATCGTGAAGACGATCGACCCGACGATCTGGGTGGCCAGCTCACCGTTGCGCAGGGTCGGGGTGATCATGCGGACCGTCAGCACCCACCACTGCTGCACGGTGGAGACCGCGGGCCGCGCGGCGTGCGGGACGGCGGACTGGTCGATCACGCGTACGCGTCCGCTGCCTCGAACACATCGGTCCGGCGTGGATCGCCCCCGTGGGTGTCGCCACCGGTGAGCGCGAGGAACACCTCGTCCAGCGAGGGTCTGCGCAACGCGATGTCCATCAGCTCGATGTCGGCCTCGCTGAGCCGGTGCAGTGCCTCCATCAGCGTCTTCGGACCGTCGGGCGCAGGCATCGAGAGCCGGTCCGAGGTCTCGCTCAGCGCCGCCCGGTTGCTGTCCGGCAGCATCGAGCCCAAGGCCTGGGCCATGGCGGGGATGTCGCGCAGGTGTCGCGGGACGATCTCGCAGTAGGTGCCGCCGGTGCGCTCCTTGAGCTGGTCGGCGGTGCCCTCGGCGATGACGGTGCCCTTGTCGATCACGATGATGCGATCGCTGAGCAGGTCCGCCTCCTCGAGGTACTGCGTCGTCAGCAGCGTGGCGATCCCGGCCTCCTTGAAGTCGGTGACCAGTTCCCAGATGGCCTGGCGGCTGCGCGGATCGAGTCCGGTGGTCGGCTCGTCGAGGAATACCACCTCGGGCCGTACGACCAGCCCGCACGCGATGTCGATGCGACGCTTCATGCCGCCGGAGTAGGTGCCGACCGCGCGATCGCCGGCGTCGACGAGGTCGAACTGCTCGAGCAGCTCCTGTGCCCGCTGTTTGGCCACCTTCTTCTTCAGGCCCTGCAGCCGGCCGAACATCAGCAGGTTCTCGCGTCCGGTCAGCAACTCGTCGAGTGCGACGTGCTGGCCGGTCAGCATCAGCGAACGCCGGACCCCTGCGGGATCGCTGACCACGTCGTGCCCGGCGATCAGCGCGCGGCCGCTGTCCGGCGTGATCAGCGTGGACAGGATGTTCACCGTCGTGGTCTTGCCGGCGCCGTTGGGTCCGAGCAGGCCGAGCACCTCGCCGCGTTCCACCTCGAAGCTCACGTCACGCAGGGCCGCGACGTCACCGAAGGACTTCTTGATCCCGGCGACGATCACCGCCTTGTCAGAGCTGGCCATGCGCTCCTCCTACCCGGTAACGATCACGGCAAATCGACCCGTCGTGATGACGGCAAATCGACCCGTCGTGATCACGACAGATCGACCAGAGCCAGCTCGTCGCCCGCCGAATCGACGTCCTCCTCGGCCAGCGCCTCCCGCACGAGATCCAGGAGCGCGGTCGAGTAGTGCCGGGCAAAGGATTCCACATCGGTGGGACCGAGTCGGCGACTGTCGTACCACCAGTCCAGATGTAGCACGCCCGCGGTGCGGTAGATGCGCAGTTCCAGGGCGTGCCCGAGGCCGGGAAGCGCGTCGCGGATCGGCATCGCGGTGTCGGAGTCGAACCGCACCACGGCGTCCTCGGGCTGGTCGACGGGCGCGTCGGGAATGGTCCCGACGTGCGTGAACAGGATGTCCGCGGGCCGGGTGGCGCCCAGCACACGTGCCGTCGGGGCGTACATGTACCGCAACAGGCCGTAGCCGATCCCGTAGTGCGGCACGGCTTTCAGCGTGTCCCGCACGTCGTCGAGCAACTGCCTGGCGCCGGCCTGCCCGGCAGGCGCCGCGGTCAGCGCGACGGGGTGGACGGTGGTGAACCATCCGGCGGTGCGCTGCAGGTCGACGTCGGGCTTGAGCACCGACCGGCCGCGCCCTCCCATGTCAACTGCCACGGTGCCCTCCCCGACGGCGGCCGCGACGGTGCGTCCGAGCGCCGCCAGCAGGATCTCCTCGACCGGCAGCCGCAGCCTGCGCCGGGCGTCGTCGACCTCACCGGTGTCGGCGGCCGACAGCGGTGTGGACAACCGCACCAGGTCATCGGCGCCCGGCGGCTCCGAGGCGACCGGGCCGGCCACGCTGAGCGTGGCCTTCCTCGCGGTTTCGAGCCAGTAGTCGCGGCTGTCGAGGACCGCCGGATGGCTGGCCAGGCCGGCGCAGCGCTGCGACCATTCGCGCCACGACGTGGCCACCGGCGCCAGCACGATGTCGTCTCCCGACATCCGCTGGTTGAACGCGGTGAAGATGTCGGTGAGCAGCACGTCGCGGGACACGTCATCACCGGCGATGCCGTGCACGCTCAGCGCGAGGTAGGACGGGCCACCGGCCGGGCCGCGCACGAACGTCGCCGACAGCGGCACCACGACCTGGTGTTCGCGGATCTGCTCGGCCAGGATCGCCTGGACGCTCTCGCGCTCCTGCGGGCTGCCCGCCTCGACGCCCTCGGGCAGCTGCCGGGTGACCAGCCCGGTGAACTCGCCCGGATCGGCGATGTGCTGGTCCCATGTGCCTGCCCGTTCCACGAGGTGCACGCGCAGCGCATCGTGGACGTCGGTGACGGCGCTGAGCACCGCCAGGACGTCGTCCTCGCCGATATCGGGGCGCAGGTGCAGGATCACCGGCGTCCGCCAGCGTCCCACGTCGCGCAGGCCGTGCTCGAGGAAGTACGTCACGTTCGGTGGCAGAGGCGGATTGGTCGCATCGTCGAGTGACTGACGGGCCAGCCCACCCTCGGCGTAGCGGGCGGTCAGCACCTTGGCCAGCGCGGCCACCGTCTGGTTCTCGTAGAGATCCTGCGGGGTGAGGTCGAGCCCTTCGTGGCCTGCCGTCATCGCGACGCTGATCGCGATCAGCGAATCACCGCCCAGCTCGAAGAAATTGGCGTTGCGGTCGATGTCGGACAGACCGAGGCACTGCGTCCAGATGCGCAGCAGCGCCGCCTCCACCTGCGACTTGCCACCGGCGGTGGCGGGAGCGGTGGCGGCACCGGTGCCCGCGGCGGGCACCCCCGCGGGCGCACCGGCCCCGGCCAGCCACGCGGCGCTGGCGTTGTGCTCGACCCAGTGGCGCTGCTTGGCGAACGGGTAGCCCGGCAACGACACCAGCGACGGCGCCGCGGCGGCGCCCCGCCTCCAGGCGGGATTCCAGTCGACGTCCACCCCTGCGGCCCACAACTGACCGAGCGCGAGCAGGAACGTGTCGTGGTCACTGCGGTTCTGGGCCTGGTGGCGCATCAACCGCACGGCACGGTGGCGTTCGGACCACCGGGGGTGGCGTCCCGCCGAGGAGGTCAGCGTGCCGCCGGGGCCGACCTCGATCAGGACACGGTTCGGGTCCGACAGCAGCAGGTCGAGTTCGTCGGCGAAGCGGACGGTGGCCCGGATCTGGCGGGACCAGGTCCCCGGGTTGGTCGCCTCGGCCGCCGTCATGGTGGTGCCGGTGATGTTGGACAGCAACGGAATCTGCGGTTCCCGTAACGTCATCCGGGACAGGAACGCGGTGAACTCGCCGACCACCGGGTCCATCAGCCGCGAGTGGAACGCGTGGGAGGTGCGAACCCGCCGGGCCACGATCCCCTTCTCGGCCAGACCGGCCTGGAATGTGCGGATCGCCTCCTCGCTGCCCGCCACCACGCTGCTGCCCGGGTCGTTGATCGTCGCGAGATCGACGTCGGCGGTGAGGTGTTCGGCGACGGCCTCGGGGCTCAGCGCTACCGCCACCATGACGCCGCGCGGTGCGGCGTGCATCAGCCGGGCGCGCATCGACACCACCTTGACGGCGGTGTCCAGGTCGAACACCCCGGCGAGGGTGGCCGCCGGGTATTCACCGATGCTGTGCCCGGCCATGATCGAGGGCTGCACGCCGTAGGACTGGATGAGTCTGGCCAGCGCGTACTCGACGGTGAACAGCGCGGGCTGGGCGCGGTCGGTGTGCTCGAGGTTGCGCCCGACGCCGTCGAAGATCTCGGCGCGCAGGTCGTATCCCATCTCGTCGTTGAAGGCCGCGACGCACTCGTCGAAGTGCCTGGCGAACACGGGTTCGCTGTCGTGCAGGCCGCGCGCCATGCCGATGTGCTGAGCACCCTGACCCGGGAACAGGAATGCGACCCGGTCGCCGGAGGTTGCCGAGCTGTCCCAGTCCGGCTCCCCCGTGCCGATGAAGACGCTGTCGGTCTCGTCGGCGCCGAGCACCGCGGCGGCATCCTGCCGGTCGTGCACCACTGCAGCCAGCCGGATCGGGTCCTTGCGGCGCCGGGTGAGCGTATAGGCCGCGTCGGGCAGGCGGAATCCGTCGGCCTCCGTTGTCACGGTGAGTTCGTCTGCCAGGGCGGCGCGTGACTGGGCAAGCGCC
>Ga0209347_1001440_pt1 | contig 38859 bp, 36 predicted proteins | sample AutmiccommuBRH23_FD_187382 | JGI IMG/M metagenome (GOLD analysis project Ga0209347, IMG submission 187382) | Deep subsurface microbial communities from Mt. Terri, Switzerland - Autotrophic microbial communities BRH/23 (SPAdes) (version 2) | ecosystem: Environmental > Aquatic > Deep subsurface >... | reverse complement strand
TCGTTAAAATCGCTATCGCGGCGGGGTAGGCCACCTCAGATGCGCCGCCCCACCAACAGGTGCAGCAGGGGCGTGATCCCCCAAATGATGATGGGGACGGTTGGCCCAAGCAGAGTGAAGGGAAAGCTTTCTTTCCTACCCCCCATCTGCTCGCCAGACGGAGGCCCAGATACGCGACTCCACGACGCGATTATACCCATAACCGCCAGGTATGTCAGGGAAGGCGCGCTGCCTGGCGGCATCTGGCCGTGGGGCTATTCCGCCTTGCGTCCCACTGCCAGCAGATGCCCCGTGGCCCCTAGCAGCGTCGGCTCGGTTTCCAGCGCACGCACCAGGTCGAGCAATCGCTGGCGCCGCGCTGGGTTCTGCCAACGCTGCTCGAAATCCGCGTCCGGCAGCAGGATGGCAAACCCCTCCACGGCCAGGGTCGCGGCCCAGCGCAGCCCGGCCTCGTCCACCTCCACCCGCAATTCCTCGGGATGGTGAAAGTAGGCCGTGGTAAAATAATGGGGAATATCGTTTGGGTTGCGATGCTGACCATCCAGCAAATCCTGTTGCACGATGGCCGCAAAGGCCGGGTCGTCCAGATAGCCCGAGAAAAGCCCATCCATCGCGGACGCAAAGCGCGAGATGGCCGCGCCCAGCACCACCCCTCCGCCCCGCAGCACCCGCCCCGCTTCGCGCCAGGCTTGCAGGCGCTCCTCGCGCGCGGTGAGATGGTATAGCGGCCCCAGCAGCAACACCGCGTCGGCGCTGGCGTCTGGATAGTCCAGGTGGCGGGCGTCCCCCAGGGACACCCACGCCAGCGGACACTCTGGCTGCTGCTGGGAAGCCTGTCGCGCCTGCTCGACGTGCAGGGGTATCGGGTCAATGAGATGCACGGTATAGCCGCACTGTGCCAGCCAGCAGGCATAGCCCCCCGCGCCCCCACCCACGTCTAGCACGGTGGCAGGCGGGGGTGGCAGGTAGCGTGCGAGCAACTCCTCCGTGCGGGTTCGCTCCAGCAGGCCCAACCCGCCGGTCAATCGGCCTGCCTCCCGCCCCCGATTATAGTAAGCCTGTATTTCGGGCGACAGCGAGGGGGATAGATCAGTCATCCTGCTTTACTCCTTGGGCTTGTCTACGGCCAACGCTCGCTCGATGGCGACCAGCGCCCGCTCCTCGTGCCCGCGTGCCTCCTCGATCAGCCGGGCCAGCGTCCGGCGCACCTCCGGGCGGGCCAGCTTGTGGGCTATGTCCGCCCCCCAGCTCAAGCCGCCCAGCGCGCCAATGATCCTGCCCACCGTCTCTCCCTCGGCCTCGTAACAGCGGGCAGCGTCTTCCAATGCATCAGCCATCGGCGGCAACGCCTGCGCTACCTCCCGCACGAACGTAGCGGCTGCCTCGCGTCCCTCGCCAATACAGGCGATGGCGTCGTTATGGCACATCAGCCGCACGCCCAGCGCCACCTCGTCTGTCGTGGCAAACTCGTCGTCGCGCTGCAACGCCTTGGCCCAGGCGGTATAGGCCGCCAGCCCGGAATGGTACATCCGAAAGCGTGACGTGCGCCCCAGCTTGACCGCCCATTCCAGCGCGCTACGATAGGTCTGCGCCAGGGAGGGCTTGGCGGTCTTGTAGTGGAAAAGGATCAGCCCGGTCGTGCTATCGAACCAGTTGCGCTTGCGATAGTAGCCACTCGGCTCGAACTCGGCTTCGGGGAACATCTCGCAAAAAGCCTGGAAATGGTTCCAGCCGATCAGCACGTCGCCGCCCTCGTCATAGCCGGTGATCAACCCACATTCGGGCGGCAGGATCACCCCGATGGCAAGCACAGGGTAGCGGTTAAAGCGGATGCTCTCGATGATGCGCTCCCGCAAACGAGGCTCGTCGTGATACTCTGCGCCCGGCCCCAAATAGTCGTGGCCGATATACTCGTCCGCCGGGGGTTGCACGGCCCCGGCAGCCTGGCGGCGCTGCGGATCGGGGTGCCAGCGCGCGTTGCCCAGGAATTGCGGCACCCAGGACACCGCGCGGAAAGCGCGCTGATAGAGCTCCAGTGGGTCGTCGCCCATGCACAGGGTCGAGATATTACCCCCATCCCAGCGTTCGGCGTTCCAGGCCAGCCGAAAGGCTGCGCCCGATACGCCCATCAGGAACTCGTAGGAGTAATTCTCGTCCAGGTAGTGCAGGGCCGAGTGCAAGGCCGCGACCATGAACGTATGGCGGGACTGGTCGCCGGTGCGCTGTGCGTCGAACCCGATATACGGCACATCTTCCAGCACGGCCCGCCGGGCGATCTGCTTGACGCGCGGGCGATCCCCCCGCTTCAGGATGTCCAGCGCAGCCTCCAGGTGCTGGATGGCCTCTGCATCCCTGGCGCGGGCCTGCCGCAGGATGTCCACGACCCGTTCGCGCACCTCGCGGTGGGCAAAACGCAGGGCGGCCTCCACCGGCTCGGTAGCCAGAGACATGAAATCGCCCACGCACTGCCACACCCGCCACATATGGTCGTGTTCCGCGCCAAAACAGCCCGCGGCCTGGCTCAGTTCGTCTGCCGCCTCGGGGAAGGCTTGCGCCACATCGATCAGGACCCCGCCGCCATAGGCCCGGCGCTCGGCGATCTTGCCTACGGCGTCGTCGTGTACCCCGTGCCGCTGGCGCAGCGCCTCGCTGTCCTGGCCCGCGAACTCGCTCTCGCTTAATAGGGCGGCGATCCAGGCATCCCAGGCGGCCAGCCCGGCGTAATGTGTGTCCTGCACCTGGGACGCGCGCATTACCTCGAGGGCATGTTCCAACATGGTACGATAAAGGTCGCGCATATCTGGCGCGGCGGTTCTCTCTCCCACCAGGACGATACCGACGGTATCGCGGAACCAGTCTCGCTTGCGGAAATAGCCGCTCTCTGGCTCGAACTGAAGCGTGGCGGCAAACTCGGGGAATTCCTGGAAAAAGCTCCAGCCGATCAGCACATCGCCGCCCTCGTCGTAGCCGGTGATCACGCACGATTCTGGCGGCCCGGCCACACCGATGCCCAACACGGGCCGCCCGGCCTGCAAGCTGGCGATAATCCGCGCGCGGAACTCGGCCTCATCAGCCTGCCGGGAGAAAAGTTGTCCCTGGTCCGTCTGCGGGTTGCCCAGCGCCTCCCAGGCATAGCCCATGCCGTCCAGCGCCCAGCGCACCGGCGCCAACGGGTCTTGGTGTACCTTCAGGATACTGCCGTTGCCCCAATCCCACTCGCGCATGTTCCAGCTCAGGGCAAAGGCCTCCCCGCACAAACCCATCAAAAGGCCGTACCCACAGCCGGTTATAGCCGCATTGCGGGCCGCCTCGCGGGGCGGCGCGTGTTTGCAACCCAGCCGCTCCTCGCCCAGGTAGCTCAGAATCGCCCGCAGGCTGGCGGGGAAGGTCATATCCTCCGGACAGCGGTTCAATCCCGCCCGCAGCATCGTGTCGTAAAAGCCCACCCGGGGCACGTTCGGCAATACGTAGCGCTTGGCATTCTTGTCGGCCATGTGGTCTCGCTCCTGTAGACTGAAATTGCGGCCTGCCAGAACCGACCTGTAGTACCCTGGCTCAACCTGGCAGAGGGCGTATCCCTGATTTCCAGCAGACACGCCCTAAGTCTAGCACGAGTACCTGTCAGAGCATGGCATATTTAGGGGGACAAATCGAACAAATGTTCGTTTGCTTCTGGCGCTGCCGAGACGAGGCGGTAGCCTGTTGGCCCTACAGTTGTTGACAGCCTGGGCAGTAGTAAATGGCGCCGCCCAGGTACGGCTCTTTCTGGATGCCCTCGCCGCAGGCGGGGCAGGGCGTGCCCACGGTATTCTTGCTCAGGATGGTGACATAGCCGCCCGGCTGACCGAACAGGTCCTTTTCGACGTCTCGCCCCCCTTGCGCGGCCATCGCCTTGAGCACCGATTTCACGGCGGCGTACATGGCGTCGATCTCGTCGCTCGACAGGTCGGCCATCTTGCGCTTGGGATGGATGCGCGCCGTCCAGAGGATGTCCTGCAAGACGCCATTGCCCAGGCCAGGGATGCGCTGCTCGGTAGCCAGGAACGCCTTGGCTGACAGCTTGCCCGTGTTCTCGTTGAACAGGCTGTCGAAATAGGCCCGATCAAAGGCGTCCGTGAGTGGCGAGGGGTGTCGCTTACCGGTTTCATAGTCGGCGAAACCGGCCTTTTCGCCCTCCCCGATGCAGAACATACAGCCCCACATCTGCACGGTAGCAACGAACGCCGAGCCATCGTCGAATTCCAACAAGAGCTGATGCTTCGGGGGGAGCTTGGCCCCGGCGGGATAGTAGCGCATGGACGTGCTGAGCACCAGGGCCTTATCCTCGACCTGAATCTCGACATGCCCGGCATAGGCCGTGGCGCCGCCCACGACCTTGCCCGCCAGCCGCTCGTTATAGTCCGCCGGATCGCCCGTATACCAGGCGAATTTGTGGGGCGATTGGTTGGCGATGGCCCGCACAATCCGCTTGCCCTGAAGCGTGCGAGTAATCTGATCCGCCATCACCACAGCTTCCGGTAGTTCCAGCATATGCATACCTCCTCTAGTGCGCCCCTTGACGTTTCGCAACCTCGCCATGCAAGCTATCGTAGGCGAGCGCCGTCAAGATAGCCAGAAACAGCGTGGCAAAGCAAAACGGGGGCAGGAACAACATGATGTCCGAGTTCTCCAGCGACACAAAGGACCCCACAATGACCAGGCCGGGAAACATGGATAGGAAACCGAGCGCACAGGCGGCCAGCGCGTAGGGCCAGAGTGCGGCCAGAAATGACCGGGCCTTGACCGAGACACGCGTGCGCCACCCCGTCAGCGGCCTGCCGATCTTGGTGGCGGCACTCCCCAGGATGATCCCCAGCAATGGCGGCCCAAACCCGCCGCCCACCAACAGCAGGAGAATAGAGATGAGAATCAGAATCAGGCCGCCGTGCTTGCGCTCGATGAACACCACTGCCCAAAGCGCGAACAGCAGGGAAACCAGCACGGCCAGGATGCCAGTAACGAGCAGGTTGGGGATGAGAGTCATGGCAGGCTCACCCGCCAGGATGCGATAGGCTTCGGCATCCGGCCAGGACTCGATCACGATGCTTTCCGGGGCCACGTTGCCCTGCAAAATCTCGCCGACCCCATGCTCGATGCCCGCCAGTCCCGCAATCGCGCCCATCGTCGAGACCACGATTCTTGTTGCGCTTTTCATCTTGGGTCTCCTTAAACTGCTATCGCGTGTTGCCGCCCTCTTCCGCCGCTGCGCCCCTCGCCAGCCGGAGCAGCCGGAGGCCAACCAGGATGTACCACACCAGCAGGAGCGGCGCCGACAACGTCGGGGGCAGGAACAACAGCACCGGGGCAAAGGCCAGCGCGACGAAATAGCACAGCAGGATGCCTTGCGCCACAATCCCTATATAGGCGGTTGCGCCGCCAAAAACGCGGCTGCGCCGCATGACGAGGGAGATGATCAGCCCGGCCAGCGTCACCAGCAGCAGGCTCGCAGGAATACCGGCGGCCTGGTAGCTGACCAACAGCGCCTCCCCGGCGGCCAGGAACGTCGCCCGCTGCGCCTCGGTGGTCGCCGCGGCATAGCGGTCGCTGAGCGCCAGCATAGCGAACGCCTGGTTCGAAGCCAGGTACACCACCACCCCCATCAGGCCCAGGACCGTGGCAACCGCCATCCAACCCGCATTGATCCGCCGCAGGGCGAGATACAGGGCGAGGTAGATCAGGCCGACCAGCATATAGTTGACGAGATCAAAGACATCGAGGTACGTCAGCCCGATAAACGGGTTGCTCTGCAACAGCGCGAACCAATCGGCAGCGGCGCTGGGCGCTTCCGTCGGCCCGGCGCTGAACACCCCGGTCATGCGGAGCAGCGAAAACTCGGCGGAGAGGTTGCGGCGGAAAATGATGGCTGCCAGCAGAGCAGCCACCCCACCCACCCAATAGAGGCTCTTCCAGGAGGAATCTTGCGTGGTCTGTTTCATCTTGCTTCCTTTATGCTTTCCTCCGCCCCAGCCGCGGCCAGCCTGACGCTGCGCTGACCGGGGCGCGCGCAGCCAGTCAGCCGGCAGATGCCCGGTCGGCGTCCAGATCCAGCTTGAGTAGGCGGGCGGCGTTCCGCCAGGTGATCTTTTCATAGGCGGCCTGGGAGATGGCGCCCTCTTGCGCCAGTTGCCGTAAATAGCCCACGATGGGCACGTTTTGCGGGACGTTGGCGATATCGGTACCAAAACAGAGGCGATCCTGAAATTCTTCCATAAACTGACAGCCGAATTCCTTGTCCCGGCTAATGGCGTTGTACCCGCTCCCGGCGGACAGGTCGCCGTACAGATTGGGGTACGCGCGCATCAGTTCCACCACCCGGCCCGGCTGCACCGGCCCCGTGGGGTAGCCTGCGCGGCTCTGCTCGGTGACGTCGCGGCTGATTTCCGCCCAGAAAGGCTGCGAGTGGGCCAGCATCACCAGGTTGGGGCAGGCTTGCAACACCTTCTCCAGGCGCGGCAGGCCCAGGTCGTCATAGCAGCCATAAACCCCGCCGATCTGGTGGGCAATGTGGAACGTCAGCGGCAGGCCGATCTCCTCCACCTGCTTGAAGACGTTCATATTCAACGGGTCGTCGAAAGGGATGTTGGGGATATACTCGCCGATGCCCCTGGCTCCCGCTTGCTGATAGTGCCGCAATAGGCCGGAGAAATCGGCGTCGGGACTGTTGGTCATCATGCGCGGGTCGAGGTTGGTCAGGGGGATCAGTCGATCCGGGTAATCGGCGCAGATCGCCAGCACTTCTTCGGGGATCACATAGCAATACCGGCATTCCGGGCTGATGGTGCTCATGCAGACGGCCATGTCGATGCCGTTCGCATCCATCATCCCGATGAGCTCTTCCGGCGTCGGATAGCGGGTTCCGTTGAAACGATACAGACCCTCGCCTCTGATGCGCGTCGTGTGTACGTGTATGTCGATGAACATGGCCGATTCGCTCCTTTTTCGATGGGCTTATGATGATGCAGGCCGCGCCGCCCCTCCCATCACTGGCGCGGTTCCAGCGGCCACGCCACGGCGGGCAGCGCGTATTCCGGGTAGCCACGCTTTACCCAAAAGGGATTATAGCTCCATATGCGCTGGAACACATCTTCTGGCGCAATCTGCCGCTCCGCCAGCCTCTCGCTCAACCATTGTATGGCCTCCACGTCCTTTTCCCGGCCATGCCACGTCGGGCTGAGCAGTTGGGGGTGCGTCTTGATGGCATACTCGAACTCGATGCCAGAGATCAGGACGGGCACGTCGTAGAACGGAAGCGGCGTGTCCGATAGCCACTGGCGGGGGAAATAGACCGTCCCCTCGTCGCCGATGTGCCGCCACATCGCCGTCTCGCCATCCACCTCCAGCCGGTTGAACGCGGCGTGCACCCCTTCGCGGTCGATGCGCAGGATGTGGAACTCCTCCAGGAAGGACACGACATAGCCCCGTTGCCGGTAGATGGCCGCCAGGTCGTCGCGCAATTCCCACAGGTTCAGGGTAAAGCCGTCCACATCGCCGTGGTCGCGCAGGAAATGGCCGCTGACAATATCGCGCACCATCCCCGCCCAGATATACGTTTTGGTGGAGCACAGGGCGGACACCTCGTAGATGTCCCGCAGCAGGGCGAGTTGGGCGCGATTGGAAGGGGAAAGGGGCATTCTCGATTGATCCATATGGTCCTCGGCTGGTTATATTTGGAAATGGTCGATACTGACCTTCCTGTTAAGCAAGTTGACACTAAGACTTACTGGCTGGGTTGTAGGGAATCACCTCGATGATGTTGTTGGTTGACCAAACAACTGTGTCTGTAGTCCCGATATGCATTGGGAAGCCACGAGCTGTAATCTTCGCAAGAAGTATGAGCAGGTCAACTTGATTCGATATCTGGTTAACTCGCTGAACGAGGATTTCTTGCGAAGCAATTGGTGTGGGGCAAGACTTACTTCCCAAGAACAAGCGATACTCAAACGGAGCTCCATCGAACCATGAAGGATCAATTGCGAGAAACAAAGGACTGGAAATGCTACTTTTCCTACACAACTCATAGTTGTGGACAGTGTAAACGAGAAACCCTTCCCATCGACTAATCTCGGATAGTGGCGTACGCTTGTAGCCGAGTTGCTGTGGATTACGATACACGGTATCAGTTCGCTTGCTATACGATGGCATTTTGAAAAGGAGCGATCCGTCACTATGATAGGATACTTCAGGGACAAACCTTACAATATCTCCCTGATCATAGCGATCACGACCGTGAGTATAAACGCCACCTACGCCAGATTCTCGATCAGTGAACACAAATTTCAGCTCATCGGTGAGCTTGCCAACATTAAGAACCTGGAAAAGGAAGTGAGCGTTATCTAGTTGTGATCGAAAGCAGACAGAGATGTTGGCTCTCAAGTTCATAATGTAGCGATATCCGCTCCGTTTGCCTGGCATCTATATCAACACTTTTGCAGCGAGTCTCGACCTACTTCAGTTGTGCCGCGATAGGAACCAGTTCCTCATTCGGAATTCGAGAGAGCTTCATAAGGTTGAAGATATCACCCCCAAGCCCCTGAACCGTCATCTTGCCGGGAGCAATATCCGCAGGCCCAAAAGCAACTTCCCCGCTGAAATTAACAAGGCCCCGTTGGTAGAGGTCAAAGCATTCGTATAGAAGTTGGTAAAGTCCTTTTGTAAATGTGCCTTGGTCCCGATAGTTAGCAGCACGCAGCCCAAATATGTCTTTGATCGCTGCCAGCTTCAGTATGCAGAGCTGTCGATAGGTAAGTTGCTCGGCAGTCTTCGTAATCTGATGTGCCATATGAGCGCTGATCTCAGGATCAAATGCCACACCAGACAAAAGATGCGCCATATAAGGGATTTTCTTCTCTTCTGGTTCTCGCTGGCTTTTCAGCAGAACACTCTCCGCAACTTCCTCTGCATCAGATCGGCCTGTTGAATCACTTTCGAAAAATCCATCGGTACGGACATGCTCTCCTCGTTCGATACGCTGACGAATTTCATCGACAGTGATGGCGAGAACTCCTCCGATGCGAATAGCTTCCCTTGGTCCCAAAAGGCGCTCTGAGGCTTCTTGGCCAACACGCTTCAGGGCTATAACCACCGCTGCACCACCGGCACCCAGAAGAGCAGCACCTGCCGGTCCGGCAGCGAGGAAACCCAAAGCGCTACCCACAGCCCCTCCGGCAATCTCAGCGCCTGCATCGATTAACCATCGGATACCCTTGTTTTCTCCCGCATCGATATCGGCATCCTTGCGCATGTAGTGCCTCCATATTGAGAGAAATGGCTATCGTCGAATTAAGTAGCAGAGCTTTGCCAATCAAAGTAGCCCTTACGCAGCCAAAAAGCAGGCCATCAGATGAAGCGCTTAAGACACTTCGTCTCTACTCTCCGCGATACACACTCGACATGAACAGGTTAGCTCCAGTGATAGTCCAGTGTCTTCCACGTATTTAACCGCTCGATGGTAGTCCCCCGTGCCCCGCTCACCTGGCCTCGGCAATGGCCTCCAACGAATCCCAATCCTCGGGGGTCGCCACGGTCATGTAGATCCTCCTGGCCTCCGCGCGCCCCGTACAGAACGAGATCCCATCCACGTCGATGATGTTCTCCAGGCCGCATTGCTTGGGGCACTGGACGCAACCGAAGGACTCGATGCCACGCTGAATCGTCGGTGAGTAGCGTTGCCGCTGCCGGATGATGCGCTCTCCCGTATCGACTGGCAACGTCAACTCCACGGTGACCAGGTTGTGTGCCATCGTGAAAATCAGCAGGGGGCGCTGCCCTTTGCGGTAAAAGCTGACGCCCCACGATGGCGCGGAAAGATAGTTGAAAAAGCCAGAGCATTGCAGTCCCAGTTCGTCTACCAATATACCAACCAGGTGCGACCACGCCTGCCGATGCTGACCAACCGTCGCCTGGATGTCCGTTCGTCGCGGGTCCAGCGAATCGCGCGTGAGCTTTGTTCGCGTAAAGGCGGCCCCGAAATCGGCCTTGAGGAATACCCCCAGCTTGTTGTAGATGCTTTCAAAGGAAAAGACGTAATAGGGCCTCTCCGTATCACCTGTATCCTCTATAGAGTTGATGCTGTCCACAAAAGCTTTAAGAGCTGGAATCAGGTCGCCGTTCTCCGGGAAACTGACAGCCAGCCTGGAGGCTTTGCCAAAAGGCACCTTGTCCCCACTGGAGGCCAACCCCTCCACGACGAGGCCGTGGACGCCCAGCAGCCGCGCCCTTTGCGCCAGACTGCCTTTCTTGTATTGCTGGAGCAGCACGGCTTTGTCTATCACGACGGCCTGATAGTCCAATTCCCCGAACGCCAGACACGCATATAGCAACGTGAGGGCATCGACCATACCGTTGAATCTGGCATGGTCGTCTTTGCCTTCGAGATATCCCGCGTCACCGTACACCCGCGCCAGCCAGGTCCGAAACGCCATCAGACCGCTGACCGTAGCTAGGGGGTGCCCGTCACAGATCGCTGCGAGGCCCGATGGGCCTGGCTCCTGGCAGATATTCAGTCGCATCAAATCGAGCTGCGCCTGCAAGGGAACGTCCCGCAAGAGAATCATGTGCTATCCTCGTTTTTTTGATGATGAGCGTGCAAACTTCGCATTGTGCGACCTTTTTACTCATTGGGCGACGGATGCACACGGGTAAATACCTCTAGAATATCATCGCAGATTCCCGCCAACTCCCAAATCTTGTCGCTGATTGGTCTCATAAGCTCCTTGTCTTTAACGGTTTCGGGCTTGATACTAAAGCCACCTTGCATGCCTATGAGAGCATGAAACCCATCCATCGCTTGTTTTTTATAAAGCGGCAACAGTTCGTGAATGAACGTGATTTCCGGATTGAACGCCAACGCCTTTTTCAAACAATCATCAATGCAGGCATTTGTGCCGAGCATGCATAAATAGGTTCCGTGCATATTCCAGCATGAAAACGCAGGATCCCCATGCGTATACCAAAAGCCTTTGTCGTCGATGGATATGTGATTTAAGCTGCCGTTCTGAAAACTCTGCGCCCAGTCGATAAAAGCCTGTTTGCCGAAAGAATACTGTTCCGTCGAAGGCATTGACAGATAGGTCGGAATGTCCAAAACCATTCTCTTGTATACCTCGGAAAGGGCAGGGCGTTCTTTTCTCTCGCCGACAAAAACCAAGGCGCTGTATTTGTTGGCATTTACCCTCGCATCCGCGCAATCCCCTATGAGATAATAAAAATGTGCATCATCATAGCCGCAGATTACGCCATAAACATCCTGGTTTTGCGCATCCTTTGTTTTTGCTATAACGGGAACACTCTGATCGATGGACTCTTTTATTTGTTCATCGTACTGTTTGCGGTCACGGTCATCAACGGAAGAGATATAGTTAAAGTGATATCCACAGGCATCAAAGGCTTTATTGATAGCTTGATCCAACAGGTTGTGCGTATAGCATAGAACCATATTTGTTGGATCTTGACTGTAGATCTGGGTGAAAGTGTCACCGGTTACACCTGAAAAGAACCAGTAGTTATAATCCGGGCTTTCACCCAAACATTCCATCAGATATTCCATACACCCATTAAACCAGTAGTTTTGTCCCTTCATACCATCGCATAGAACCCTTGTGTTTGGGAGTATTCTGGATATCATGCCAACCTCTCTCAAAGCGTCATAATGAGTAATATAGTTCATTATTGTAATGTTTCCAGAGAAGCAAATAGTGAAAGGGGGTCTTCCCTACAGCGCGTCGGCGATCCGCCGCAAGCAGGCCACGCCTTGCCGCTCTGCCTGTGCTGCTTCGCGGACCAGGGCCGCCCCTGCCATGCTTTGGAACGGCGTGGCGCAATCCCACTCGTTGATAGGCGGGCAGGCCGGTGCGGTAGCGCGGGCCAATCGCCCATCCATCGGGGCGCTTCACGCGCGCCAGCACATCGCGCACCACCGCGTCACCCGCCACGATACACAATCGGGATGAACAGGTCCATCTGGTGATAGCCCAGCATCTCCTGGGCGTTCGGCGGGGTGATGATATGCCCCATATCCCAGCGGGCGTCGGGGCCGCTGGTCGGGGCCACCTCGAACACCTTGCTCTCGGCCACCCACTGGTGGATCAGCCTGTTCGTCCGCTCGATGTCCGCCCCCTCGTCACGACAGGCGGCGACGGCATACAGGCCGCCGGGGAACTCGAACGTCGCATAGCCGCCTGCGTCCTCCCGCCCCGCGGGCAGGGCGTACAGCCATTCGAAGCCATTCAGCTCAGGGTTGAACCACAGGAAATCCCTGGGGAACAGACTGAACTCGTCCTCGGCGGCCACGGACGACCAGCACTTGTTAAACTCCTCCAGGTCCCCGTTGCCCGAACGCGCCATCCGAACCGGCGGCAACTCGATGATCCGAACGAATGGCATGGTCTGGTCGCATGTAGATGTGCTCATTTTCCTCCTTTGATTTTGTTACGATCGCCGGAACGCGATAAGAAATCGCGCCTACCACCCCTTTGTGCTTTTCGTGGTCAGGTTCTGCCCTCCCGCAAGAACGCCAGAACATCCCGGCTGAACTGCTTGCCTGCTGCGCCGTGGCCCTTTCCTTCGTAGAGGATGAGCCGGGCATGGGGAATGCCTGCTGCCGTCTTGCGGATCAACTCCGGCGGATAGAACGGGTCCTGGTCGCCCGCCACGACCAGCGTCGGCGCGGTGATCTCGGCCAGCCGGTCGCGGAAATCGAACGTGTCCTCGGCCTCGATGGTCACAACCAGATCCGACGGGTCCTGCGGCGCGAAGAACGTCCCGGCCACCAGCGACCCCAGCCACACAACCAGCCTGGACAGCACCCCCATCACCCCGTGTTGAGGAAGCATAAAGCCGAAGATGGCCGCATAAGCCGCCCGCCAGCGGCGTTGGCGCGCCAGATTCCTCAGACGCAACTGGACAGCCTTACCCGCAGAGCCCAGGGTGTAGGCGGTGGAATGGAGGACCAGGCGGCGCAGCAGATCAGGGTGGTCGGCAGCAAAGTAGTGGGCGATGGAGCCGCCTGTCGATTCGCCGATCACGTCTACCGGCGCTCCAAACTCCTCGCGGATCATCGCGGCATAGTCGTCCGCCATATCTTGGAGGGAGTAGCCGGGCGGCAGACCGGGCTTGCGGCCCACCAGATAGATCGTATAGTCCTCCTCCAAAAAGCTGTACGCGCGCGCCATCGGTCCGGGCGACGGCTTGTTCTCGAACACCAGCCCCTGGAAGACGATCAACACGTTCGCCCCATTGCCAGAGCGGACATAGGGCAGGCCGCTCCGAAAATAGCCCGTCGTTGCTTTAGATGGAGTCACTTAATCCCTCACTGCTGCAAGAAACAGTGCGTCGCCTGAATTATGTCGTTGCGAAACGGTTGCCCCGTGCCGCCAGGACGCGGGCTTGGAGAAAAATCGGCCAGATACGCATGCATGCGTCACGCATCTGCACGCTGGTACCTCAGAAGCACTACACCGGAAGAGAACTGCCGCATCTCCACGGGCGTCAGCTTGATCCTCTCGTGCAGGTGAAACATGGGTTTACCGCCCCCGAGGATGGTCGGGACAAAGTAGAGCCGGAATTCATCGATCAGGCCCGCGTCCGCCAGGGACGATGCCAACTCCGCCCCGCCGATGCTCATATTCCGGCCCGGCTGCGTCTTGAGTCTGGCGACCTCTTCGATGGCGTCCCCCTGGACCAGTCGGGCATTCCAATCTACGCGGTTCAGGCTCTTGGAAAAGACGACCTTGCGCATATTCTTCCAGATGTGGGCGTACTCCACCTCATAGGGCAGCGCGGACGGGTTCTCATCGGCTGTCGGCCAATAGGCTGCCATCAGCTCGTACATCCGCCGCCCATACAGGTGGGTATCCATCTCACGCTCCAGTTCGTTGAAATGCCTGTGCAGCTCTTCATCGGGATTCGACCAACTGAGGTCCCCGCTGGCCGCCTCGATATAGCCATCGAGCGACAAGGAAGTCGCATAGATCACTTGCCGCATGCACACCCCCTTCAATCCATACCATTCCACCACAAACGTTCCACAACGGAACGCATCCCACGCATGCAGTATGGATTGTTGCGGCGCAACGTGTCAAATGCAGATGCCCTGCGCCGCCCTTGCCGGAGGTGCTATTTCTGAAGCAGCAGCGACCACTTCCCCACTTCGCCGTTCCAGAGGATCAGGCTTCTCTCATGCAACCAGAACACCTCGTTCTCCCTGAGCGAGTTCAACGGTGGCTGGATGTGCTCAAGCTGCCAGGCAATCTCCCCCAGATCACCGCTCATGTGATGGCGTCCATCGTGCATCTGGTGCGCTTTTACGGTGATTGGTGGCGTGAGGCCCAGCTTGTTCTGCTGCTGGAGCAGGATAGTTGCAGCTTGGCAGATTTGCTCCTCTACCTTCTGCCAATCGTCTTCTTGGAGCAGGTCCAGCAACACCGGCTCCAGGGCGTCTGCTATGGGCAGCGCCTTGAACAGCGTGCCAAACCACTTCTTGTAGGGGGAGTACCTTTTGCAGACCATGAACGCAATATGCATCAGATGCTGAGCCGCTTTACTGGCTTGCAGGCGCAGACCGAGTTGATCGCCTCTAGGCCCGATGCGTCCGATAGGCCACCACTCGCTGTTCACCACGGACCATTCGCACATCAGTAGGAAGCGCAGCACATTGTCCGGGTAGTACGCCAACAACTCGCGTGCTTTCGTCAGTTCGCCGATGTCATCGTGGTACACGATACCCGACGTGAATTCCAGCAGGTGTTGTTCGGATATTCTGAGCCAATCGAGGTCCCCTGGCGGCAGAGCATGGATACTCCCGCCAAAACTCGTTGCCCTGGGCACTGTGTTCACCCCGACATGATACAGGATGGTTTTCCTGGTATCATGCACGTCCACGCCCGGCTTGCGCCACATCATGTCGAACCCTTTGAACGTGGCGGGAAGCTGCTTGCGCAAGATGGGCATGATCTCCTGGGCATAGCGCGCATGGTCTGGCTCCGAGAGGAACAGGGTGAGCCGCGGACCCCACTCGTGGTCCATCGATACCGCGTCGTCCAACCCCAATACCTCAGAGCACATGCCCAGGGTAGCTGCCGCGTAAGGCAAGCCAGGGAACCTCTGCTCCATGATGGGCTGGATTTCCTCTTCGTACAGCATCCGTGCGAGTTCCAGACTGGGGACAAATTGCATACCTTTCCTCCTGGGCCTGTGATGAGCGTTGGGCCGCGCGCTCGCTTACTCCTCCACCAACGTGTACGCGAATGTGCAGGGTGCCGTCCCGCCGCTGGACAGGGCCGTCACGCGCGGCGTCATGGCCAGCTTGTGCCCCAGGGCGATTTGCAGGTGATGCTTGATGTGGCCGCCGCAGCACATGCAGTAGGTGATGGAGACCGGCTCCTCGGCCTTGGGCAGGCAGACGCAGCGATAGGAGCGTTCGCCCTCGGGGGCAAAGCGCACCACGATGGTGCCATCCTCCTCGCGGGTCACGCTGTGTCCAAAGCAATAGTGGGTCTCGTTGGCCGCGGCGATGCGTTCCTCCAGGGTGGCGTGCTCCTGGGCGATGGCCTTGGACAGCTTTAGTCGCTTGCCGCCCAGGCAGCAGGCGCAGCCCTCGCGTACGGCCTGGCGGGTCGGCAGGTCGAGCAGCGTGTCCATACGCTCCATCGATACCCGGAACCAGTCCGCCTTGCGCTTGGGCGGCGTGGTCTTCTTGATGTCCTCCCCGCCCTCCATGATCTGCGTGGTCACCTCGGCGGGGACACCGGCTCGCTTCAGGTTCTCCGCCAACACCTTGATCCTGCCATACTCGTACTCTGCCATTGGTGTGCTCCTTCTATGAGAAATTAACCCCTGTATCTATCGAGCCACGCGGGCGCACGGCCTGTCCCAGCAAGGGCAGCGGTGACTCTTCCCGCGTCCCAAACAATGCTCCCATTCCTCCGCGGCCTCTTGCAAATCCTGGAGGGACTGCGCGTCCACCTGGCGCGCCCGGCGCACGACCTGCGCGGCACTCTCGCGGACGGCCCGGTCCCTGAACCGGCGCACCTCGTCGTTGTTCTCCCAGTAGACGCGGTATCCGGCATCCACGGATTTGACTCCCCGCCAGTATCCGCCCACCACCTGCCACACATCCCACATCAGGCCGTGGATCAGGCCAGGGCCGGCAGCGCCGCGCCGCACCAGGCCGTTAATCACGCCCATCGACGGGGTTTGGCATTCCGGCAGGACCGTGAATGCTTTCTGACAGGCGATAAACCCGGCCACCGCGCTGTGATGCAGCAGCCGCCCGGCGACGGTGGCGTTGTCTGCGTCAGTGATGCACGCATCGTCCAACAGCGCGCGCTCCCAGGCGTCGTAGGCGGCCAGCCCGTAATGCTTCGTGCCGCGGGTATAGCTGCGGGCGTATTTCAACGCTTTTTTGATCGCCGTGTAGCACAGGTGCTTGCCCCACGCTGCCTGCCGCTCCTCTCCGACGCCGAGGATAGCCACCACATTGCTCTCCCAATCCTCCATGCGGAAATAGCCGCACGGATTGGCGCTTTCCATGCGCGGGTTCTGGTAGGGCGACCTGCCCAGGATGGTCGCGCCCGCCGCCTCATAGCCGGTGATCAGCGCCATCTCGACGACGGGCGCGCCGGGCATGTTCAGCAGTGCGATCACCGGGCGCTGGCGCGTGGCGAGATAGTCGGTGACATATCGCCGAATTGCCCCGCCATCCACCGATTCGGCCGCGGCGATAAACCCGGCGGCCTGCTGCGGGTCCACGGGATATACGCAATCCTGGTTCCACAGGAACTCGGGCACGTGCTCCATGAACCGGACCGTCTCGTGCAGCGTCTCGTAATGCTCCAGATACGCCTCCAGGCCAGCCACGGCGAAACTGGCGTGCGGGTCCTGCGCGCCGTGCTGTTCCGGGTAGTAATCCGCCTCGTCAAACCCGATCAACCAGCCACGTCCGGTGATCGCCGAGATGGCGCCATACACGCCGCCGCGGTGTCCCGGCGTGAGCCGATAACCCTCCCGCAACAAAGCGCAGCGCGTATACACGTCCTCATCCTGATAGCAGATCGCCACACCGAGCGCATCGGCGAAAACGTCAGGGTACTCCAGGTTCTCAATGGTGGGTACATCAGGAAGGATCAGGCTGTCAGGTTGGTTTGTCATTGGTTGATCCTTTTCTGTCGAATTGTCACCGCGAACGTTACCACCCGCCCGCGTACTTGACCGCGTAAGGAGATGCCTGTTGCACATTGCAACCATGCATCAACTCTACCAACTGGCGCATGTGCAGGATGTCGTGTTCTACCCACGAGTCGAGCATATCTTCCGCGCAGACCGTGACCGTTTCGTTGGGGCCAAAGTGCAGCAGCGTCGTCACGTTCCAATCGGGCGCCTCCAGCACAGACAGCCACGCGATGGAGGCTTGCCGCTCGGCGAGAAAACCCTCCAATGCCTGGCGGCTGCTCTCCACCGAGACATACCCCGGTCGCTGTGACGATTCGCCGAAAAACCACATCAGGTGCACCCGAAAATCCATCCGCTCTTCGTTGTATAAATGCGCCATGACCTCGTGCATGGACCAGTTATCTGCATCAGGCTTCCATTGCGCCTGTTCATCGGAGAAGGTTTGCGCCAACGCTCGGATGGCCTCGGCGTTAGCGGCCAACTGGTGAATCATCTCTTGAAGGTTGATCATGGGTCATTCTCCTTGGGTCTCGCGCAGTTCGTGTAGTGTTTCGCCCCAATCTAAAGGTTGTCGCACCAGGCTGTGCCCGAGTGATGCAACAACCGCACTATAGCACGCATACCTGTCAGAACGTGACATATTTGGGCGTTGATTTAGAAAATTTGTTCTAATTCGTGGGCATGCCCACACGCGCGCATGCCCCCCATTATAGGCGATACCAACGCCCCGTCGCGTGAGAATTGCGTTTGATCGCACCGCCCGGACCGTCGACATCCTGCCGGGCGATGGCGCGCCCCCCAATCACGGCAGGGCTCCGCGGCACGATGCCGCGCCTACGGATCGGCCATCGCGCCACGTCCCTGCCTGCCTCCGCGCGACGTTGCAGCCGCGCCGGACCCATGCTACACTGCCCCCACAGGCGGACGGAGGTAAGCCGCTGATCGGAAGCAATCGCTCTGCCTATCGTAGGCGTGATTCTCTCGGAACCGCTGGCTCTGCTATCGTGTTCTATGATAGACTACCGTTTTTTCGCGATATGGAAATCGCGCCTACGATAGCCCAACGGCGCGGCTTTAGGCCAAGTGCGCGACTTGACACCTTTCGTGCCATTCGTGTTTTTCGTGGTTCCATCTCCCATCCCGTGTTTTCTGTGTATTCCGTGGTTCACTCTTTTCCACAAAGGAGCAGCATGTCAGAAAGAGCGGAAATCTATCAGCGTTTGCGCGAGCGCATCGAACAACTGCCGGTCATCGACTGCCACGAGCACACCGTGGGGCCGCAGGCGGCCCAGGAGAACCGCGAGCCGTTGGCCTATCTGATGCCGGGCTATATCCAGAGCGATCTGGCCTCCGTCGTCTATCCCGGCTGGCCGGAGGGGAACTTTTGGAGCATCCTGAACGACCAGGACGTGTCCACTGAGGAAAAGTGGCCCCTCTTTGAACCCATCTGGCGGCAGACGGAACACACGGCTTATGCCCGCGTCACCAAGCGCATCCTCAAGGAAGTCTACGGCGAGAACGAGATGACTCTGGCGGCCCTGCAACGCATCCGCGAGCGCCTGATCGACATGCGCGACCCCGCGATCTACCGTCAGATTCTGGACCAGGCCGGGGTCCGCTGCCGTCTGGTGAACATCTGGATCGACCTGAAGAAGTATGTGGCGGGCGAGTATCCCCTCTATGAGCGCGACCGATTCCTGATCCCCCTGCCGGGTTTCCACGACGTGCGCAACTGGCAGCAGGTATGGAATATCACCCAGATCATCGACCAGTCCGTCACCACCCTGGATGGCTATGTGGAGACCTGCCGCGAGATGTTCCGCCGGATGAAGGAGCGGGGCGCGGTGGGCTTTAAAGACCAGTCGGCCTACAACCGCACGCTGGCCTATGAGAACGCCAACCATGTCGAGGCCGAGGCACTGTTCAACCGCTTCATGGCCGACCCGCGGGCCGCGCTGGGCTGGCCGGAGGCCAAGCCGTTGAGCGATTACCTGTTCCATCGCTTCATGGACATGGCCGCCGAACTGGAACTGCCCGTGCAGATTCATACCGGCCACATGGCGGGCATCCGCAATGACATCGTCAAGACGAACGCGGTCCAACTGATCCCGCTGTTGGAGCTGCACCGGAACGTGCGTTTTGACCTTTTCCACGGCAACTGGCCCTATATGGGCGAGTACCTGTATCTGGGCAAGAACTATCCCAACGTGCACCTGGACCTGTGCTGGCTGCACATCATCGACCCGGTGTATGGCAAGAACCTGCTCAGCGAGGGGCTGGGGGCGATGCCGCACGGCAAGATTCACGCCTACGGCGGGGATTACGGCGATTCCATCCTGCACGCGGTGGCCCATCTGGGTATCGCGCGGGATGTGGTGGCGGCGGCCCTGGCCGAGCAGGTGGAATGGCGCTGGATCGACGAAGCGCAGGCGTTGCAGATCGCAGTGGATTGGCTGTTCAACAACCCCAACGAGTTCTTTAACCTGGGCTTTGAGCGGGTAGCCGTATAACCCACACCCCTCAACGGTAGCGCGCATTGCCAAAGGGGCGGCCCTGTTTCGGGCTGCCCCTCTGGTCGTTCATGCGCAAGCTATCAAGCTATCACTGCGCGGGCCACGCCAACTCGGCCCACACCGGCAAGTGGTCCGACTCGCCATAGACAGCGCCCACCTGACTGCGCAAGGGCACAAAAGCGTCCGAGATCAGGATCATGTCTATCCGCACCAACCGTGTGGGGATGGGGACGCGACGCAGATGCCCGCTGTAGGCCGGGAAGGAGTGGCCCAGGCCCCACCCCACGGCCCGGTGCGCGTCGGTCAGTTGCGCGGCCAACACCCGGTAGGCGTCGCTCTGGTCCGTCGTGTTGAAATCCCCGGCAATGATAGCTGGTTCGGGACGGCGGGCCATATCCTCCAATATCCAACGAGCCTGCGCCTCCCGATAGCGCGCGCCGGTGACGATTTCTTGGGCGAGTGCGCCGGGTCCATCGAACAGCTTCCAGAATTGCACCACCCGCAGATGCACGTTATATAGCAAAAGCGCCCGCTCCCCCATCTCCACGCGATACACCTGGATGCGCCAGCCGGGGTCCGCGTAGCGTTCGGGCTCCAACTCGGTCACGGGGTAACGGCTGAGCACACCTGAGTGACGGTTGGTTGGCCCGGTATTGAGCAGGCGATAGGGGTACACATCGCCCAGTTCGTCTTCCAGCACTTGTGACATCCCCTGGCTCAACTCTTGCAGCACGACAATGTCGGGCGTGCCATCCTGCAACAGCGCGCGGGCCGTCTCAGGCGATTGGCTGAACCCCCAGATGTTGAACGTCATCACCGTCAATCGCTCGTCAGCTTTCGATGAGCGCCCCGCCCCGCCCGGCAGGAACAACCCGCCGTACAGCCACAGAAAAAGCGCCAGCGGCACCAGCGCGCCAACGAAAAACGCCCGCCTTCGGCAGATCAGACAGGCGGGCAGCAGCAGGGCGAGCGGCAAAAAGAGATAGGGCGCGGCTATGTTCAGCAGGGCCAGCCACCAAAAGGCATCTCCCAGCGTTACGTATAGCCCGAACCAGAGCAGCATCAGCGCGGCATACACCCACACCGCGCCGATGCACACGTTTCCGAACGTTCTTCGCATCCACTATCCTCGAAACCCATTCTTGCAAAACGGTAAAGGCTATCTTGCCATTCAACCAACGCAAACGAGCATCAGCTTTAGAACGCACCCCGCCCTCAAGTTCCCGCGTTTACCGGAACCCCGTGTCGTCCAGCACCATCACGCCCGTAGGCGCTGGACATCGGGCTGGCGTTGGAACGAGGAGCGCCCGAACTCGGATGCAAGCGCTCCCTTCCCTGCCCCTGGTCAGACTCGGCGGGCGTACAGGTCCTCGCCGCTGGCCAGATGCGCCTTCAAGCCCACGACCTGCCCCGCGTCGTCTTGCACGATGTCCACCAGCAGCATGTGGTCCCACCCAAAGAAAAAGCGCGTCTCGGTCTGGGGGTAGATCTCCCGCCGGGTGCGGCTGGTCTCCAGGAGCATCCGCCCATCCTGCACACTCAGGGCGACGGTTGCCCCAAACTGGGCAATGACGCGCGCGGGGGCGTCCACCAACGCGTAGGTCCCCGCGTACCGATCATAGATGGCGGGGTCCACGTCGGCGGCCAGCGCGTGGAAATCCACCTTGGCGGGATCGAACGCCTGGGTCTCTGCCACGTGGGTCATCTGGTAGGTCTGGCACAGGGCGATATACCGCTCCACCAGCGCTGCGCGCTCGGCCTTTGTCAGACGTCCACCCACCTCGATCATCGCCCGGTAGGCGCACAGGGAAGCCTTTTCCACGCGGGCGCGCACCGCCTCGTCGTCCGCGAGTTCCAGCGCGCGCTGGAAAAGGGCAAACATGCGTCGGGCCACCTCCGGTGTCAGGCCCACGTCGTCCGGCGAGGGGAAGCAGTCGGGATGCCCCCCGGCCCGCCAGGCCTGGTCGTGAAACAGGTCGATGCACTCCAGGATCGGCGCCGCCGCGCTCTGATAGTGCAGCCGCACAAACTCTTCCAGCACGGCCCGGTCATCCAACTCCGGGTTCCAGAGCAGGCGGGCCATGAGATAGTTGCGCAGGTCGGATAGCTCGCCCGACAGCCCGTTCCCGTTGGCCTGCATAAAGACCCCCTTGGCGTTGTTGCGCAGGAAATAGCGCACGTTGGGGCCGATGGCGCGCAGGTTGGGGAAGGGCAGGTCATAGTGGCGAAAATTGGTATTATAGTTCCAGATCCAGATATCATCGCAAATCTCGGCCCAGTCGGCCATGTCCTGACAGAACTCGCGGTTGCGCGGGCAATCGGGATCGTCGATGGGGTGGCTGGTGCAGCACTCGATGCTGCACAACTGGATCTGCACATTGTGGCGGGGGCGAATCGTCTTGGGTGGCTTGCGGGTGTACCAGTAGGCCAGCGTGCCGATTTTAACGTGGGGATGGACCTGCTCCACCCGCTCGGCCACGGCGTTTACAAAGGCCAGTTGTGCCCCCATCGGCGTGCCTTCCCGCTGATTGATCGCCTCGCACGCCTCGCAGCGGCAGTAGCGGTCCGTGTCCGCCTGGCTCACGCTGATGTTCTCTGCCTCCGGATGCTCATCCAGGTAGCGGATGGCCGCCTCGGCGGAGATGCGAATCACGTCGGGATGGGTCACGCAGAACTGCGGTCCCCCGCCGTAGGTAGCCGTGTCGCGCACGCCGTCCACCAGCGCATAGTACTCAGGATGGGCCTCGCCGTACTCGCTGAACGGCATCAGCCAGTGGAACGTATGGCTGATCAATGATTGGCCGGTTTTGCCACCCAGCCGCTCCTCGTTGGGCACGGTGTTCACCCGCAGGCGGGCCGCAAATTCGGGGTGCTCGCTGTTCTCCCTGTAATAGCTCCAGCGGAAGGAAAAAGGCGGCTGATAGCAAGTGGTTCCGCACGGAATCGCGGTATTCGACGCGTCGGGGATGTGGGTGTGGTCATACGCGAGAAAGCGCACCCCCAGCCGGTCCTCCACGAATTGGTAAACCGCGTAGAGCGTGCCGCGCGGCCTGCCACCGACGAGGGCGATTTTGTCCCCCTCCACGGTGATCTGAAAATCCTCTTCTCCCAAAGCATCCCTGTTGATGGTCAACCCACTGGCGGCCAGGCTGGCGCTGGGGCCGATGTAGACATGGCGCGCGGACTGCTCCGCATAGTAGCGGATGGGCAGTTGGATGCTCGTCGCTTGAGCGAACAGGCGCTGGAACTCTTCCGCCGCGTACCGCTCGGCGGGGATGGCGTCGGGGCTGAGGGTGATATCCCAGTTGCGCAGGCCTGTGCAGTGCAAGTTTTCCATGATAGGCCCTCCTTCCATTGCAGGTTGGCAGAATGGTCTCTAAAACGACATCACCAAAAGGTCATCGCGACATCCAGCCTTGCGCGCACGATAAACGGACGTGGGAAACTACATCAAATATATACCACAAGTCCTGCAAGCCGCAAGGAGGCGAGCCCGCCTCCCTGTACTCAACGGCTGGCGTGCGGCATCGCTATCCTTTGCGCTCTTGATGCGCGAGCCGTCGCGCATGGCACTTGACGCTATTATACGGCCCATCTATAATGGACGGTAGTCCCTTTCCCGGCTGTATTGCCTCCCGCATTTTCAGCCCCGTTATTGCCATTCCGGAGGAACGATGCAACCACCAAACCAACTTGTCATCGAAACGCACGACCTGACCAAATCCTACAACGGCGTGCATGCGCTGCGCTCACTGAACCTGCAAGTGCCCAAGAACTCGATTTTCGGCTTCCTGGGACCGAACGGGGCGGGCAAGACGACTACGATCAAGCTGCTGCTGGGCCTGGCGCATCCCACGGCGGGTAGCGCCTCGGTCTTTGGCTACGACGTGGTCAAGGATAATGTCGAGATTCGCAAACGGGTCGGCTACCTCGCCCAGGAACCGCGCTACTATGAGCACATGACTGCCCGCCAAATCCTGCGCTACACCGCCCACTTTTTCTTCCGTGGCCCGGAGGACAAGATTGAGGCGCGGATCAACGAGACGCTAACGCTGGTGGGACTGGACGACAAGGCCGACCGTCCGGTGAAGGGCTTTTCGGGCGGGGAGCGCCAGCGATTGGGCATCGCCCAGGCGCAGATCAACTACCCCGACCTGCTGATCCTGGACGAGCCTGCCGCCTCCCTGGACCCCCAGGGGCGGCGCGATGTGCTGGAGGTCATGGAGCGGCTGCGCAAGCACACCACCATCTTTTACTCGACCCACATCCTCAGCGACGTGCAGCGGGTGAGCGACATAGTCGCCATTCTCAACCACGGCGAACTGGTGGCCCAGGCGCCAATCGAGCAACTGCTGGCGGGCAGCGGCACGACCATGTATACCCTGGTACTCCGGGGAGACGCGGGCGCCATCCAGGCGCAGGTGGCGGGGCAGCCTTGGGTGTCGGCGGTCCAGGCGACGCCTGGCGACGGGCTAACCACCTGGCAGGTCACCGTTACCGACGAGGCCGAGGCGGAAGAACGCCTGCTGCGGCTGGTGCTCTCGGATGCGTGCGTGCATGTACGGGAGTTTGGCCGCAAGAAGTACGAGCTAGAAGAGGTCTTTCTGGGGCTGACAGGAGGGGAAAAGCATGGCAAGTAACGGCGTATTCCAATCGGCCTCGGGGCGGGGGTGGCGCGCAGGTCTGGGAAACATGCTCCGCAAAGAGATGCACGATTGGTGGGGCACGCGCAGTTGGATCGGGCAGACGATTCTCTGGCTGGCTATCGTAAACGGTCTCCTGGCGACCGTGCTGTTTGTTGCGCCCGCGCAGAACCCCAGTGAGGTTTTTACGCCTGACGTTGGCCCCATCCTCTTTTTCACCATCGGGAGCATGGCGCTGTCCATCGGCACCATCATCCTGGCCCAGGATGAGATCGTCGGCGAGAAAAAGGCGGGCACCGCCGCCTGGATTTTGACCAAGCCGGTCTCGCGCAGCGCCTTTGTCCTGTCCAAGCTGCTGGCGAATGCCCTCGGTATCCTGGTAGTCATGGTGCTGTTCCAGGGAGCGGCAGGCTATGCGCTGATGTCCATCGCGCAGGGCAGCGCGCTGCCGGTTGGCCCCTACCTGCTGGCCCTGCTCCTGCTCTTCTTGAGTCTGATGTTCTACCTGACCCTGGGAATCATGCTGGGCACGCTGTTTGACAAGGGTGGCCCGGTCATCGGCATCCCCATGATCCTCGTGTTCACCTACCAGATGGCTGGGGCTGTTCCTCTGTTGGGCCAGATCATGCCCTGGAGATTGGCCGTGCAGAACAGCCCAGACTTTTCCCTGGCCGTGGCGCTGGTCACGGGGCAGCCCTTGCCCTCGCTGGTCCCCGTTATCGCCACAGTGATCTGGTGCGCGCTGTTCATTGGGGTGGCTATCTGGCGCTTTGAGCGGGAAGAGTTCTGAGCGAAAATCATCCTTACAACGCAATACACCGCTCCAGATGGAACGGTGGTATATGCAAGTGGCTGGCGAAAGACGTTGAGGCCGCCCTCAAAGTTCCGGGGTGAGAGTGGCCTCAAGCCATCGTCGCGCTGTTGATTGCAGGACAATCTATTTGACCGGGCTGTTTTGCCGTCCTATACTCGCATGCGATCGTTGATTCTAATAAGTGTCCGCACTCAAATTTTTCTAGGAGCAACACCATGTACTTGAGGCGAATGGCGCTTTGTGCAACGGTCGTCCTATTTGGCTTCCTCTTGCTGTTGAGCAACCCCTCCGGTTTATCCCTTCGCGCAGACCAGCCTGCCTCGCAAGCTGCCCCCACCTGGGAGTGTTGGGGACCGGGTCTGCCCGATCCCTGCCGCAATGACCTGTATGGCCTCGCACTGGTCCCCGGCGCCTCGCAACTCTGGGCTGTGGGAGACGCGGGTACTACGCTACGTTGGCAGGATGGTCAGTGGGCCAAGGTGGCCAGCCCGACCCAGCAGAACCTGCGCGATGTGTGCATGCTATCCTCCAGTGATGGCTGGGCCGTGGGTTTGCAGGGAACCATGCTCCGTTGGAACGGCAGCCAGTGGTCTACCGTCAACTCGCACACGACGTCCTGGCTGCGGGCGGTGGATATGGTCACCTCCAGCGATGGCTGGGCCGCCGCAGACTATGGGGGGGTCGGTCAGTTTATCCATTGGGATGGGACCGAATGGAAAACTATCATACACCCAGGTTCCTACTTCCCCGTCTTTGGCGGGACGGTTTGGGAAATTGACATGCTGTCTACCAACGACGGTTGGGCCGTGGGCGAGGTGTTTGGCGGGGCGCCCGGCATGGTCGGACAGGTCATCCATTGGGACGGCAGCCGTTGGACCCGTGTGACGACACCCGAAGTCGAGCCGTTGAATGGTCTGGTAATGCTGTCGGCCACGGATGGCTGGGCTGTGGGGGACGAGGGCACCATTCTGCATTGGGATGGCAGTGCCTGGGATTTTGCCGCTAGCCCTACCGAAGATGATCTATACGCCATCGCCATGCTCTCGGCCAGCGATGGTTGGGCGGTGGGCGAGTCGGGGCGTATGTTGCGCTGGAACGGTAGCGCCTGGTTGGAGCAGCCTGCAGTCGCATCCTACGACCTGCAGGCCGTGGTCCTGGCTTCCGCTACGGATGGCTGGGCGGCGGGCGCTGGGGGCACCGTCCTGCGATGGAACGGCAGTACATGGCAGGTGTTGGCAAGCCCGACCCATTTCCGCCTGGAAGCTGTCTCCATCTCGCCGGGTACGTATGGCCGAGATGGCTGGGCCGTGGGATGGACGCGAAACTTGCTCCATTGGGACGGCACAACCTGGACGCCGGTGCAGGGACCAACCAGTAGCTATTATACGGTAGGCATGGTCAACAGGGCCGATGGATGGGCGCTGGGCCCTGGCGGGCAATCCGGGCATTGGAACGGCAGCAGTTGGGCGAGCTACAAGCTACCCGCGTCGGCCCTGGATATAGACATGCTGTCTGCCACGGAGGGATGGGCTGTGGGCTGGGGCAAGATCATGCGCTGGGATGGCGCTACCTGGGAGTTGGTGGACTGCCCGACCACGCGCACGCTGTACGGCATGGATATGCTCTCGGCAAGCGACGGCTGGGCGGTCGGCGATGGCGGCTCTATCGTGCACTGGAATGGGAGCGCCTGGCAGACGGTGGCCTCGCCCATCGACGGCTGGCTCACCGACGTGAGCATGGCGACTCCCACCGAAGGGTTTATCACCGGCCCCTATGACACGATTCTGCGCTGGGACGGGAGCGCCTGGACAAAAATGGATGTACCCGGCGAGTATACGTTGCGTAGCGTGGCGGCCTGGCGGGAGGGCCATACCACGCTGGCCTGGGCTGTGGGCAATGATGGGGCTATTCTGCGCTGGAACGGCAGCGCCTGGGAGGTAGGTGACAGGCCGACGGGGAACGACCTATGGGATGTAACCCTGTCCTCGCCCACCGAAGTCTGGGCGGTGGGGGATTACGGAGTGATCCTGCACTATGGCCACACCGACCTGCCCCCGCAGTTTCCGTGGATTTACCTGCCGGTGCTCTTGAGGCCGTAACAAGCATGAGAAATAGGCGAAGGATGCTGCTTGGCATCCTCCGCCTCACTACCCACCCAACCGCGCCAACAGCGCCCGCCAGGCAGGGGTAGTGTGCAGGGACCGCAGGTGTTTCTCCGCCTGGAGTTGCCCCAGGGTCACGCCACCCTGATCTATCGCCTGCTCCAGATAGCGCAGCGCCGTCTCTGTCTGTCCCGCTTCTGCTGCTGAACAAGCCGCGCCCCAGTAAACCCAGCCCCCTTGGGCGCCCGCGGCCAACGCGCGTTCGAACCATTCCAACGCGTCGGTATACTCCCCGCGCTGCAAGCGCACGTTGCCGTTGACTGCCAGATTGGTCGTCTCGTCGAACCAGGCGAACAGGATCGGATACTCGTGCTCCAGCGCAAACCCCGCCTTGCGTGCCGTAGCGATGGAGGCTGCGTTGTTGGCATAGCAATGCCAGCCCACGTGGCGGATGCCGCGCGCGCGGGCCTGCTCGGCCAGGGCGCAGGCCATCCACGCGCCCAATCCCCGCCGCCGGTAGCCTTCCCGCGTGGCGATGCCCACCTCGCAACGATCGCCGGTGTTGTACTCGGACAGGCACCAGCCCACCAGCTCGTCGCCGCGCACCAGGCAAACCCCAAAGCTGTGGGCCAGAAAATCCTCCACCGAGGGGCGCTCGGAGCACATCTCCTCCCGCAGCTCGTCCAGGTGGCGCAGGTGCGTCTCGCCCAACAGCGCGCGATCCACGAGGCGCGGCGTCAAGCCATCGGGGAGCGGGGGCGCTTGCCGTTGGCGTGCATCCAGGTGCAAGGCGTAATAGTGGTGGCGGTCCAGCATGGGGTGTTTGCCCGCCAGCACGTCCTCGACAAGGACGCGCTCCCAGTCGCCGGGCGTATAGTCCAGCGTGAATCCCCAGGCTCCGGCGGCCAGCCCCTGCGGGTAGACCTGCTCGGCGAAGAAGAGACGCAGGGCAGCAGATACCGCCGCGCTTGCGTGGCCCGCCAGGTAAAAGCGTTGCCCGCAGCGTACGAGGGCCGCCCGCGGGCTGGCCGGGTCGTCCACATACACCTGTCCGGCGGCATCCCCCGCGAGGATGGCGGCCACAGCCAGGTGACAGTCCATGCCTGCAAAGAGCGGCACGACTTGAGGATAGGCGTTGGGTGCAAGTTCGTACATGGCAGTGTCTTCCAATTCGTTCAGATTTGGCCCTGTTTCCGTGCCACTACCAAAAGGTAACACGATACGCCAATGATCGTCGGGTCGTGACAGGCCTGCAACAACATCTGTTGCCAGGCGGCGAGTCGTTCGGGATCGCGTTCCAATTCCTCCAGATGTTGCATGGGCAGGTAGCTGGCCAGGCTCTCGCAACCAACCCGGTCCACCACGGTCAGGCCCGCGTTGGTTGCCAACGCCTCCAGTTCGCCGGTAGCGAATAGATACCAGCGCTGCGAGCCGTCGATCACGCCCTCCTGCACAAACTGCTTCGAGAGGAACTGGTCGAACAGGTCCCATTGGCCCCAGTAGATGGCTGCGCGGTAAATCGCCAGCCGCTGAATGCCAGTCAATAACACTAGCCCGCCCGGTTTGGTGACGCGAGTCAGCTCGGCCACGGCTTGGGCGCGCAGTCCGGCTTCCGTCAGGTGAGACAGGGGGGCACCAAGGCAGACGACGCCGTCGAATGTCTCGCCATCAAAGGGCAGATGGGCGATATCGCCAGCTATCCTCCCCCGAATTCGCTTCCAGGTATGGGCCTCAGCCAACTTGGCCCCAGCCAGCGTCAGCATTTCCTCGACGAGATCGCACAGGACTACTTTGCATCCTTGCCGGGCCAGATCGATGGCATATCGCCCCGGTCCACAACCTGCGTCCAGGACCAATCCGCCATCGGGCAGATACTGTCGCAAACAGTGACTCGTGGTGAGATATTCCACCCGGTTGAAGGGCGTGGCCTCCAGACGCTCCCATTCCAGATGGCTCTTGCCGCAATAGCGCTGTCTGATGGTGTCGAGTGTCAAGGCGTCCTCCGATCAGTCTGTCTTCTAACGCTGGGGAACGTATCGTCGGGCGTGGCTTGGTTCTGAATGCGATTAGAGCTATACTGCCGGTCGGGCGCGACGGCGGGGGCTATCGTACCACAAGCCCAACGCCCGTGTCTACCCTACGGAGAGATTATGGAATATCGTACCCTGTCCAGGGCTGAAATCAGCCAACTCGCGCAGCTAGACCGCACCGAAACTGTCGAGCGCGTATACTACCTGCGTGACGGAACGCTCATCCTGGAGCAAGAACATTGGGACGTGCCCGACTGGAGCGCCGCCGAGAAAGGGCAGCGCATCGTGGAATTGCAGGCTCTCTATGATCGGGGCGCGACCTTCTGGGGAGCCTACGATGAGTCCCTCCTGGTGGGCATGACCGTTCTGGAACACCGGGGCTTGCCGAGTGGCATCGGGCGGATGAACCTGGCCGGGCTGTGGGTGAGCGACGGCTATCGCGGGCAGGGCGTGGGCCGCACGCTGGTCCGGCTGGCGGCGCACGCAGCGCACACTCGCGGGGCGCGGGCCTTGTACGTCTCGGCCACCCCCTCCGAGCACACGGTCCGCTTTTACCTGTCGGTGGGATTCCAGTTGGCCGCCCTCATCGACCCCGAATTGTACGCCAAGGAGCCAGAGGACATCCACCTGGAGTGGGTTCTTCCGCAAGCCATATCTGAGGGCCGGGGGTAGTATGCACAATCTACGCAGCTATGGCGCACCGCCCTATCGCGTGGCCGTGATCCACGGCGGGCCGGGCGCAGCCGGGGAGGTGGCGCCGGTGGCCCGCGAGCTGTCCGCCGAACGGGGCGTGCTGGAACCTCTACAGACAGCCCACTCGCTGCAGGGGCAGGTGGAGGAACTGCGGGCCGTGTTGGAAACGCACGCCGCCTTGCCCGTTACCCTGGTCGGTCATTCCTGGGGCGCGTGGCTGGCTTATCTCGTGGCCGCGCAATATCCGGCCCTGGTCGGCAAGCTGATCCTGGTCAGCAGCGGCGCGTTCGAGGAAGCGTATGTCGCCCAATTGCAGGCCACCCGTCTGGGCCGCCTCAGCGAGCGGGAGCGCGCCGAATGGCAGGCCATCCTGCGGGCGCTGGACGACCCCGCCTCGCCGGAGAAAGACCGACTGCTGGCGCGGCTGGGCGCGTTGGCCGCCCGGACCGATAGCTATGACCCGCTCCCCGACGAGGGCGGCGGGCCGGATGCGACGGGCGTGCAGGGGGACATCTATCAACGCGTCTGGCAGGCGGCGGCGGAATTGCGTCGCAGCGGCGAGTTGCTGGCCCTGGGGGCGCGCGTGCGCTGCCCGGTGGTAGCCATCCACGGGGATTACGACCCCTCCCCGGTGGAGGGCGTCTACAAGCCCTTGTCTACCGTTTTGCAATATTTCCGCTTGATCCTGCTGGAGCGCTGCGGGCACACGCCCTGGCTGGAGCGGCAGGCGCGGGAAGCGTTCTACTGCGTGCTACGGGAGGAATTGGACGCGAGAGAATAAGGGCCTGCGCAAAGGGCGCAAGTGCTCAGATTGCTGGAACTTTTTTTCCAGCATCAACGTATTGCATCAGCAAGACATACGAAATCAATTTGCGCTATGCGCTAGAGGAGAACGAGAGTGAAGATCATTGCTTTCAACCGTATGTTGCTTCTGTTACTTGTCGTGATTGCCCTGGCTGCCTGTACGTCTACGCCCACCGCGTCCCCCACGGCGACGCCCGTTTCCGAATCAGCCGCGACGGCTACATCTGCGGTGTCACCAACCGCCACCGAAGAACCCACCGCCGTCCCACCCACGGACGCTCCCACCGCAGCGCCCAGCGCCACGCCGGTCCCGCCGTCGGGCAACGTCTTTACGTTCAACGGGGTGGAGGTTACCCTCCCCGATGCCATCGCCAGCGGGGCCAGCGGTAGCATCGTTCCGGCCTCGCAGGAGGAGGGCGCCCCCGAGTTCGCCATCAACCCGGAATACACGGAAATCAAGCTGACCGACTACCCGGTCGAGAACACGTATTTCGACGGCATGATCCGGGTCTACCCTGTAGCCGACTATACGGAGATCAGCGATACCGTGGAACAGCGAGCGCAGGCCCTGCAGGCTCTGCTGGCCGAAAAGCCCGCCGCATCGGACGAGGAAATCCCTGCGCTCCCGCTGTACGGCGCGGCCCAGGTCTTGCGCACGCAGGTGCAGTACCTGGATTTCGCGAATGGCTCCGGCGTTCGCTTTGTAACGTTGTACGCGCAAGGCGTTGGGCCGGTCACCAATCAGGAGATCTTTTACACGTACCAGGGGTTGACGTCCGACGGCGCGTATTGGGTGTCGGCCATCCTGCCGGTCCACGCGACCTTTTTGCCAGCGGACGCTGAATCCGCGGACAACCCGCCCGCCGATGGTGTCGTCTTCCCTGAGGGGGCAACCGATGCGGAACAGTATAACGCCTATTACCAGGCAATTACCGACAAATTGAACGCGGCCACAGCCGACCAGTTCACCCCCGACCTGACGGAACTGGACGCCATGATGCAATCCTTGCGCGTCACAGCGCCATAAGCGGCGGCGCCATAAGCGAATATAGCGCGAGACCTGTCAGGATGCGAAATCCTGACAGGTCTCGTTTGTGTCGGGCACTCATGTACGGCAAGGACGGGGGAATAGAGTGGCTACACGGGCGGGACCGACACCAGGCCAATGTTCTTCGGCCCGCTGAAGGCGAAAGTCACGATCTCGTAGCGCACCCCGTGCTGCCGATAGTAGGCGGCAATGGCCTGCAGCAGTTCATCCCGCCCCAGCTTTTCCTCGGACCAAAAGTTGCAGCAGGGGATCAGGATGGCGGGGCGCACCAGGGCGGACTGGGCCACCGCGCGGGTCGCCTCGTCGGGATGCAGCCCCAGAATCAGGTCATAGTAAGCAGCCTGCGAAGGGTCAAACTCTTCCGAGCGACCGGGCACGCCGGTCAGCGTCCAGCCCCGCGGATCGACCACCTCGCAGTCATAGTTGTACTTTTTGCGTAACACACGCGCCAGCATCCCCTGGCCTCCGGCCACGTCGGCGATGTACTGGATGCTGTTGCCGTAGCGGTCATTCACAAAATCGGCCACCACTTCGAACCGGTTGTCGTCCCCGTGGAAGCGATGCCGCCGGGCGCTGGGCATACGGACTCTCCTTTGCTGGACTATCGCCCAGTATAGTCCACCTTCAGCCGCAGGCCCAAAATGGAGCGGGGCTACGGATATAGCCCCGCCCACCGTAGCGACAGATTCTACTTTTCCACCTGGACCGTATGCTGCTTGACCCACTCCCAATCCACGTGGATGCCCAGGCCAGGCTCGTCCCATGCCCTGGCATAGCCCTCGCTGTCGATCTCGGTGGAGGCATCGCGGATGCCGGGTGGCGTGTAGTAGGTTTCGGGCACCAGCCGCTCAAAGTAGCGCGTATTATAGACCGCCAGCGCGGCGTGCAGGCTAGCAATGGAGCCGCCGTGCATCGCGCACATCACCCCGTACCCCTCGCAGAGGTGGGCTGTTTTCATTACGCCAGTGAACCCGCCCTTGTAATCATCCAGCGGGCCGCTGAGGATGATGTCCCCCGCCCCGGCGCGCAGATGGGAGAGCGCATCCCAGGGACCGCCGTGGGTGGCCTCGGCCACGGCCAGGGGGATATCCAACGCCTGCGCTAGCCGGGCCAGCGCCGTCATGTTAAAGTGGTCCATCGGCTCCTCGTACCAAAGAAAACGCTGCTCTTCCAGTTGCCGCCCGAACCAGAGGGCATCCTCGTAAATATTGAACATGCTGGAGGCGTCGTACATCAGCTCGATGCTGTCCCCCACTCGCCGCCGCAGAGCACGGCATAGCTCGGCGTCCTCCTGCAATCGGCCCCAGGCGTGCAGCTTGATGGCCTTGTACCCCTTTTCCAGACACTCATCCGCCAGGGCCATGAACTCATCCAGCGAGTCCAACGTGACGGTGCTGGCATAGGCTGGAACCTTGTCACGCATGCCGCCCAGCAGCCGGTAGACCGGCAGATTGCTCACCTTGCCGAACAGGTCCCACAAGGCGCAGTCCACCGGCCCGATGGCATAGCCCAGGCGGGAGGTGCGCAGGTTGCGCCACATGAGTTGCCAGATACGCTCCCGGTCCAGCGGGCTCTGGCCGATGAGTTGATACTTGACCTCGTCGATGTTGGCCCCGCCCCTGTACGGCGCGAGACCCTCGATCCCCTCGTCGGTCAGGATGCGCAGCAGGGCCGCTCTGCCCGTGGGGCCGCTGGGCATGATCTCGTCGCGCCAGTGATACGGCCCCCGCTCCCACTCGACATGGTGTACCTGTACTCCGGTGATCTTCATTGATACCCTCCAGCATGCGCTGTGCGTTAACGGTCAATGCGATACGCCCAAACCCCGCCATTCGCCGACCCTGCAAACAGGGTGCCGCGTTGACAGTCCAGGGCGAGCCGCTGGAAGAAAAAGTCCGAATTCGGGAAGGCCATCGGCATGGCGGACCAGGTTGCGCCGCCGTCGCGGCTCTGGAACAGCCCTCCACAGTAATCGTCCCTGGTACTCATCCAACTCTCCCGATCGCGGCCCACACTGACAAAGACCCGTTGGCTGTCTGCGGGGTCTACCAAAATACCCGTGACTAATCGGTTACATCGAGGGGTGAATCCTGCATTGGCGGGCGCCCAGGTGGCCCCGCTATCCAGGCTCTTGTAAATCCAACCCAGTTTTGACGAACTGCCTGCATACACGATGGCGTCGTTCTGCGGGTCAACAGCCACCGACATCCAGCCCCCTTCCGGCAATCCCGTGCCCACACGCTCCCAGGTTTGGCCACCATCCAGGCTGCGGTGAATTCCATCCCAGGTCGCAGCATACAGCTTGGAGGCGTCCTGTCTGGAAATTGCCAGGTCGAGAACATAGCCTTCGGTAGCCATGCTGTATACTTCCCACGTCAGGCCACCATCGATAGTTTTTTGTACCGCCTGCCAGTCACCGATATAGGCCACTCCTGATACTTTGGGGTCTGCGATGAGACAGGCCGTAGCTGCCCTGCCAGTCTCCTGCCAGTTCTGGCCTCCATCCGTGGTCCGGTATTGAATCCCCCATCCGTTCAAGTAAACCAGGTACGGGTTCCGCGCATCAACGGCCAGATCATGCGCGAGAATGCCCAGTCCAAGTGGAATGCCCTGGCTGGCGTCCTGCCAGGTGCGCCCGCCGTCCACACTCTTGAAAACGCCACCTTGCTTTGTGCCCGCAAAGACAATCTGTGGATTGGAAGGAGCCACGGCAAGAGCCTGTACATCGGCAACCCCAAGACCGACATTGGTTTCCACCCAGGTATCGGCATGATCCTCACTCTGCCATACGCCCACGTCTGTGGCGGCAGCCAGCACCGGCGTATTGCCATCCATAAAGGTGGTCATGCGAGAAGATGAGTTGTTATGCACTGGATACCCCTGGGAAGCCGTCTCCCAAGTCAGCCCCGCATCCCGGCTGCGGACAAGTTGGAAATAGATATCGATTGCATAAACATACCCGGACAGCAACGGGTCGATTCCCACCAGATTGTTGCCCATTGTTTCGCTCACCAGGGTCCAGGAATCTCCATGGTCCGTCGACTTGAACACTCCGAACCCCCGCGCAAAGATCACATTGGGCTGCCATGGGTCGATGGCAAAGCGTTCGACAACCCCGCAGTCTGGGAGATGGGAGGAACCGGGAATTTTCTCATCCTTCAGTTCCCAGGTCATGCCCTGGTCCCGGCTTTGCCAAAAGCCCCCTGCGCAGGCATTGGTACTGACGTATAGCTGGCCATCCGTGGAAGAAACCATCGAGTTGGTCCAATCTATCAGGAAGGACATCTCATTCCACGTTGCCCCGGCATCTGTTGACCGGAAAAAGCGCCCATGAAAGTCGATGGCGTAGAGATAGCCGGGTATGCGGCGGTCGTATTCGACCGCCCGGAACCAACTGTTGTTAACGAGTACCACCCTCCAGGACCATCCTCCATCGGTGGAGTGGTGGAGGCCGCCCCAATCGGCGGCGTACACGTTATCCGGGTTGTGGGGATCCACGGCCAGATCAAAGACAAAGGCCGTCTCGGGGCTATTGAGGCCCGCGCGCGCCCAGGTAGCCCCCCTATCCGTACTTTTGTATACGCCTGCTTCCGTCCCGGCATAGAGCACCGTCGGATCAGAAGGGGCTGGTTCCACCATGTGTACGATGCCGCGCGTCGGGGCCTCCAATGGCACCCAGACTCCTGCGGGGATGTCCAGCGGGGACGCAACCGGCGGTGCGGAGGTTAGCAGGGGTAGCCAGGCTGTGGCGGCCAAGTCGGAGGTATTTGTCTGCCGCGTGGCGACCTCGCTGCTCGACCCGACGTTAGTCGACGACACGCCAACCTGCCAGACGTGCGGTAGGTCGGCGCCTGGGACAACCGGGGGGACCGATACCCGGATTTCTGTCCCACCGCCCGGCTCCACCATGCCTAAGGTGACGTTGCCGATAAACACCGGCGCGGCCTGCGTCTCTGTGCGACCGTCGGGGGCGGAGCCTGTTGCAGGGTTTCGCTGTGATTGACACGGCAGCGTGGCTGTGCTCATGCACAAGAGTACCACGATAACCGTCATTAGTGTACGAAGCCGTGAATAACGCAGTGTTCGCTCTGCCACGGTTCACCCTCCACAGTCATAGAGGGGCAAGTATAGCCCCTATGCGATGATGCCGAACAGTCCCCACGGATCGCGGGTTCGCCACTCCTGGTAGATGGATACCAAGGCGTTCGCCTTGAACAGCGTACACTCGGCCTGGCCGATGCGCTCCCGGCGGATCAACCCACGCCTATCGGCCTCTTGCCACACCTTGCCCCAGGCGTCGTCGGGCGTCTCCCCGTAGCCTACGCCCCATTCTTCCGCCGGATAATCCCGCGCGATGTCCCCTGGCAAGCGAAACCGCGCCGCGATTGCGTCTGGAAGTGGGGCCCTGGCTTCGGCCTGATGCATGCTGGAGCAACGATGGATGTCCACCCCAATAAGCAGCGCCCAGCCATCTACCTCCAACAGATGCCGGTAACCCTCGCGGGCGAATTGTTCGGCGTTCCAGCCCCAGGCAGCCACTCGATGCAAGCCGGTGCCCAGGCGAACATCGGGCCTGCATCGGAACGTATCGACCACCAATCCCAATCCGGTACGCTCGGACGAGTCGGGGTCCAGCTTGAGCACTTTCCAGGTGATGCCGCGCGCTTTTTCTTCGTCGGTTAGCGGGATGGGCAGACTGACGGGCTGGGCAGTCATGACCAACACGCCCTCTTGGCCCACCACCTGCATGAGCGCCTCAATCACGACGGACGCGCCCCCAACTACCCACCCCAGGCTGCGCAAGGAACTGTGTACCTCTACGACATCTCCCCGACCCAGGCCGAGGCGAGAAAATCCCTCCTCAAGATCGGCTTGGGTCAGCGGGGCCGCAGCTTCTGACCGATTGGCTTCCATTCTGGCTACCTCCTATTGGGCACGCCTATCGCACGCGCCATCTCTTACAGAATCCGCCGCCCGATGGCGTCGTATGCCTCGATATTGGCGGCAAGCGTGGCCGCCACGCTGCCAGGATACTCGTCAGCCAGCATGGTCCAGACCATCTCGTCGCGCACCAGGTCGTCGGCTGTCTTTAGCCGCTTGCGCAAGGCCCCATCCAGGTGATAGCCCAACTTGCGGGCCACCCCGGCGCTGGGTTCGTTCTCCAGCGCGCAGTGAATCTCGATCCGGCGCATTCCGTTCACTTCCAGGGCCACCCTGGTGAGGGCGGCGGCAGTTTCCGTTGCCAGCCCCTTGCGCGCCTGGTCCTTGTGCATCCAATAGCCAATCTCCAGGCCATCGTCACCCACGCGTGGGTGCAGGCCGGTCCCGCCCCACACCTCGGTCTCCTCCGGGTTGAAAATGCCATAGACGAACTGCCTGCCCGCGTCGAACTCGCTGCGAAAGCGCCGGGTCGTTTCGATTTTGACCTGCAGGTCCGTCGGCTCGTGGTTAACCCAGGGCATCCACGGATACAGGTGTTCCAGGTTGGCGTCAATGGCCGCCTTGAGCAATGGCGCATCGGGCGGATTCCAGCAGCGGAGCACCAGGCGCGGCATAACAATCCGGTAGGCCGGGCCAGGAACGGACGTTGTCATTTGCTTCTCCTCCAAACGGATAATCTATGGCCCATCGAGCGGGCTACCGTGGCCCCTATTCCACGATCGGCTCGATGACCGTCTTGTACACGGGGGTAGAGAACACAATTGATGTGCTGGTTTGCCCGTAGGGACTGAATCGCCGGATCAACTGCTCCAGTTCTGCCACGCTGCGGGTAGCAACCTGCAACAACAAGGCGTTCTCCCCGCTGACGTGATGGCATTCCAGCACGTCGGGCAGTTCCTCGGCCAGGGCAATCACCGCCGGATAGCGCTCGGCGGGCGTTTTGAGTGCGATAAAGGCGATAACCGAGCGCCCCACATTGGCGGGATTAACCTGCGCGTGATATCCCTGGATAATACCGGTCTCTTCCAACCGGCGCACCCGTTCTGCCACAGCAGGCGGCGACAGCGCCACCCGCCGCCCCAGCTCGCTAAGGGAGAGGCGGGCGTCTTCCTGCAAGGCACGCAATAGCCGTTGCCCGGTAAGGTCGAGCAAGTGTTTCAAATCCATCGTCATCGGAACCTTTCGCCATCAAGTCCGAGGTCCAAGCGGCCTTTTACCTGTCGTTTCCCCTTCCAAACGGGCCGCTCATCGGCTATGCTAGCGGGCATGAACATCACACCTCTACTCAAAGGTATTGCTGTTGGTCTGGCTATTGCCGCCCCCGTTGGCCCCATCGGGATACTGTGCTTGCGGCGCACGCTGACCCAGGGGCGGGCCATCGGGCTGGTCTCGGGACTGGGAGCCGCTACTGCCGATGCCCTATGCGGGACCATTGCCGCCTTTGGCTTGACGGCTGTGTCTCGGTTGCTGCTGGGCGGGCAAGACTGGCTGCACGGCCTGGGTGGTCTCTTTCTGTGCTATCTGGGTGTCAAGACATTTCTCGCTGCGCCAACCACCATGCGGCCCATCGACCCACCTGATCTCCAGGAGAATGGGCCAGCATTGCTAAAGCAGCGCCTTGGCAGACGACGCTCTGATAAGCGGGGGTTGTGGGCAGCGTATAGCTCCGGGCTGGCGCTCACCCTCACGAACCCCATGACCATCCTGTCGTTCACCACCCTGATGGCCGGACTGGAACAGAGCGACGCCCTGGGGCAGCACGCCCCGGCGCTGTTGCTGGTGGCCGGGGTATTTGGCGGCTCGGCCCTCTGGTGGCTGACCCTGTCCAGCGCGGCGAGCCTGCTGCGCCGGTGGATGTCTCCCGCCCTGTTGCGCTGGATCAACCGGGCGTCCGGACTGCTACTGTTCACCTTTGGCGTGCTGGCCTTGTCGAGCCTGGTGTAGTATCGCATCTATAGAAGCTGTCGGGATAATAGCATGGGCAGCGGGCTATCGTCAACAAACGCTTTGGAGCGTCCGACTCGAAAGGGGCCGCCTTAGTTCCGCCGCCCTAACGATTTTTATGA
>Ga0209347_1001438_pt1 | contig 38871 bp, 39 predicted proteins | sample AutmiccommuBRH23_FD_187382 | JGI IMG/M metagenome (GOLD analysis project Ga0209347, IMG submission 187382) | Deep subsurface microbial communities from Mt. Terri, Switzerland - Autotrophic microbial communities BRH/23 (SPAdes) (version 2) | ecosystem: Environmental > Aquatic > Deep subsurface >... | reverse complement strand
TGTGGCTGCCCTTGATACCCTGGACGTGGTCCTTGTGGCTGTCCTTGATACCCTGGACGTGGTCCTTGTGGCTGCCCTTGATACCCTGGACGTGGTCCTTGCGGTTGTCCTTGATACCCTGGACGTGGTCCTTGTGGTTGTCCTTGATACACTGGGCGTGGACCTTGTGGTTGTCCTTCTATTCCGGGATGAGAGCCTTGAGGCTGCCCTTCCACTCCCGGGCGGGGGCCTTGAGACTGTCGTTCCATTGCTGAACGGGGTTCTTTCAGCTTTCCTTCTTGTTCGGATGTTTTCGGCTTTGTTTCCTCAGTATTATTGTGTTCAGAATGCTCCAAATTTGTCTCCTTTCCTTTCAGTTGGTTCCTTAAACGTTCTGCGTCTTTTTGATCGACCGTACTTAAATGATTTTTCACATCTGTTCCCATAGCCACGAGTCTTGTCATCACTTCTTTACTACTAAAATTTAATTCTTTTGCTAATTCATGAACACGAATACTCATTTAACCACCCCCACATAATCGGCTCCCACATTACGCTCCAAGCATCAGCTCCTTGCTAGTAAAATAGCCTTAGCAAACCCTTGATCCAAAATAAGCACTGCTGAACGCGGCGAAAGTCCTATAGAATTTCCTAGTTCTAGTTTTGTACCAGTGACAAACACTGGCAATTTTATATCACTAGCCCACTGAGTATACTTTTTATGTGCCCCGTGAGCATCCTCCGCAATGATAAGAAGAAATCCTTTTCTTTTTTTAACCATGGCCTCAATTTGAGCATCTCCAGAAGCAATTTTCCCAGCCCGTCGAGCAATTCCGATTAAAGATTGGATACGTGTATTCACGGAGATATCTTTCCTTCCAGGTGTTTAACTACTTCTGAGTCTATATCCACTCCAAAAGCTTTCCTAAATCGACGCTCTTTGACGGCAGTTTGAAAACAGCTAGAGCTAGGACAAAGGTATGCGCCACGACCATTCCGTTTTCCAGTGGGATCGAGTTCTACAATCCCTTCTGGAGTTCTAACGATTCGCAAAAGTTCTCTTTTGGGCTTCATTTCTTGGCACCCTAAGCACATCCGCATCGGGACTTTCCGTGTCTTCATACCATCACCCCTTCCCTTTCTTTTTTCTTTCCTTATGAACTTTCTTATCTGCCAATAAATCCTCTACTATTGCATCTGGGACTTCACCGATAACTATATTACTGACATCATTAATATTGTTTTTAGGAGACTCTAGCTCCCCCGCATATTTGACAGTTGATTCCTGGTGATTATCCTTATAGTCTTCGCTAAATTGTCCCTGTTCAATCGAGTCATCTTGAAATTCTTCGAATTCTTCGTATTCTTGATAGCCATCTGTTTCAGTATTTTCATCATATTCAGAGTATTCCTCATATTCGCCGTACTCATCGAAACTTTCATACTCTTCCTGTCCTTGTGGGATGATATTATGAGCAATCGCTTGGGATTCACTTTTTATATCAATCTTCCATCCCGTAAGTTTAGCTGCTAGACGAGCGTTTTGTCCTTCTTTCCCAATCGCCAAGGAAAGCTGATAATCTGGAACCACAACGATGGCAACCTTCTCATTTGGTTTAGGATAAACTTGTACTACTTTCGCTGGAGAAAGCGCATTAGCCACAAATTCCTCAGGATTTATCGAAAAGTTAACAATATCAATTTTTTCCCCTTTTAATTCCGTGACAATGGTCTGAACACGCACTCCCTTAGGTCCAACACAAGCTCCGACTGGGTCAACATTTGAGTCACGTGAATAAACTGCGATTTTGGAGCGAGCCCCGGCTTCCCGAGAAACCCCCTTTATTTCTACGATCCCATCATGTATTTCAGGCACTTCAAGCTCAAATAGACGTTTTATTAGTCCCGGATGCGTTCGAGACAGCATTATTTGCGGTCCCTTCGTCGTTTTCTTAACCTCTACAACATACGTTTTAATACGCTCAAAGGATTGATATCCCTCTCCTGGTATTTGTTCTTGAGCAGGAAGTACTGCTTCTACCTTCCCTAAATCGACTATAACATTCTTCTGCTCATAACGTTGTACAACACCGGTGACGATATCCCCTTCACGATTGACAAATTCATCGTAAATCATGCCGCGCTCTGCTTCTCTGATGCGTTGTACGACGACCTGCTTCGCTGTTTGCGCGGCAATTCGCCCAAATTCGCGAGGGGTTACTTCGTATTCCACAATGTCTTCTAATTGGTAAATAGGATCCAGATTACGCGCCTCCAGCAAGCTAACCTGAGTCCGAGTATCCTCCACGATATCTACAACGGTTTTACGGGCATATACTTTAAACTCACCGGTTAAACGATCAATAAGAACTCGTACATTTTGTAATGATCCGAAATTCTTCTTGTATGCGGAAATCAGTGCTGCCTCAATTGCCTCAAATAGAATCTCTGCAGAAATTCCCCGTCCTTTTTCTAACTCGTGAAGGGCCTCGATGAACTCCATATTCATTTTTCCATTTTCCTCCTTATTCTGTTGTGCATGAAAAATCTAGAAATCCAGTGCTAAATGAGTTTTCTTCACCAAAGTGCGTGGAATTGCGACGCGCTCATTATTGTATTCTAAAACGATCTCATCGTTAATTAGTCCAACAAGATTTCCAGAAAACTTCTTATATCCTTGAAACTGAGAAGTGGTGTGTACCATAACCAAACTTCCCTGAAAACGAACAAAGTCCTCTTCCTTTTTAAGAGGACGTTCAAGCCCAGGAGAAGACACTTCCAACATGTAAGTCTGTGGAATAGGATTTTTTTCATCCAGCATTTCACTCACAGCGTGGCTAACAGCCGAACAATCATCCATGTCCACACCACCGTCTTTATCTATGTAGAGGCGCAAATACCAATGTGCGCCTTCCTTTATGTACTCAATATTGACTAATTCAAGCCCTTTTTCTCTTATGAGCGGCTCAACCATCGTTCCAATTTGTTGTTCCATTGCTTCATTCATGTGAAATCGCTCCTTTAAACGTAACGTAACGAACATTCTCTTCATATTCTTACGAAGATGACCTAGAGTTATACTTACGCCACGATTGGACAAACGAAGGAGCGGGCTAGAACCCACTCCTTTCCATCAGACGATACAAAATTCCTTTTATTACTATAGCATATTCCTTAGGAATCTGCAACCAAGAACCCTTCGTACAATCCTGATCAACCATGAAATTCTAAGTTTGATCAATCAAATCCATTTTGTTTGACTCTTTTATCCGTTGCTTTTTGGGAATGTTTCTCATCTCATAGTACATAAGACTTGCAGTTAATAGTACTGCTAATCCATCTGCAATGGGTGCTGTTAGCCAAACTCCTTTGATTCCCCAAAAATGCGGCAATATCAATAATAAGGGAATAAAAAGCAAAACCTGTCTGGAGAGACTGAGGACAGTGGATTGAAGTGCTTTCCCGATGGCTTGAAAGTAATTTGCACAGATGATTTGAAATCCAATAACAGGGAACATTGCAAAGAATACTATCATCGCCTGGGACGTCATTTTCGTAAGTTCTAGGTCCCCATTACTGAACAAACCGACAATTTGTGTCGGCCAAATGCGTATCCCAATAAAGCCGACTACAGAAATACAAGTGGCTGCCAACGCTGCCTTTTTTAGAGTTTCTTTTACTCGGTCAAATTGCCTTGCTCCATAATTATAACCAATAATGGGTTGTGCTCCTTGACTAAGTCCTACGATAGGCATAAATAATACAGTAATAACGCTTATCATAATTCCTATTGCTGACAAAGCCATGTCGCCGCCATAGATCATTAGAGTTTTATTTAGAATTACATTTTGAACGCTGTTAGCTAATTGCATGGCAAAAGGGGCAAACCCGATGGAGACAATGCTTAGAAGAATGGGTATTTGTAATTTGAGATTTTTCAACTTAATTTTCAGTATACTGCTTCCCGAAAAGAAATAGTATAACACCCAGATGGCCGAAACCAATTGTCCGGAAAGTGTCGCTAAAGCGGATCCCTTGATTCCCAAACCTAATTTGAAAATAAAAATATAGTTGAAAACCACATTGATCAAAGCTCCCAGTAGTTGTGTATACATTGCCATTCTGGGGTTGCCCTCTGCTCTAATAAAGTTATTCATACCCATACTTATAGAACCTAATGCCGATCCCATCATAATAATATGGGTAAAGTCTCTGGCATAAGGCAAAACTTCTTGACTTGCTCCGAAAAAAATCAGGATAGGATCAGAAAAAAGAAAATAGATCCCTGTAAGACATAGAGGCAGTAGGATCAACATGACCATAGCATTACCGATGATTATTTCCGCTTCTTCTGGTTTCTTTTCTCCTAGACGAATCGAAATCAGGGCTGTTGCGCCAATCCCTATTAACATCGAAACGGCCATAAGAAGAATCATCATTGGAAAGGCTACCGTTGTCGCTGCTATAGCTATTGAACCAACACCACGCCCTACAAATATTCTATCAATAATGTTATAGAGTGAGTTTACCAGCATACCGATGATAGCTGGTAGAGAAAATTTCCAAAGTAAACTACCAATGTTTTGTTCTCTGAGCACATCACTATTATTCATTACATCACCTTACATTTTCCTCGTAAATTCAATAGCATATTATAATACAGTCTGCAAAAACAACTAGAACCTTGGTTTTAACCACTTTTTTTGATCATGATCATGGATGGTGTCCCAAGACAAACCCATCAGTTGAATTTAGGAAGTAATCCGGGTAATTATCTTGACTTTTTACTTTTACCAAGCTTTTTCTTTTTCTTTCTGCCTGTGACGAGTTCAACTCGAAAGCCTTTTCGACTCTGCCGAACTGTTGCAGACATGAATCCAAAAAACATCAACGACCATACCCCACCGGTCACAATGATTCCCAGCAAAATCCGCATAGTTGTCGGCCAGAACAAGGGCCTGCTCAAGAGATATAGTCCATAAATTATTCCTGATAAAAATCCACCTTCGAAGGTTATGTGCGGAAGTTTCTGAAGAATCGAGGTTAGCTCATCAGGCGGAAAAAGGTAGATCATCCCTAATGCCAAAAAGAGAATAAAAAATAAGTTAATGAGATACATAAACATTGAAGCACTGGGGGAAATACGCTGTTGGGGAGTGTCTGGATTATAGCGACAGTTATTAATGGAATAAAAGAGCCCGATCGCGCTTGAACCCAGGGAAAGGAGCACTGCTCCCAATGCCAAAGCAAAAGTTAGGGCTGTAGAAACACCAATTGCCAAAGCAGTACCGACTAACAAGGCTTCCATCAACAACAAAGTAGGTAGAATCGCAGCTGCCAATTTACCCCATACTACTGGCCATCCAGCAAGGGGGACACTATTTAATAGCCAGTCGGATTCTCCCTCCCGTCCGAAAGATTGTAAAGCCATATTACCGCTGAACATAACGGTATACATAATTAAAACTGTTATTAGAGAAGCGCGACTAGATTCTGCATTGGAAAATAAGAATTGGCCCACAAAGAAAAGCATGATAATTAAAGGAACCAAATAGCCGAACCATTCCCGGGTGTCACGTTTCATAGAAAGTAAATCTTTCTTAGCCACTGCCCACATTCCCAACCAAGGAGAAGCAGTACCGATGACTTCTTCATTAATTATTGAAAAAGAAGTATTGCCATGTTGGCGAAGCTTTTCATTCACTACGGTTGCCCGTTTTTTACGACGCCTGCCACCTTCTCCTTGGCTAAGTGAAATAAACCCCCGGCGGAATCCACGCTCTAAAAGAGTAAAAGCAATCACAAAAAGAAAGGTGCCTAAAAATAATATTAGCATGCTCCAGCTCAGTCCGGCTAGGAAGTCTCCAGAAATCCCTGTAACTAAGGCTTGTGAACCCCATCCCCAAGGAAAGTAATTCATCACGTCGAGCATCTGTTCTTGCCCTGCCAGCCAATCACCGATGTTTACGCCATCTTTCCTGCTTATCAGCAAATTTGGGATTTGAAAGACTAAGGCAATCATAATACCTGCCAAAGCTCCGATAAAGCCAACAGCTTCCTTACTCCGATGTGGCGGTACAATGCGCATCACCACCAGATTGATTAATTCTGCTAAGGCAGTACCAATTACCCATAGCCCTAGACCCACCAAGATAACCAAGATGTAATATGAAGCTTCCGCTTTAAAGAGTAGCCCGTAAAAAACTCCCGGTAAGAAGGCAAACAAAATGGCTGTAAATAAGTTGCTTCCGATAACTGCCAGCGACTTCACGGCAAAAACGACCTTAAGAGGGACTGGGGACATGAAAAGAAGCTCTAAATCATCGGACATATATAGCGTAGCAAATGCTGCGGTGATGCCAAAAAATATTTGACTGGCTAAGCCAACCATAAATAACAGAGAGAGAAACCCCTGGACAGTTTGAGGGGACATGGTTTTTAAAGCTCCATAGGCGAAAAACCCTAAGTAAACTAGCATGGCGAGCAAACCAAGCAAAAGGACAACCATTCCGATTAACGCGCCCACCGGCCTATTTCTCAGCTTACTCCAAGACACTCGCATTTGGTTTGTGAGCAATAACTTAAAGTCTTGTACAAACGATTGCTCCTGCGGTGGCTCCGTCAAAGGAGGAGGTAATACAATTTTCACTGGCCTTGTCCCTCCTCCAGACTTTTGATTAATTCTGCATTTTCGTGACCACCCGTAAGTTCTAGAAAGATATCTTCTAGGCTTTCCCCACCATGCCCAACCTTCTGGCGCAGTTGCTCTGGGCTGCCCTGCGCAATCAACAGACCGTCCTTGAGAATAGCGACACGGTGGCACATTCGTTCCGCAATCTCCAGAATATGCGTCGAGATAAAAATTGCTGCCCCCTGCCGAGCCATCTCCTGTAACACATCTTTTAACAGGCGGGCGCTGGCAGGATCAAGCCCGACCGTAGGCTCGTCGAGAAGGATGACCTTGGGCTGGTGGATGAGGGCCGCCGCCAACACTACCTTCTGCCGCATACCGTGGGAATAACTCTCCAATAACTCATCAACCCGGTCTCCTAGTCCAAACATACCCAGAAGCTGATCTGCCCTTTCTTCTATGATAGCTTTAGGCACCCGATAAAGGGCGGCAATAAGATGTAAAAATTCCCGTGCAGAAAGCTTACCGTACAATTTAGGCTGATCCGGCACATAGGCCATCAATGCCTTGGCTTGCGTTGGCTGCTTACTAATATCATAGCCGCAAATGGAAGCCTTTCCTTCACTTGGATCCAAAAGGCCGGTTAACATTTTGATGGTGGTTGTTTTACCGGCACCATTTGGTCCCAAAAACCCAAATATTTCTCCGCTCTTTACCTCCAAGTTAAGGCCTTTGACCACAGAGACAGTCCCATACCGTTTTGTCAATTGATTGGTCTTAATTAATATATGTTCCATAAATACTGCCCCCTCGCAATATCATTATTAGCCATTACTCAGGGAATTATATCTGTGCCCCTCCTATGACTTGTGGTGAACATTCGATACACCATTCGACCTTCTGAATCTCAGGAACTTGGTCCATCAGTAACGATTCTAAAGACTCTAAACTGGAATGTTCCAGTTCAAATGAAGTAGAAAGGTGGAGGACCCATTTCCCTTGTTTGGGAAAGACCTCCACCCCCTTGAACTCTACTGTCTTGAGATCGTGATCTAGAAGTCCCATTCGATCCGGAGGAAGTCTTAATAGAAACGGTACTTCCTGTAACCGAAGAGGCTTAACCATGTCGCACCCTCCCAACTTAATCTAACACAATAAAGCTTTCTCAATCATTGTCTTAACCTGTTGAGCGAGGTCTTCTACCTGCACCAAGTGAGTCTCGGCAGATTTACGTTCTCTAAGTTCAACTTGACCATTGGCTAGGGTTTTGCTTCCTAGGGTCACCCTTATCGGATAACCAACCAAATCTGCATCCTTAAATTTCACACCAGCACGTTCATCTCGATCGTCGAGAACAACTTCTACTCCGAGACGCTGAAGCTCCTGATATAGTTTATCAGCTGTCTCGACAACTAAGGCATCTTTGGTGCTTGCCGGCACAATGATACATTGGTAGGGAGCAATCGGAATAGGCCAGATAATCCCAAAGTCATCATGATTTTGCTCGATGGCAGCGGCAATCGTTCTACTTACGCCAACACCATAACAACCCATCACACAACTTTTCTCTTCTCCATTTTCATCTAAAAAGTTCGCTCCTAGTACTTTACTATACTTAGTTCCCAGTTTGAAAACTTGACCTACTTCGATTCCTCTAGCCTCTTTAAGCGGAGCCCCACATTTAAGACAAGCTTCACCCAGCTCAACCATTCGTAAATCGAGAACCTGGTCTAGACGGAAATCTTGACTTGGAACAACATCCACATAGTGATGATCCGCCTTATTCGCTCCACACACAGCCCTTTTCATAAGTGGAACCTCTTCGTCAGCAATGACCATAAGTCCATCCGGTGCCCCAACCGGCCCTACAGAACCCGGCCCACACCCCAACATCTTCTCGACTAACTCAGGGGAGGCGAGTTGGAGGGATACAAATCCACCTAAGGCGTTATTTAATTTTATTTCATTGAGCGTACGGTCCCCACGTATTAAAACCAAAAAGATCTTCTCATCTCCTTGATAAAGCAACGACTTGACTAAGGTGCTCTTCGGTACAGCAAAAAACTCACTGAGGTTATCAATGGTCTTGACTCCCGGTGTAGGCACTAACTTCCGCGGTCCTTCAGGCGATTCATCCTCGATCACTTGGGGACGGCACTCAGATTTTTCCACATTTGCTGCATAATTACATCCTGAACAATAAACTACCGAATTTTCCCCGGAATCCGCTAACACCATAAACTCATGTGATCCACCTGTCCCTCCAATGGCACCAGGGTCCGCTTCAACCGGACGATAGGTTAAACCACAGCGGGAAAAGATTCGGCAATAAGCATCGTACATTTTTTGATAAGTTTCCTTAAGACCTTCCTCATCACGGTCAAACGAGTAAAGATCTTTCATTAGGAATTCCCGACCTCGCATCAATCCGAAGCGCGGACGTCGTTCATCGCGGTATTTGTTTTGGATTTGATAAAGGAGCATTGGAAGCTGCTTGTACGAACGGATTTCACCCCGAATAAGGTCCGTTATGATTTCTTCGTGGGTTGGACCAAGACAAAATTCTCGATTATGGCGATCTTTTAGTCGAAACAACTCTGCACCGTATACATCCCAACGTCCGCTCTCTTTCCATAATTCAGCCGGTTGCATGATTGGCATAAGGACTTCTTGGCCGCCTTTGGCATCCATTTCTTCTCGAACAATTCTTTCAATCTTTCTTAACACTCGTAACCCTAGAGGCAAATAGGTGTATAGTCCAGACGCAGACTTACGAATTAAACCTGCCCGAACCATCAGTTGATGGCTAATGATTTCCGCTTCAGCTGGAACCTCACGGAGTGTGGGATTTAATAGTTGGCTGACGAGCATGATGTCCATTCCTTTCAATATGTTATTTCGTAGAGGGAATTCATGAATTGCCCCTACTTAAATTTCGAATTACCCATACCTTTTAATTAATTGCCCTTACCATGTTCACGGACATGCTCTTCAATTTCGTGAAGCAACGCTGCTAGCAATTCGTCTTCCGGAAGGCTAGCCACAATCTCTCCTTTGCGAAATAAAAGTCCCGTACCTTTTCCGCCAGCGATCCCATAATCAGCTTCACGGGCCTCCCCCGGCCCATTGACCGCGCATCCCATAACTGCCACTTTTAAGGGCTTGTCCAGTGGTGGTAGCTGCGCTAATCGCTCCTCGACTTTTTCTGCCAGTACCGCTAGGTCAACCTGTGTACGACCACAGGTCGGACAACTAATCAACTCTACGCTACGCTGTCGTAAGCCGAGGACACGCAAGATTTCTAAGGCAACTGGAATTTCTTGCACGGGGTCTCCGGTAAGCGACACTCGAATTGTATCTCCAATCCCTTCAGCAAGCAGTGTCCCAATTCCTATCGCTGATTTAACGACGCCTGAGCGTACTGTTCCGGCTTCGGTTACCCCTAGATGCAAGGGATAATCGATAACTCCATGTATCTTGCGATAAGCCTCTAGCATCAACGGGACAGAGGAGGCTTTGAGAGAGACTTTAATTTTGTCATACCCTTCATCTTCAAGTAACCGTATATGTCCTAAAGCACTTTCAACCATTCCTGCAGCAGTGGGGCCACTATACTTTTCCAGCAATTCTTTATCCAGTGACCCCGCGTTAACTCCAATACGGATAGGTATCTGTTGTTCCCTAACTGCACACACGACCTCCTGAACTTTCCAGCGGGCACCAATATTGCCCGGATTTATTCTCAATCCATGGATGCCTTGTTCAACTGCCTGAATGGCCAAACGATAATCAAAGTGAATATCTGCAATCACTGGAAGCGGGCTAACGGCAGCAATTTCTTTTAGAGCCCTCGCCGCATCTCCGTCCAAAACAGCAAGTCTTACAATTTCGCACCCAGCTTCAGCTAATGATCGAATCTGAGCGAGTGTGCCGGTAATATCACGGGTATCCGTATTGGTCATCGATTGTACGACGATCGGGGTTCCACCACCCACTGTCACAGACCCAACCTGCACTGGTTTGGTCGTCTTTCTCTGTATCATGACTCTGTTCCCCCTGTATTACCCGGCTTTGACAAACAAGCGTAAAACATCCTTGTAAGTTATAGCGAGCATTAAACCCATGAGCAGTACAAAGCCCACTAGGTGAATCATATTTTCTTTTTCCGGTTTAAGCGGTTTACCTCTTAATCCTTCAATCAAAAGGAACACTAGTCTGCTTCCATCTAAGGCTGGGATAGGGAATAAGTTAATGAGACCCAATTGAATACTTAGAACTCCCGTTAAACCCAATAAGTTGGAAAAGCCCTCCTGAGCTCCTTCTCCGATAACCTGCGCAATCATAACTGGTCCGCCTACATCTGCAGGAATTTTCCCAGTTATCATTTGCATCAAGGTCACTATAATTAGCTTTGTAAAATCCACCGACCGTTCAATTCCAAAACGGGTTGACTCTAGAATTGAAGCATGCATATAGGTGACTTCCGGCGCAATTCCAATCATCCCGTGCCCTGTTTGGGCATCTTTTTCTGTCTTCACGGACACAGTTTGAGGTAGCTTTTCGGTTGCCCGTTCTATCGTTAAACTTAACACTTGGTCTGGCTTGGCATGAATGACTTCTGTCAAACGAGTCCAATCCGGTGTTGACTCTTGGTTCACTGCAATAATTTTATCGCCCGGTTGAATTCCAGAAGTGGCAGCTGGTTTTCCTTTAACCAACGAGCCAACCATATTACTACTCCCCGATGATGGAATCCCAAGATAAGCAAAGACACTTACAAACATGATTATGGCCAAAACAAAATTCATAATCGGTCCAGCCACAATTACAGCCATGCGCTGCCAAACAGGCTTATTCATAAAACTTCTTGCATCTTTGACTGAGGCTATGACCGCCTGACCTTTTTCATTAATTTCTGCATCCATACCATGAAGTTTAACGAACCCTCCTAAAGGAACAACGCGAAGAGCATAAAGCGTTTCCTTCCCTTGGTAACCCACGATCTTCGGACCAAAACCAAAACTGAACTCGATAACCTTAACCCCAATCCATTTTGCGACAATATAGTGTCCAAATTCATGAACCATGACCATGCTTCCAAAAACAAAAACGATGGCGAGTGTCGTTAACACTTTAACCCCCCCTTTCGATGTTCGTGGTTCGAGGTTCGAACATCATATACGAATATCGTGATATTGAGTAATTTGTTCCATTCTCGTGGTTCTTCAAATATCGAAATTGTGGTCTTGGAATATCGAATTTCAAAGGCAGACTACGTAACTATGTCTCTAGTATTTCATGTTCATGCTTAATAGCCTTCTAAGATTCGAACATCGCGCCTCGCGCATCGAACCTCGAAATAAGTTCTTCTGCTCGTCGACGTGCCCAAGTGTCTGCATCGAGTATGCTTCCCAGATCCATGTTATCTAAGACATGATGCTCAGAACAAACCTTTTCGGCAATTTTTAATATCCCTAGATAGGAGACCTTCTTTTGAAGAAATGCTGAAACCGCGACTTCGTTAGCCGCATTCATAACTGCTGGCAGAGTTCCTCCCTGTCGCCCTACAGTGTATGCCAATGCTAGAGCAGGAAATGCCTCTAGATCCGGTTCATGGAACGTTAAAGTTTTTCCCCGAAGGTCAAGTCGTTCAAATGAATTTTTCCAGCGCGTTGGGTAACTTAAAGCATATTGGATTGGCAACCTCATATCAGGCCTGCCTAACTGGGCGAGCACCGACCCGTCATGATATTCCACCATAGAGTGGACTACACTCTGTGGATGAATGAGAACCTCTATCTCATCATACTCCATATTGAATAGATAATGCGCTTCGATCACTTCAAGACCCTTGTTCATCATCGTTGCGGAATCAATGGTGATTTTAGCACCCATATCCCAGTTGGGATGGCAGAGAGCTTTTTCCAGCGTGACAGTCGCTAATCTTTCCTTGGACCATCCGAAAAAAGGCCCCCCAGATGCCGTCAGAATAATCTTCTCAATAGTGTCAGAATCTTCGTCCAGACATTGAAAAATTGCTGAGTGTTCACTATCTACAGGCAGGATCTTGCAGTTCATTTTCCTTGCTGTAGCCATAACTAAGTCTCCGCCCGCTACCAAGGTTTCTTTATTGGCTAGAGCAATAGTCTTACCGGCCTCTATGGCAGCAAGCGTAGGCTCCAAGCCGATTCGACCAGAAAGAGCCGTAACCACTATATCAACTTGGGAAGCGATAACAGAGTTGATAATCCCATCCATTCCTTGATCTACCTTAATCGGCAAATCCCTCAAGCGACTGCGTAGTTCACGAGCTGCACCCTCGTCCATCATCACAACCACAGTCGGGTTAAATAACCGAGCCTGTTCTTCCATGAGTTTTACATTCTTCGCTGCTGCTAAGGCATGTATCTTAAGGTTCCCTTCGGCATGTCGGACGACATCCAAAGTTTGGCGTCCAATCGAGCCTGTTGATCCTAATAAGGTCAGCGTTTTCACCCGAATCATCTCTTCCTGCTCAAATAGCTTATTTTCACTGGCCTAAAAATATTCTAGTTAGCCTAAATTACTAATCATCTTACTGTTTAGGAGGTCCAAAAACGCCAACTTTTCGTACGGCTTCATAACATATGACAAGAGCGGGGCCTACAATAAGACCATAGCCTCCTATCAACTGAAGTCCCACATACATCGATATAAGCGTCGGCAGCGGATGAATCCCAATTCCTTTAGACAAAACTTTTGGCTCCAAGAACTGCCGTACTGTCATGATAACGATCCACATCACCAATATCTTTAACCCTTCTCCGAAGGACCCCATAATAAAAAGGGCAACAGCCCAAGGTACGAATAACATCCCGGTCCCTACGATTGGCACTATATCTAGCAAACCAGCCATAACACCTAGCGTAACAGCATAACGGTTTCCCATGAGTAGTAACCCACCTATGGTTGCAATTGAAGTCACAGACACTAAAATAGCCTGAGACCGCAAATACCCTACAACGGCTGCTCCCAAATCCTCGCTAATTGCTTGAGCACTTACGTGCCAACGGCGGGGAAATAAGTTAGAAATAAACCTTTTTACATTTGGATAACTTGAACTTATCAGTAACGTTGCGACAGCAGATACGACTATTATTATAAATACACGCGGCAAAGCGGTCAGAACAGAAAGTAAGAATGCACTCCCTGATTTAGCCCATTCTTGAAGCGTTCTAGCCAAAGCCTCTGTCGTTGTAAACAAAGTGTCTTGAATCTGAGGGTTTACCTTAACAAACCTTTCAGCAGTATCTACTTGCTTTGTTACAAAATCCAGCAGATACCCATAATTAGGCAAACTTATAGCCAGCTCGGATAATTCTGTATACAGGCGGGCAACAATTAAAAAAACAAAAAGGCTCAATCCAGCAATCGCCAAAAGTAAAGTAAGTACCGCGGCATATGGCCGACGAATTCGTACAGAACGCATCACCCGAACAAGGAGTGGCTCGAGTAAAAAGGCAATAATAAGAGCAATAATAAAAGGCAAAAAAGCACTAAATAAATTGCCAATGACCTCAGCAAAAACAGGCAAGAAATCTTCAAAAAAGTATGTAAAGACCTTTAGAAGGACAAGGAGACTTGTCACAATCGCCAATTTGTCGATATTTGACCATAAAGGGTGTTTCTGGATACTCAATGCTTTCACCTCATGATAGTAGAATTACTCCATAGTATACCAAGGGAACGGCAAAGATAAGACTATCAAAGCGGTCCAAGATCCCACCATGCCCAGGAATAAGTCTTCCAGAATCTTTAACTCCTGCGCTACGTTTCAAGGCTGACTCAAATAAATCCCCAACCTGTGCGCTGATTCCAATAACAACTCCTAAAACGACATACGTGATCCATGAATCTCTACCGACTATGTACCAAAACGCAATAGCTATCACAATACTAAACATCAATCCTCCAACTGAACCTTCCACAGTTTTCTTAGGACTTACTTGAGGTGCTAAAAGATGACGGCCAAATTGTCTCCCTATAAGATATGCACCTGTATCTGTAGCCCATACCAAAAAGATTGTAAGAAAGGTCCACTCGATTCCTCTCGGAAGCTGCCGAAGCAAATAAAGATGGGATAGCAAGATAACCGCATAAAGGACAGCCAACAAATTAAAATTTGCTTCCGAAAGCGGCGACTTGGGATATGTCAGGGCAAGTCGTCCCAGACAAATTAGAAACCAGAAGAAAAGAGCCGACAATATCCATTCTTCCCTACCCAGGAACAAACTAGTCAGCCAAACAGCCGTAGCCACTGTAGTTTGTATATACCAAGCGTGTACACCCATTTGCACGCCCATTTGCAAAAATTCTCGCAAGGCCAACAATGTTAATACAGCGACCAAAAAAGCTGTATAAGGTCCCCCCAAGTAGATTAATCCAAGTAAAATTGGGGCTCCAATCAATGCACTCATTATTCTTTTAAACATGTACTATCCTCAATCTGTATGTATTCCACCAAATCGGCGATCCCGTTTCTGGTACGCTTTAATTGCATCAAGTAAAGCCTTTTCCCCAAAATCAGGCCAAAGCTCTTCAATAACTACAATTTCTGTATAGGCCAATTGCCAGAGTAAAAAGTTGCTTAGCCTCATTTCCCCCGAAGTCCGAATCAATAAATCAGGATCCGGTAACCCTCTAGTAGAAAGCGCATCACTAAAGCATCCTTCATCAATCTCTTCAATTTGCTGTTTCCCACTTAAAACATCTTTGCTTAATTTCTTGACGGCATCAATAATCTCGGATCGCCCACCATAGTTTAATGCAAGGTTAAGAATAAGGCCCATGTTATTTCGAGTACGTTTTATAGAGTTTTCTAATTCGCGCTGTGCCTCTCGAGGAAGGTCAGCAATTCCCCCAATAGCCCGAATGACCACATCGTTTTGATGAAGTTCTTGAAGTTCTTTTCTCAAGTACTCCGTGAGCAAGGTCATGAGTACACCCACTTCATCTTTGGGCCTACTCCAATTTTCCGTGGAAAATGCATACACTGTTAAGACCTCAATCCCCAACTCAGAACACGTCTTAACAACTTTTCGCAAAGCCTCAACTCCTGCTCGATGTCCCATGGAACGAGGAAGTGCACGCTTTTGAGCCCATCGCCCATTCCCATCCATGATAATGGCAATATGGCGAGGAAGGCGTTCCAGAGAAATCTGCTCCTTTGAATCTACCTTATTTTGTTTCCAAGCCTTGAGCCACATCATTGATTACACCCCCCGTATCGATATTCGTAGTTCGTAGTTCGGCATTTAAGAACGATATTGGATAACGTACAAAACCTTATTTCGAACCACTGAAATCAATCAGACATCACATATCTTCTCTCTAAATAATTGAACCTGACTTTTAACTACTCACAGAGGAATACTAATTCGAACTTCGAACCTCGAACTACGAGTAAGACCCCCTTTGTTAATTAGGGGGTCAATGTGTCTGTCTTGGCGAATAGTTTTCGTGCGCTAATACAACGTCTACACGGTCATCGGACTCTTTGACACGAACAACTCGGTAGTTTCCCCATGATTCTATATTACCATGAGGACGTGTAATTTGGAAAGCGTAAGGTTTACCCAAACGTTCAATTCTTAGCTTAATCTCGTTCCAATCGCGACCGAGCCAGAATTGTATCATACTTCCACAATTTCGCTTTCTTTAGTTTCCATCACATGTTCAATTTCTTTGATTATTTTATCCGTCATTTTCTGTACATCTTCTTGAGCGCGCTTAATATCATCCTCGGAAGCGTCGTGATCTTTCTCTAACTTCTTCAACTGATCATTGACGTCTCGGCGAACGTTACGTACCGCAACACGAGCTTCTTCCGCCTTCTTTTTTACCGTCTTCACCAATTCCGTTCTCCTCTCTGATGTGAGCTGGGGAATCATGAGACGTATTATATTCCCATCACTTGATGGATTAAGCCCAAGATCTGATTTCATAATTGCCTTTTCAATGGCAGGAAGAACGGTTCTGTCCCAAGGCTGAATCAGCAGCATTCTAGCTTCGGGCGTAGAGATATTCGCGAGCTGGTTAATGGGCGTAGCAGTTCCATAGTATTCAACCATGACTTTGTCTAAGACACTCGGATTTGCACGGCCCGCGCGGATTGTAGAATATTCTCTTCTTAAGGCGTCTACCCCTTTATGCATCCGCTCATCCGCATCTTTAATTACTTCTGAAATCATTGACTATCCCTCCCAACAAATGTTCCAATTGATTCACCCATGACTACCCGGCGAATATTACCTTGTTTCGTAAGATCAAAAACTATAACAGGGATATTATTATCCATACAAAGTGAGGTCGCTGTGGAATCCATCACTCCAAGTCCCCGACTTAGGACATCTAAATAACTTAAACGTTCAAACCTCCGAGCCTCAGGATTAATAAACGGATCTGAATCGTAAACCCCATCGACCCTTTTGGCCATTAAAATGACTTCCGCTTCGATCTCTGCCGCTCTTAAAGCAGCCGTAGTATCTGTGGAGAAGTAAGGGTTACCTGTTCCAGCTGCAAAAATCACAATACGACCTTTTTCCATATGTCGAATGGCTCGGCGCCGAATATAAGGCTCAGCAACTTGTCTCATTTCAATAGCCGATAAGACCCGGGTATCTGACCCGGCCTTTTCCAAAGCGTCCTGTAAGGCCAAGGCATTCATAACCGTTGCTAACATGCCCATATAATCGGCTTGGGCACGATCCATGCCTTGGGCGCTACCCGTAATACCACGCCATAAGTTTCCCCCACCAACAACCAGGCTAACTTGAACCCCCATATTTCTAATTTCAGCCACCTGCTCTGCAACGGAAACCAGCATATCCTGTTGAAGGCCAAATCCTTGAGTACCTGCAAGGGCTTCCCCACTAATCTTAAGGACAATTCGATTATACCGTGGTTTTTCCATGGATTAACCTCCATCAATGTAATTCTTAGTCTAGAGAGAAAACCTTTCACATTCCAAAAAGAGAACACCAGGGTGTTCTCTAGATCGAGTGTTAGTCACTATCTATTTAGTTCTTTCATGACATCTGCTGCAAAATCATCCTGCCTTTTTTCAATACCTGCACCTAACTCATAACGAGTGAAGCGACGAATAACAATGCGTTCGCCTATTTTAGCTGTCTTATCGAGAACCAAATCCCGCACACTCTTATCAGGATCTTTTACAAAAGCTTGTTCTAATAAACATACTTCTTTGTAAAATTTTTCGATCCGACCTTCAACCATTTTTTCAATAATTTTTTCAGGTTTTCCTTCATTAAGAGCTTGTGCTTTCAAGATATCTCTCTCATGTTGGAGCACATCAGCAGGAACTTCTTCCTTGTTCAAATATTGTGGGTTTGCCGCTGCAATATGCAGGCCCAAATCACGAACTAACGTTTTGAATTCGTCTCCACGAGCAACAAAGTCTGTCTCACAATTTACTTCTAGTAACACACCGATCCGTCCACCGCCATGAATATAGGACTCAATCGTTCCTTCTGCGGCAACACGTCCACCTTTTTTAGCGGCGGCGGCTAGCCCTTTCTCACGGAGAAAATCACAGGCTTTTTCCATTTCACAACTACATTCCGTAAGCGCCTTTTTGCAATCCATCATGCCTGCCCCAGTACGTTCTCTAAGTTCTTTAACTAGAGCTGCAGTTACCTCTGACATTGTTTTACCCTCCTGTTTTCGAGGCGCGAAGCTCGAGGCACGATATAAATTCTATGCTCGATACTCGATGTTCAAACGCGCGTTATTAAATATTATGTGTTTTCTGCATAGTAAAACATTATAAGAATGCACTCTATGCTTATAAGTAAGTAATACGAAATATGCGAGGTTCGAACTTCGAGTTTTCGAACCTCGCGCTTCGCTTACGCTTCTACTGCTTCTCCAGCTTCCTCGTTGTCTTCTTCCTCGTTACCTTGTTGCCCTTCGATAATGGCATCAGCCATTTTTCCGGTTAGCAACTTAACAGCACGAATGGCATCATCGTTAGCCGGAATAACAACATCGATTTCATCTGGATCGCAGTTAGTGTCTACTATTGCTACAATAGGAATATGCAAACGGCGTGCTTCTGCAACGGCAATGCGTTCTTTGCGTGGATCGACAATAAATAGAGCATCTGGAAGTTTTTTCATGTTCTTAATACCACCCAAAAAGCGCTCTAGTTTCTCCATCTCATGACGCAGTGCAGAAACTTCCTTTTTCGTAAGCACTTCGAAAACGCCTTCTGCCTCCATCCGCTCCAAAACACGTAAACGGTCGACTCGTTTTTGGATCGTTTGGAAGTTTGTCAGCATTCCTCCCAGCCAACGTTCATTGACAAAGTACATGCCACATCGTGTGGCTTCGTCTTTAACAGACTCTTGCGCTTGTTTCTTGGTACCAACAAAAAGCATGGTACCCCCGTCAGTAGCAAGATTCCGAACAAAGTTATAGGCTTCATCCACTTTTTTAACGGTTTTCTGTAAATCGATAATGTAGATTCCATTGCGCTCTGTAAAAATAAAACGCGCCATTTTAGGATTCCACCGACGTGTTTGGTGTCCAAAGTGAACACCCGCTTCAAGTAATTGTTTCATTGAAATGACAGCCATTGTAATACCTACTCTCTTTTGTTTCTTCCACCGCAGGGTTCATCTCAAAGCGCCCCCTGCCTCCCGACAAGGAACCAGCACTCTAATCCCACTGCGTGTGTCATTAATTCACACTGTTATTAGATTAGCACATTCTTTGTAGCTTTGCAACGAAATACACACTTCAAGCATCCCATTGTTTAAGTAGAATACCTCGTTAGATTTGAACGAATATCGTACTGCTGAATAAAAATCTCCAAATCACTCATAAGCTCAGGAAAAGGAAAATAAAATTCACTTACGTAAAATAACTCCTCGCTTGTACGAATCTGAGCAATTTCCTGCCCTTTATCATCAAAATAAAAGGCAACACGCCGAATATCTTTCGGCTCAAGAATGTGTTCACCCAACAGTGAACGAAAGACAATTTGCCCGCCGTTTATGATGATACGTTTGCTCTTTCCTATGACCCACAAGGCCACAATTCCGAGTCCCGAAATAACATAGATCACTATGAGCACCCTTAGTTCCAAGGTGGGTAACTTGCTGAAAACATGCACGCCCCCAATAACCAAGGGATACAGAATTAAAAACAAGAGGCCTGGAATGATAAGGGGTCTCAGTTGGTAAACATAATCATGTTCTTCCATCGTATTACCTCCTAACTAGAACGGCCTACTTTATGTGTTTAGAGTGTTTTTCTAGTTCATCGAGCAAATAATCGTTAAGAACTCGAATATAAGTTCCTTTCATCCCTAATGATTTTGACTCGATCACTCCAGCAGACTCAAATTTTCTCAGTGCATTGACAATCACGGAACGAGTAATCCCTACTCGATCAGCGATTTTGCTGGCAACTAAAAGTCCTTCCCCGCCACCCAGCTCGGCAAAGATATGCTCAACTGCTTCGAGCTCAGAATACGACAAGGTTCCCACGGCGATTTGAACTGCTGCCTTTTTACGAGCTTCTTCTTCTGCACGTTCGGCCTTAACTCGCAAAATCTCCATGCCAACCACAGTTGCACCGTATTCGGCAAGAACAAGATCGTCCTCCTTAAATTCCTCATCATACTTAGCAAGCACAAGCGTCCCCACGCGTTCCCCTCCACCTAAAACAGGCACAGTAGTTGTCAGCTTATTGGTAAACCCACAACACGATTGACTAGTATTAAAGATACAGCCATTGGCAACTTGTGTTGTGTTCGTAATAGTTGCGGTAACTTTCATCAAACCCTCGTTATAACTTTCCGGAAACCGTTCAGAGTGAACAACAATTTCTTCCATGACTCCACAAGAAAATCCCTCCATAAAACTATACCCAAGGATTTTTCCTCGTCGTCCTACAATGTAACAGTTGGCTTTCACAGCCTGCCGGAGAACTTTAGCCATTTCCTCAAAATCTACAGGATTACCAGCAGAACGTTGTATTAACTTGATTATGGTTCTTGTTTTTTCTAACAATGTAGTTTCCATAGCTTTGTTATCCTCCTTTAACCTTAACCTTTAACAGGCTGCTATAGAATATAGCGCGCTAAATCTTGGTTTCGGACCACATTACCCAAGCGGTGCTCAACATATTCTCTATTAATAATCACTGTATAATCATCCGGCAGTTCAGAGGCTTCAAAGGACAATTCTTCGAGGACTTTTTCTACAATCGTGTGGAGTCGGCGAGCCCCGATATTTTCCGTAGTAGAATTAACTTTGTAAGCAACTTCTGCCAATTCATCAATAGCATTCTCAGTAAAATCGACGTTTATCCCTTCAGTTCTCAATAAAGCGCTGTATTGTTTAATGAGAGACGATTGAGGTTCCGTAAGAATACGTTTGAAATCTGCGACACTCAACGACTCAAGTTCCACGCGAATCGGGAATCTACCCTGAAGTTCGGGGATAAGGTCAGATGGTTTACTAACATGGAAAGCTCCCGCAGCAATAAATAGGATATGATCTGTTTTAATAGGACCATATTTAGTTACTACGGTAGACCCTTCAACAATTGGGAGAATATCACGTTGGACACCCCCCCTAGAGACATCTGCGCCACTCGAGTTTTCTCTTCCAGCAATTTTATCGATTTCATCCAAGAAAACAATTCCCTCTTGCTCGGTTCTCCGAATGGCATCCTGAACCGCTTCGTCGTGGTCAACTAAGTTTTGAGCTTCTTCCTGGATTAATATCTTTCGCGCTTCGCGCACGGTAACTTTTCTCTTTTTGTGTTTCTTGGGGAGCATTCCAGACATCATATCTTGAATATTTAACCCCATCTCCATCATGTTATTGTTACCCAACATATCGGAAAGTGGCATACTTTCTTCTACTGAAATATCAATAACCTTATCTTCAAGATCCCCACGTTGCAAGTGCTCTTTTACAATCTTACGTTCTTTCTCGATTTCTGGAGTTATTTCAGGTTCTTTTTCCTGATTTGTTGCCTGACCGAATAACATTTGAAAGGGGTTATTTGATGAACTCTCTGTACGTTTTTCGGGAACGAGCAACTCAAGCAAGCGTTTTTCGGCATTGATCACTGCCTGAACCTGAACCTGTTCCATGCGTTCCACCTTGACCATGCGCAAGGATATTTCGACTAAATCTCGAATAATAGACTCTACATCCCTGCCTACATAGCCAACTTCAGTAAACTTTGTTGCTTCGATCTTAATAAAGGGGGCTCTTACGAGCTTTGCTAACCGCCGTGCTATCTCTGTTTTACCAACGCCTGTAGGACCTATCATTAAAATGTTTTTAGGTATAACTTCTTCTTGCAATTGTTCTGATAAACAAGAACGTCGGTAACGATTACGCAAAGCAACCGCAACAGCTCGTTTTGCTGAATTTTGTCCGATAATGTACTGGTCCAATTCATGAACAATTTCACGCGGAGTCAAGCTATCCATAGTCATACCCCCTATAACTCTTCGACGATAATTTGGTCATTTGTATAAACACATATTGAGGCAGCCACAAGCATCGCTTCTCGTACTATTTCCGTTGTTGGTAAATCTGAATGCTTCACTAAGGCTCGCGCTGCTGCTAAAGCATAGTTTCCACCGGATCCGATAGCTGCAATTCCATCATCTGGTTCAATCACTTCACCTGAACCAGATACAATCAAGAGGTTTTGCGTATCGGCAACTAGTAGCAGAGCTTCAAGATTCCTCAACATTTTGTCTGTTCGCCATTCCTTCGCCAGCTCTACAGCTGAACGCAGAAGATTTCCATGATACTCTTCGAGTTTTTGTTCAAATTTATCAAAAAGTGTAAACGCATCCGCAACTGATCCAGCAAAGCCTGCAATGACTTTCCCCTGAAATAAGCGACGAACTTTACGGGCCGTATGTTTCATTATGGTCGCCTGTCCCATAGTTACTTGACCGTCACCCGCTATAGCTACCTGTTCCCCTTTCTTCACAGCGACAATAGTTGTTGCATGAAACATAATCAACCCTCCTTAAATAAAGTTTACTAGGGTGATTTCAGCATGTCAAGTTTGAATTGTAGGTAATTTACATTTTTTTGTGAAAATTCATGGTTTCTCGGCTTTATTGGGTACTTTGGCGCGAGGATGAGCTTGCGCAAAAACTTCTTTGAGCCGCTCACGGGTTAGATGAGTATAAATTTGGGTGGATGAAAGTTTCTTATGTCCCAGTAACTCTTGAACACTTCTTAAATCTGCTCCGCCATCTAACAAATGTGTAGCAAAGGAATGACGTAGCATATGAGGGTTTACGTGTTGCTCCAAACTGATCTTAGCAACCAATTTGTCCAAAATCCGGCGAACAGACCTCTCGGATAAACGAGTTCCCTGATAATTAAGCAGAAGTACTTGATTCTGATCTGCACGCATCCCCAGATAGGTTTTAATGGCTTGAATCGAATAGTTTGTCACAGGAACCACCCGCTCCTTGCGCCCCTTCCCGAAGACTCGAATCAGCCCGCTGTCTAAATCCAGATTCTCTCGATTTAATCCCACTAATTCACTCACTCTCAGTCCCGAGCCATAGAGAAGCTCCAGAATGACTTTATCGCGACAACCCAATAAATCTGTATCATTCGGAGCTCGGAGGAGCCCCTTAATTTGGTCTAGGTATAGAAAATGCGGGAGTTTGCGTCCTAATTTCGGACTCGCCACTCGCTGTACAGGATTTATTTGAAGTATATCCTTATGACATAAGAACTTGAATAGCGACCTCAGTGCAGCAAGCTTACGGGCCATGCTTTTTCTCGCCAATCCCTGTTCTGACAACACGCCTAGGAAACTACGCACAATATAGATATCGATTAGGTCCACCGAGAGAATTTCTGGTTCTTGACCAAGTTCAAATGCTGCGAATCTAAAAAACTGGTTCAGATCGGTTTGATAAGCAACCACGGTATGCTCGGATCGATTTTGTGAATATTGATGACCCACAAATAAATTTAACGCTTCATCGACGAGCATGCTTACCTCCCCATATCCACTCGTACACAGTATTCCTTCAACGTCGCTATAGCCCGCTCGGAAATCTTTGTATTCTTTTCACGCTTATTCCTTATACGCTCAGGCGAAGGGGGTAATAATCCGAAATTAATGTTCATCGGCTGGAAAATTTGACTGGGGGAGCCCTCCAAATGACGCGCTAGTCCCCCCAAAGCCGTTTCAGGCGGGAAAACCAAGGTATTCATCTTATTAAGCCGTCGCCAAGCATTAAGACCTGCTAGAAGCCCACTGGCTGCAGATTCGACATATCCTTCGACCCCTGTCATTTGCCCAGCAAAAAAAAGATCCGGTTTAAGACGAAAACTAAAGTCCGCTTTGAGCACTTTCGGGGCATTGAGGAACGTATTACGGTGCATCACGCCATAACGCACAAACTCGGCTTTCTCTAAACCTGGAATTAACGAAAATACTCGCTTTTGTTCTCCCCATTTTAAATGAGTTTGAAAACCCACCAAATTAAACAAGGTTCCAGCCTGATTTTCCTTACGAAGTTGCACAACTGCATATGGCTTTTTCCCAGTTCTCGGATCCACCAAACCAACTGGTTTCAGGGGCCCAAACGTTAAGGTTTGGGGACCGCGCTTAGCCATTACTTCAACAGGCAGACAACCTTCAAAGACTTTACCTTGTTCAAATCCTTGAACTTCAGCCATTTCTGCCTCTATCAACGCCTGATAAAAGGACTCGTACTCTTCCCTAGTCATGGGACAGTTTAAATAATCTGCTTCTCCTTTATCATAACGAGAAGCCCAAAAAGCTTTGTCTAAATCGATTGATTCGAGGGTAACGATTGGGGCAGCCGCATCGTAAAAGGATAAGGCTTGCTCGCCAGTTAGCCTTAGTATATCCTCCGCCAAATCATCTGAGGTCAATGGGCCACTCGCTATCACAGTAATTCCCTCTAAAAGAATTTTACGCACTTCCTTACGATAAATAGAAACGTTTTGATGTTGTTCCAACCGTTTTGTGATTTCACTCGAAAACTGTTTCCGATCGACAGCCAAAGCGCCGCCAGCGGGAACCGCGTTATTATCCGCCGCACTCATAATAAGGGACCCTAAAAGGCGCATTTCTTCTTTTAATAACCCCACTGCATTCTCAATAGCAGCCCCCCGAAGCGAATTGCTACAGACTAGTTCAGCAAATTGATCCGTTCTATGAGCGGGTGTCGTTTTGTCCGGACGCATTTCAAATAAATCGACCTTAACACCACGTTCGGCAAGTTGCCAAGCAGCCTCTGAACCTGCAAGACCCGCTCCGATGACAGTTATTGACTGTTTCATGAAACTAATCGCTCCTATACCTTCTTCAATCAGCCTTCTTCAACCACTATTGAATGGCGACATTCCGGATTGGTGCATACGTGCTTCTTTTGGCGTTTTGTTGATTTAATCACCATTAATTGCTGACACTCTGGACAAGGGTCCGGAGCCGGCATTTCCCAAGAAACAAAATCACACTCTGGATAGCCAAGGCACCCGTAAAACTTCCGCCCTTTCTTAGAGCGGCGAACTACAAGGGGTTTAGAACAGGTTGGGCAATTGGTGCCCACTTCTTCGAAGAGAGGTTTTGTATTTCGGCACTCTGGAAAACCCGGACACGCTAAAAATTTACCGTAGCGCCCCATCTTAATTACCATATTCCGACCACAGTTCTCACAAATCTCTTCTGAGACCTGATCCTCAATTTTTACCTTGCCGATCTTCTCTTCAGCCTCAGCCAAGGTCACGGAAAATGGCGTATAATAGTCTTCAACCACGGCTTTCCAAGATGCTTTTCCTTCTTCGATCAGATCGAGCTTCTCTTCTAAATTAGCCGTAAACTCCAAATTTAAGATATCTGGAAAATGTTCTTTGAGTAAGGTTATCACGATGTCTCCAAGTTCTGTGGGAAGGAGCCGTTTTTCCTCTTTAACAACATAGCCCCGTGTTTGAATGGTCTCTATGGTTGGCGCATAAGTACTTGGCCTTCCGATTCCTTCCTCCTCCATCTTACGTACGAGAGAAGCCTCAGTGTAACGAGGTGGTGGTTCCGTAAAATGCTGTTTTTCCTGGAGTTTAATCAATTTTAATTTTTCCCCCGGAGAAACTGAAAGTGTCAAAGCATTTTGCTCGTCTTCCATTGCCTCGGATTCATCTTTGCCTTCTTCATAGATAGCTAAAAATCCCGGAAATCGAACGGTTGATGTATTAGCGCGAAACAAATATTCCTCCACTAGGACTTCCACCGTCATCGTATCCATGATTGCTACACTCATCTGACTGGCCATAAAGCGCTCCCAGATCAAGCGGTATAAGCGCAATTGATCTCGAGATAAAATCCCCTTCAACAAATCCGGAGTGCGTAAAGGCACGGTCGGCCGGATTGCTTCATGTGCTTCTTGAGTCCGCCCCTTATTGGCAAACTGACGCGGCTCCGAGGGATAATAATCGTTCCCATAGTTGCTCAGAATCCATCCCTTCGCCTCTTCTTGGGCAATTTCAGCAATCTTTACAGAGTCTGTACGCATGTATGTAATCAAACCAACCGTACCTTCTTTGCCTAGATCAAGACCCTCATACAATTGCTGAGCCAACATCATCGTACGCTTTGGTGAAAAACTCAATTTGCGGTGAGCTTCCTGCTGTAAACTGCTCGTCGTAAAAGGTGGCGCAGGAAGCCTTTTCTTTTCTTTGGTACGAACATCGGAAACTTGGAACTCTTTCCCTACCAAATCGGCTAAGACAGTCTCCATAATAGCTTTGGTAGAAATCAGGATTTTTTTTTCCGACTTCTTAACCAGTTTTGCCAGAAACTTTCCTCCAGCAGATTGAAGATTTGCCATCAAACTCCAGTACTCTTCTGATACAAAAGCCCGTATTTCTTCTTCCCGATCATCAACCAAACGGACGGCCACAGATTGAACCCGCCCAGCACTTAACCCTTTCTTGATTTTCCGCCAGAGCAAAGGACTTAATTGATAGCCTACTAAACGATCCAATACTCGGCGGGCTTGCTGGGCATCCACTCGATCTTGATCTATCTGACGGGAATGCTTTATCGCAGATTGTATAGCCTGTTTTGTAACCTCATGGAATTCAATCCGATTTTTATCCCCTTGGTTAAGCCCCAATAGATGAGAAAGATGCCAGGCAATTGCTTCCCCCTCACGATCAGGGTCAGAAGCCAAGAACACCTTATCTGCCCCTTTAGCCGCAGCACGTAAATCTTTAATCAAATCTCCTCGTCCACGTATAGCGATATACTTTGGTTCAAAGTCGTTTTCTAAATCGACACCCAATTGACTTTTTGGTAAATCACGCAAATGCCCCATGGAGGCTTTGACCGTATATCGGCTTCCTAGAAATTTGCTGATTGACTTTGCCTTGGCTGGGGACTCTACAATTACAAGAGTTTTTGACATTATTTCACCTCAAATAAACTTTAGAAAACTTGGCTAGCGAGAAGGGACCTTCCAAATAGTTATCATTTCTGACTGGTAACATTCAGTTTATACTTTCTGCTAGAGTGAACTCGTTCAGCAAAAGCTGAACATCGAGGCTTCGGTGGGGGACTCTACCCCGCCGAAGCAGGGTACGGGGACCCACTCCCACTTGAAGAAGTGGGAGTCTTACGATTGGATAAAGAAAACTTCATAATTAATCCTTTTTCTCGAGGTTCGAGGCACGATGCGCAAGGTCAACTCGAAATTGTTTAATAAGGCAAAATAAGAACATTTGTTTTATTCCTTATACTACACTTATATCCAGATTGGATTATTCTCAGTACTAAGGTTGACAATTGGTAAACTAAGCCTTATCTTAACGCCTTTTTTGTAGTATGTCTAGCGTTCACGAGCTAATACATAGTATTGACCTGGCAATTGAGTGACTTTTCCACCTAATTGAAGCTCCAATAAGGCCAGTGAAATGGTAGATACCGGCAGTGTTAAGTTCATTGTAATTTGATCAATATGAAGTGGAACATCACTTAACTTGCCAAGGATCGACTCATGTTCTATAACGTCTTCCGCGTCAGAACTTTTCACTCCCCGAGCAGAAGGTCCTTTGATCAACGATATTTGACCCACATAATTGGACCATGCAGGTAGCTCATTCCAAACATCTTCGATCCCTTCCACGATTTTTGCTCCTTGGCGCAGTAAATGATGAGACCCCCGACTCACCTCGCTAAAAACCGGTCCTGGAACGGCAAATACTTCTCGCCCTTGTTCTAAAGCGAAATCAACTGTAATTAAGGCCCCACTTCGTTCCGCTGCTTCCACGACTACAACCCCACGGGAGCACCCGCTAATTAAGCGATTACGCGCCGGAAAATGGGCTGCATTCGGTGGAGAGCCTGGCGCATACTCCGATATTATCGCACCCTTTTTCAAAATCTCTTCAGCCAGTCTCCCATTTTCATGTGGATAAATCCTGTCCAGACCACATCCTAGAAAGGCCCACGTTATCCCCCCAGCATCAAGTGCTCCTTGATGAGCAGCCGTATCAATACCTCGAGCGAGACCACTGGTAATAACTATTCCTTTAGCTGCAGCGTCCCGGGCAAGCATCTTGGCAACTGCTTTGCCATAAGGGGTCGCTTTCCTAGAACCCACAATCGCTAGCCCCTCCATATTCCCTCTTAGTTGCCCACGGTAGTAAAGAAGCGGTGGGGCATCCGCCAACTCCGCTAGTAAGGAAGGATAATCAGCCTCATTTGGCATGACAATCCTAATTCCCTGTTTTATCAGTTTCTCTACAACCCTTTGGGGGTCGATCAACGGTTTTGCCTTCAATATTTCCTTAATCCATTTTTCTTGATTGGGGACTTGAAGATATTTACTCGCAGAAGCCTCCCAGGCCTTAACCGCACTACCAAAGTAGGCTATAAGTAACCGTAATCGCTGGCTTCCAACGCCTGTAATAGTGCGAAATGCCGCTCGAACTATTTTTTCCTGTTCAATTCCCATGCACGTGCACCCTCCTTAGCCTCTTTTTCGGGACAAAAGGGTACTTCTCCTGCGCAGAATATTGTCACATCTTCATGTTTTATGTGAAATTGTGTGAGGTTGACGAAAAATCATTGCTCTTAACCATCACCGTACTCAGATCTCCGACTTTTTACAGTCGCTTTCGAAAAAAACGCACGTGAAAATCATCTGGGTTAACTCCGTCAACTACCTCTTCCCACAACAGAGGGGTAGAAATGGTGCCTAATCTTGTCGGTCTAGGTCCCTTGCCACGTTCCGATGGTCTGTCTTTCATTTGTTGTGATATATTGATTAATTCAACCTTGCCTATGCTTCCTTCGCACGCCGGGTTGTCCGTTTTCGCTGAGTTAACGTAGATTTCGCGGCCTTTTCAGCAGTCTTAACTGATTTTTCTAATTCAACTGAATTAACCGGCTTATCTGTTCTATTTTGCTTGGCAGACTTGTTTGGCTTAATAGGTCTTTCCTCTTCTTTGGCTTTTAATTGACCCTTTTCATTTTCTGTTAAGGCAATACTAGCTCGCAGAGCTTCCATAAGATCGACCACTTTTCCGCCCTTAGCAGGGGGTTCTACTTGATAGGTTTCTCCCGTTACTTTACTTTCTATCAGCTGGGCCATTTGTTCATGTAATTCATCGTGATATTTATCAGGTTCAAATGGACGAGCTAAATTTTCTATCAATTGACGTGCCATGGTCAATTCTGTCTCTGTCGGAACCACTTGATCCCAAACTACATCCATATGACGAATTTCTTTTGGGTAATACATCGTTTCCATAACTAGACCTTTTTCAAAAACACGTAGACAGGCTAAATGCTGTTTTGAGCGCATCGTAACTCTCGCTAAAGCCACTTTGCCGCTCTCTTCCATCGACTGGCAAAGTAAACGATATGCTTTCATGGCAGTTTCTTCTGGTGAAAGGTAATACGATTTTTGATAATAAATCGGATCAATTTCCGGAAGATTAATAAAATCAAGAATATCAATCGATCGACTCATGGGTTGTTCCAAATATGCAAGGTCATCCTCACTTAAAACAACATATCGATCCTTTTCATATTCAAATCCTTTAACTAGATCATCAGAACCAACCTCGATATCACAGGTAGGGCATTTTTTGATCGACCGAATGCGATGTTTACAATCTTTATGAAGATAATTAAACTTAAACTCTTGTGATTCAGTAGCTGCATGCATTTTCACGGGAACATTAACTAAGCCGAAACTAATGGATCCTTTCCATAACGTATGCATTTAACATTCCTCCTTGATTTAGTGTGAGCAGCAAAGGATATATTAATGCAATCGGTCTTGAAAAGAATGTTCCTTAAATATTTATGAAATGCTTACTCAAATTCTCCCCATAGAAACAAAAAGCCTCGTCATTTTATAGACAAAGTTTATGCAACTGAGAACCGTCCCTATACTTGCACCTACCCTTGACTTAATTATTGACCTGTAAGATGGTGACTGGTAGTATTAAGGCAAATTGATGTTTTAGGAGGATAGGTAATATGTTTGCTTCTTTAGCTACTTTTTTGCTTAGTTGGGAAAAAGAATCAGAATCAACCGAAAGAATATTAGAATGTTTAACTGATGAATCTCTTAATCAATCCGTTACCATGAATGATCGTACATTAGGACGCATTGCTTGGCATATCGTGACAACAATACCTGAGATGATTCAAAAAACTGGTTTAGTTTTTCATAGTATTCAAGAGGATGCTCCAGTTCCGAATATAGCAAAAACAATTGCAGCTTCTTATAGAGAAATTAATAAAACATTAGTAACTGAAATTAAAAAGCAGTGGAATGATCAAACTCTTTTAGAGGAACGGGATATGTATGGAGAATCATGGACTATCGGCACCACATTAAATGTTCTTGTTAATCATCAAATCCATCATCGGGGGCAAATGACCGTACTCATTAGACAGGCAGGGCTTAAAGTACCAGGAATTATGGGTCCGTCACGAGAAGAGTGGGGTCAATTTGGCATGGAGGCTCCTTCAGTGTGAAGTGAATTACGACTTTATTACAGTAAGACCCAAGCAGTGTTTGCTTGGGTCAATTTTCAGGGCTCTTTCCATCCTATTTAGCTCGTAAAGTTCTTCTAAGGTTAAAGGCTGAATTTCAATTAGATCCATCTGGGTCAATAATACTTTTGGTTCAAACTCATTGCCTATTTCATACATATTAATTTTCTGGTCACCAAACACAAACGCCTTCCGTTCTTCCCCAAAAGTAACAATCTCCTGTTCCCAACACCTTCGGTTTGGAGAACAAAGATTTTTAATTATTCTTAACCAAGTGCCCGATAGGTCTGCTGCAAAAGCAAAGCATCGTCTTCCAGGTTCGGGCTTTCGCAAATCGCCAATCCTTCCACCCCAAAGCTATGACACGCTTTCATCAACTCTTCATAACGCAAGTCAGATTCCTTTAATACAAGGTGGCGCTTCTCACCCTTCAATCCATATTCGATCCCCGAAATATGAAAATGTACGTTTTTCACCCATCGATCCCCTAACCCCTCGGCAGTTTCATCCAGAATCTCACAAAACTCGTCATAGGAATTATACCTTCCATTGGTCCGTGCGTGAAGATGACTAAAGTCAATACAGGGTAATACCCCTGGAACCTCTTTTGCAATCTGAATGGTTTCCGCCAGATCTCCAAACTGAGTCCCTTTTCCGGTGGTTTCCGGACGAAGAATAACATCATTTCCCTCGGCATCGAGGGTCTCCCGAACAAGGATAAGTTCTCGGACCACCCGCTCTAGGACCACCTCTGACGGATCATCATGATTGAAGGCAGGATGAAAAATCACACTCTGCACACCAAGGATTTGTGAGATTCGTGATGCATGTAATATACGCTCCCGGCTCGCAGTAATTTTCTCTGGCTCACGAGAGTTTAAATTAATATAATAAGGTGCGTGACAACTTAAAGCGATATTATCCTCTTTGGCAGCAGCGCCAACTTTTCTTGCTTTCTCTTCACCCATTCGAACTCCTTGCACAAATTCTAATTCTAGAGCACCGAGATTCAACTCCCGAATACGGCGTACCCCTCCTTCACTGGATCGATCCTTAGAGGAAATGGGGACACCTGCGGTTCCAAATAATAATGGCAAAAGGTTCACTCCATTGCATTTTTTCTCACATTATATCCTTTTTCTACTAAAAAGCCAATGAATCTTAAAAGGGATTAGTGTGACAATTCTCTTTCGATGCGATATAATATTCTACTTAAAAGTATTTATTTGTTCCTTAATTTCCAACAAAAATTCGAGATTCTTCTGCATACTGTCTTCAAAATAAAGCTATACTAATATCACTTTCATCATAAGAGTGTTGAAAGAAACTAACCCAATTTTGAAAGGAGGATTCCATATGTCAAGACGACGTAGCAGCATCATGTCTGACGCATTGAAAGAACAAATTTCTCAAGAGTTAGGATTTGCGGGAACCCTTCACCAAGAAGGATTTGGAGGAGTTTCTTCTAGAAACTGTGGCAATATGGTGAAAATGGCTATTGAAATGGCCGAACGTAATTTACCGGGGAAAAACATGACGTAAAGTAATGCAGATATTTAAATCCGAAGTAGCTTGTTAATTGTTAATATCTTGAGCCGAGCATTGCTCGGCTCTTAAATTTTGCAAATTCAAAAATCTTCTCTCTTAGAAGGCATTTGAAATCTATAAGTTAGTGGAAATCAACCTCAATATGACGAGCTGCTGGATGAGGATCTTTTAAAAAACTGAGTTTTAAAAGCCCCTTCTGGTAGCTTGCGTGAGCTCCATCGGTCTTTACTAGACCAGGAAGAGTTAATACCCGTGAAAATTTCCCAAAATATCGTTCGGAGTGATGTGGAACGCTTTCATTTTCCTCTTCGTGAATAATCCTTCTTATTTCACCTTGAATCATTAGACGATTTTCATCTAAAGTGATAGTAAGATCTTCAGGTTTTTCTATACCGGGAATTTCCGCAGTCACAATAACATTATTTTGAGTTTCCTCTACATCGATACGATATAACCCATCTGCAAAAGTTTCTTTCCCGCGCCTAAAAAAACGATCCATCTCATTCCAAAAAGGATCTAATGTACGGTATTGCTCATTAGGAATCAACGTCATTTTCCTCACCTCGCGTTTGTTTACTATTTTAGGATGCGCTGTTCGATGATGGATTATTCTTGCAACGCCTTAAAGTAAGTTCTTGTATTCAACGTAGAAACTGTAACGCCTCAGTATATGCTCTTTCAAAATAGCTTGTTCACGGCTTGCAAAAGAGGCAAAAAGACATGGTGTTAGTGTTCGATAAATTTCAAGAGGTCATACACATTGTTGGAGAGGATACACTATAGGTAATGCGATTTAAGATGCAAAAAGGAGTTGCCTACATCACAATAGCCTACCTTGTGATTTAGGTAGGCTATTGTAATAGATTTAAAAATCGGTTAGATATGAAATGGGTAACTATCGTAGTAAGGAGTATTGCTCTCAAGAGCAAATAAATGCTGCCGCAGATTTTATTCATCATCTTAGCTGCCTTTTTACTCTGTCGGAGATAGGTTGTTATCCCAGAAGAGAAAGAAACTAGGATTAGATACCAAAGAGTGCGAAAAGTTGTTTTTAACTTTATATCTCTATACATTTGTCCAAAGCACGAAACTGTATTGCCTCAGCTAGATGCTCTGGGAGAATATCTAAGGAGTCTCCAAGGTCAGCGATCGTACGTGCAACCCTTAAAATCCGATCATGAGCGCGGGCACTAAGATGTTGGCTGTCGAAAATTTTTTGTAAGAGAGACTCCCCACTCGGAGTCAACTTAGCAAATTTTTTGGTTTCCTTAGCTGTCATCTCCGCATTGGTTTTTGCAGGCCCTAGACGGGCCCATTGTCTCTGACGGGCCGCCATCACTCGCTCCCTAACAGCACTGGAAGACTCGTTATCAAGATTATTCTTCAACTCGGAGTAATTCAGTCTTGGCACTTCAACGTGCATGTCAAAGCGGTCTAAGAGTGGGCCAGAGATTCTTCCCCGATAGTTTTGGATTTGCATAGGTGTACAGTGGCACACCCTTCCCTGATCACCAAAAAAACCACACGGACACGGATTCATACTAGCGATGACACTGACGTGGGCAGGATAAGTAATACTCCCTGATTGCCTTGTAATTGTCAATTCTCGATCTTCCAAAGGTTGCCGGAGACATTCCAAGACTTCACGTGCAAACTCTGGCAGCTCATCTAAAAACAGTACCCCATGATTTGCAAAACTTAATTCTCCAGGACGCAACTCACGTCCTCCTCCAATCATTCCCGCCTTAGTAACCGTATGGTGAGGGCTTCTAAAAGGGCGATGTTGAACCAAGGAGCCATTACAATTTAGCAAACCACAAACACTGTAGAGCTGGGTGACCTCAATGCTTTCCTTCTCGCTTAATTGTGGAAGTATCCCTGAATATGCCTTAGCCAATAGGGTTTTACCTGAACCTGGAAGGCCTACTAAAATTACATTATGCCCGCCTGCAGCTGCTATTTCTAAAGCCCTCTTCGCATGTTGTTGTCCATGAACATCTGCCCAGTCCACGTTAACTCCGTTATATAATTCTGGTTGAGACGTCCTCAATATTATTTCATCCTCAAAGTCATCCATATTTTCTATCCCATTGACAAGTTGTGCCAAAGTAGCTGTACAATGCGTTTCTAGTCCAGTCACTAAAAGGGCTTCTGCCAGATTGTCTGGAGGAACAATCAAGCATAATGTATCCCCAATACGACCCCCGTCTAATCCAGATTCAGTGTTTTCTTTATCCAGAGTTATGGCCATAGTTAGTACACCTGGCACCGGTCGGAGACTTCCTTCTAGAGAAAGCTCGCCAGAAAACACATACTTAGCTAGCGAAGAAGAGTTACATTGTTTTGTGGCCGCTAATATCCCGATGGCAATTGGCAGATCGAGACCTGATCCTTCTTTGCGCAAATCTGCAGGAGCTAGATTAACAGTGACCCGTTGAAGGGGAAATTGATAGCCCGAGTTTCGAATCGCTGAGCGGACTCGATCACGAGCCTCTCTAACAGCTGTGGTTGCTAATCCAACAATGTCAAAACTTGGTAAACCATTTGACACATCAACTTCCACCCGAATTAAGTGAGCCTGTAAGCCAAGGACAGTCATTCCATATACTGCAGCGAACATTTGGAATCTCCTCCCTAAAGAAAGAATGTTCGCGATAATTCAATATATTCCTTCCCTATTCAAAAATTAGTTATCATTTTTAGTTCTTTGTATTCTGACGGAACTCCATATTTGAAAGAAAGTATATAATTTTCTTGGTAAATAACCATATCAAGATTATAGCTCTAGAACAAGAATATCTCTAACGTGGAAGGCAAATCCAAAAGGTCGTTCCTTTTCCCATATCGCTTTCTACACGTACATTTCCTCCATGGGCTTCAATAATTTGACGCACAATCGATAGTCCTAACCCCATACCTCCATCTTTTCGAGATCGGGCTTTACTGACCCTAAAGAAGCGATCGAAGATATAGGGTAATGCTTCTTTAGGGATCCCTTCTCCTTCATCTTGGACGACCAAACGTACTTCATTCTGCTCTTCTACCATGGAAACTCTAACCGTCTTTCCACGCGGGGTATGGCTCAAGGCATTATCTAATAGATTGATAAATACTTGCAAGAGCCGATCAGCGTCAGCAAACAGTTGCCCAGACCCCTTGGACACTTCCAGATTGACACCTAACTCCTGAGCTCTGCCTTGAAAGCGTTGATCTATATCGATCATAAAATCCTCTAGGTCAATAGCAATAGGTTGTAAAATTTGTCCTCGTTCAAGCCAATTAATGTCCTGTAAATCTTGCACTAAGCGTGCCAAACGTTTCGCTTCTTCCAAGACTAAGTCAATGTATTCTTCATGTTGATCTTTTGGTATTACTCCATCTTGGATTGCCTCCAAGTACCCCTGAATTAAATGCAGTGGGGTTCTAAGTTCATGCGTGACACTGGCCAAGAACTCACGCCGTGTCTTTTCCGCCCGCAAAGAAGCAGTGACGTCGCGCAGAACGGCTACGTGCCCACGTATCCCTTCGTTTTCCGCCATTGGAGCCATAACAATCTGCAAAACTTGAATCCCTATAGTAAGGGTGTCGAAATCTTCGACCTGATCCTTTCGTAGGGCCATCGTATGAAGAATAGTTACTATTTGTGTCTTGCGTTCCCTAACTTCTATTTCGTCTTCTTGCCACAAGGCTTTAGCTAAGTCATTCGCGTAAAGAATTGAGCCGTCGCAACTTAACATGATCACTGCATCACTAATACTTTCAACAATCCCTTGAAGTAAGTTTTTCTCCTGAAAAAGCCAAGCCATATGGTTTTTTAAACTTTCACCCATGGAATTCAAAGCCTCAGCCAACTCACCAATTTCATCTTCACTTGTCACTCCTTGAATGGGTAGAAAGTCGCCTTTGGCCATTCGTGTTGCTGCCCGCTGCATTAACCCAAGTGGGCGAGTGACATGCTGTGCAAAAATAAGGCTGATTACAGTAGCCAAGAAAACGGCAATTAATGAAGCATAGAGAATTAGGCGACGAAATGTTGCAATACTTTCCTGAATAGGAGTTGGAGAACTACCCAATAACACAACCCCTTTGACTGGGTTTGTTCCCATTGGAGTAGCAGCAAGTAACATTGCTTGTACACCGCCTTTGACCGGCAATGCCTTGATCGAGATGGTTTGGCCAGACAGAACCTGTTCTAAATATCCCTTGGTAAAAAAATCTGAAGGTCGTAAGTTCTGAGACCACTCACTTATAGGTCCTCCTACTAATCCCCCAGGATACCATTCTATACTTTGTGGACCTTGAGGGGTAACTGAACCTGACATGACTATTAGATTGCCTTGTGTATCGAGTAGAACCAATTGTGTTCCGTATGTTAACTTGATGGATTCTAGTAGGTATAACCGTCCGCTCCAACTAGGCACAGCGGCAAGTTGGGCCGAAATCTCGATCGCTTCCGAACGAAGGGAATTTAGTTTTTGTTGAAGATAAAAATCCCCAAAAAGCCATGTAAGTGTAAACCCTAATCCCCCTAGTACAGCAAGAATTAGTAGTGTCATAGCTAACCACAATTTAATAGAAATTGACCATGCATAATGTATCTTCGTAGCCATTTAATGTACCTGATCGGGATCAAATTTATAACCTACACCCCATACAGTGACCAACATCCCTTTAACGCTTGGATGGGACAGTTTCTCTCGCAGCTTTTTAACATGGGTATCGACTGTACGGGCATCTCCATAAAAATCATATCCCCATACAGTTTCCATAAGCTGTTCCCTCGAGAAAACCCGCCCTCTATTCTTAGCTAAGAAATAAAGCAAGTCAAATTCCAGTGGGGTTAAATTAATCACGTCATCTTCGATGCTAACACGATGTCGCTCCTTGTCAATGCATAATAACCCCACAGTTATCTCCGACGACACAGGCTGGAGTTTGCCACTAGACCGACGCAAGAGGGCTTTAACTCGTGCGACTAATTCTTTGGTACTAAATGGCTTAACAAGATAATCATCCGCACCCAGTTCAAGCCCTAAGACACGGTCAAACTCTTCCCCTCGAGCGGTCAGCATAATAATCGGGAGTGCAGAACTCTCTCGCACTTCTCGACAGACGCGCCACCCGTCAATATCAGGCATCATAAGATCTACAATTAACAGAGAGAATTGGCCGGCACGAAACTTTTCCAAAGCTACGCGGCCGTCCTCCGCCTCTTCAACGTCAAAACCTTCTCGCTCGAGATATAATCTTACCAAGCTTCTAATTTTCTCTTCATCATCAACGATTAAAATGGGATCCAATTTACAAACTCCCCTTTGGCGTCACCGATTATACTATACAAATTATTTGTCTGATACAAGTTTACCACCAATTCTTGAATATTGTGTGATTAATCTATGTAGTATTAGAAAACTTGGCTAGTGCTCACGAAGACACTGACTTCGCACGCATTAGCCTTCTTGCAGCCTCCGGCGCAGGCGGTGGTCTTAGTTGCACTGATGCCCTGGCCAAGGATGGCCGAGTTTCCCTGTAGCCATGACTCGAACAAGGATGTTCGAGATTAGAGCATCGCCATGACGATAAGCACGATACTCTCCAGTGGAGAGTATTGCCGAGCCACACACCCAAAATGATACTTCGTGGCGAAGGAACGAGCTTACCGCCACACTGCAACTCATTACGCATACTCCTGCAGTGTGGATTGGCAAGGTACCGCGATGGCGAGAAGGAACCTTCCAGAAAGTAATAATAATAGTTATGCTTTCTGACTAGCATTGTAAAGCCGCTTTAATCCAATTGACCTCTGGCTGTTCTCCAACCCAACGGATCGCAATTACATCAAATCTTAAGCAAGGCCAGCTCGAATAGCCCCGTTCAAGTATATAATAGGATGCAATTGCCTGTAATCGCTGTGATTTTTGATAAGTAATACTCTCCTCACCCCATCCTCTATATGAAGATCGACGAGTGCGTACCTCTATAAACACTAATACTTCTCCATCACGAGCAATTATGTCCATTTCCCCTTTTGGACAACGATAATTTCGAGCAACAATCTTTAAGCCGGATTCTATCAATAAACGTGCAGCAAATTCTTCGCCGGATTTCCCTATAGATTGTTTATTCTCCACAAAGATTCGCCAGCTCCTTTTCCGCAATTATAACTGACAATTCCTATCTCCGATGGCAACCACTAAATCCACTTCTTAAGCGGTCAATAAGTGTGACGCAAAGCCCCTGGATAAGTTCAACTCAACTTTAGGTGGGGTAGAACTCCACGTTTCTATAACTACGTCGAGATTATACCTTAATTGTACCTTAAATAGGTTCATTTCCCTAATATGCTTAAATTTAAGAAACTACCTATGAGCATCTATGAGTCTGTGTTATTTACTTTTTGCCTGCTACAAAAGAGATTCTCAGTTATATAGTAACTGAGAATCTCTTTTTGTCATAGTCGAAGACTTAATTCTTAATCGATATCCTGTTCACTTAAAATAAGCTCTGGGCTGCTGCAATCGCCATCTGAGCCAGAGGCGTGGGGTAAAGACCAATTACTATCGTTATTAACATGGTAAATACTATCGTGAACTTCATCGCTCCATGGA
>Ga0209347_1001437_pt1 | contig 38882 bp, 36 predicted proteins | sample AutmiccommuBRH23_FD_187382 | JGI IMG/M metagenome (GOLD analysis project Ga0209347, IMG submission 187382) | Deep subsurface microbial communities from Mt. Terri, Switzerland - Autotrophic microbial communities BRH/23 (SPAdes) (version 2) | ecosystem: Environmental > Aquatic > Deep subsurface >... | reverse complement strand
CCGGTCGACCATCAGCGCGAGCGCCCGCTCGGCCATCCCGATCGCGCGCATCGCATGGTGGATCCGGCCCGGCCCGAGGCGGGCCTGGGCGATCATGAACCCGTCACCCTCCCCGGCGATGAGGTTCGACACCGGCACGCGGACGTCGCGGAAGACGACCTCGGCGTGCCCGTGCTGGTCGTGGTAGCCGAAGATCGACAGGTCCCGCTCGATGCTCAGGCCCGGGGTGTCGCGCGGGACGAGGATCATCGACTGCTGCCGGTGGGCCTCGGCGGCCGGGTCGGTCTTGCCCATGACGATGAAGACCTGGCACCGCTCGTCCATGGCGCCGCTGCTCCACCACTTGCGCCCGTTGATGACGTACTCGTCGCCCTCGCGGCGGATCACGGTCTGGATGTTCGTCGCGTCCGAGGAGGCGACGTCGGGCTCGGTCATCGAGAACGCCGAACGGATCTCCCCGGCGAGCAGCGGCTCGAGCCAGCGCTCCTTCTGCTCGTCGGTGCCGAACAGGTGCAGCACCTCCATGTTGCCCGTGTCCGGGGCCTGGCAGTTGATCGCCTCCGGTGCGATGACCGGCGACCAGCCGGAGATCTCCGCGATCGCGGCATACTCCAGGTTGGTCAGGCCCGACTCGGCCGGCAGGAAGAGGTTCCACAGGCCCCGGCGCCGGGCCGATGCCTTGAGCTTCTCGACGACGGGCGGCAGGGCGTACTGCCCGTGCTCGGCGAGGTGGGCGTAGTAGCCCGCCTCGGCGGGGAACACCTCCTCCCGCATGAAGTCCCACATGCGGGCGGACAGCTCCTCCGCCTTCGGCGACAACGCGAAGTCCATCTGCGGTCCCTTCACTGGTCCTTGACTGCGGCGAGCCCGGCCGCGACGAGTGGCTCGACGGCGCCGCCGATCGACGCGAAGCCCTCCCCCACGGTCTGGCCCTTCGTGTAGCGGTAGTGGATGCCCTCGAGGATCACGGCCAGCTTGAAGTACGCCAGACCCAGGTGGAAGCCGAGGTGGCCCAGGTCGCGGCCCGACCCCGCGGCATACCGCTGCAGGATCTCGTCGGGCGTCAGGTAGCCGGAGGCTCGGGGCGCGTCGGAGACCGACCCCCCACCCTCCAGACCGGCGAGCGCCTGGTAGACGTGGAGCAGCCCGACGTCGGTCAGGGGGTCGCCGAGCGTGGCCATCTCCCAGTCCAGCACGGCCGTGATGCGGTCCCCGACGTCGACGAGGAGGTTGTCGAGTCGGAAGTCCCCGTGCACGATCGACGGCGCCGACTCCGGCGGGACGTGCGCCGCGAGCCACCCGTGCAGCTCGTCGACGCCGGGCACCTCCCGGCTGCGGGACGCGTCGAGCTGCTTCTTCCAGCGCCGGACCTGCCGCTCGAGGAAGCCTTCCGGCCGGCCGAAGTCGCCCAGGCCCACGGCCTGCGGGTCCACCGCGTGGAGCGCGACGAGCGTGTCGACCATCCGCTCGCAGATCGCCCGGGTCCGCCCCGGACCGAGCGCCTCGAGCTCCGCGGCCAGACGGTACGGCGTGCCCGGGGCGAGCTCCATGACGTAGAACGGCGCACCGATCACGTCGTCGCCGGGGCACAGGGCGTACGTCCCGGGGACCGGTACCGCCGTCTCGCGCAGTGCCGTGATGACCCGGTGCTCGCGGACCATGTCGTGGGCCGTGGCGAGCACGTGCCCGAGCGGCGGTCTGCGCACGATGACCTCACGTCGCCCGTCGCCGACCACGTAGGTGAGGTTGGACTTGCCCCCCGCGATGAGCCGCGCACTGAGCGGTCCCTCGAGGAGCCCCGGCGCCTCCTTCGCGAGGAAGTCGGCGAGCGGCGCGAGCGGCAGCGGCTCCGTCATGGGACGTAGACCCACACCACGTCGGCGACACAGCCGGGCTTGGCGCCCCCGTCGATCTCGATGGTGACCCGGATGACGGCCTGCGATCCGATGGCGCTGGGCGTCAGCTCGACGAGCTGCGCGGACGCACCGACCTTGCTCCCCACCGGGACCGGGGCGGGGAAGCGCACCTTGTTGGTCCCGTAGTTGAGGCCCATCGAGACGCCCTCGACGCGGAAGATCTGGGCGACGAGGACCGGGAGGAGCGAGAGCGTCAGGTAGCCGTGGGCGATCGTCCCGCCGAAGGGCCCGCCTTTCGCCTTGGCCGGGTCGACGTGGATCCACTGGTGGTCGCCCGTGGCGTCCGCGAAGAGGTCGACCTGGTCCTGGGTGATCTCGCGCCAGTCGCTCTGGCCGAGCTGCTCGCCGACCGCCGCCGCGAGCTCGTCGATGCCGTTGAAGACCCGCATGTCAGTCCTTCGGCCCGCCGGCGACGTAGATGACCTGGCCGGAGACGAAGCCGGCGTCCTCTCGGGCGAGGAACGACGCGGTGGCCGCGATGTCCTCGGGCTGGCCGCCCCGCTGCACGGGGATCTCCTTGGCGGCGCCCTCGAGGAACTGCTCGAACGTGATCCCCATGCGCTCAGCCGTCGCCCGCGTCATGTCCGTCGCGATGAACCCGGGGGCGATGGCGTTGGCCGTGACCCCGAACTTGCCGAGCTCGATGGCGAGGGTCTTGGTGAAGCCCTGCAGTCCGGCCTTGGCGGCGGAGTAGTTGGCCTGGCCGCGGTTGCCGAGCGCCGAGGTCGAGGACAGGTTGATGATGCGGCCCCACTTCGCTTCGGTCATGTACTTCTGCTTGGCGCGGGCCATGAGGAAGGAGCCGCGCAGGTGGACGCCCATGACGGCGTCCCAGTCGTCGACGCTCATCTTGAAGAGCATGTTGTCGCGGATGATGCCGGCGTTGTTGACGAGCACGGTGGGGGCGCCGAGCTCGGCGGCGACCCGCTCGACGGCCGCGCTCGCGGCGGCCTCGTCGGACACGTCGACGCCCACGCCGAGCGCCTTGCCACCGGCGGCCTCGATCTCGGACACGACTGCGCCACAGGCGGACTCGTCGAGGTCGAGGACCGCGACGGCGAAGCCGTCCTGGGAGAGGCGCTTCGCCACGGCGGCGCCGATGCCGCGAGCGGCTCCGGTGACGATAGCGGTGCGGGTGTCGGTCATGGATGGTGCTCCTTCTGGATTGGCAGGGTCTTTGGGAAAGGGGCCGTGAGTTTGGGAACCAGACGGGCGAGCGCCTCGAGGGTGGTCGCGGGATGGACGTGCAGCACGCCGGTGATGCCGAGCCGCTCCCCGGCCTCGATGTTCGGCGCACCGTCGTCGACGAGGATTGACTCATGCGGCGCGAGGCCGAGCCGCTCTAGGGCGAGCGCGTAGATCTCCCGCTGAGGCTTGCGCAGGCCGACCTCGCTGGAGATGACGACGACGTCGAAGAGCCGGAGGACGTCCTCCGGGTAGTGGTTGCCCCAGCTGTTGGACACGAGCGCCAGCCGTATGTCGCGCGCACGCAGGTCCTCGACCAGCGCGATCATGGCCGGTTCGGGGGCCATCGTCGCGAAGATGCCTCCGAGGTGGTCGGCTTCCGCCACGGGGCCACCGTCGGCCATGCGGAGCCGCGGCGTCAGTGCGGCGTTGAACCCAGCCAGTTCCAAGCCACCGATCTCCAACTGATGCAACGGGTTGCCGGGGGGTGCTGATCGGGATAGCCAGGCCTTGAGTACCTCCGAGAAGGAGTGGGGATCGATGCCCTCACGCCGGGTCCACGCCTCGATCGAGGCTCGTGTCGGGGTCGTGAGCACTCCGCCGTAGTCGAAGAGCACACCTAACACTGTCACCGTGCCGGCCCCCTGCCCGTCGCCAGAACCACGCCCATAGTCAGGCGCGACGCAATCCGATGTTCGCGTAACTTCGTCTGAGAGCGAAACACGTCTGCATTGCAGGAACTGCTCATATACGGACCAGGGCCATCGCCTGCGGCGCGCTGCCGAGCCCGTCGTAGGCGGTCTCCTCGTAGTGAATCGAACCCTCTCGCAGCCATCGGCCGATCCGGCTCTGCGCCTCCTCGAGGAGATGAGTGTGGAAGCTTCCGCGGAAGCCTCGCAGGGTCAGGTGCTTGGCGGTGGCGAGGAACAGGTTGGCAGGACCGATCGGGTCGGACTCGTAGTCGGATATTGACCCGCAGAGTGCGATCCGCCCGTGGGTCCGCATAGAGGCGAGCGCGGCCTCGAGATGGTCACCTCCGACCGCGTCGAAGTAGACATCCAGCCCGTCCGGGGCCAGTCGCCGGAGCGCCTCCAACGGTGGCTCCGTCCGGTAGTTGAACGCGGCCGCGACTCCGGCCTCCTCGAGCAGCCACGCCACCTTCTCGGGCGACCCGGCGCTCGCGACGACATCGTGGCCGAGCTGCACGCAGATCTGCGCGACGAGCGAGCCGACGGCACCCGCGGCAGCCGAGACCCAGACTGTCTCGCCCCCACCGAGTGCATCGACGACGGCCAGTCCCGAGTACGCGGTAAGGCCGATGGCGCCCAGCGGGCCCAGGTACCACTGGGGTGGCGCGTCGGACACGTCGAGACGCCGGAGCGTGGCGGCGCCGTTCATGTACTCCGCGGCAGCGTCGACCACTGCGTACTCACGCCACCCGAACGGGTGCCACACCGTGTCTCCGGCAGCGAACTCGTCGGTGCGAGACTCGACCACCTCCCCAATGGTGAGGATTCCGTCCATGGGTGCATGCAGGTCGAACGCCGGAAAGTAGCCCGACGGGGCCTCGGCCCGCAGGCGCAGCCTCAGCCCCGGATCGACCGACGTCCACGTGTTGCGAACCAGGACCTCGCCCGGGCCGGGCGGACCCACCTCCACCTCGACGACCTCGAAGCACTCGGCGCCCACTCCTCCCGAGGGGTAGGCGGCAACCTGGACCTGGTGGCTGCTCAACGGCATGAGATCACCCACCGTGCATCCCTGCCCGATCGGGCATCATCACGACAAGTCGACCGGTGACTCGGCCTGAGCGCAGCCGCTCGATGCCGTCGGGCACCTGGTCGAACCCCAGATGCTCCACCACCGGAGTGATGGCCCCCGACGCCAGGTGATCGAGGACCGCCCTGATGTCCTCCGCGGTGCCCCCCGAGGAGCCGACGATCCGTGCCCTCTGGTGGATCACGTCCGCGGTAACCAGACTGGTGCGTTCTGCCCCCAAGCCCACCATGACGACAGTGCCGCCCTTGCGGATCGCGCGGACGGCCGAGTCGGTCGTGGTTCCGACGCCGACGAAGTCGATCACCACGTCGAGGCCTCGGCCCTCGAGCCCCGACGCCGAGTCGACAACCTCAGCGACGCCCAGGCGGTACCCGAGCTCCTGGGCCTCGGGTCGCACATCGGCGGCGTGGACCTCCGCACCGCACAGGACCGCGAGCCGTGCCCCGATCTGGCCGAGTCCACCGAGGCCGATGATGCCGATTCGGAAGCCTGGCCCGACACCGCCGACCTGAACCACCGCGTGGTGCGACGTCATGCCTGCGTCGGTTGCCAGAGCGGCGAGGTCGTAGGAGAGCCCGGACGGGACACGGACCAGGTCCACCGCGGGTGCCACGGCGTATGCCGCATAGCCTCCGTCACGTCCATACCCGGGCACGGTACGGCCCATCGGGTAGACAGCGACCCGGTCTCCGCTGGAGAAGTCGGTCACCGAGTCGCCAGTCGCCGCAACGACACCCGCGATCTCATGCCCCAGCGTGATCGGATTCTGGTGAATGTTCTCGACCCAAGAGGGTTCGTCCAGCTCACCAACATCCGAGTGGCACATGCCGGCCGCCCGGACTTCGATGAGCACCTCCTCCGGACCGGGCAGGGGGACTGGCACGAGGTGTCTGCTCAGCGGTCGACCGGTACCGGTCCACTGCCACGCCTCCATGGTCGCCGGGAGCAGTGCGGTCACCGGTCACACTCCGGTGGCCGCTGACAACGTGGGGTGCTCCACCGCGGGGCCCTCGGAACAGACCTGCATAGCAACGGGCAGGATGGAGACCACGAGGCGGTGGCCTTCAGCCGCGGCACGCAGCCACGGGTCGTGCAACGATGCGGACGGACGGAGGCGGAACGCCTCGGGGCCGGCTGCGACGGTGACTTACCAGCTGAAACCCAGGCGAGGTCGTGGGGCTGCAAGGCTCCGACCCTGACCAGCGCCGCGTAGGCAGTCAGTCCCGACTGCCCCAGTGCACCCAGGAAGACCCTGGCTGGGGACAATGACACGTCGACTTTCCGGAGCCGACCGGCCCTTGCCAAAGCATCAGCCGCCGCAGGGACCACGTCGTACTCGCGGTATCCAAAGGCATGCCGAACCAGATCGCCCGCGGCGAAACCGTCAGCGCGTGACTCCACTACCTCCCCGATCGCAAGCCCGCCGAGGACATGGTTGATGTCGAACGGTGGCAGATATCCGCGGGGGACGACCGCGGCCAGTCGGTGCCGTACGGAGGGGTCGACCGAGGGCCGCGAGTTACGCACCGGGACCTCGCCTGCCGCAGGCGCCTGAATATCGCTGAAGCCGCTCTCGAAGTCGTCGAGCGCGACCCGCCCGGTGGTCCGTCTAGGGAGGCGCCCCTCGCGGTGCATCGTCCACTCCTTTCGTGCTCGATCGGCGGGGCGTGGAAGACGAGCCCCCACCAATCCCAACAGATCACTACACATGCCCACGGTGCGCGAATTCGTGCTCCGACGAGGGAGCTCACACAGAGGATCCGCTTAGCCGCCCGGTCTTCGCCGTGCGCGATGACCGCAGGCCCTTCCAGTCGTCTCTGCCTCGAGTGGACGGGAGACAGCACCGTCCGCCCAAGACCCCCTCCGGTGTCCCCGGCGACATACCACCGAGGACACCGTAGGGTTGCCGCGGTCAGTTCTTTGGACTCGCGAAGTCTCCCTTGGCGACGAACAGTCCGTTCTCCACCTCCACCTTCACAACGGCACTCGTACCCAAGTGCTGGTCACCTGAGAAGGAGAGCGGAGGCACGATGCCCGTCTGGATGTTTTGCGCGGACGCGATAGCTTTGGCGATTGATTCCTTGTTCACGTCCCCGTTGATCGTCTTGAGGATCTCGCCGAAAGACTTTGCGTAGCCATACGCGGCCAGCGAGTTGAGGTTCGGCTCTGCCCCGTCGCCGTACGTCTTCAGGGTCTCCACGTACTCTCTGACGGCTTCATCGTCCGAGGTGGTGGGCTTGGTGAGGGCGACCCCGCGCATGCCTTCGGCGTTCTTCCCGGCGAGTTTGATCGTGGCCTCCATGGCCGCCGGTGCATAGGCGTACACCTGCGCGTCGAACTGCTGGAGTGCAGCCTCGTTCAGATATGCAGCCGCCTCCTGGGGCGGCAGGATCAGCAGCACGGCATCGGGGTTCTGGCGCTTAACCTGTGCAAGAACCGGTCCGTAGTCGGTGGTGCCGATCTTGACCTCGACGTTGGTCGCTGCTTTGCCGCCAGCCGTGATCGCCTTGACTGCCGCGTCCTTGACGTTAACGAAGGCATCAGGGTCGTCGTGCACGACCGTGATCTTCTTCGCACCCTCGTCCATCGCCCACTCAGCGGCGACGACGGCCTGGTCCTGGTAGAGCGCCATCGTTCCGAACAGCAGGTCGCGCGGCGGGGCGTACCAAGCGCCCAGACCACCGTAGGTGCCGTAGACGGGAATCTTGTTCTGTTGCAGTAGCAGCGGGAAGGTCGCTTCGGTCACGGCCGTGCCATTCGCGTTGGCGATGACGTCAACCTCCTCCTTCGACACGAGTTCACGGGCGATCTGGAGGGTCTGCTGAGGATCAAACGCGTTGTCCTTGTAGATGAACTCGACCTTCTTGCCGTTGATTCCACCTTCTGCGTTGACCTTCTTCCAGAAGGCGGCGACTCCCTCCATTTGTGGAGTTCCGCTGGCGGCCTGAGCGCCGCTCAGGGGGAACCACGCGCCGATCTTGATGGTGTCAGTTTGCAGCGATCCGTTGGCCCCACCCCCGCACGCGCTTGCTAGAAGGGCAACGGCCAACGCGGTGGCCGCGGCATGCAGTTTCTTCATTGAAACCTCCATCTGAGTTGAGTTCACTTCAGTTTAGATGGTCAACCCGATCTATACAAGGCCCGCATCGAAGGGGCTTTACCACCCCGAGGGCGGCGGCCTGACAGCTGAGCCGCGGTCGGGTCGGCCACAGGCTCGGCCTCGGCGAAGAAGACGCCATCGGCGAAGACTTCGCCCCGACGGTCGTGCAGGCACCTCCGGCCTTGATCTCCTCACATTCAGCCGGATGGTGGCCGGCAGGGCCGACATCGACTGGGCCATCGACCGGTTCGGGCTCGCCGCGCCGTGAGCACCGGCAGGTGCACCACCTTGTTGTATCTTGCTGCGGCCGTCGACCACGGTCCCGATCGCGGGGCGACTCGAGGCGGCGACGATCAGGTCACGCTCCCAGTCCCAACCCGCGCGCGCAGGTGGACTCCTCGGGCGGGCGGGTTCTTGTGACGATCCTCGACGAGAGCACCGGCAAGTGGATCTCCAAGGCGGAGGTCGCCGAGGTGCCGTTCACCGCGTTCGCCAGGAAGAAGTCCGACCGGGTCAACGTCCGGCTGATCGTCCGCCGATCCCGGACGTGCACGCCGAGGCGAAGAAGGGCCGGGCGGGGCGCCCTGTTCGACGTGTGGCGCTTCCACGCCTTCTTTACCACCGCCCCCGAACGACGGCTCGACGGGCTCGGCACCGTCGCAGCCGACAAGAGCCAGTGCGGGCACGCGATAATCGAACAGGTTCACGCCGACCTCAAGGGCTCCGCGCTGGCACACCTGCCCTCCGGGCGGTTCGTCGCCAACGGCGCCTGGCTGGTGCTCGCGGTCATCGCGTTCAACCTCATCCGCGCCGCGGCCCACCCTGACCGCGGCGCCGAAGCTCGCGAAAGCGACCACCGCGACCGTCCGTGGCAAGCTGATCCACGTCCCGGTCCGGGTCGCGTCTCCGCCCGAGGGGTCACCCTGCGCCTGCCCCCAGCGGCCCTGGCACGACGCGTGCACCCGACTGTTCGACCGCGTCGCCGACCCGCCCGCCATCGCCTCGCCCTGACCACCCGCCGACGACGGCACGACCCGAGGAACCCGAAGTGGAACACCCCGACAGCGAGGTCGGGCGCTCACCCACACGCCCACAGCCGATCCTCAGCGCGCAGACGACATCACGCCGACAGCCGAAGGTTCATCGGTGGATGGAGGCTCAACAAGGCCAGCTCGGCCGAGCTATACATGACCCGAAGCATGCTCTCCCACTCAGCGCGAATCTCGGAGGCGGCCCCAGCCCCGCCAAGCACAGAGTCGATGAGCTGCCCAACTGCGCGAATGCGGGGGCCGGATGATCACAGCGCCGTGAACACCCTTGGATTGGCAGGTCGTCGGCAACCACAGCGCGTCCTCCCTGAAGCCGAGTCCGCCGTGATCACCCGGACGACCGTCGGGCAAGTCGCTGGCAATTACGCCTCGGCGGCCTCACCCACGTCCCCGAAGTAGGCCTGCTCTGCGCGTTCGGCGAATCCCACGTCTCCAGCGCCACCACGCTCGACAATCTCTCCCTGACGCAACACGATGACGCTGGAGCAGGTCTGAAGCGCTCTGGGCAAGGACTGGTCCAACAACACGGTCGTGATGCCGCGGTTGGCAAGTGCGGTGATCTGACGGTAAACCTCCTGCACCATCACAGGGGATAGGCCGAGAGCCGGTTCATCGAGAATGAGCATCTGCGGATCCGCCATGAGGGCGCGCGCGATGGCGACGAGTTGCTGTTCGCCGCCAGAGAGGGCCGCCGCCGAGATGTTCATCCTGGTTCGCACGCGCTCGGGGAGCCATTCACTCATCTCTGCGATTCTGCTGTCCAGGTCGGACCCGCCGATCCCCATCGCGTAGGCGGCCACCTCGAGGTTCTCCTTGACCGAGAGAGTCTTGAATAGCGCACGGCCCTCCGGGACCAGGCTGATGCGAAAGCGGCCGTTTTGCTCGACGTGCAGCACACGTTCACCAGTCGACGGTTTAAGCGAGCCGTGCAGTAGACGTCCGAGGGTGCTCTTGCCTGCCCCATTCGTGCCGACGACACCGATGATTCCACCCGCGGGCACCACTAGATCGATCCCCTCGAGCGCCTGCACCCCACCGTAGTGATGACCAACATCCTTCAGGCTGACCACCGGCGCGCCCCCGGCCGGCAATTCCGTTGCATCCTCCTTCCCGTCCATGACGCCTAGGTACGAGCGACGAACTTCGGGATTCTGGAGGACTTGCGCAGGTGGGCCGGTGGCGATCGTCAGTCCGAAATCGACCGCGACCGCACGGTCGGCGACGGCGAACAGATCTTCGAGTACATGGTCGATGATCAGCACGGAAGTTCCCGTTTCACGGAGGCGTCGGATGTGGCTAGCCAAGACCTCACGTTCGTCGGCGTCCAGCCCACCGAAGGGCTCATCCATGAGGAGCATGGCCGGCGACTCCGCAAGTGCCCGTGCAAGGTCGGCACGCTTCTGGAGGCCAAATGGAAGTTCTCCCGGACGACGGTAGGCCACGTCTTCGAGGCCCACGGACTGCAGCAGCGCGAATGCCCGCAGCCGATCGTGATGGGATGTTCGGCGACGAACCGCCAGGACATTTTCCAGGACTGTGAGCTCGTTGAAGAGCTCAGCGTGCTGAAAGGTTCGGCCGATTCCGAGGGAACGACGTCGCGTGGTGCGAACGGATCTGAGGTTCTTGCCGTCGAAGGTGATGGCTCCCTCGACCTTGCCGTCGCCGGTCAGTCCACTCAGCGCATTGACGAAGGTGGTCTTCCCCGCCCCGTTGGGGCCGATGATCGCCATGACCTCGCCTCGTCTCAAGTTCAGGGAGGCGTCGCTGACGGCTTGCAGGCCTCCGTAACGGACTCCCAAGGCGCTCACGTTCAGCAGTTCGTCCGTGCCGTGATCGTGAATCGGATCAGCGGTAAAGGTCACGCCATCAGCCTCTCGAGTGGAGCCCGCGATAGCCGCGCAGCGTAGCCGATCCGTCCAGCCGGTGACCCGATCTAACAGTCCGGCGAGCGTTGGCACCACGCCACCCGGGAGAAAGATCAGTGCGAGGATCAGCAAGCCTCCGACCAGATAGGGCTGATCGATGTTCATGCTCGAAGCCACCGTCGGCGACCAAGCCAAGAAGGCTCCACCGACAACTGCCCCGACGAGGCTCCCCGTGCCGCCCAGAACCGTAGCGGCGATGAGGTTGATGGCCAGGACCAAGGAGAACGACTCTGGACTGACGAATCCTGACACCAAACCAAGCATGACGCCGGCGAGTCCGGCCACGGCGCCACTGAGCGCGAACCCGATGGACGATTGAGCCTCGGGCGAGATTCCGACGGTGCGTGCCACGAGCGGGTGGGTTTTGGCCGCCACCAAGCGCATCCTCAGGGACGTACGTCGAACCAGTTCGGCCAACGCGAGACAGATGCCGAATGTGGCGATGACAATGGCGAGCGCGGTGTCATCGGATGCGAAGAACTCACCGAAGAGCCACGAGAAGCCCAGAACCGGAACGCCCTCGTCGCCGTTGGTGACGCCCTTCCAGACAAGGACGACCTCAAGGACAACGAGTGTGAAGGCAAGGGTCAGCAGGGCGACATACAAGACCGAAAACCGCGAGCCAGCGAATCCCAGAAAGGCGCCAAATACCGCGGTCACGGCCATCGCGAAAACGGCCGTCAGCTCCAGGCTCCAGCCTTGGGAGCTTCCCCAAGCCGCAGTGTAGGCGCCAATTGCCAGTAGTGCAGGATGTCCAATCGACCAGATTCCGCTCCAATGGGCGAGCAGGCTGATGGACAGCACGGTCAGTCCGTACACCGCCGCCAAGGCGATAGTAAAGGCCGTGTAGTTGGCGACCGACTCGGTGAGGATGACGATGATCGCAATAGCGGCAGCCGCGGGGCCACTCACGAGTCGCAACACCATCCAAAGCTTGACCCACATCGGGGACAAGGACGTGGCGCCTGGGGAGTGACGCGAAGACATGGCGATCTCTTTCCTCGTTGACTCGTGTTGCTCGGGAATCCTGGTGGGGGTCGTCATCAGGTCACACCCGAACAAAGACTTGCTTGCCAAGGAGACCTTGGGGCCTGACCAGGAGGACCAACACTGCGACACTGAAGACGAAGGTGTCGCGGAAACTCGCGGAGACATAGGAAGCAGCGACGTTGTCAAGGACTCCGATGATGAGGCCACCAACCACGGCGCCGGCCATGCTGTTGAGGCCACCGAGGAAGATGCCTGCGAAGGCACGGAACATCACCGGAGCCATGGCCACAGGCGTGAGGCCGGTCTTTGGTGCGTACAGCAGGACCCCGATCGTCGCTAGGACCAGACCAAGAATCCAGGCGATCCGTGCGACTCGGTGGGCGTTGACTCCGAGCACAGCGGCCGTCTCCGATGACTCGGCAACGGCGCGCATGGCCGCACCCAGGGGGGTGCGTCGGAAGAGGTAGGCAATCAGGCCAACAGCCGAGCCCGCAACAAGCACGGTGAGGAGATCCTGCACCGTGACGCGTGCGCCGCCAATCGTGACCACGCCGTCGACCATGCGAGGGAAGGCTCTGGGCTGCTCACCCCACTGCTGACTAATGAAGTGCTCCACTATGAGTGAAAGGCCCATCGTCACCACTAGCGCGGCGAACAGACGGCCCTCGCCGAGCGGTCGGATCAGCACGTCCCGTACGGCCAGTCCGCTGAGGGCCGCAAACGCGACGGCGACCAATCCGGCCAGGAAGAGCGGCATTCCAGCGTCTCTGAGGCTGAGCGCGACGTAGGCAGCCATTGCCGCCATCGTCGCGAGCGCGAAGTTCATGACGTCGGTGGACCGGAAGATGATCACCAGCCCCAGGCCGATCAGTCCGTATACCGAACCGTTCGCGATCCCCCCAATCACCGTGATCAAGAATTGATCCACGCGTCCTCCTCTTGCTTGCGTCGTCGGTCCGCAGAACTGATCTGAATTCAGTTTAAGGGTCCGCGCGGTCCGAGGCAACCCATCAGGCACGCGTAATTCCGCGATGGCTACCACCGTGAGTGCCCTTGACAGCGGGACCAGCCGTTGCTGGCAGCCGGCGCAGCCCCAGGCAGGTCGGGCAGGTCGGGCAGGTCGGGCAGGTCGGGCAGGACACCATGGCACCAGCTGCGAAGCGCTGACGTCTCACTCTTCAACGCAATCGAGAGGGCAGGCTCGCCGTCCTGAGCCTATTGAAGTTAGTTCACTTCGGTGTCATTGTGCTCCTGTCCCTTCCTCTCCGCCCAAAGGTGGATCCTTGAACCGTTACGAACACCGTCGAGTCCTCGTCACCGGCGCCACCGGAGGGCTTGGGGTCGAGATCTGTCGCCGCCTCGCGAGGGAGGGTGCCCGCGTGGTCGCCGCGGATCTGGCCGGCACCGATCTCGACGGCCTCGTCGCCGAGCTGCCCGGCGGCCCGCACATCGGCTTGCCCCTCGACGTCAGCGACGAGGAGGCGTGGCGCGAGGCCGTGGCCCGCGTCGTGACCGAAATGGGCGGGCTCGACGTGCTCGTCAACAACGCCGCGATCGGCAGCACCGACACCGTCGAGGACGAGAACCGGGAGCGTTGGGACCAGGTGCTGGCCGTTGACGCCACCGGCGTCTGGCTAGGCATGAAGCACGCAGGATCCGTCATCGAGTCCTCCGGAGGGGGCGCCATCGTCAACATCGCGTCAATTCTTGGCAGCACTGGAGGCCTCGGCAACAGCGTTGCCTACCACGCAGCCAAGGGGGCGGTGCGCACGATCACGAAAAACGCCGCCTTGCATTGGGCCACCCGGGGGGTACGGGTCAACTCCCTGCACCCGGGTTTCATCGGGACCCAGCAGCTCCTCGAGCGCTTCGAGGGCGGCGAGCGGCACCGGGCCATGCTCGCCAACACCCCCATGGGGCGCCTCGGACGTCCCGAGGAGATCGCGGGCGCCGTCGCTTTCCTCGGCAGCGAGGACGCTGGCTACATGACTGGCTCCGAGCTATACGCCGACGGCGGCTGGACGGCCCGCTGACCACCGGCAACGGATCCGGTCAAGCATCTGTCAGACGGGACCAGGGACCCGGACATGGGCGTCAGGCCAGCGCGAAGTTCTCGACCCCGTCGCGCGAGGTGACCCTCACGCGACCGCGCTGGACGAGCACGTCGAGGTGCGCCATCGTCTCGCAGACAGCGATCATGCGGTTGAACGGATCCAGCGTCTCGAAGGCCCGGTCCCGACGAGTCCAGGACAACCGGGAAGCGATCTCCAGCCCCAACCTCCCCGACCGGTGATCTGGGCCTGGCGCCGCGAAGGCGTCGAGGGTGGCCTCGAAGCGTCGCTGGTGGTGGGTGATGAGCTCGCGCACCCGCTCGTGCACGCTCCCGCCCGGCATCCCGTGGGCCGGCAACAGAAGCGCATCGGGTCGGGCTAGAAGCAGGTCCAACGAACGCAGGTACTGCTCGAGTGGCAGGTCCCAGTCACCGAGCTCGAAGCCGATCGAGGGGGTGATCGTGGGCAGCACGTGGTCGCCGGTGAACAACAGCCCCGCCGCTGGGTCGTGGAAGGCCAAGTGCCCCTTGGTGTGACCGGGCACGGCAACCGCCTCCATCGCCCGACCAGCGATGGTCAAGGGGCCGGGCTCGAGCCAGCTGTCCGGGTCCTCCCAATCATCGGCTTCCCATGGCTCAGCAACCATCAGCTCGACAATGGAGGCGGCGAGCACCTGGGCCCCGCCCCTGCCGAGCTCCCGAAGCGAGGACGTCGGCAGGTTGCTGCCCAGCTCGCGCACCAGCCGAAGGCCGGTGCGCTCGGCCGCACCCAGGTGGATCGACGCGCCGACGGCACGGCGCAGCGCTGGCCCGAGCGTGTAGTGGTCGCGATGCACATGGGTGACGTACACGTCGTGCACGTCCTCAACCCGGTGCCCAAGCTGACGGAGCCCCGCATCCAGCAGCGCCAGGTTTCCGGGGACCCGCCAACCGGCGTCGACGAGCGCCAGGCCGTCGGGACCGGCGATGACGTACACGTTGACCGCCTGCAGCCCATCCTGCGGCATCGGCAACACCACCCGATGCACGCCCTCTGCCACCGCGTGTGCGCCGGGGACTGCCCAATGGCCAGGGCCGTAGCTCGCACTGGCGCTGCCGCCGATCACTGCTCGGCGACCATCACCCGCTCGTCACCCATGAGCGCGATCCGTCTGCCGCGCATCGAGCCGACGTGCTCCACGGCCTTCCTCCACACGTCGCTGTCGAGTGCCGCCTCGAGCGCCTCCTTGGAGTCGAAGCTGAGCACCGACAACCCGTCCCAGCCGGCCGAGTGCTTGTCGTCCATGGCCTCGAGGACCTCGGTGTGGTGCCAGCGACGCAGGCCCGGCAGGTCGTACGTCATGTCGGCATGCTCGCCACGCCACCACTCGATGAACTGGTCATGAGTCCAGTCGGTTGGCTTGGAGGCAAGGATCACGAGGTTGTACACAGCAGGCTCCTGGTCGGGTTGGGGCGAGTAGGACGTCGAGTGTCAGGTCACGATGCGGATGCAGGCCTCGACGACGTCGTCCGAGATCTGCGACAGGCTCTTGGGGCCGGCGGGCCGGTACCAGCGCCAGATGCTGTTGATCAGGCCGAGCACGAGTCGAGCCATCTGCTTCTCGTCGCGGTCGGCGAAGGCGCCGGCGTCCATGCCCCTGCGCAGCATGGAGGCCCATTCAGTCTCGACGGCCCGAACGAGCTCGCGAGCTGCCTGTCGCTCGGCCTCCTCACGCTTGGACTTGCGTGGCGTGATGAGCAGGTCCTGGTGCGAGAGGAGGATCCGCGCTTGAAGGGCCTCGCGCGGCGTGCCCTGGTAGGCCGCCGCGGCCGCCGCGCGCAGGGTGGCCTCGTGGTCATCATGCTCGGCGATGACTTTGCGGGTGAGCGCCAGGGAGCGCTCCAGCTCCGTGCTCATGATGGTCAACAGGCAATGCACCTTGGACTCGAAGTAGTGGTACAGCGCGGTCTGGCCGATGCCGACCTGATCCGCGATCGTCGCCCACTTCGACTGCTCGAAGCCGAGCTCCCCGAAGTTGTCGATGGCCGCATCGAGGATCACCCGACGCTTCGAACGCGGTCCCTCGGTCTGCGTGCGCACGTCCGTTGTCACTGGCTGCCCCTTTCAGTTGATTGCTGGCGGAAGCCTACCCGATTCGAGTTCAGGTTGGTTACCCTGAGGTAACTTAATGCCTGCCCGTGCTGTGCGAGCTGGACCAATGGGTGGCCATGGATACGGCCTCCACCCGGTTGAGCTTGCCGACGCGGTTCTGGGGCAGGTCAGGGACGCTGAAGACGTACTCCGGCCATTTGAACTTCGGGAAGTCCGACGACTCCAGGTGCTCGCGCACCTCGTCGATCGTGAGCGCGGCGCCGACCGAGACGACGAGAGCAGCGACCCGCTCCCCCATCAGGTCGTCGGGCACCGGGACGACGCAGACCTGCGCGACCCCTGGGATAGCGGCGAGGGCTGCCTCGACCTCGTTGATGTCGATGTTGCGGCCCCCGCGGATGATGACCTGCTTCTGCCGGCCCAGGATCGTCAGGGTCCCATCCGCGTTCACGCGCGCGAGGTCGCCCGTGGCGAGGAAGCCGTCGGCGGTCAGCTCAGGGAGCTGCGGCTCGCCGTTCCGGGCATATCCGGTGAACATCGAGGGACCGCGGACCTGCGCGTGACCTGTCTCGCCGGCGGGTACTTCAACGCCAGCCTCGTCGACGACGCGCACGACGGTGCCGGGAAAGGGCCGGCCGTCGCAGCCCAGTCGGACGTCAGGTGGGTCACTGGGCAGGGGGGTCGTGTGGCCGAGACACTCTGACATCCCAAAGACCCGCAGGAAGGTCGTGTCCAGGTGCTCCTCGGCCTGTTTGAGCGCGCTGAGGTTCATCGGACCGCCTCCAACGGTCATGGCCTTGAGCGACGACAACGCGCCCTCGGAGCCTGGAACCAAAGACAGCTGGAGCGCCATCGTCGGCACGAGCATCGTCCACGACACGGCGTTGTCGCGCAGCAGGGCCACCGCGTCGTCCGGCTTCCACCGGTCGAGGCACACCATCGGCGAGCGTCGACTCGCGGGCAGGTACATCCCGAAACAGAACGCCGCCACCGAGGACAGGGGGACCAGCGCTCCGACGGGATCGCCCGGCTCAAGTCCGACGGCCTGGACAGTGCTGTCGCCGGCATAGCGCAAGGCGGCCTCCGACTGCACGACGCACTTGGGACGTCCGGTCGAGCCAGACGTCATCGCGATGACCGCTCCACCCTGCCAGCGCGCGACGCCGTTCGCGACGCCGGAGGCGACGTAGGCCAGTCTCCATCCGTCGAGGCTCGGGACCGAGGCCGGAAAGGCATCCGCTGCGTGCCAGGTGTCGAGCGTCGACGGATCGGCAAGCACCGCGTCAGGGCTCAGGTCCTCCAGCGCCAGCTCGTACTCCGACCTGGTGGCATGAGAGGAGATCACGGCGATCAGGCCGCCCCGCAGCCCGATCGCCACAGCGGCGACGAGGGTGCGCCACGAGTTGTCCGCCTGAACCAGCACCGTAGGGGCCCCGGTCAGCCCATCGGACAGCTGTGCGGCGAGGCCTTGGGCCGCGGCCGCGATCTCCTTCACCGCGTGCGCGCCGGTCGCGTCCACCACGGCGACGCCGCTGGGGGCCTCATCGGCCCACATTGTGACGTCATGCGCCAACTGTTGCATCGCGGTTCGTCCTCCTTGGTTATCGGGATTGTCTCAGCGGTGCGGCACGACCACTGCGCGGCCGCGGATCGAGCCGGCGCGCAGGCGCTCGTAGGCGAGCATCGTCTGGTCCATCGAGTACGTCTCGGTCTCGGCGTGCAGTCGCCCGGCGGAGGCCAGCGCCATGACCTCAATCAGGTCGGAGCGGCTCCCCCAGAACGGTGCGCGGATGCCCCAACCTCGGGGCAGCCCGCCCTTCTTCGAGACCCCCAGCTCGCCCCCGGCGGACCCGACGATCACGGCGGTGCCACCCGCGGCCAGGAGCCTCGGCACGGCGCCGAGGGTGTCCGGTGCGCCCACGAAGTCGAGCACGAGGTCAGCGCCGTCGTGCCGGACCAGCAGGTCGGTGGCGTCACCCACAGAGCTCAGGGCCACGTCCGCTCCGAGGTCACGAGCCAACTGCCGGGACTGGGGGCGTGGATCGACGGCCACGACGAGCGCGGGATCCGTCCCGGTGAGCAGTTGCAGGGCCAAGTGCCCCAGTCCGCCGATGCCGAGGACAGCCACCACTGCGCCGTCCAGGACGTCGCGGTGAGGAGCAAGCGCATGGTATGCCGTGAGGCCGGCGTCGGTGAGCGGGGCGGTGGCCACCGGGTCTGCGTCACCGCACGGCACCAAGTGGCGCGCCGAGGGGACGAGCACGTAGTCGGTCAGGCCGCCGTCCCGGCCGATCCCAGCCCCGATCGCGGCACTCAGCCCGAGGCAGTAGTTCTCTCGACCGCGCCGGCACTGTCGGCAGTCACCGCAGCCCCAGACACCGTGCACGGCCATGGTCCCGGTCGCCGGTGCGGCGTCGGGCCCGTGGGCGACTGGGGTGCCGACGATCTCGTGGCCAAGGGTGAAGGGCGCCTCGAAGGGCATGTCGCCCGGTTTGGCGTCCATCAGGTGCAAGTCCGAGTGGCACAAGCCCACGGCGTCCACGCGTAGCAGCACCTGTTCGCCGACCGGCCGCGGGACGGGCACCTCGACATACTCCGCGGCACTGCCCCACTCGACCAAGCGCCAGGCGAGCATGGTGTCCGGGAGGCCTCCCTTGGGCGCGGGGTCGGGCCTCGTGTGGCTCGGGCTCATCGTGCCGTCCATCCCCCATCGACGGTGAGCACGTGGCCGGTGACGTAGGACGAGGCGTCGGAGGCCAGGAACAGCAGCGCCCCGTCGACCTCGCCGTCACTCCCACCGCGGCCCAGCATCGTGTTACGGCGCACCCAACCGGCGGACTTCTCGTTGGTGAAAAGTCCGTCGGTCATCTCGGTGTCGAACCAGCCGGGCACGATCGCGTTGACCCGTACCCCGCGTCGCCCCCACTGGCCGGCGAGCTCGCGGGTGGTGCCGATCACCGCGGCCTTGGAGGCGGCGTACCCGGCTCCTCCGATGGGCGCGGTGGAGACGAGCCCGACGACCGAGGAGATGTTGATGATCGAGGCGGGCCGGTCCTCCGGCAGCGCCTTCACGACGGCGACCGAGAGGTGAAACCCGGAGGTGAGGTTGAGCCGGAGGATGGCGTCGAACTCCTCCGCGGTCTCGGTGAATGCGTCAGGGGGTCCGGGCATCCCGGCGTTGTTGACCAGCACATCGACTGCCCCGTTGACCTCGCACGCGGTCCGGACCAACCGGTCGCGGTCATCGGCGCTGGTGACGTCACAGGCGACCGGCATCAGGCCGGGGACCTCTGCCGACAACGACTCGAGCCGGTCGACCCGACGAGCGGCCGCGACCACGGTCGCACCAGCGCCGGCGAGTGCCCGGGCAAATCCCGCCCCCAGGCCGGACGAGGCCCCGGTGACCACGGCCGTACGACCGGTGAGGTCAAAGCGGTCCAGTGCGCCGGGCATGTCAGTAGACCGCCGTCCGGCCACCGTCGACCGGGATGAGCGCGCCGGTCGTGTAGCCCGCGCGGTCGGAGGCCAGGTGCACGACCAGGCCCGCGAGCTCGCTGGGGTCACCCAGCCGCTCGGCGGGCAGCCGGTTCACGACCAGGCCGATGAACTCCTCGTCCCACTCGCCGGCCATGTCGGTGGCGAAGGCCCCCGGCATGATGCAGTTGACACGCACGGCCGGGGCGTACTCCTGCGCGAACGCACGGGTGAGTGCGTTGAGGCCGTTCTTCGAGGCGGCGTACGTCGCCTCCGGGGGGCTCGGACGCTCGGCCCCGATGCTGGAGATGTTGATGATCGAGCCGTTGCCCCTACGGTGCATGTACCGGCCTGCCACGGCCATCAGGCGGAACGGGCCCTTGAGGTTGACGTCGATCGTCTTGTCGAACAACCCCTCGGTCACGTCGTAGGCCGACGGCGCCAGCGGGGCGATGCCGGCGTTGTTGACCAGGACGTCGATCTTGCCGTGCTGGGCGACGACGGCGTCGATGGCCGGCTCGATCGCGTCCCAGTCCCCGACGTGCAGCGCCAGCGGGTGGGCAGTCACCCCCGAGGCCTCGGTGATCTCCCGGGCCACCTGCTCGCAGGCCTCGGCCTTGCGGCTCGAGACCACGACCGTCGCACCCGCGTCGGCGAGCGCGTCCGCGATCGCCCGGCCCAGCCCACGGGTCGCCCCGGTCACCAGGGCGACCTTGCCTGCAAGCTCACCCATGGCCCGAGGGGAGGCCGGAGTCAGGTCGGAGGACTGGCTCATCGCGACGTCTCCGGGCGCAGGTCGGCATACCGCTTGAGCTCGCGGCGACCGATCGAACGCAGGTGCACCTCGGTCGGGCCATCGGCGATCTGCAGGGCACGGGTGAGGGCGAAGAGGCGGCCGAGCACGGTGTCGTCGGTGACGCCCGCGCCGCCGTACGTCTGGACCGCGCGGTTGACCACGTTGTGAGCGGTCTCCATCGCGGCCACCTTGATGGCGGCCACCTCGGTACGCGCGGCTGCGTTGCCCTGGGTGTCCATCAGCCAGGCAGCCTTGAACGTGTACAGCCGGATCTGGTCGATCTCCATGCGGCTGCGCGCGATCCACTCGCGGACCACACCCTGGTCGGCCAGCGGCCCGCCGAAGGCGACGCGCTTCTGGGCACGATGGCACATCAGCTCCAGCGCGCGCTCGGCCATGCCGATCGCCCGCATGGCATAGTGCATGCGGCCGGGGCCGAGGCGGCCTTGGGCGATCGCGAACCCACCGCCCTCCTCGCCGAGCATGTTGGCGACCGGGACGCGCACGTCGGTGAACTGGACCTCACCGTGACCCAGGCGCTCGGTGTAGCCGAAGACGGTCAGGTTGCGGACGATCTCGATCCCGGGAGTGTCGGCAGGCACGAGGATCATCGACTGCTGGCGGTAGGCGTCATCGGTGGGAGCGGACTTGCCCATGAAGATGTAGAGCTTGCAGTCGGGGTCCATCGCACCCGAGGTGAACCACTTGCGACCGTTGAGGACGTACTCGTCCCCGTCCCGCACGATGGAGGAGGTGATGTTGGTCGCGTCGGCCGAGGCCACCGCCGGCTCGGTCATGGCGAAGCCGGAACGGATTTCCCCTCTGAGCAGAGGCTCGAGCCACTGCTTCTTCTGCTCCTCGGTGCCGTACATGGCCAGGATCTCCATGTTGCCGGTGTCCGGGGCAGAGCAGTTGATCGCCTCGTTGCCGATGATGGAGCGCCCGACGATCTCGGCGAGCGCGGCGTACTCCAGGTTGGTCAGGCCGGCACCCAGGTTGTCATGGGTCATGAAGAGGTTCCACAGGCCCTGCTCCCTGGCGGTCGCCTGCAGGTCACGCATCACCTGGGGCTGCTCGTGGGGGTTGTCGTTGGCAGCGATCTGCGCGTCGTACACCTCTTCAGCAGGGTAGACGTGCTCGTCCATGAAGGCATACAGCTTCTCGGCCAGCTCGGCGGTACGTGGCGTCAGTGCGAAGTCCACTTCAACAACCTCTCTGTAGTTCGGGGGCTCAGCGGAGGCGCTCGAGGCCGGTGGCCAGGAGTCGCTCGATGGTGGCCGGCAGCTTTTCCTGGTCGGGGTCGTGGTGACGTCCCTCGCGGTGGCGGCGGAGGTTGTGGCCCATGATCGCGGCCATCTTGAAGCGCCCTAGGGCGTCAAACCAGGTGAAGTCGGGTAGGGCGGGCCCGTCGCCGAGGTAGCGCGAGACGAGCTCCTCGGCGCTCGGCAGCCCGGTCAGCTCGCGGCCGACGCCGGGGAAGTTGCTGCCATCAGCGAAGACGAGGAACCACCCCAGCTCGACTCGGGGATCCCCGGGGCTCCAGATCTCCCAGTCGATGATGGCGGCCGGCTCCGTGCCCGCGGAGATGATGTTGCCCAAGCGGTAGTCGCCGTGGATGAGGACCGGTTCGACGGGGTCGGGAGTGTGGGCGGCGAGGCGCTCCTGAAGTTCCCGCGCGTGCGGTACCAGCTCGGCCGGGACCGCGTCCATGGTGCGGGCCCAGCGGTCCAGTTCGTCGCGGGGCCATAAGGGCGCACCGTCGATCGGCAAGGAATCGAGCGGTACGCGATGAAGTCGCGGCAGCACCTCGGCGGCACGAAGCATCCGGGCCACGGCCAGTTCTGCCGGGACGGCGGGCTCGTCAAGCACGGGTTCCAGCGACTCCCCGCGGACCAGATCCATGGCAAACCAACCCTGGCCGCTGTCGGGACCCTGTTCCCGGCTCGCCCGGACGATTGGAACGGGGACGTCGGTCCCGGCGAGCGCGTTGAGGATCCGCGCCTGGCGGAGCATGTCGTGGCGTCCGACCGGCCGCTGCCCCTCCGGCACGGCCTTGACGATGAACTGGTGATCACCCACGGCGACCCTGTACGTCAGCCCCGAGTGCCCACCGTGGACCGGCTCGAGAGCGCTGGGCACACCGTCGAAGCCGGCCTGCCGGAGGCCGGCGTGCACGCTGGCTTCGAGCTGGGCAGAGTCGGTGGCGGTGGTCGCGCTCATGACTTCGGCTCCCGAGGCAGGCCGAGCACCCGCTCGGCAAGGATGTTGTGCTGGATCTCATCCGTGCCGCCGGCGATCCGGTAACCGGGGGCGCCGAGCACGTGCTCGGTCCAGGCCCACCGACCCCACGCACCGGAATCGACGCTGAGGTCCGGGCCGAGCAGCATCCGGACGAGCTCGGAGGTGCGCGCCATCGTGTCGGTCGCCAGCAGCTTGCCGACTGATGCTTCCGGGCCGGGGTCCTTGCCGGCGACCAACGAGGCGGCCACACGCATACCCGTCAGTCGCTGCACCCAGCTGCGCGTCACGAGGTCGGCGACCTTGTCACGCTCCAGCTCGCTCAGGTCACGGCCAAGGTTGCGGGCCAACTCGACGGCCTGATCGGCGTTCTCGAGACCGAGGTTGCCCGAGTCGAGGCGCTCGGACGCGAGCACGGTCAAGGCGACCTTCCACCCCTCACCGACCGGGCCAAGCCGCAAGGAGTCGTCGAGCAGGACATCCTCGAGGTAGACCTCGTTGAACGACGAGCCGCCGGTCATCTGGCGGATCGGGCGCACGGTGACGCCGGCTGCGTCCATCGGCACCAGGAACACGGTGAGACCGGCGTGCTTGGGGACGTCGGGGTCCGTGCGCGTTACGGCCACGCCGTAGTCGGCGACCGGGGCACCGGAGGTCCAGACCTTGTGGCCGTTGAGCCGCCACTGATCCCCCTCGCGCACCGCTCGGGTGCGCACCGCCGCAAGGTCGGAGCCGGCCTCGGTCTCGGAGAAGAGCTGGCAGGCGATGAGGTCCGTGCGCAACAACGCTCGGACGAACTTCTCGCGTTGTTCCGGCGTGCCCCACTGCGCGATCGTCGGCGCTACCAGCTGCTGGGTCACCGGGAACATCTCCGTACGGCGGGGCACGTCGTAATCCGCCTCGAGGCGGCGGAACGCCAGCAGGTACGAGGTGGGCAGGTTACTGCCGCCGTACTCCGGTCCCCAGGTGATCGCGCCGAAGCCTGCGTCGAACTTCGCCTGCTCGTAGGCGCGGATCCGGTCCGTCTCCTCGCGCTCCTGGTCAGGCGTCCAGTTCTCGAAGACTGCGACGGAGTCGCTGCCGGCACCCCAAGCACGGGTCATGCGAAGCGGGGCGACGCTGGACAGCCAGTGACGGGCCTGCTCGATGAAGGCGTCGAGATCAGGCAGCGCGGTCGGGCTGGTCGGACTCATCTGACGGCCTCCAAGACGGTGCAAGCGCTGATACCCGGCGCGCCGTAGACGTGGGTGAACCCCAGCCGCGGGGCACCGGCGACCTGCCGGTCGCCTGCCTCACCGCGAAGCTGGGTGACGACCTCGTGGACCTGACGCAGCCCGGAGGCGCCGATGGGTTCGCCGTTCGCGATGCAGCCACCGTCGGTGTTGACCGGGAACCTCCCGCCAACCTCGGTCTCACCGGACGCGATCAGCTTCTCCTGCTCGCCGTGCTCGCAGAAGCCGCACTCCGCCAGATGCATGACCTCGGCGCCGGCCTCGGTGTCCTGCAGCTGGGCCACGTCGATGTCCGCAGGTGCGACGCCGGCGGCTTCGAAGGCGGCACGTGCTGCGTCCGTGCTGACGCTCGTGGGCGTCCCGAGCCCTTGGATCGCGGGGCTGAACACCTCGAACGACCCGAAGCCGCGGGTGCGCGTCGCGACGGAAAGGAGTCGCACGGACCGGGCGCCCAGGTGCTTGGCGGCCGCTTCGGACGCCACCACGACGGCAGCCCCGCCCTCGCCGGGAGAGCAGAACATGTACTGGGTGAGCGGGTCGTTCACCATCGCCGCACCGGCGATCTCGGCCTCGCTCAAGGGCTCGCGACGCCAGGCGTTGGGGTTGAGCGACCCGTTGCGATACGCCTTCGCGGCAACGCGTGCCAAGGTCTGCTCGGTGATGTCGTACTCACGCATGTAGCGCGCGATCTTGACCGCGAAGAACTGCGTGGTCACCATCAGGCCGGCCTCGCCGTAGCCGGCCGGCAGGCCCCAGTCCTCGGGACGGGGGTCGAAGGCGCCGCGAGGATGCTTGTCGAAACCGACCGCGAGCGCGATGTCGGCCTGGCCGGCGCGGATGGCGTTGACGGCGGCAACCAGGGCGCTGCCGCCGGTGGCGCAGCCGTTCTTGACGTTGGTGAAGGGGATACCGGTCAGGCCGAGCTCGGAGACGAGGGTGTCGGCCAGTCCCGAGCCGTCGCTGCCGCCGAACGCAACCTGCACGTCGGGCCAGGCGATCCCGGCATCAGCCAGGGCTGCGTGGATGGCTTGGAGCGCCATGTGCCGACCGGAGACGCCGGGCTGTCGGCCGAACTTCGACAGTCCGGCCCCGATGATGGAAACCGAGCTCATCTGGCGGACTCCTTCGCTGCGGTCTCGGCACCAGTGCGGCCGATATCTGGCCGAGGTGAATGCTCGATCCACGCGGACGTGGCGAAGCGTGGAACGGGTGCGGTGCTGACGAGGACGACCTCGGCGCCGGCGAGGTCCTCACCGTCCACCGACTCGAGGACGCCTTCGACGCGCACGCCGTCGGGAAGTTCCACGTAGCCCACGGCGAAGGGCGTGAAGCCCTCCGCCGGGGGCACGTACGGCGGAGACTTGGGGGCGAACCTCTGGACGGTGTGAGCCCAGACCACCCCCTTAAGAGCGAGCTCGAGGGACGTGAGCTCCGTGCTGCCGCACCGTTGGCACCCGCTGGCTGCGGGATAGGCGACATTGCCGCACCGGGCGCATCGACTGCCCGTCAGACCTTGGGCTGTCTCGACGCTCATGTCATCTCCTTCGCTTGTCCATGCTTGGCCACTCGGTGCTCGGCGAGCTTCAGGATCAGCGACCGACCCACTTGGGCTCGCGCTTCTCGAGGAAGGCCTGGACGCCTTCCCTGCCGTCCTCGGACTGCAGTGCGTTGCCGACCGCGAGGTGTTCCATGACCATGAGCGAGCGGACGTCCGCGTCGAGGCCCTGATTGATGGCCATCTTGGTGAGTCGCATCATGTAAGGGCTCTTGTCGGTGAGCGTCGCGATGAACTCCTCGACGCACTTGTCCAGGTCCTCGGCGGGGGCCGAGTCGTTGATCAGGTCGAAGTCCTTGGCCTCGACGCCGGAGAGCAGCTTGCCCGTGAGCATGAGCTCCTTCGTCTTGCGCAGGCCGATCATCCGCGGCAGGCGGTAGATCGGACCAGCGCCACCGAACAGGGCGCGACGGATGTGGAAGTCGCCAATCTTCGCGTCATCGGCTGCGATGGCGAAGTCGCACGAGATCATCAGCTCGAAGCCACCGGCCGTGACGTAGCCCTCGAGGACGGCAACGGACGGGGTGTTCATCTGGTAGAGGCGGTCACAAACCTGGGCGGAGAGCACTGCGACGTCCATCGCGGTGGTGGTGCCGATGAAGTCGGAGAGCAGCTCGTCGAGGTCGAAGCCCGAGCAGAACTGGTTCTCCACGCCGCGGAGCACCAACACCTTGAGGTTCGGGTCCGCGTCGACCTCCTTGATGATCTCGTCGAGCCGGTGCAACAGCTCGACCGTGACCGCGTTCTTCTTGTGGGGTCGGTTGAGCCAGACGCGAGCGACTTCGCCGTCCTTCTCGAGCAGGACATGATCCGTCTGAATGGTCATGGAGACCGTTCCTTCCGTGGTTGAACTGGATTCAGTTTAGTTTGGACTGAGTTCAGTACCCGCGTCAAGAGTTCTTGGACGCAGAAATTGAACCGATTTCAGTTGTCTCCCGGAACCCTCCATGAAGATCTCCTAGATGGTGAAGCGGCCGCCGTTGCTGAGGAGCACGGCACCGACGACGTTGGCCGCTCCCGGCGAGGCCAGGTAGCAGATGTTGTCGGCGAGCTGCTCTGGTGAGGCATAGCCGACCGCCCCGGTGCCCTCCATCGCCTTGCGGACCGCCGCCGGCGTGCGGCCGGCCATCGGGGTGTCGACGGGTCCGGGTGCCACCGTGTTGACGCGAATGCCGAAGTGGATGACCTCCTTGGCTACCGCCTGGGAAAGTGCGTGCACGCCAGCCTTGGACGCGGCGTAATGCGGGTAGCCCACCAGGGTGTCGAAGGCGGCCGACGAGCCGACAGTGACGATCGAGCCACTGCCTTGGGTGCGCATCGCGCGGACGGCGGCGCGCAGCACGTGGAAGGTGCCGTCAAGGTTGATGGATAGCACCCGACGCCACTGCTCGTCGCTGAGCACGCTCGTCACGTCCACGGGTGCGCCACTCTCCTGCGCGGCCAGGATCCGGCCCTTGGCCTCGGGGTCGTCGACACCGGCCGTGTGGACCACGACGTCCAGGCGGCCCGAGTCCGCGATGATCCGGGACACGAGTGCATCCACGCCGGCCGCGTCGGTCACGTCCACCGTGTGGGCCACCCCCTCCACGCACTGCGCGACCGCGGTGGCATTGTCGGCTGCGACGTCGGCGACGTGTACGACGCGGCACCCGTCGGCCGCCAGCCGCCGCACCACCGCCGCGCCGATCCCGGACCCCCCTCCCGTCACGAGCGCCACCTGGCCGGCAAATCGTCCGCCCTGCTCCTTGCTCATCACATCTCCTCCGTGCTCTCTGTGTTCCCCACTGCTTCTGGACCTCTGCCCGTTGTTCCCACGATCTCGGCCCGCTCGAGGCTTCGCCGCCCCCGCAGAGCGCGCCAACGACGTCGCCGACTCAGGGACCGGGCTGGTGCCGGCAGCACGTGCGGCCCCTCGACCCGGAGGCTCGCGTCTGCGGCCGCAGCACGCAGGCGCAGCTCCGGCTGGGTGAGCCGATCGGTCTCCTGCGCGAGGAGATCTGACTCTCCCCGCACGTGGTACTTCTCGATGTACCGCCCGGAATTTGACTCGTCGCGGCCCAGTTCCCAGCCAGTCGCCCCCAGCCGCAGGCGCGAGAGGCGCAGGTCCGCCATGGCTGCGCTGAAGGCGTCATGGCCCGTCACGGCGACCTCGTAGGTGTAGCTGACCTGCACCCCGCCAACACGCCCCGTCGGCTCAAGGGCCCGATCCGGATCGAGCCGGGCGAGCAGCGGCTCGATGCCGTCGCTGGAGGAGAGCCCGTACAGGGCCAGCACGGCCACGGAGGCCGCCATCAGCGCACTCGCCACCAGAAGGGCGCCGGACAAGCCGATCAGGTCGGCGACGACACCCCAGACGAGCGACCCGATCGCCTGCGTGCCCTGAAACGCGAAGAGAATCAGCGCAATGATTCGTGGGCGAACCCAGTCGGGCAGGGCCTGATGAGCGAGCATCATCCACGTGCTCTGCACGCCGACCCATGCGACACCACCGAGCACGAGGGCGGCACCGACGAGAAACGGCGAAGTCGAGGTGCCCATGGCGACCAACGTCAGGGCGTATGCCGCCGAGCCGGCCCCGGCGAACACCTGCACGCTGGTGCGGGCTCGAAGTGGAGCGAGGGCCGCGGTCGCAGCGACGGCGCCGAGACCCAGCAGGGCCATCACCATGCCGAAGCCGCCGGAGCCGAGACCCAGGCGGTCGTGGGCCACCAAGGAGACCAGGGCCCACAATGCGCTCGCCGGAAGACCGAACATCACCATCCGGCCGAGCAGCTGGCGCGTCCACGGTGAGTGCCGGGTGAACCACAACGCGTCGCGGATCTCGGGGAGGACCGCCCGGCGCTCGCCGCCGCTACGTTCGCGGTCATCCCTGCCGTGGCCGCCGTGGCGCCTTCGGTACAGGGACACGGTGGCGCCGCAAGCAACGAAGAGCAGGGCCACGAGGGAGAATCCGACGCCGGCTGCCCACAACCCGAGGGCGGCGCCCGCGAGCAGGGGGCCCACGGCTCGGGCCACGTTGTAGACGGCACCGTCGGCGACGGTTGCCGACGAGACCAGGGACCGGTCGACCAGCTCCGGCAACAGCGACTGCCAAGCGACGCCTACGACAACGAGCGCGATGCCGACGACAAAGACGGTGAGCAGGTAGCCCGGAGCTGCGTCGATACCGAGGGTGCTGAGCACCGCGGCGCCGCTGGCAGCTCCTGCAGACACCAGCGTGGCCAGGACCAGCAGACGCTCGCGGTCCGCGTACCCGACGACGACACCCATCGGTAGCGCGAGGAGTAGGAAAGGCGTCGAGATCGCGGCGGGGGCGAGCGCCACGACGGTGGCAGGCTCACCGCGCTCGGTGAGGGTCCACTGCACGGCGACGACATGCATCCAGACGGCGACGGCATTGGTGAGCTGGACGGCGAGAAGGACGCGAAATGCCGGGACCCGCAGCGCTGCGCCGGCCCCGTACGCAGGGGGGCGTGCCGCGGCTCGACGACGGCGAGCCATGTAATCACCTCACCTCAACGGTTCAAACTGAACTAAGTTTGGTTTACTGTAGACCACAACACACCCAGAAGGGAGACCCCGTTGCCCGAGATCGACCTGCTCGTCATCGGCGCCGGCATGGCTGGCCTCACTGCCGCCGCCCGCGCCGCGACCCAAGGGCTGCGCACAGTCGTCGCGGAGGTTGCCGAGGACGTCGGCGGATCGGCACGCTTCGCCGGGTACGCGTGGACCGCCCCCTCCCGCGAGGTGATCGACGAGGTCGACCCCCTCGGCGACGAGACCCTGCGCCACACCTTGGTCGACAAGTTCGCCGACGGCGTCGAGTGGATTCGCTCGGTCGGGGTCGACGTCATGCCTGCCGTCCAGGTCCTCGGCTTCGGCCGCGGTCACCAGTTCGACACGAACCACTACGTCGACGCGTGCCGGCGCGTCGTCGTCGAGAACGGCGGAGAGGTCCGTCTACGCACTCGCACCGAGCGACTCCTGGTCTCCGAAGGTCGTGTCGTCGGTGCCGTGCTCACCGGCCCGGGCGGGACGGAAGAGGTCCGCGCCCGCTGGACGCTGCTGGCCACCGGTGGCTTCCAGAACGACCCCGAGCTCGTCGAAGAGCTCGTCGGACGTGCCGCGAGCTCGATGCTCGTCCGCTCGAACCCCACCAGCGCGGGGGCCGGCTACCGCTTGGGCACGACAGTCGGCGCGAGTACCGGCGGCAAGGACGCGGGCTTCTACGGCCATCTCATCCCGAGCGGGGTGCCGTTCGCTTCCCCGGCGGACTTCGTGGACCTGTCGTTGTACTACTCCGAGCATGCCCTGCTGTTCAACCTGCGCAACGAGCGCTTCGCCGACGAGACCCTGGGCGACCACCTGACCACGATGGAGCTGTTCGACCAGCCAGAGGCTCGTGGCCTGCTCGTGTGTGACTCACGGGTCTTCCGCCAGTGGGTGGTCGGGTCCTACGTCGAGGGCGCCGTCGCTGTGGACAAGTTCGCGCTCGCCAGCCGGCGGGGTGGACGGGTCGGCCTCGCCGAGACCCTCGATGAGCTGGACTACCTACCTGAGGAGTGGGGCTACGACGGTCCCACCATCCGAGCCGCAATCGAAGCCTTCAACGCCACGGCGGCCTCAGGCGGCGTCCACTCTCCCGCTCGTGCCAAGGATCCGACAGCCCTCGTGGATGGCCCGTGGTACGTCATCGAGTGCGTGCCCGCCATCACCTTCCCCTTCCACGGCCTGCGCATCGACTCGGAGGCCCGCGTGCTCGATGCCGAGGACGCCCCGATCCCCGGACTGCTGTGCGCCGGTTCCGACACGGGCGGCTTGTTCCAGCGCGCCTACGCCGGAGGACTGGCTGCTGCCCTCGTCTTCGGCCTCCAGGCTGCCGCAACCGCCGGGACCTGACAGGTTCGCGTCGTGCGCCGAATGCCGGCCGCCCGACTCGCGCGTGCTCGCTCGACGCGGGGCCGAGCTGCACGGCATACGGCGGCTCCCCGTCTCGGATCGCAGCGGGGCACGGCGGGACCCGCCTTCGATCAGACGCCGACCAGCTCTGCGATGCGCGCCCGATGGGCACGTGAGGAGCCGCCGAGCCCCTCGTTGCCAAGAACGCGGCGTAGGTAGTAGTGCGCGCGGTGTTCCCACGTGAAGCCGATCCCGCCGTGCAGCTGCACCGCTTCGTGCGCAGCAGACACCGCGGCGTCGAGGCAGACGGAGGAGGCGACGGCGACAGCGAGCTCCGCACTCTCCGGCGACTCATCTAGCACCGCCGCCGCGTAGCGCGACGCCGAGCGGGCGCGCTCGAGGTCGACGAGCACGTCTGCCAAGCGGTGCTTCACTGCCTGAAAGGACCCGATCGCGCGACCAAACTGCGTTCGCTGGGACACGTATTCGCGGGTCAGGTCGAGCAGGCTCGCCACCATGCCGGTGTGCTCCGCCGCCAAGGCGACCTGCTTCAGGAGGTCCAGGTGCCTCAGGACCTCCGCTGCGCGGGCAGGACCGACCACGAGCCGCCCGGTCACCCCTTCCAAGTCGACCCCAGACTGACGACGCGTGAGATCAAGAACGGTGCGTGCCTCCCGCCGGGCGTCCGCGGCGCGAATGACGACGAGGATCAGACCCTCCGCCGAATCAGCCGCGACGACAAGGTGATCCGCGGCCTCACCCTGGAGCACCCGCGATACTGTGCCACGGAGGGTCCAAGCAGACCCATCGGTGCTGGGCGCGGCTGACACCCCGAGGGGCGTGTCGCTGAGGGCAACCACCACGTCGCCGGACAAGGCAGCCTCGATCAGGTCGCTGTGGGCAGCGGGGTCATCCGCGCGGATGAGCGCCTGGCAGCCGAGGACCGCCGAGGCCAGGATGGGCTCCGGCAGCAGGGCCGCACCCGTCCCTTCGAGCACGACGACGAGGTCGCCCACTCCGAACCCGTGGCCACCGCTGGCCTCAGGCACGGCGAGCCGAGAGACGCCGAGCTCGTCGTTGAGCACGCGCCACAGCGCCTCCGAGTAGCCGCGTGTGGAGTCGGCGGCTGCCCTCACTGCTTCGTGGGACGCGTGTCTGTCGAGCACCTTGCGCACGACCGCGCGCAGATCCTCGCGCTCTTCCACGGGCGCCATCACGGCAGGGTCTGACTCGGGCCACGGGTGGTACATGCGAACCTCCAAAGTTGAGTTCAGTTCAGTTTATCGTCGCGGACGGCTCTCTGACAATGCTGGACAGTAGAACTGAAGTGAACTAACTTCATGGTCCATGGCCAACCTGACGACCCTCGAGCAGTACTACGCGTCCGTCGACGCCGGTGACATCGACCGCGCGATGACCCTCGTCGCACCCGACGTGTCCTTCGCAATCCTCCTGCCAGGGAAGGCCGTGCGAGGCGCGGAACGACAGGGCTTGGTGGACTACCTCAGCGGGCGCGGTGAGGTCGTCCGTCGTCACATGGTGAGCCGAAGCTCCCGCGACGGGGACCTCGAGTTCGTCTACGGCGCCGTCGTCGAGGACGACCGAACCACCACGGGCCACTTCCTCGCGGCTGCCCACCTGGACTCCGCAGGCCTCATCAGCGGCTACCAGGTGTCCTTCGACCCCGACCTGGGCCTGCTGCCGGCCACCGAGCACCAAGGAACTTCCGCCACGAGAAATGCCCCCCTGTCATACAGATGGTTCGAGACCATGGACTCGGACACACCCGAACGGGTGCTGGACATGATCACCGACGACTTCGAGATGTCCGTCCTGTTTGCCACATCGGACGGAGCCGCCGAGTTCCACGGCGACCGTGCTGGACTGATCGGCTATCTTGAACAACGAGAGAAGAGCGTCCTCACCCACCACATCCTTCGAGGGGAGCGAGTGGGCGACACGGAACTCGTGCTCGGCGAGACGAGGCGCGGCGGCACGTTCGAGGCATCGTTCAACTCGACCGCCCAGCTCAGCGAGGACGGGCGTCTGGTCCGTCGCCTCTTGATCTGCCGCACGCCGCGGGTCGAGTTCGGGAAGTAGCCGTTTGGTTCGGAGAATCGCGCCCTCACGTCGTCGACCTCGTCGCGGACGTGACCGGCGCGGTTCGGGCCATCGCTGAGCGACGTGACAGCCCGGTTCCGCTCGACGTTCGTGCGACGCCCTGGCGCGTCGTCAGCGGTTGACGAAGGCGGTGATGCGCGCCTCGGCGTCGGGGTGGACGACGGCCTGCGCAATGACCCGGCCCTCCTCGCGCCCGATCTCCGCGCGGGTCGTCTCCCACCCTGACCGCGTGAGCCGTTTGGCCTGCCCGAGCGCGAACGAGGGACCACTCGCCAGCTCGCGGGCGAGCTGCTCGGCCCGGGACCGGACGTCAGCGTCCTCACGCACCTCGGTCACGAGCCCCCAGTCGAGCGCCTCGACCGCCGTGAGCCGGCGTCCAGTGAGGAGCAGCTCGAGGGCACGGGTCTGGCCAACCGCGCGCGGGAGGAGGTACGACAGGCCACAGTCAGGCGTAAGTCCGATACCGGAGTACGCCGTGACGAACCTGGTCGACTCCGCGGCCACGCTCACGTCGCAGCTGAGCATCAGCGAGAGCCCGGCCCCCGCCGCGGCACCCTGCACGCACGCGACCACCGGCACCTCCAACCCGGCCAGCTTCTGCAGGGCCGCGTCGAGCGCGATCGCCAGCTCCTCGAGGTAGGCGGGCCGGTCGTCTGCAGCGACAAAGGACTGGACGTCCCCTCCGGCGCAGAAGCGGGGACCAGCGCCGGTGACCAGGACCGCCCCGATCGTCCCGTCCGCAGCGTCTGCGGCCGCCTGCCCCACCGCGACATCGAACGCCTGCGCCGTCGGCAGGTCGAACGCGTTGGAGGCCTCCGGACGGTTGACCTCCAGGTGCCCGACTCGGTCGCGGGCGGCATACGTCACCAGAGCCATGAGCGACCTCTCAGATCCGTCGGAACAGGCCCGCGAGCGCCTGCCCGCCGCCGATACACATCGTCACGATGCCGAACTCGAGGTCGCGGCGGACGAGGTCCTTCGCGACCCGCAGCGAAAGGATTGCGCCCGTGGCGCCGACGGGATGGCCGAGGGCGATGGCCCCGCCGTAGGGATTCACCTTCTCAGAGTCCAGCTTCGCATCGCGGATGACCGCGACGGCCTGCGAGGCGAACGCCTCGTTCAGCTCGATCGTGCCGATGTCCGCCGGGGTCATCCCCGTCTGCTCGAATAGCTTCCGTAGCGCCAGCACCGGGGCATAGCCCATCAGTTCGGGCTCCATAGCCGCGGTCGCCACCGCCTCGAGCGTAGCCAGCCCGGTCAGGCCCCGCTCCTCGGCGATCGAGCCGCGCGCCAGCACCACGGCCGCGGCACCGTCGTTGATGCCCGACGCGTTCCCTGCCGTCACCGTGCCACCCTCGACGAAAGCGGGTCGGAGTCGACCCAGCGCCTCCAGCGTCGTTTCGGGCTTCCGGTGCTCGTCCTCGGTTACCACGACCGGCTTCCGGCCGCCGACCTTCACCGGCACGATCTCCTCGGCGAAGACCGCCTTCGCCGCCTCCGTCGCTGCACGGCGCTGGGACCCCAGGGCGAACTCGTCCTGTTCGAGCCGCGAGACGCCATACGTCCGGGCAACGTTCTCGGCCGTCACGCCCATGTGCACGTTGCTGAACGGGTCAGTCAGGATGCCCACCGTCCCGTCGACCAGGGCTCGGTCACCGAGACGGTAGCCCGAACGAGCCCCGAAGTCGTAGAACGGCATCCGTGACATCGACTCGTCACCGCCAGCCAGCGCGAGGTCAACACCGCCCCAACGCATCTGCATCGCCGCAGACCAGATCGCCTGCAGCCCAGAGCCGCAGAGACGGTTCACCGTGTAGGCCGGCACCTTGTCCGGAAGCCCGGCAGCCAGCGCCACTCGACGGGCGTTGTAGGCGTCGGGCCCGACCTGACCGATGCACCCCATGACCACCTCGTCGACGTCCGCGCCGGACACACCGGCCCGACGTAGCGCCTCCCGCGCCGCGGTCGCGCCAAGTTCGAATCCCGGCACGTCCTTGAACGCGCCACCGAAGCTCCCGACGGGGGTACGCGCGCCGTCGACGAGGATGATCTGCTCTTTAACCATGGACGAGATACTAGGACGTCCAAGTAAATCTGGGTATGGGAACTCCGGCAGGTGAGACGCGCGGGGACATCGCCAGCTCAAACGGACCGCCCTACCACCTGCGATGGTTTCGTGAACGTGAAGGCGGGCTTGGCACTCGCCCGCCGTGGCTGCAGCCTTACGTCCCGGCAGACAGTGGCCGCCCTCCATTGCTGAAGCCCCCTAGACTGGTAGCCAGGTTCGCTTCACGAAACCCACCCATGCCGGTCAGCACACGCGAATCGCACGCCAGATCGCACGGTGGTCGCGAAAACCTTTCTGAACAGAGCGAATTCGCCTCTCTGAAAATCGGAAGGTCGGCGGTTCGACCCCGTCCCTGGCCACAACAAGAAACCGCAGGTCACACCCCGTGTGACCTGCGGTTTTGTCGTTTCTGGGGTCGGGCGGTGGGGTGGTGCGGGGAGGTCGCGAGTGACCGTGAAACGCCGCGACACGCCGACGATCGCCATGAGATGTTGCACGAGATGTTGCACGACCTCTCGCCGCCAAGAGACATGCGCCCGGCGTAAAGCCAAGGGTCGAGCGTCGGCCGAGAGCCATGACCCCCTTTGTTCCGAAGTGCCTGGCACGAGCCCCCAAATTTCCCCTGCGGTGCGGCGAGGGTTGCTGGACGCGGGGATTGGGCCTCGCAGGGCAGCCGCTAACCAAACCTCCTCGCAACCCCTCCCTTTCGGATTTGAGCGATTCGGGGTGTCATTTGCATGCAGAGTGACGGTCCTTCGATGGATTCTGAAGTTTGCATGCTACGGTCCTCCCATCGCATCACGAGCGGGAAGGCACCAAGCATGACCGGCAATCTCAACAGGACCTTCATGGAACGGCGGTTCGGCGTCCTCGCCCCGGCCGTTACTGCCGCGCTCGTCGCGGCGGGCAAGGAGGCGCATACTCGCTCCCTCGACGCCAAGTTCGGCTCTCGCCTCAAGACGAACCACGCCTATGGGGGCACCTACTGGCTGGCACTGCCGGAGGAGGTCGTGGCTCGCCTTCTGCCAATCCTTGAGGCTGCCGTGCCGTACCCACCACAGGGTTCGCAGTACGAGTTGGTCCTCTGGAATGGCATCGCGATTCTGCCGGTGAAGGTGATTGACGGCGCCGCTCGTGACGGTCGGATGCGCGCCCGAACATCCGACCTGCGGTCACGGCTAACGAGCGTAAACCCGCCTCATGCCCCAGAGCCGACCTTGCTAGACGACCTCGATGGTTTCGGCGCAGACGACTTTGAGCTGAAAGCGCTGGCTCGAGTCGAGAGTGCCAGAAAGGTATTGGGTGACGTCGCTCAGACAATTGTCGTCGCTGCCTACGCTTGCAACCCGAAGAGCGGGCTACAGGTCGTCCACGTTGGCGTTGCGACCCTGGATGCTGATGGGTTCATCCATTTTTCTGACAGCCAGCGACTCTCCGTACTCGATCTACCCAACACTTCCGCGAAGCCGATGCCCGCCGCTGGTGCAAGTTTCGACGCCCTCCCGCGGCCCAAGCCGATTCTTGGCCTAGTTGAGGAGCCGAACGCGGCCTCCGACGCACGCAAGCCGGAGTAGCGGATGCACTCCAGGACCTACTTCGAGCCCGACCGGCTGCGGCAGGCACGGCAGTTGGCGTTCATGACAAAGAGAGAGGTCGCGGAGTCCAGCGGCATCTCTCCTGCTGCCGTGGGCCAGTACGAGGCTGGAATCGCCGCACCGCGGGCCGACACGCTCAAGAGGCTGGCTGTCGCTCTCGACGTGCCGGTTGAGTTCTTCGCGCCTGGTCGACCGCTGCAGCGTCTGGAGACCAGCGAGACATACTTCGAAAGCCTTAGGGCCACCACCACGAAGCAGCGTCACAGTGCCACCTCGTTTGCCGAACAGATTTGGGAGCTCTCGTACGCACTGGAGACTCATGTCAGATTTCCGCATATCGTCCTCCCGGATAGCCAGGGCAACCCCAGCGTCAAACGTGCAGCTGAGGACGCGGCTCGGGCGGTACGCGATCTTTGGGGGCTGGACAGCGAGCCGGTCGGCCATCTGGTCTCTCAACTTGAGGCGCACGGCGTTATCGGATGCCTGGCACCACGAACTCCCGGGGGTGTGGCGCGCATCAACGCCTACTCCACGCTGGCCTTCCGTCGCCCCGTGGTGGTCCTGACTGCGGACAGAGCAGATGACGTTCTCAGGCATCGGTTCAGTGCTGCACACGAACTTGGGCATCTCGTTCTGCACGGTGGCTCGGCTTCGGGCGAACCGTGGCTCGAACGTGAGGCGGACGCGTTCGCGGCCGAGTTCCTGACTCCTCGTGTGGTTCTACTTGATGAGTTGCCTTCGCGGCTCGACTTCGCGAAGTTGTACCGGCTCAGCGAACGTTGGGGGGTCCAAGTCAGGATGCTCATCTTCCGAAGCCAGGAGCTTGGGCTCATCTCCGAGAGCACCGCTCGCCGCGCGTACATTCGGATGTCTCAATCCCCGCAGGAGCCTCGACCGATCCGACAGTACGACGGCGAGGTTCCTTCCATGCTGAACTCCGCTTTCGAATTGGCCAGTCACCGAGGCGTCTCTGTCGGGACCTTGGCTGACCAGCTGAGGTGGCATCCACGGCGAGTGCGTGAACTCCTCGGCCAAGCGGATGACCCCCGACCCGCCCTTCGTATCGTCACCTAGTGACGCAGACCGGACGAACGTCCGCTGCGCCGGAGTACCCTGGCGCGAGGCCGCGTCAATGATCGGGGCATGCTAGCGATCAAGAACGAAGCCAGCGAGCGCGCCCGGCCCGAAAGACCCGGAAATCAGAGAAGGTTGGCCCAGTTGGGCCTCGAGGGAGGACGCCTCAGCCTCGAACTCGGCGGAAGCCGCCGTGAGATCTTCGACGATCTCGCGGGCGAAGACGTCCGTTGACGGGAGGTTTATCCAGGTCCTCCAGCGAGTCGTCCTTGAGCCCCGTGATGCCGAAGCTGGCCTTGTCGCGCGCAGTGATGTCTTCACAGGCGTACGAGCGGAAACGATCGCTCCACCCTTTCGCGGAGAATAACCCCGCCTTGTGCGCCGCGACGAAATCGTCGAGGTCGGCTCATCGGAGCGGGCGACCTTCTTGACGAAGAACAGGACATGGGCCTTCACGCCCTGCGCGTAGAAGATCCCGTCGGGAGACGGAGAATGGTGTGCAGGTCGAAGTCGGTGATTAGCTTGCGGCGGACCGTTTCGCCTCCGCCGCCCTCGAAGAGCACGTTGTCTGGCAACCCAGCGCCAGCGCGGCCGTTGGTGTCGAGGATGGTGGCGCTGTCCTGGACGAAGTTGAGCTGCTTGGGCCTCGCCGTGGCGACGCAGTCTTGACGCGCGATCTCACGGTCATCGCGGTCTTCGCGGCCATCGGCTCGCCACCATGGTCGCCGACGGCTTGCGACCGAACGGCGAATTCGACAGAACCATTGACCATCGGTCACCGGGGTCGGCGCTCAAAGAGCCACGCACTCAATCGGGGACGCCCCGTTCGCGGCGCCCATCCCGTGCAAAAGCAGGTTCATCGCGGCTTGTCGCGCTGGATCGGCGTCATCGACACCGCACCCTCGCTGGCCCAGTAATGGGCAACGAGCAGGAAGCCACCCGGGAGATCCGACCGACATGCTCCCCGGCCAAGCGGCAGCTGAAGTACCTTGCATCGGGAACGTGGGCATGGTTCGCGGACGAGCCCACGCACGAGCTCGCCTGGTACCAGTTCATCCCGGGCGGCGCACTTCCCCTGATCGGACGTGTCGGCAACGTGTCCCCACTCACAGTGCTGCCGGCTCGCCGAGGAGCAATTCGGTGACGACTGCCCTGTGACTTGGCCGGCCTCACAAGGGCGGGCGCTCGATCGTCGCGATCACGAAGCGCTCAGCGTCGCGCTGTTGGATGCGTTGGTCTGTCTGTGGCCCCATGCGGTTTGTTCGTGATAGCGACGTCGGGGTTTGAGGCAGCCACGTAGGATGGCGAGCCACTGGTTCCGGACCTAGCCGTATTCTCAACACTCGAAAGAACGACTCGAAGGGCCGCCATGACGAACTCGCCCCTTTGCCCTCCGAAGATGCCCTGCTATTCGCCGCTGACGAGATCGACGGAGACGCCAGCGAACTGGAACGCGATGCCCAATCCGCCGGTCGGCGGCTCGTCGAGGCGCTCTTCCGTGAAAGCGGGTGGATCTCGATGGGGCACGGGTGACCGGGTTCCAGCTATCCGATGGCTGAACCGTCTCGGATTCTGTGCCGGTCCTTATGGGCTAGGCTCATGTAGTCAAGCCCTTCGATCACCAGCAGGTCGGCCCGCCCGTGGCGGGCGAGGTCTTGCAGAGGATCATCTTGTCGGCAGCCCCTAAGAACCGTGCATGAGTTTGATGCCGGGGGTGTACTTCACGCGTAAGCCGGCCATCGCG
>Ga0209347_1001436_pt1 | contig 38900 bp, 33 predicted proteins | sample AutmiccommuBRH23_FD_187382 | JGI IMG/M metagenome (GOLD analysis project Ga0209347, IMG submission 187382) | Deep subsurface microbial communities from Mt. Terri, Switzerland - Autotrophic microbial communities BRH/23 (SPAdes) (version 2) | ecosystem: Environmental > Aquatic > Deep subsurface >... | reverse complement strand
GGAGTTTGGCCGGGTGCTGGCCGCGGACCCGGCGAGAACGAGCGCGGCCGACGATCTCGAGGCGATCCGCAGCACGGGCCGGCCAGGGGGAAGCTTCGAGGCTGGCCACCGAACCGACGACCAGCCGTTCCGGCTCGAGAGCGTTCGAGCCACGGCGCACCTCTTCTCCGATCCGCTCTCGCGCTGGGGGATCGTCGCCGGAGTCAGCAGGATGGTGGGCGAGCAGGGTCGAAGCGAGCAAGTGCCGACCGCGCGTGTCACGTCGCAAGTCGGCCTCCCCCGGCTTCGCGCAACGCTGAACGGTGAAGTGGGCGTGTCCGACCTGCCCGGGCGGTCGGCCGAGTTGGTGGGGGGGCTCCGAGTAAGCCGGAGCCTGGGATCCTCGCAAGTTCTGTTGGCGTCCTTCAGCCGGGAACCGCTCCTGTACAACCTCGCGGCGCTCGACCGTGCCGAGTTGTTGACACGGTCGGCTCTCGCGTGGGAGCGCCACGGCTCCTGGCTCGCGTCCATCCGCGCCGCACACCTTGCGTACAGCGACGAGAACGAAGGGGTTGCGCTCGACGGCTACGTGCTGGTGCCGCTCATCCGCCGCCCGACCTGGACCCTGCACTCGGGCATTTCAGCGGCCTGGCGCGACACCGACGAATCGAGGTTCCGGCCGAGGAAAGTCGAAGCCGTCTCCATCGGACCGGGGCACTTCATCTATGCGTTCGAGGGCATTTACGATCCGTACTGGACTCCCGTGCGCCTGAGGGAAGCGAGGGGGGTCGTGGCGGCCGCGGGCTCGGAGGAGCGCAACATCCAGTGGAACGTCCGGCTGACGGCGGGGGTAGCGCGCGACGAGGCGATCGCCTTCGGCCCGGGGGAGGGAGCAACTGCCGTTCCGCCGGTGATTTTCCGTTTTCCGCATGATCGCGAGTACCATCCGTGGACCGCCGCCGCGGGGCTGGAGTGGAAGCTGGGAGGGACGACGAGCCTCGCGCTCGATTTCGAGCATTCGAGAACCGTCGATTACGAGGCGAATGAAATCCGTGCAGCCGTGGTCGGACGTTTCTGAGATTTTTCGCCATCGGCGCGCCCGTCCCATGACGGTTGTCCAACGGGTCCTCCTCGGCACGCTCATCTTTCTCGGCATTCAGAGCGTCGTCCTCTTCGGACTCTGGTGGTTCCAGCTCCGCCACGTCAACCAGCCGGTGCTGTTCGCGCTTCTCTCGGTCGCGACGTGGTACGGGATTTTCCGGATGATGGTCGGCTGGTACAACGCCTTCCATATCGAGCAACCGCCGGAGATTGAGGCGCCGGACGGACTCTCGGTCGCAATCTTCATCACCTCCTCCCCCGGGGAGCCCCTCGAGATGTTCGAGCGGACCCTCGAGGCCACACGGGCGATCGAGTATCCGCATACGACCTACCTGCTCGATGACACGCGCGACCCCCGGTTCGCGGAGCTCGCGCGACAGAAGGACGTCGTCCATCTCGAGCTGGTCGGCATTCCCGGAGCCAAGGCGGGAAAGATCAACGCCGCCCTCGCCCGCACCAGTGAAGAGCTGATACTGGTGCTCGACCCCGATCACATCCCCTTTCCGAACTTCCTTCACCGGGTCCTCGGCTTTTTCTCGGACCCCGAAGTGGGATTCGTCCAGGTCTCCCAGGCCTACCACAACGCAGGGGAGTCGTTCGTCGCCCGGGCGGCGGCCGAGCAGACGTTTGCCTTCTATGGCCCGATTCTCCAGGGGATGAACGGGACGGGTACGGCCGTCGCGATCGGAGCCAACTGTACGTTCCGCAGGAAAGCTCTCGAGTCGATCGGGGGCCACGGGATCGGGCTGGCGGAGGATCTCGTCACCGCGATCCGCCTTCACGCCGCCGGATGGCGCTCGGTCTACGTGCCGGAGATCGTTTCGCGCGGTCTGGTGCCGGCCGACCTCGGCTCGTTCGTCAAGCAGCAGCTCAAATGGTCGCGCGGCGTTCACGAGGTGCTCTTCAAGGATTACCCGAGGCTCTTTCGGAAGCTCACCGCTCATCAACGGATCTCGTACTTCATGATTGGCAGCTACTACTTCGTCGGAGTCACGAGTCTGATCTACTTCACCATCCCGCTGCTTTACCTCTGGCTGGGACAGAATCCCGCGGCCATTCTCATCTCCGAATACGTCAAGCACGTGCTCCCGGTAGGACTTTTTGGCGTGCTCATCTATCTGCTCACGAACCGCTGGCTTTGCGACCCGGCCCGGGAGCGGGGGATCCACTGGCGGGGGACGCTGCTCAAAGTGGGGATCTGGAACATCCATCTCATCGGGCTCGTTCTTGCGATCGCTCGGGTCCCGGTCCCTTACATCCCGACGGAAAAAACGCGGAGAATCGGGCGTTTCTGGGCCCTCGCCCGCGTGCCGTTGACCATGATTCTGGCGAGCCTCGTGACGGTTGCCTGGACGATGTACCAGAGGCTGTATCGGATGCCGGAGCCTGAGGTGAGGATCTCGACCGAAGCGACCGCGGGGATGTTTCTTTTTCTGATGATGAACACGATTTTCATGAGCGGTCGTCTCTACGCTGCCTGGAAAGACAGCAGGGGGCAGACGTCATGAAGGCGTCGGCCCGTTACCGGATCGCTCTGTTTGCGCTCGGCTGGCTGCTTCTGATCGGGCTGGCCTTTCAGCTCGGTCTGAACGCGGCGTTTCAGAAGGGGGTCGATTACCTCAGCTACAAGCTGGCGACGGTCGGGCAGTCGGTTTCGAGCGCTGAAGGGCGCGCGATCCTGAGGGTGCGGCAGTCCTCGCGCCGCGAATATCTGGAGCCGCTCCGGCCGCTGCTCGATTCCACCGCGGCGTTGAAGAATCCGACGCAGAAGCTGTTCGGCGCATACGAGGGACAGTTTCCAGACAGTTTCACCGGATTCACGCGGCTGGAGGAGAAGCTCGATTTCCGGTTCCCGCTGGTGGCCTTTTACGTCGCCTGGGGAGACAAGCCGGACCAGCAATTTCCGGTGCGCATGGTCGAGACAATCAGCGAGATGGGCTCGGTGCCGGTGATCACCTGGGAGCCCTGGGTCGTCGATTTCGATCCGAAAGTCCGACACAACCTCCCGCCGCTGGCGGAGCGCGAGTACGCCTCTCTGCGGGCGATCGCCCGCGGCGATTACGATTTCTACATCGTTCCCTGGGCGCGCGCCGCGGCAGCTCATGGGAAGCCGCTGTTTCTGCGGTTCGCGCACGAGATGAACGATCCGTACCGCTACCCGTGGGGACCGCAAAACGGCAACCGCCCCGAGGATTTCATCGCCGCGTGGCAACGGGTGCACGACATCTTCCAGAAGATGGAAGCGACCAATGTGATCTGGGTCTGGTCCCCTCACGTCTCGATGCCGTGGCTGGAGTACTACTATCCCGGCGACATCTACGTCGATTGGGTCGGCGTCGGAGTGCTCAACTACGGAACCATCGCGTCGTGGTCTCGCTGGTGGTCGTTCCACCAGATTCTGGAGAAGGCCTATCCTGCGCTCATGAGCCTGGGCAAACCGGTTATGATCAGCGAGTTCGGCACGCTCTCAGACGGAGGGAGCATGGCCGAGTGGTACCGGCAGGCGTTTTATCAACTCGATCACCACTATGGACGGATCCAGGGGGTGATCTTTTTCAGCGACGCAGCGGATCGTTCGATGTCTCCCGAGTGGCCACTGAACTGGACGCCACTCCAGGATGAGCGAGCCGCCAGAATCATCAGCGAACAGCTTCGTCTCGAGTCCGCGTTTTGAGGTTTCCCCTATGCCCCGTTCCGTCCCTCTGATCCTGGCTCTCCTCGGTTCTCTCGTTTCCACGTCCGGCTGGGCTGCCCAGGCAACCCTCTCGGGGCGGGTGAGCCGTGCCGAGGGAGGAGTGCTGGCCGGAATGACGGTCGCCGTTTACAGCGCGGATGGGGGTGGCGAGCCGCTGAAAACCGTCAGCGGCGGCGATGGAGGGTGGGGCGTCTCGGTTCCCGCTCCGGGAGCCTACCGGATCGTCGCCTGGGATGAAGCCGGATTCTTTGCTCCCGAGTACTACCGTCAGGCGGCCTCATTTGAGACGTCGGCCGAGTTCACGGTCGGTCCGGGGCAGACCATCACGGGCATCGACTTTCAGCTCGTTCGTGCAGTCCACATCCAGGGACATGTGACCGCGCCCTTCGGACCCGCAGAGAAGATGACGGTCGCTGCCTACAACCTGGATGGCACCAGGCGCGCCCACGAAAAGACGGGACTGGGAGGGGGGTACAAGCTCACCTTGCCGCCCGGGAAATACAAACTCGTCGCCTGGGACGATTCCGGAACGCTGGCGCCCCAGTTCTATGCTTCCAGGAAGCGCTTCTCCGAAGCGACCATCGTGGATGCCGTGGTTGATATCTCGAATGTTTCCTTCTTCCTGGAGTATGGCGCGCGGGTGAACGGGCGCGTCCTGATCGAGGGGAGCACCCAGGCTCTCGCGGGCATCCGCGTCGCTGCTCTCGATATTAAAGACGGGGCCGAAACGGCCTTTGTATCGAGTGGCGCCGACGGCCGATTCCAGTTCACGCTTCCGTCCGGCGTGTACAAGTTCGTGGCGAGCGATAACGAAGGTCGCTACGAGACCGAGTTCGCCCGGAATGTCTCCACCTACGAAGCGGCGGCGACGTTCTCCCTCGGCACCGCGCCGCTGAATGGACTCGACTTCTCGCTCGCTCCCCTGACCGACCCTCCGAGCCCCACCGTCCAATGGTTGCCGGCGGCCGCGAACGGCGAAGGAGCGTTTTTCTCCTACTGGCAGACGGATCTCTGGCTGCACAACCCCAGCGCCGAGCCGCTCGCGATCGAGCTCTCCTACATCGCGCAGGAATTGCCGGGAGTCGAAGCCTCGCGCGTGACGCGCGTCGTTCCCTCCCGCGGCCAACTCGAAATCTCGAACGTGGTCGCCTCGATTTCCGGAAGGACCGGCAATGGCGCGGTCCGGCTCGAGGCGCCAGGGGCGTTCGTCGCGACGAGCCGGACGTTCAACACTCCGGCGAACGCAAGCGAGGCGGGAACATTCGGATTCTCGATGCCGGCATTCGATCCCGCGAGCACCCTTTCCAGCGCCGTTCTGAGCGGGATCGCCAACGGAGGCATTTACCGATCGAACATCGGAGTGTTCAACCCGCACGATCATCCGATCGAGGTGACCTACACCCTCTTCGCATCTGACGGCTCCTCTCTCGGGGAGTCGGTGGCCGAGCTTCCGGCGCTCGGATGGGTCCAGACGAACCTCGCCAGTCTGCCGGGGCTTCCCGGCCCGGGGGTGAGCGTGAGCGACGCCTATCTGGTCATCCGCTCGGAGACGGGGTCGTTCTACTCCTATGCCTCGCTGGTCGACAATCGAAGCAACGACCCGTCGCTGATACTCCCCTCGGCCGATCTTCGCGTCGAGGAGTGACCTAGCTCGGCGCGGACTCCGCGCGCGGTCGCTCGTTGACGACGCCCTCCATGAGGATCTTCTCGAACTCCTCAACCGGCAGCGGGTGTGAGAAGAGGTAACCCTGTCCGTCCTGGCAGCCGAGTTCGCGGAGGATCTCGCAGGCGGCGTCGTACTCGACTCCCTCCGCGATCGTCCGAAGCTTCAGCTTCCGTGCGAGCATGAGGATCGCCGTCACGATCGACTGGTCATGCAGGTCAGTGGCGACTCCGCGGACGAACTCCTGATCGATCTTGATCGAGTCGATCGGGAAGCTCTTGAGGTAGATCAACGAGGATCTTCCCGTTCCGAAGTCATCGACCGCGATGCGGATGCCCATCCTCCGGATTGTTTCGAGAAGGCGGATGGTCCAGCCCGATTTCTGAACTGCCAGCGACTCGGTGATCTCGAACTCGAGCCTGCTGGGATCTACGTCCGAGGTCCGAATCAGATCGCCGATCAGGCCGATGAAATCGCGCTGGTGAAACTGGCGGACGGAGATGTTCACGCCGAGACAGAAGTCGGTGGCACCGGCCTCCTGCCAGGCCTTCAGCCTCTCGAAGGCCATCCGGAGCACTGCTTCGCCGAGGGGAATGATCAGACCCGTGTGCTCGGCGAGAGTGATGAATCCCTGGGGAGGGACCACGATTCCTTCGGGGTGGTTCCAGCGCACCAGAGCCTCGGCTCCGACCAGCCGCCTGGTGGCGAGGTCGTACTGCGGCTGGTAGTGAAGCACGAATTCTCCCCGCGAGATCCCCTCGCGCAGCTCGTGCTCGAGCGAGCTGCGGCGAAGCCCGCGGCTCGAGTCGGCCTGGTTGTGAATCCGAAACCCGCGGCCACCCTTCTCCTTGATCCGGTACATGGTGCTGTCGGCGTTCCGCAGCAGGAGCTCCGGGTCCTCGCCGTCCCGCGGATAGACCGCCGCTCCCACGCTCGCGGTGACGCGGATCTCCTCGTCGTGAATCAGCACCGGCTTTTCCTGGAGCAGGAGGATGATGCTCTCCGCCCGCTCCCTGACCGATTCCTCGTCCTCGAGATCCGAGAGGACGATGGCGAATTCGTCGCCGCCGATTCTGGCGACCGTGTCCTCGGCGCGTATCGCCTCGCTCAGGCGATCTCCGACCGCCTGCAGGACCCGGTCGCCGACCTGATGGCCGAACGTGTCGTTGATCCCCTTGAGGTCGTCGACATCGAGAAACAGGACGGCGACGCAGCGATCGCGGCGGCGCGCGTGCGCGACGGCGATGCCGAGCCGGTCGCGCAGAAGGTTCCGGTTCGGCAGGCCGGTGAGAGAGTCGTGATAGGCGCGATGCTCGATCTCGATCTCGCTCCGCTTGCGGTCGGTGATGTCGAGCAGGATTCCTTCGATCAGGTCGCGGTCGGGCACCGACCGGGCGTTCTCCAGGACCCACACGGTTTCTCCGCGATGGTTGAGCAGCTGAACTTCGAAGTTCGTGACTGAGCCGCTGCGGCGCAACTTGTCGAGGAACTCCTCTCGGTGGATTTCGTTCCTGTAGGAGATGCGGCCATGCTCGAGCAGGTCTTCGACGGTCTCGAAGCCGAACATGCGGGCGCACGCCAGGTTGGCGCTTTCCAGGGCGCCGTCGAAGCGCGCAATGTACACGCCGGCAAGGTTGCGCTCGATCAGCGTTCTGTACTTCTCCTCGCTTTCCCGCAGCTGGGCCGTCCGCCGCTCGACGCGTTCCTCGAGCCGCTGGTTCGAGCTCTCCAGCTCTCCGCGGGCGTCCTCCCATTTCTGGACCATGGAGTTGAACGAGGCGGCGAGCTGGCCGATCTCATCGTCCCCCTCGACCGCGGCCCGCTGCCCGCGCGCTCCGGCGGCGATCCGCTCGGTCGTGCGCGCGATGCGGCGGATGGGGTTGGCGAGAAAACTCCCGAGCGCGAATGCTCCCGCGAATCCCAGGGTGGAGATCGCCAGGCCGAGGAGGCCCGCGGTGCGGCGGGCGGCAGCCGCTTCTTCTTCCACGCTTCGCATGGAGAAGCCGAGGTAGACGTCCGCAATTTGTCTGCCGTTCCGGTGGATCGGCGACGCGACCTGGTAGATCGGTTCCGTCGGGCTCGTTCCACCGAGCGTGACGCGCTCGGCGTAGCCGGTCGGTTCGCGACGGGGAGCCGGGCCGAGACCTCGTTGACTTCCCGGCGCCCTCCCTGCCTCCGGCGCCATGCGGATCGACAGATATCCAGCGCGTTCGGCGAGCACCTCATTCGTGGAGGCCAGGGTGCTGCCGTCAGTGCCACGCACGACGATGTAGACGAGATCGCGATGCCCGCGGAGCGCGCGAAGAATGGGTGCGGTGTCGACCGCGGCTCCCGTGGAGATCGCGTCGCCCAGTCCGTAACTCGCCATCTCCGCGAGACTGTGAGTCGACTCGCGAAGAGCGGCGGCGGCGGCCCGCTCGAGCTGCCGGGGAAGATAAATGAGAATCGCGATCGCGATCACCGCGATCAGCAGGCTCGTGAGGAGAGCGATTCTCGTTCCCAGCTTCAGTCGGCCGGTGATGGGCAACTTCCTGAACCTCCGTGACCCCCAGGTCGGGCCGTTGCCGCGCGGCCCCGACGTCCTGCATCTTAGTTCAGCGATTGCCATTCTGTTCCGCAGATTCCGTCCCCGGGAGGCGGACTCTGCGGGACATGTCCCCGCCGCCGCTCCGCCGGGAACGGCTCGCGCCCCGCGGCTGTTGGCGCTCTGGTCATGATCAGCGGATGGATGACCGGAGTCAGCAAGGCCGAGTTCTTTCAGCGGCACTATCATGCCGCCCCCTACTCCGAGCCGGGATCGGCTCGGAGCGCGATTCCCCTGATGACCTGGGATCTGGTCGCGGCGCTGATCGGAGCGCGACCGCGTCCGGATCTGATCGTGGCACGCGGCGGGGTTTTTCTCGCCGATTCGGAGCCGGAGGACATCGAACAGGCGCAGGAGCTTTTCCAGTCGGGATGCTCGATCGTGATGCGCCATGTGAATCGGTTCGATCCCGGCCTTGCCGCCCTCGCGGCGGCGATGGGCACCGAGCTCGAGGGCGAAGTCGCCGTCCACGTTTTCGCCACTCCGATCGATGCCGTCGGCTTCGGATGGCACTACGACTGTGAGGACGTGTTCATCGTTCAGACGGCGGGAACCAAGGAATACCTGCTGAGGCAGAACACAGTGAACCCGGAGCCGACCATCGGCAACATGCCGGCGAACATGGAGTTCGAGAAGGAGAGCTCGCCGGTGATGGCCTGCACCCTGGCTCCGGGAGATTGGCTCTACATCCCCCGCGGGTGGTGGCACCGGGGTTTCGGCCAGGACGATGCCCTCTCGATCTCGATCGGGGTTCTCTCGCCGGAAGCCGCGGGAAAATCTCGGTAGGGACCGATGCGCCGGTCCGGTCGCGAAGCGACTCGGGTTCATTTCGTGGAACGTCCCGCGTGTACCCGCCCTCCCTCGCCGTCCCGCTCCGCGGGACCGGACCGGCGCAGCCGGTCCCTACGGGTCCTCCCTTGCTCAGAATGACGCCGGCCGCCTTACCTTCCGGATTTTTTTTCAACAGCTCCGCTGCGACGCAACTGAGCTCTGCGTTGGCGGATCATCTCGCTGCCCAGAATCGTGTGCTGGGGGTTGTGGAAGGCTGTGGAAAACCGGCCGAATGTTCACAGTGAAATCCCTTGCCTTCTGCCGGTGGCGGACCGAGATTGATCTTCGCCTCGGAACGAATGCTCTATCGCAGATGGTAACGAGTCGAGGCGCCGGAACGACGCGATAGGTTAGTCCGGAAAATGCGGCGCGAATGCCCCTTTGCGGATGTCAACGCGCTGAGAATGGCCCCGAGATGCAAAGGATCTCGGGGCTACTTTTTTGCGTACGCGAAGCTTGAAGCTTCGTTCACAGGAAACGCGGCTTTCAGCCGCGAGGGCCGACACGAATCAGGCCACATCCTGAAACAGGTGGCCCTTCGTCTGCCTGGGCAGCCCGCTCCCCCCATCGTCGCTTCGCGACCGGACCGGCGCAGCCGGTCCCTGCGGAGGTTGAACTCCCGCTCGCGGTTGCCGTAAGAGATCCCATGACCATGGTCTCTCGTGCGCGAACGTTCTCCCTCGCTGTCGCCCTCGCTCTTCTCCTGGCGAGTTCTTCCGCGCGCGCCGATGGCGTCGCGTGCGGGCCTGATGAGCAGCAGCGGCTCGCGATGGCGAGGCTCATCGAAGGCTGGCAGCGTGTGAGTCGCGAGGCCCTTCATCTCGCCGCGGCGCCTCTCCCCAGAATTTTCTTTTTCGACGAACGATGCCTGTGGGAAGTGCGTGATGAGTCGGCGTTCGGCTCCGAGGCGGACGGCGAGATTCCGGTTGAGGGGACCCCCGCCGCTTTCGCAGCAACCGCGCACGGCGGGACGATCGAGTTGCCGGACGGCGAGCAGATTCCGGCCAGGCTGGTCATCTTCGTCTCGACGGCGGGAGATCCTCCGCAGCCCTACATGGTCATGCCTCTCCAATCGATCTGGCGCGCGGAGCCGCGTCATGCCCGCGAGGCGGAGCTCGACTCGCTCGTACGGGCCGTCTTCGTTCACGAAATGACCCACACCCGCCAGTCCGGCACGTTCGGAAGCTCGATCGACCGCCTGGTCGAAGCTCACCGACTCGGAGAGGAGCTCGACGACGACATCGTTCAGACGAAATTCGAGAATGATCCCGAGTTCCGGTCGATGTGGGAGCGGGAGCGCGATCTTCTCTTCCTTGCGGCCGAAGAGTCCGATCCCGCGCGGAGGGCGAGCCTGGCGCGCGAAGCCATCGACCTGCGCGCGAACCGGCATGAGCGGTTCTTCTCCGGAGATCGCGAGTTTTACCGCGAGCTGGAGACGATCTTCCTCGACATGGAAGGGGTCGCAAACTGGGCCGCATACCAGCACCTCAGGCTTGAAGGCAAGGAGCGGGGTGAGGCCGTGGAGCGGATGCGGCGTGGGCGCGCCCGCTGGTCCCAGGACGAGGGGCTCGGGCTCTACCTCGCCCTCGACGCCCTCGTGCCCGGGTGGCAGACCGAAGTCTTCGGCGCGCGCCCGCGATCCGCCTGGGATCTGCTCGCGGGTAACTAGCGGGCGCGGCCGTTCATCACGCTCCCGGACCCACGCTACTTCCTCACTGAATCGCCAATGTTCGCGATCCATCCCGCCGTCGTTGTGATAATTTCGTCACACACCAGTAGTGAGTGTTTGACGGCGGCGTGCACGGCGGAATGCCTGCGGCGCGTCGCATTGACGTGAACCGTTTCAGGAGGAACGAATGAACGGACGATCCCTTCGCGCAGTACTCGTAGCAATCTTCCTTTCGGCGGGTCTGATCGCCGCGGATATTCCGCAGGTTCCTGCGGACCTGATGGTGGCTCCCCCTATCGACTCGGCACCCTCGGATGAGCGTCGTCTTCTCGTCGGGTCGACCGAGGTCGTCAACGCCACGCTGGATCTTTCGGGCGTGAATGAGGGCAATCTCACGCCAGTCCCCAGGATGCTCGGACTCGGCCGGATCCAGCGGACCGACGCGGGCTTCCGTTGGGTAGCCACGATCGAATCGCCCGGAGCCACAGGGCTTCGCGTTCATTTCTCGAACCTCTTCCTTCCCAACAACGCGACGCTGACTCTGGCCGGCGCGGGCGATTCCTTCTCTTACTCCGGGCGCGGGCCGCTCGAGAGCGGTGAGTTCTGGTCGAATGCGGTCTCCGGCGATCGCGCGACGCTGCAGATCGACTATGCCGGGCGTGATATCGGCCGGGTGCTGCAGGCCATTCGGATGACGGTCGCGGAAGTCGGACCGCTCAGCTCGAAGTTCCCGGTGAGCGATCCCCAGGCCGGTGAGCAGCTCTGCTCCTTCAACGCCGACTGCGTCGAGAATGCAAGCTGCTCCAACCTCCCCACCGCGGTCGCGGACGCGCAGAAGGCCGTGGCAATGATTCTGTTCGTCTCCGGCCGTTACCAGTACATCTGCAGCGGCGGACTGGTGGACGACAACGAGCCCTCGAGCGCCATCCCTTATTTCCTCACGGCAAATCACTGTCTGAGCAAGTCGAGCGAAGCGACCAGCCTCGAGGCCTACTTCGACTACACGACTGCCTGCGGCACCTGCAATACGTCGCTCTCCAACAAGCCGCGCACTCTCGGTTCGACCATCACCGCGACCAACCGGACGAGCGATTTCACGCTCCTCCGCCTGAGCCAGCCGGCGCCCGCGGGAACCGCATTCCTGCGCACGAACAATACGCCGGTGGCGAACGCCAACAACACGGCGCTCTACCGCATCAGCCACCCGGGTGGCGCACCCCAGGCGTACTCGACTCACCGCGTCGACACGTCGCGGGTCACCTGTCAGTCGTGGCCGCGCGGCAACTGGATCTACAGCTCGGACACCTTCGGCGCGACCGAAGGAGGGAGCTCGGGCTCGCCGGTCGTCAACGCAGCGGGTGAAGTCGTGGGGCAGCTGTCGGGAGCCTGCGGCTACAACGTCAACGACTCGTGCGACTCGGCCAGCAACGCAACCGTGGACGGCGCTCTCGCCGCCTACTGGTCGCAGGTCGAGCCTTACCTCGGAGGCGGTGGCGGCTCCTGCACGGATGCGGACGGCGATGGCGTTTGTGCCTCGGACGATTGCAACGACAACGACGCCAGCGTCTATCCGGGCGCTCCGGAGATCTGCAACGACGGGAAGGACAATGACTGCGACGGCCTGATCGACAGCGGAGATCCCTCCTGCCAGACCGGCGGATGCGACCTCGTTCCCTCCGGCGGCAGCTGCACCGACAACAGCGAATGCTGCTCCGGCAACTGCAAGGGCAAGCCGGGCTCGAGGACCTGCAAGTAAATCGCGACCAGCAAGCGAACGGAAAGGCGGGCCTCCGGGCCCGCCTTTTTCATTCCGTCAGATCCATCCCTGCAGCTCGGCGGCGGCGATCTCGGACATCGCGTGCAGCCACCGGCTCCGATCGTTCAGGCAGGGGACGAGATGGAGCTCCTCTCCGCCACCCTCGATGAACTGCTCTTCTCCGAGGTTCCCGATCTCGTCGATCGTCTCGAGACAATCGGCGGTGAATCCGGGGCACAGCGCCAGGATCCGCTTCACTCCGTCTCCACCAAGGCTCTTGAGGGTCTCGTCGGTGTAGGGGAGAAGCCACGGCTCCCGTCCGAAGCGCGACTGGAAGGTCACGAGATAATCGTGAGCCGACCAGCCCATCACCTTCGCCAGCGCGTCCGCCGTGGCGGCGCAGTGAGCCGGGTAAGGATCACCGAGATCCGCATACCGCTGCGGAATCCCGTGAAACGAGATCAGAATCTTGTCGGGAGGCCTCACCAGGCCCGCCAGCTCCTCTTGTACCGACTCCGAGAGCGCCGCAATGTAGGAAGGGTGGTCGTAGTACGGCGGCACGACCCGCAGCGCCGGGACGTATCTGCGCGCAAGCAGTTGCCTGAACGTTTCATCGTAAGTCGAGCCGGTCGTCGGAGCCGAGTATTGGGGATACATCGGAAAAAGAAGGATCCGTTCCGCGCCCCAATCGATCAGCTTTTCGATCGCCGATCCGGTCGAAGGGTTGCCGTAGCGCATCGCCACCTCGGCTTTCACCTCCAGCCCGCGGGATGCGAGAGCGCGTTCCAGCCCCGTGGCCTGGGCGCGAGAGACGGTGAGCAGGGGTGAGCCTTCGTCGGTCCACACTTTCCGGTAAAGCGCGGCGGACTGAGCCGGTCGCGTCCGGAGGATGATCCCCTCGAGGATCCCTTTCCAGAGCCACGGATTGAGGTCGACGACCCGGCGGTCGCTGAGGAACTGGCGCAGGTAGCGCCGGACCGCCGGAGTGGTGGGAGCGTCGGGGGTGCCGAGCTGGCCGATGAGAATGCCTGTTTTTCGATTCATGAATGCTCCGGCATCAGTACCGTGCGGTTTGGACGAAAAATCCCAACGGGACCCTTTGCCTGAAATGCTCGGGGGCGGCGCGGGGTTGGAAGCAGGGAGTGACGGGCTGGAGCGGCACCTGCGACCGGTCCGTTGAATCCCCGCCAGTGATCCAAAAATCACCCCTCGCTTCCCTCGGGTATCCCCTCGAGAATGCCTCGAGCCATCAGGAGTCAAGGATGTCGTCTGAACGGTTCCAGAATGCCCTCCGCGGAGTGACTCAGGCCGTGCCCCCGGTATGGCTGATGCGCCAGGCGGGGCGTTACCACAGCCATTATCAGCAATTGCGCGCGAAGCATTCGTTCATGGAGCTTTGCCGGGAGCCGGAGCTGGCGGCGGAAGTCGCCCGCGGACCGGTCGCCGAATTCGACTTCGATCTCGCGATTCTGTTCAGCGACCTTCTTTTCCCCTTGCAGGCTCTCGGGCTGGATCTCACGTATCCGGATTCCGGCCCCCACCTGGAGCCGAAACTCGAGAGATCGCTCCTCAGCAAGCTCCGCTCGACCGACGATGCCCTGCCTCACCTCGAGTTTCAGCGCGAGGCGATGCGGCTGACGCGCGAGGCGATCCCGGCGGACAAGAGCCTGATCGGCTTCGTTGGCGGGCCGTGGACCCTCTATGTGTATGCGGTCGAGGGAAGTCATCAGGGGTCGCTTCGGAAATCGAAGAGCGACCCGGCCCTCTACCACGAGTTCGCGGCCCTGCTGGTTCCGCTGCTGATCGAGAACATCCGGCTCCAGCTCGAAGGGGGAGCCGAGGCGGTCATGGTCATGGACACCGCGGCGGGGGAGGTCGCTCCGGACTGGTTCCAGCGCGAATGCCTGCCCTACCTCATCCAGCTGGGGACGTCGTTCCCGGGGCGGGTCGGTTACTACTCGAAGGGATCGCAGCCGGCTCACCTCCGCGATGCCCGCCTCGATGCCTCTCCCTTCGCCGGAATCGGAGTCGACTGGAGATGGAACATGACGGAGGCGCTGTCGATGTTCAACCATGGCGGGTTCGTCCAGGGAAACTTCGACCCGACACTGATGTTCCTCAAGAGTGACGATTTCGAGCGCGAGCTGAGGCTCTGGCTCGAGCCGATGACCCGGCTCAGCGTCGAGCAGCGTCGCGGATGGGTCTGCGGACTGGGGCATGGTGTCCTTCCGCAGACGCCGGAAGCGAATGTACGGCGGTTCGTGGAGATCGTACGGGAGACTTTTTCATGAGCACCTCAGAAAAGCATGTGAAGCAGGGCGTGACGACGAACCTGTTCGACAAGTACGACGTCCCGGTGCCGCGCTACACCAGTTATCCGACCGTGCCGTTCTGGACGGATGACCCGACGACCGAGCAGTGGCTTGCCGAGCTCCGAAAAGCGGCGCGCGACCCCGAGTGCAGCTGGGCGATCTACATTCACATCCCCTTCTGCGAGTCGCTCTGCACGTTCTGCGGCTGCAACAACGTGATCACGACCGATCACGGCAGGGAAGAGCCGTACATCGCGATGGTCCTCCGGGAGCTCGACCTGTACCTCGAGGCGGTTCCCGAGCTGGCCGACCGGCCGCTCCGCCAGCTGCACCTGGGTGGCGGGACTCCGACGTTCATGTCTCCCGAGAACCTGACCTCGCTCCTCGAGCCTGCGCTGGCGAAGCTGAAAGTTCGCAGTGGTGTGTTCGATGCCTCCGCCGAAGTGAATCCTCGCGTGACCACCCCGGAGCACCTTCGCGCGCTCTATGACGCAGGGTTCACCCGCGTCTCGATGGGAGTCCAGGATTTCGATCCGCACGTTCAGTACCTGGTCAACCGCGTGCAGCCGTTCGAGATCACCAGAGACCTCACCGTCGCCGCCCGCGAAATGGGCTACACCTCGGTCAACTACGACCTCATCTACGGGCTCCCCAAACAGACCAGGGATTCCATGCGGAACACGGCGGAGCTGACCGTTCAGCTGCGGCCCGACCGGATCGCGCTCTACAGCTTCGCGAAGGTTCCCTGGATCAAGCCGGCGCAGAGGCTCTTCAAGGATGAGGATCTCCCCGAGGGGCCGGACAAGCGCGAGCTGTACGAGATCGCCCGCGAGATCTTCCTCGACGCCGGATATGTCGAGATCGGGATGGATCACTTCGCGCTCGCTCACGACCCGCTGAGCCAGTCGCAGATCACGGGTGAGATCCATCGGAACTTCATGGGTTACACCGAGTTTCGGACTTCGATCCTGCTCGGTCTCGGCGTGAGCGCAATCTCCGAGAGTCCGACCTGCTTCCATCAGAACCGGAAGAAGGTCAACGAGTGGGACAAGGACCTTCAGCAGGGACGCATCCCGACCTATCGCGGGCATCTTCTCAACGAGGAGGATCGCCACCAGCGCCAGCAGATCCTCGAGTTCATGACCCGGCTGAGAGTCGAGCTCGATCCCGAGCAGGTCGACGAGGCGAAGCAGTTTCTCGCTCCGATGGTCGAGGACGGGCTGGTAGAATTCTCCGGGCGCGAGTTGCGGCTGCTCGAGAAGGGGAAGCCTTTCCTTCGAAACGCGACCGTCTTCTTCGACCGGCGGCTGCGCTCGGCCGAGCCGCGAACCCAGATCTTCTCGATGTCCATATGAAACGCGTCACCATCGTCGGCGGCGGCTTCTCCGGACTCGCGACGGCGTATTTTCTCGCCAGCGAGAAAATCCCCGTCACTCTGGTTGAAAAGCAGTCGCGGCTGGGTGGCCTCATTGACACCCTGAAGACTCCGGAAGGAATCGTCGAGACGGCGGCGAGCGGGATCCGGAACTCCAGAAGACTCGAGCAGCTCTGTGGTGAGCTCGGCGTTCCGCTCGTCGGCACGCGGCGCGAGAGCCGGCGACGATTTCTCTTCCGCGACGGCAAGCCGCGGCAGTGGCCTCTGAAAGCCGGAGAATCGCTCGGCTTCGCCGGCCGCCTCGCCGGGAACCTCGCAGCCGGCAGGTTCCGCCCCGAGCCCGGCGAGACGATCGAGACCTGGGGACGGCGGGTTCTCGGCGCCCCTGCCACCCGGCAGATTCTCGGGGCAGCTCTGCAGGGAATCTACGCCGGCGACCCCGCACAGCTCAGCGCCAACCTGATTTTCGGCAAGAAAGAGAAGCCGGCGAAACCCGAGAAGACCAAGGGACTGGTTGCGCCACCCGAGGGACTCGCGCAGCTGACCGGCGCCATGGGCGATGCAGTCCGGCAACTCGGCGGCGAGATTCGTCTCGGAGCCGCGGTCGACAATCTGGACGGCGGCCCCGTGGTCATCTGCACCTCGGCGAGAGACGCTGCGGCGCTTCTGCGCGAACGGGCCCCGCAGGCTGCAGCGGCGATCGGTTCGATCGAGATGGTTCCCCTTCTTCGCGTCACCGCTTTCTACCCGCAAAGCGAGAACACCGTGCAGGGTTTCGGTACGCTCTTTCCGCGGGAGGAAGGCGTCCGGGCGTTGGGGGTCCTCTTCAATACCAACATTTTTCCCGACCGGGGCGAGGGACATTCCGAGAGCTGGATCTACGGGGGGGCGCAGGACCGGGAGATTCTCGAGTACGACGACGCGCAGCTTTTCAGCGTCCTCGAAAAGGATCGTGCCCGCCTCTACGGCCGGTATTCAGAACCGGTTGCTCTCTACCCGCAACGCTGGAAGGTCGGCCTGCCGCATTACGACCTCGGCCTGGAAACTCTCATCCGGGGAGGCATCGAGCTTCCGAAAGACGTGTTCCTCGCCGGAAATTACCTGCGCGGCATCGGCCTCCCCATGCTTCTCGAACAGGCGTGGAAGACCGCCGGGGAAGTTCGCGCCTCGCTGAGCTGACAGCGGCCTGCCGGACTAGAAAAGCCCGCCGATGGCGGGCTTTTCCGTTTCGAGTCGAAAGATCGGTCAGATCGCCGGCTCTTCCTCGCCTTCCACGGCATCGCGGCGCGCGCCGGGCTGGCGGAGAGGATCGCGGCGGCGGTCGCTCTCGTCCTCGTCATTTTCCCAAGGGTCGAACGGTACATCCTCCACGTCGGGAGTCGTCACTTCATCGTCGTTTCGAGCCAAGATTTCCTCCTTCTTGCTGCCCTTCTCATTGCAAGCGGCGTGCTGTTTTTGAACCCTGAGGATCCGGGGGTAGGGACCGCCTGCGGCGGTCCGGTTCCGCGCAGCGGAACATTCGGTCTGCGGAGCGAAAACCGGTCGTGCAGGGCGACCGGACCGGCGCAGCGGGTTCCCCAGGGGGGCCTGGTATTTTTTGGCCCCGCTCGCGGACCACTGGCAGAAGCCCTTTATCGGAGGTTACGGATGTCGCTGGAGCTATTTCTCACGGAAACCGCGCGTGCCGGTGGTGTCGAGCTGCTGCTTGCGGCGGGTCGGCCGATCGTGGTGCGCTCGCGCGAGGGAGAGCGGGAGGTCCGCAACTCGACCCAGACCACATCGACGATCCTCCGGCTCGTCAGCACGGTCCTGCCACCCGAGGCAAAGCAGAAGCTGGACGGGGGCCTGGCGGAATGGGCCTTTCGCCACCCGACCATCGGCGAAGTGAAGGCGCGCTTGGAACTGACCGACGGTGAGGCGAAGGCCAGCTTCCGCCTCTCCGGAGAGAAACCGAACGCTGCCCCGACCCCCATGCCAATGCGGATGTCGCGGGTGGGACACGAGATCGACCGTTTATTCGAGAAGATGGTCGAGCTGGGCGCCTCGGATCTGCACATTTCCTCGGGGATGCCTCCCATGATCCGGCACGACGGCGAGATGCGGGCGATGGATGGGTGGAGCGCGCTCAGTCACTCCGATGTCGAACGGCTGCTCTGGCCGATCGCTCCCACGCGCAACCGAGAGGAGTTCGACGCGAAGCGCGACACCGACTTCGCGTATGAGATTCCGGGGCTTTCCCGATTCCGGGCGAACTTCTTCTGCGATCGGAAGGGAGTGGGCGCGGTCTTTCGGGTCATTCCGACCAAAATCCTCACTGCCGAGCAGATGGGTCTGGCGAAGGAAATTCTCGATCTCTGCTTCCTTCCCAAGGGCCTCATCCTCGTCACGGGACCGACCGGGTCGGGCAAGTCGACGACCCTGACCGCGCTGGTCGATCACATGAATCGGGTCCGCCGCGACCACATCATCACCATCGAGGATCCGATCGAGTTCGTGCACGAGTCGAAGAGCTGCCTGATCAACCAGCGCCAGGTCGGCGAGCATACGGAGAGTTTCAGCGCCGCACTCCGCGCCGCTCTGCGCGAGGATCCCGATGTCGTCCTGGTCGGCGAGATGCGCGACCTCGAAACGGTTGAGATGGCGATCGAGACCGCAGAGACGGGCCATCTCGTTCTCGGTACGCTGCACACCTCTTCGGCGGCCAGCACCGTCGATCGCATCATCGACCAGTTTCCCGCGGATCGGCAGCAGCAGGTGAGAACAATGCTGGCGTCCAGCCTGAAGGGTGTGATCAGTCAGATGCTCTGCCGCAGGATCGGAGGCGGGCGTATTCCGGCGATGGAGGTTCTCATCGGCACTCCGTCGATCTCGAATCTGATTCGGGAAGGGAAGACCTTTCAGATCCCGTCAATGATGCAGACGGGGCGCAAGGTCGGCATGCGGCTGATGAACGACAGCCTGCTGGAGCTGGTGAAGGATGGGATCGTCGAGCCCACCGAGGCGCTCGCGAAAAGCGGGGACAAGCCGGGGCTGATTGCGATGCTCCGATCCAACGGAATCGAGCTCGAGCTCCCCGCACAGGCCGTTGCGTAGTGAGTGAGCCGGACTCTCCAGAGTCCGGACTTTCTCTCCGGAGGCATCCAATGACCGGGCTCTGGAGAGCCCGGCCGCGGTCACATCAGCTCGATAGCCTGCGCTGCCGCCCTTTTGCCGCTGGAGATCGCTCCTGAAACCGTACCCGTCTCATCCGCGTCGGTTGCTTCGCCCGCGAGGATGATACGGCGCTCGAACGGGCGTGACAGTCGTTTCTGGGCGCTCAGGCCGCCGACGGCAACGTAGCTGTAGGCGCCGAGGCTGAACGGATCGTTTGACCAGTCATGGAAGTCAGCCCGGTCTAGGAGGCGCGCCAGGCGGCGTGGATTCTGGGACCATAGGCTCGCCAGCGAATCGAGCACCCGCGCGACGACCTCGCCTTCCTCTCCCGACAGCAGAGCAGCTGCCTGGGGGCCCCCGCACCAGGCGGTAATCGTCGGCGTCTGCGCGGGAGCCGATGTCCACCATGTCTGAATCGGCCCGTCGGTGGGATGAAGGAAATTCGGAGGCCGATCGGGAGGCCGCTGTCTTTTTGAACGGCTTTCGAGCCAGGAGCGATCGTCCCAGAACATCTCGCGGAACCGGAGGACGACTTTGGCGACCTGCCCCGTCTCGATCTTTCCGAGGGCCTTCGCGAGCTCGTCGATGGAGGGAGCGATCTCGATTCCTGCCCGGCTGCGAAAGTCCGCGCGGAGCACGGCTGCGGGAACGGTCACGATCACGACGCGCGCGCGGATGGGCTCCAGCTTTCCGGCTGCGGCGCTCTCAGCCTGCACCACGACCGAGGTGTCGTTCCATTCGATTCGACGGACGATCGTGCCGAGACGGACCTCGGCCGATGTGTCGAGCCGGGTGCGCATCGCGGCGATGAGCGCGTCGTAGCCGTCGGCGATTCTGAATTGCCGGTTCGCGTCGCCACCCTCGGTTTCCTCGTCACCTGCCCGCAGGGCGAGCGCACTGATGCGATCGGGATCCGCGGCGTGATATCCCTCGACGAATTGCAGCGCGAGCTTGCGGAGCCGGGGGGTGAGACTCTTCTGTGCGTCCAGGAAGCGTGAGAATGAGCGGTCGCGATCTCCCCGGATCTTTTTTCGGACTTTGGTGATCTCGCCCCAGAAGTTGCCGATCCTTTCGAACTCTCCACCGACGACTCTCACGTGATCGTCGGGAAGCTCGTTGATCAGAAGAGCCGCAGCGTTGCAGAGCGAAAAGATCTCGGCGGACCTGCCGTGGATGAACTCGGCCCCCAGCTCGCTGGCCAGCGGTCGCTGCGAGAAACGGCGCGTGAGAATTCGCCCCCCGAGGCGCTCTCGCGCTTCGAGGAGGATCAGGCGAAGTCCCTGGCGGGAGAGCGCGGCTGCCGCGGACAGGCCGGCCGCACCTCCGCCGACGATGACGGCATCGGCGCGTTCCATGAACGGGCCTCTCGTGCGGCTCGCGTGCCCGGAAGGGGTGACCGGCCGGTCGCCGGGCCCCGGACGGAGGTCGCCTCCCCTAGTCGTTGAACGGGCGAGGCTTCCCCGCGTTGACCTGCTGCACGTAGATCTTCTGGAACATCCCGTCGGCGGAGTCGAACTCGACCTTCGCCCGAATCGTCACCGGCCCGTTGGCTCCGACGATCGTCGCGTTGAGGATGTTGGCTGGAACCCACATTTCCACGGCGGCAACCTGGTCAGGCGGAACGGGGAGGTCGAAGGGGCGGGTCGTGCTCGGGAGATTGTATGCCCCCTCTCCCATCGACTCGAGCTGGATGCGTCGAAGCGTGAGCGTCTCCGAGGAGCGGTTGAGAATCTCGGCGTGAAAGCCGACCGAGAGACCTCCCGTCACGTGCCGTGCCGCCTCACCGACGTTGGTGATCTGCATGATCCGGAACTCGGGAGCGATGAGACTGACCTTGGAGTTGTTGGTAGCACAGGCGGAGAGCAGCAGCAGGGCCACGGCTGATGCAGCGAGGCGGGAGGCGAGGTGCATGATGATTCTCCTTGGGATTCGCAACATCGGGGGTTGCGATTTGTTCCCGCCGCGTGATGAGGACAGAAAAAGGCCCCCGGGGTTCTCCCCCGGAGGCCTGGATGTTTTGAGATCCGAAACGCTTACTGGACGTATTTGAGCATTTCCTTCGCCAGCGCGACGTCCTTGCCGTTCGGCTCGAGAGCGACGTAGCGCTCGAGGTGCTTCTTCGCTTCGGCGGTGTTACCCATTCTGACGTAAACCATTCCGAGCTCGTAGTGGCCCTCGGCGAACGTGTCGTCGGCTTCCACCGCGCGACGGAGCAGCGGCTCGGCCGCGGCGTCATTGCCCTGGTTGATCAGGGGCACGGCCTGGTTGAAGAGCGACTGCGGATTCGCGGGAGCCTTCTCGCGGAACTCCTTCGCCTTAACCGGATTGCCCGCCTTGTCGTAGGCCTCGGCCAGAATACTGAACATGTCCGGCTCGTCGGACGAGATCTCCAGGACCTTGTTCGCGGCTTCGATCGCTTTCGTCCAGTTCTCGGAACGGACGTAGAGCTTCGCGAGAGCCATGTAACCGGCGGTCAGGTCGTTCTTGATCGCGATCGCTTCTTCGAGCTTCGCAATGGCCTCGGCCACGTTCCCCTCGTTGGCGAGCGCGGCGCCCTCGTTGTAGGCCATCACCGCCGGATCAGCGGTCGCCGCGGCGGGAGCCAGGCCCCCTCCAATCGCGGGCTGTCCACCCTTGTTGAGGGTGATCTCGCGCATGTTCTTCTCGGGGAGAAGCTTCAGCTTCATCACTTCGATGTAGGGCGTGAATCCGTCCTTGCTGAAGGTGAACTCGTAATGAATCGTCCCGTCCAGAAGGAAGATCGTGTAGCGACCGTTCTTGTCGGTCTTGTAGGTCTCTTCGAAGGTCTTCGCCTCCGTGGCGCGAACCTTGATCGAAACGTCCTCGAGGGCCTTGCCGTCCGGCCCGACGACCTTCCCCGTGATCCTTGCTTCGCCGACGGCGAAGAGGTTTCCCGCTGCCAGAGCGCAGATCAGCATGCCGAGCGCGATGGATTTCCTCATGTTGTTGTCTCCTGATAATTGGATGCATCGATGAAAACGGAACCGCCGGTCGCGGCATTCCGTTTCGCCGGGTTATTTGCTATTTCAAGTCGCTTAAATGCCCCTGTGGAGTGAGTGACTTAGGTCACGTCCGCCGCACGAGCCGCCGCTGATTCTATCGCGGCGGCGCCCCCGGGGCTGCGAATCCCGTCACAGCTGACCCGTGACCTGTGAATAGCAGTCTCGGCGGCATTTCTGCCAGTCAGGATTTCAGGTCGAGATAGGTCTGGTCGAGAAGGCCGCGCTCATAATCGGCGAGCAGACGCATCGCCTCGTTCGGTTTGAGCCGGTCTTCCTTGATCGCGAGGTCGAACTGCGCCTTCATCCGCTTGCTGGTTTCCTTGACGTCGTACTGGGTCAGGGCGAGGACCTCGCCGATGGTATTGCCGGAGATCGTCTCCTCGATGTAGTAGCCGCTGTCCTCGTCCTCATCGAGAAAGATGTGGGCCTCGTTGACCCTTCCGAACAGGTTGTGGATGTCGCCCATGATGTCCTGGTAGGCGCCGGTGAGGAAGATGCCGAGGTGATAGGGAGCGTCGTCGATGGTGTGGAGGAGGAGCGTGTCGCGAACGTCCTCCTGGTCGATGAATTTCGAGACTTTTCCTTCGGAGTCGCAGGTGATGTCGACCAGGGTGCTCTCGGTGGTCGGCCGCTCGGCGAGGCGATGGATCGGGACGATGGGGAAGAGCTGGCCGACGGCCCAGTGATCGAGCAGCGACTGGAACACCGAGAAATTGCAGATGTGCTGATCGGCGAGCTCGGTGCGGAGGGTCTGCAGATCCTCGGGAATCTCCGAGGGGTCCAGCCGGCCGGTCTTGTGGTGAATCGACTCGGCGATCTCCCAGAAGAGCGATTCGACGCGTGCTTTCACCACGAGCTCCAGGATGCCGAGCTCGAACATGTTCTGCGCTCGTTCCTTGAGCTGGATCAGGTCGTGCCAGGACTCGAGCAGGTTTCTCGAGCTGAGGTGATCCCGGATATAGGTCAGCTCCTCGACCAGTTTGTGCTCGGGAGCGGCGGGTTCGTTGCCCCCTGCGGGAGTCTTTTCGATGGACCCGAAGGCCTCGACGACCAACACGGAGTGGTGGGCGACGATCGCCCGGCCGGATTCCGAAACGATCGTCGGATGCGGCACCTGCTCTTCGTCGCAGATGTCCATGATGTTGTAGACGATGTCGTTCGCGTACTCCTGAACGGAGTAGTTCATGGAGGAGTGAAAGCTCGAGCGCGAGCCGTCGTAGTCGATGGCCAGTCCGCCGCCGACGTCGAGGTATTGCAGGTCGTGCCCCATCTTCCGCAGCTTGGAGTAGTAACGCGCGGCCTCGCGGACGGCTCGCTTGATCGTCAGGATGTCGGGGATCTGGGAGCCGATGTGAAAATGGAGAAGCTTGAACGAGGAAGAAAGGCCCGCTTCTTCGAGAAGGTTGATGGCCTCCAGGATCTCGGCCGTCGACAGTCCGAACTTCGCGTGCTCGCCTCCTGAAGTGGCCCAGATTCCGGCTCCCTTCGCCAGCAGCCGTACCCGCATGCCGATCCACGGCTCGACGTTCATTTCCTTGGAGATCCTGATGATGGCGCGGACCTCCGAAAGCTTTTCGGCGACGATGATCACCTTCTTGCCCAGCTTGCGCCCGATCAGCGCCTGCCGGATGAAGTGGCCATCCTTGTACCCGTTGCAGATGATCAGCGATTCCGGATCAGTGTGAATTGCCAGGCCCGCGAACAACTCCGGCTTCGAGCCGACCTCCACACCGAAGTGGTACGGCTTCCCGGCATCGAGGATCTCTTCGACGACCTCGCGAAGCTGGTTCACCTTGATCGGGAACACGCCCCGATAGTCTCCCTGATACTTCGCCTCCCCGATGGCCTTGCGGAAGGAGCGGTTGATCATCTCGACCCGGTGGCGAAGCAGATCCTGAAAGCGGATGAGCATCGGCATCTTCAGCCCCTGCTCCAGAGCCTCGGCGAGGACCTCGGAGATCGGGATTTTCGGCCCGTCTTCCTGAAGCGGCGCTACCGTCAGGTCGCCCTTCTCACTGACGCCGAAATATCCGGAACCCCATCGGCCGATCCGGTAAAGGTCAGCCGAGTCTTCCGTGGTCCATTCGTGGTTCTCTTCGGTGCTCACAGATGCTTCCAACGGTAGCTTCCCCCTCAGGCGGTGGAGACGTGGTTTTCAGCACGCAACAAGCGCACCGCCGACGCCATTCTTCCCCCCTCGCTTCACGCGTCCGCGAAGTTTATCGCGGGTTGAAGTGGCGGAGGATCCTTTCCTCCGCCTGGGGGCTTTTGAAGCTGCTAGGGGCCGACGGAGGAGAATCGCTGGCGTGGGTGCAGAGGCAGAGGAAAAGATCCTCTGCCACAGTGGCGGAGGATCCTTTCCTCCGCCTGGGGGCTTTTGAAGCTGCTAGGGGCCGACGGAGGAGAATCGCTGGCGTGGGTGCAGAGGCAGAGGAAAAGATCCTCTGCCACAGTGGCGGAGGATCCTTTCCTCCGCCAGGGGTCCTGGGGTGCGGCAGAGGAAAAGACCCTCTGCCACCGTGCCACTAGTCGAGTGGCCGGCTGACGACCTTTCCCGGGGAGGAGTTCTCGGTGACCATCTGCAGGGCCGCGCGAAGCACTTTTTTGTGATGCTCGCGGTCGCCGGCCTTCCCGAGAATCCTGCCGATCTCGACACCTTCCCAGGTCATGCCGCGCGGGGGGCGAATCGACTCAGTCGCAGCCGGGGAGGCCGAGATGATGATCGTCGGGATTCCACGCCCTTCGATCTCGCGAGCGAGGTTGGCGACCGAGCGGTGGCAGGTTTCGGGGCATCCCGCCGTGAGGACGACCAGACGGGTCCGCGATTTCTCGATCTGGTCCGCGATCTCGGGGTAGGTGGTTTCGTAGAGCTCTCGAAGCCTGGTGGTGAAGCCGACGCTGAAGTGCTTGTCGTTCACGCCTCCGATGAATCCCTCCTCGGCGAGCTCCCTCAGCGATTGGAGGGGGAAAACGATGTTCGGATCGCGGTCCGCTTCTTCGTGCTCGTAATGATGGTGCGCGATCTTCAGGTGATCGATGGGCGTGTCGCCCGGAATGATTCGATACGAGATGTCACCCGGGTCTTCGGGAGGGAAGGCCTCCTGGCCGGGGCCGTAGACGCCCGCGGCGCTCGCGATGGTCACGATGGACGAGGAAAGCTCGCGGTCGAAGGGGGTGAATGGGATCGCGCGACGGGAGATATTGAGCATCGGATTGGTTCCTTAAAGTCGAGACTGGCGTTGGCGGGGAAGAAAATGGGCGGGCCCGTGGACGGCCCGCCCGCGAATCAGTGGAGATCCTGCAGAGCGTCGAGGATCTGCACGTTGTCCGGCTGCTCGCCGATGTCGTGAACGTCGATATAACGGACTTTGCCTTCCTTGTCGACGACGATGATGGCCCGCTCACAGATGCCCTTGTCGTCGATCCAGACTCCGTACTTCTGGGAGACCTGCCCCTTCGGGTGGAAGTCGGCGAGAAGCGGATACTTTTCGATCCCGCCGAGGGATTTTGCGAATGCTACGTGGCTGGGAATGCTGTCGACCGAAATGCCCAGAACCTGGGCATCATGCCTCTCGAACTCGGCGAAATCCGCCTCGTACGAAGGCATCTGGACCGTTCAGACAGGGGTCCAGTCGAGGGGATAGAAAACCAGAACGACGGCTTTCTTCCCTCTGTAATCACTCAGTCGAACCTTCTCGTCACCCCGATGCGAAGGAAGCTCGAAATCCGGCGCTTGATCGCCGACCTTCAGAGTCTTCGTCTGCGAGGCCTGGGAGGTTCTTCCGACTTTCACTGCCATGGGAAATCCTCCTTCGAAATCGCGCGGCGTCCACGACCGCGCGCCAATTTCAAATCAGCGGGCGCCATTCTATCGAGCCGGCGCTTCAGACGCGAGAGAGCCAGCGAAGCGGAATCGTTCATCCCGCCGCCGGACGCCCCCTCAATCCTTTCGCGCCGCTTCTTTGACCTCGCGTCCCGCTTCCTCGAGGGCCGTTTCCGTCCCCTTCGCGAGCCGTTCGGCTCCCTCCTCGATCGCTTCTCCGGTTTCTTCGACGGCCTCGTCGAGGTCGCCCTCAGCCGTTTCCGGCTCCCGAGAATCGTTCCGAGAATCCTCCGCCGGCGGGGCACAGCCCGTCAGAGGCGCGAGAATCAACGCGAGAATCGCGAGTGTGGTCACTAGTTTCATGGGTCCGCTCAAGCAAACTCGAGCAAGACGGAGGCCAGAAAAGCAAGGCAGAAGGCAGAAGGCAGAAGGAAAGGCGGCGGGGGGGCAGGACATCCCGCAATTAGAGGTCTTCCAGTCGCCCTGCCGCCATGGGGTTTGCCGTTGCTCCTACTTCTGCCTTCTGCCTTCTGCTTTCTGCCTTTTCTTCTGGCTTCTGGTTTCTGGCTTCTGGCTTGTCTTTGCTTCTGGCTTCTGGCTTCTGGCTTGTAAACTCCACCGCCATGGACGACCGACTCATTCAGGGAATGGCGGGGGAGGGGGGCTTTCGCGTGATCGCCGCGATGACGGCGGGTGCGGCCGAGGAGGCCCGGCGGCGACTGGACCTCTCGCCAGTCGCTGCGGCCGCGGCCGCCAGGGCGATGACCGGAGCGGTTCTGCTCGCGCGGCTGCTCGACAAGGACCTCTCGACCCAGAGGGTGACTCTCCGGTTCGAAGGAGAAGGTCCGCTCGGGCTGCTGGTCGCGGAGGGAACGGTTCGGGGCGAGGTGCGGGTGTTCGTGAGCAATCCTCACGTGGACGACGATGCCCGTCTCGATGTGGGGGCGGCGGTCGGGTCGAAGGGGAAGCTCACGGTCGTGCGCGCGATGCCGCCCACCGGAGCCCCCTACACCTCGCAGGTCGCGCTGGTGAGCGGTGAGATCGGGCGCGACCTGGCTCACTACCTGGCTCATTCGGAGCAGATTCCGACGGCCGTCATGCTCGGTCAGGTCATGCGCCCCGCCGGAGTCGCCGCTGCGGGCGGAATCGTGGTCCAGGCCTTTCCTCACACCAGCCGCGCGCGAATCGAGGCGATGGAGAAGCGGATCAGCGAGGCGCCCCGGCTCAGCACTCTTCTCGCCACCATGCCGGTCGAGGAGGCGGTTGGGGAAGTTCTCGCGGGCTTCGGCTTCAAGCGACTCGACCGCTCGCACGACGTCCCGGTGCGATTTGCATGCAGCTGCACCCGCGAAAAGGCGGCCGGGCAGTTCCGCTTTCTCGACCGCGACGAGCTGCACGATCTGATCGCGAAGGACGAGGGGGGCGAAGTGGTCTGCCAGTTCTGCGGCGAGAAGTACCGGTTTTCCACCGGTGAGCTGCTTGCGATGGCGCCTCCGCCTGACGCATGATTCGAAAATTGCGCCCCACGCGGCGCCACCAAGGGCGCGAGGTGAATCGATGAACTCAGTGATTACCGGGACAGGAATCGGCCAGGCCACCCACGCCGTGCCGAACGAGCGTCTCGCCCGCATCATGGACACGTCGGACGAGTGGATCCGAACCCGCAGCGGCATCGAGCAGCGTTACTTCGCGGCCCCCGGGGAAAGCTCCTCGTCACTCGGCACGAAGGCGGCGCGGAATGCGCTCGCGAACGCAGGAAAGCAGCCGGCCGACATCGACGCAGTCATCTTCGCCACGATGACTCCGGACATGGTCCTTCCGAGCAACGGTCCGCTCCTCCAGCGTGATCTCGGGCTGGGCAACGTTCCGACCTTCGACATCCGTCAGCAGTGCTCCGGATTTCTTTACGCGCTCGAGCTCGGGGACGCCCTGATCAAGAGCGGCAAGTATCGAACCCTCCTTCTGGTCGGAGCGGAAGTCCACACCCCCTTCATGCCCTGGCATCTCGGCTGGGACACCACGATCGGCCTGAGCGACCGGGAGGTCACCGAGAAGGAGCGCGAGATCAACACCTCCATCCGCGACCGCACCGTGCTGTTCGGGGACGGGGCCGGCGCGGTGGTCCTCGAGGCGAGTGAAGAGGAGGGGAGGGGACTGTTGCTCACCCGCCTTTTCACCGATGGAACCGCATGGAAGTGCCTGTCGATGAGCGGGGCGGGTTTCAAGAACCGGCCGTTCGTGACCGCCGAGCAGATCGAGAACTTCGAGACGGTGCCCCATATGGAGGGACGTGAGGTTTTCCGGCAGGCGGTCAAGCTGATGCCGGAGGCCGTGCGCAAGGTCGTGGATGAAGCGGGAGTCGCCCTGGCGGACGTCAAGCTCGTGCTGATCCACCAGGCAAACCTCCGGATCATCGAAGGCGTCCAGAAGCAGCTCGGTCTCAGCGCCGAGCAGGTTCCTCACAATATCGAGCGCTACGGCAACACCACCGCCGCGACCCTGCCGATTCTTCTGCACGAGTGTATGGAGGAGGGGCGGGTGAAAAAGGGCGATCTGATCGTGTTCACCGCGCTCGGATCCGGAGTGCACTGGGGCGCGGCGCTCTACCGGCACTGATTCCACAGCTTGAAGGGGAGATTTCGGATGCACACCCGACTCCCCTCTCCCGAGCCCTTCGCTCCTGATAGGATTCCCACGATGAAGGAAAAGAGCACGTATCGCGCCGCAGGCGTGAACATCGACGCGCAGGATGAAGCGTTGTCCCAGGTTCGCACGATCGTCCGGGACACGCACGGGCCGGACGTCGTATCGGACATCGGGTTGTTCGGAGGGCTCTTCCGGGCGAATTTCTCCGACATGGAGTCCCCGATCCTCGTCTCCTCGGCCGACGGCGTGGGTACGAAGCTGCGCGTCGCGCAGGCGATGAAGATCCACGACACGGTCGGCTACGACCTGGTCTGCCACTGCGTGAACGACATCCTCGTCCAGGGTGCGAAGCCGCTCTTCTTCCTCGACTACTTTGCGACCGGGAAGCTCGAGCCCCCGATCATGGTCGATGTGGTGCGCGGCATGGCGCGCGCCTGCCGCGAGAACGGTGTCGCCCTCATTGGCGGGGAGACGGCCGAGATGCCCGGCTTCTATCAGGCGGGCGACTACGACGTGGCCGGCTTCATCGTCGGCGTGGTCGACGAGAAGCGCCTGATCGACGGGAAGAAAGTGGTCGAAGGCGACCTGCTGATCGGACTCCCCTCGGTGGGGCTCCACACCAACGGCTATTCCCTCGCCCGCAGCATCCTGCACGAGCGCGCCGGGGTCGAGCTCCAGTCGATCGTTCCCGAGATCGGCGGGAAGGTCGGCGAGGTCTTGCTCGAGCCGCACATTTCGTATCTCCGGCCGCTACTTCCCCTCGTCGAAGAGGGCGTTTTTCACGGGATGGCCCACATCACCGGCGGCGGGCTGACCGACAACGTTCCCCGCATTCTTCCCGGTAATCTCGACGCGAGGATCAAGCTCGGATCGTGGGACGTGCTGCCGGTTTTCCGGTATCTGTTCCGCGAAGGGAACGTCGAAGTCGACGAGATGCTCAGGGTGTTCAACATGGGGATCGGAATGGTCCTCGTCGTCGGTCCCGATGAAGTGGAGCGCGTTGCGCGCCGGCTTGAAGCGGTGCGGCAGAAGTTCTACTTCATCGGAAACGTCGTCAAAGGCTCGGGGAAGGTCGCCTACGATCATCCTCCGGCCGACTTCCCGAGCTGGATCGCGTGAGCGACGGACCGAAGCGGATCGCGATCCTGCTGTCGGGGCGGGGATCGAACTTCGCGGCGATCCATGAGGCGATCGTCAGCGGCGAGCTCGATGCGGAGATCGCCGTGGTGATCTCGAATCGCACCGACGCCGCAGGCCTGGCCAGAGCCGCCCAATGGGGATACCGTACCGCGGCCATTCCCCTTCGTGGACAGCCGAGTCGCGAGGCTCACGAAGCCCTGGTGATCGAAGCAATCGAAGGAAGTGGAGCCGGTGTCGTCGCGCTCGCGGGATACATGCGCCTGCTCTCGCCGGGCTTCGTGGAACGGTTCCGCGGACGGATCCTGAACATTCATCCATCGCTGCTGCCCTCGTTCCCCGGAGTCGACGCGCAGGCTCAGGCGCTCGCCTGGGGGGTGAAGGTCGCCGGCTGCACCGTCCATCTCGTCGACGAGTCGCTCGACGGAGGGCCCATCCTGGTTCAGCGCACGGTCCCGGTGCTCGACGACGACACCCCGGAGACGCTCTCGGCGCGAATCCTCGATGAAGAGCATCGCGCCTACGTCGAAGCGCTCAGGATCGTGACCTCGGGGAAGTATTGGGTCCAGGGGCGGAGGGTGAGAGTCGAGGGGTGAGGGGCGAGGGAAAGGCAGAAGGCAGAAGGCAGAAGTAAAGACAAGACCAAGATCACTATCTTCGTCTGATCTTGCCGTTTTTCTTCCTAGTCCCTAGCCCCTAGTCCCTAGCCCCTGCTTTCTTCCGGCATGACCACCCAGAGAATGATGTAGGCGAGGATTCCGGGGAACGCGACCGAGGCGATCGAGATGATCACGAAGAGAATCCGGACCAGGGTGGGGCTCCAGCCGAGCCACTCTGCGATTCCTCCGCAGACTCCGGCGATCATCCGATAACGGCGCGAGCGATGTAGGGGCATTCGGGCTTCTCCTGTTCCGGGGCGACCGGCCTCTCGATTCGGCTTCGGTTCCGTGCGCGTTACCAGGGCCAGACGTGGTCCCAGAAGCGCTGGAGGACCGAAGCGTGCGGAACGGCTTCGGTCGCTAATACGGAAACCCGGCCGATGGGTTTCCCCTCCTTCGATACGATGATCCATCCGACCCTCTCGCCTTTCTTCACGGGGGCGGGAGGATTGATCGGCTGGAGGCGCGTCTCGATCGCCGCAGCTTCATCGCGGCGAGTCACCACTCTCGCGTCGGCAGCCGCGACTCCGGCAACGGCGGGCACGCGGCCATCCGCCACGGGAAGAGGCTGGCCCGCCGGGGTTCCACGCTTCACCGGCTCCACGATCTGCCAGGAGGTGAATGCTTCCTCCATCATCGATTCGACGGTGCGGAACAGCTGCCTGCGCTGACTCGCGCCCATCAGGACGGCGACGAGGTCCATGCCGTTTTTCGTCGCGGTGGCGGTGACGCACGACCCGGCCCGATTGTGGGTCCCGGTCTTCAGTCCTGTGGCCGGTCCGTAGCGGGAGATCAGGTCGTTGGGATTCCAGAGAGTGAACTGCCCCTGCCGGAAAGGCATCTGTTCGACCTCGGCGAGCTGCCGGATCATCGGATGCTTCATCAGCTCGACGGCGAGCTTGGCCAGATCGCGCGGCGTGGACATGTCGTCGACGCCTCCGGCTTCGGCCGGCAGCCCGTGGGGGGTGACGAACCTCGTGTTCTTCATCCCGAGCTCGCGGGCGCGGGCATTCATCATCGCGACGAACTGCTCTTCGCTGCCGCCCACATGCTCGGCGATTGCGAGTGCGGCGTCATTCGCCGAGTGAACGAACATCGCCGCCATCATCTCCCGCAGCGGGAACACTTCGCGATGGCGGAGGTAGACCTGCGATCCTCCCATCTGGCTCGCCCTTGCGGATGTGCTGATCGGCGTTTCCCAGTCGAACTTTCCGGCGCCGACCTGTTCGAGGACGACGAGCGCCGTCATCATCTTGGTCATCGAGGCGATCGGTCCCGGGTCGTCGGCGTTCTTTTCGAAAAGGACGGTGCCGGTCGACGGCTCCATCAGGATCGCGTTCCGGTAGTCACCCTCGGGCTGTTCCTGTGCTTGTGCGGTGAAGGCGAGAACCGCGAGAACCGCGAAGAAAGTAAGCGAGCGCTTCATCGATTGAGAATCTCCGCTTGCGAATCGAGTCGGGGGTGGCTGGAATCCGGGGCTAGTCGTCTCCGGCAGAAGCTCTTCGGGTTCGCTTCCTCTCACTGCGCGAGCGGCTCAGCGATCCGATCACCGTCCAGTCCATCTTGTTGATCACCACCGGACCTGCTTCTTCGGGCCAGAGATCGACGGGAATGTAGTAGTACCCGTCGCCCAGAACGCGGGACTTGGTCGCCAGGTCGCGCATGCTCTTGCAGAGACCCGCCTTGCCACGAACCGCGCGTCTCTCCACCAACGTTCCGGTGCACTCCCCGATCCCCTGATAAACGGAAATCTCGGCACAGACTGCGTTCACGAGACTCATCGGTGTTTTTGCTCCAGGAAAGTCACGTTCGGTACTAAAGCAAACTTCAGGCCGCTGCCGCTTTCCGGGCAAAAAAAACGCCGAAGCCCGGGGGCTTCGGCGGCAGGAAGGCCAAAGGGGGAGGAAGGATCAGGACGCGAGGCGGGCAGCAGAAATGGGGCGGGCCGGGAGGCGGAAGGAAATGTCGCTGGAGGGCTCGGCGAAAGCGGCTTCCCGATAGAACCTGATGTCCGCCTCCGTCAGCCGGTAGAGGTAACGTCCATCGTCTCGCGAGACGGCGCTGAGATAGCCGCTGTCATCTTCGAGAATCAGGAGAACGTCGCCTCGAAAGCCGAGCGGAAGGCGAGTCAGGAATTCGAGGTAGCCGGCGGCATCCACCGATCGATCGAGGATGACGTGGGCGACTTCGCGTCCGTATTCGGTAACCCCCGCGTGGAGCGCCCCATGCAGCAGCGAAAAATTGCTGAGCACGATTGCGCCCTGGCCACTCCAGTCATTCTGGTGGTCGCCATTCCGGGGGGTGAGTACGAGGGTGATTTTGTGATCCCGCATGATTTCCTCCTGCAATCGTGTAGTCGGCAGGGGGGGCGGAAAAATACAGGAGGAGATCGGGAGCCGGGAGGATGACCCCGGGGCCCTGGCTGGAAGCGAGGTCGACACCGAAATCGTCCTCTTTTGCTCCCCGATCCCGATACGATGGGGGGGTGGCCTCCACACCGTTCCTGCGCCATCGCGGTCTCCTCGAGCGCGGAGGAGCTCCCGATCCTTTCCGGCTCCGGGTGGCGCATCTCGGTGGTAAGGCGAATCCTCGGGGGGATTTCGTTCTCTACTGGGTCCAGTCCGCGCGAAGGATCGACTCGAATCTGGCCCTGGACTGGGCGATCGGAGAAGCGAACCGCCTCGGGCTCCCCGTCCTCGTCTATGAATCGATCCGGACGGATTACCCGGGCGCCAACGACAGGATCCATCGCTTCGTGCTCGAGGGTGTGGCGGCGAACCGGTTTGCGGCCGAACGGCGAGGCGTGCAGTACGCCTTCTTTCTCCCCGGAACTCGCGGTGAAGCGAAGGGTCAGCTGGCGAGGCTCGCGTCGCGGGCGCGACTCGTCGTTACGGACGACTTCCCGATTCACTTCCTGAGGAATCAGACCGCTCGCCTGGCCGCGCGCTCGGCAGCTCCGGTACTCGCTTTCGACGGAAACGGGCTGCTTCCAATGCGGGCTATCGAGAAGGAGCATTACTCGGCGCGTTTTTTTCGCGACCGCGCGATTCCGATGCTCGACGAGCTCTGGAGCCGGCCGCCCGGCCTGGCGCCCAGGGTTCAGAGCAGGGTGGATCTCCCTTTTGATGAGTGGAATGGAGATCCGGCGACTGCCGCGGCCTCGTGCGAGATCGATCACTCGATTCCTCCGGCGGCGCTCCGCGGCGGGAGACCGGAAGCCGAAGAGCGTCTTTCGAGGTTTGTTGAGCGGGGACTTCCGGGCTACGCAGCAAACCACGGGCGTGGCGCCGACGGATCGAGCGGGCTGTCCCCATGGATCCATTTCGGCCACATCGGCATTCACGAGATCGCGGAGCGAGTGCTGTTCAGCGAGGCGCCGGCGGAGGACATCGAAGCGTTTCTCGAGCAGGCGGTGATCCGCCGCGAGCTGTCGTTCAACCTCTGTCATTTCAACCCGCACTACGATTCGCTCGAGGCGCTTCCCGCCTGGGCCGGCAGGACGCTTCGGGAGCATGAGGGCGATCTCCGTCGTCCGGTCTGGAATTACGACGATCTCGTCGCCGGGCGAACGGACGACCCGGTGTGGAACCTGGCGCAGGAGGGACTCCGGACCTTCGGAACCATTCACAACTATCTCCGCATGCTGTGGGGGAAGAAGGTCATCGAATGGTCCGAGACGCCCGAGTTGGCGCACCGCGCGATGATCCGGATGCATGACCAGTGGGCGCTGGATGGCCGGGACCCGAACACGCACGCCGGTGTGCTCTGGTGCTTCGGCAAGCATGACCGCCCGTGGGCCCCGGAGCGCCCGATCTTCGGAACGATCCGCTGGATGAGCAGTCAGTCCACGATGAAGAAGGTGGATCTGTGGGGTTACGAACAGCTCGTGGAGAAAGCGGGTGGACGTTCTTCCGGAGCCTTCGCGCCGAAGCGGCGCGGTGTCACTCCTCGGAAACCCAGTTGAACGTTCCGCGCTCCAGTCCGCGCAGCCAGCTCTCGAATCCGCGCAGCGTGCGGAAGCGGGTGTAGCCCGTCTCGCGATGGACTCCGCCGCGAGCCCATTCGCCTCCGATGGCGACCCTGATCCTGCGGATCTGGCACTCGCGCAGGATCTGCTCGAAATCGATCCCGTCGAACGGCTCCGAGGCTCGAGCGCTCAGAACGAGGAGGTCGGGAGGGCGGCGCGTGACCGCATGCTCGAGCGCTCCCCATGGGACGTCCGCGCCGTAATACTCGGTGGTCCAGCCGCTCCATTCGAGGACCAGCCGGACCATGCGCAGCGGCAGGTCGTGGAGCTCGCCCGGCGGCGCCGCGAGGACGGCGCGCTTCTTCCTCTCGGGCGATGCCGGCGCAGAAGGGCGCATCCGGTCGAGCACGTCCGAGATGATGTAGGACGCGCGATGCTCTTCGTCCACGCTCCAGTTTCCCTCGGCCCATCCCTCTCCGATCAGTCGAAGCGACTCCCCCAGCACTCGATCGAGGTAGGCGCTCCGGTCGGCCAGGGTCGAGATCGGATACGCGATCAGCTGGCGGGCCAGCCCGGCGTCTCCGTCGCGGAGCGCCTCGAGGAGCTCGTTCCGGATCTGCTGCGAGCTGAGCTCTTCAATCTGAGAGTCCGGCGGCGGCGTCTCGATCCGGGGCAGCTTGTCGAGGGGAAGATCCTTGCTCTGCGCGAACCGATGAACGGCCTCGACGCTGTATCTCCGGTGGCCGCCGATCGTTCTGGTCGATTCCAGTCGTCCTTCATCGGTCCAGCGCTTGATCGACGACACCCCCACCCCGAGGGCTTCCGCAACCTGACGCGACGTCCATAAAACTTTGCGGTCCAAGGTACTTTCTCCTCCAGATACCCTGACGCAACGCCTGCTTCGGGCGGAACGTTCCCCCGAAACGACCGCGGCCTTCGGAAATCGCCCAATGTTTCTTTGTTGACGCAAATCGTTCAGGAGGTCCTCAGTGGCCGCGGCATTCCCAGCCGCGGCACCGCGCCACGCCGGCGGAACCAGCTGAGGCTGGACAGCCCAGCCACCTTGTGATCCTCGGGCTTCGCCTTTGGCGACCGGACCGCGCAGCCGGTCCCTACGAACCATTCTCCGGGGCCTTCTCCTCCTGCCAGGGCTCGGGGGCGCGGCCGCTCGCCTTTGCGTGGACCTGCGTGAACTCGGCTCCGAAGAAGAAGATGATCGAGGAGTAGTAGATCCAGACGAGCAGAATGGCGAAGGAGGCTGCGGCTCCCCAGGTGGAGTCGAACGATTTGGCGCCGAGCCAGACGCCGAGCAGCAGTTTTCCGATCACGAAAAGCATCGCCGTGAAAAGGCCGCCCAGCCAGACGTCTTTCCAGGCGATCCGGAGATCGGGAAGAAACTTGAAGAGCATGCCGAAGAGCAGCGTGATGACCGCCACGGAGAGCGTGATGTCGGCGACGCGCCACATGATGTCGCCGCCCTGCAGGCGGTCGGTGATGCGTGCGCCTAGTGCCGAGATCACCGTGCTCACGGCGAGGGACACGAGCAGAATGAACCCGACCCCGAGAACCACGGTGAGCGAAAGGAATCTCGTTCGGAGCATCCCGACGATGCCCTCCTTTTTCCTCCGCGGGAGTTGCCAGATCGCATTGAGCGACTGTTTGAGATGCATCGACGCGGTCGACGCGCCGAGGATCAACCCTCCGATGCCGACCAGCAGTGCGATCCTTCCGGAATCGGGGTCGCTCGAGCTGACGATCATTTCTTCGATCGCTTCCGCGCCGCTCTGTCCCGTGAACTGTTCCACGGCCCGGACGATCTCGCCGCGCGCCGCCTTCTCGCCGAGAAAGATCCCGCCGAGCGCCACCAGAACCAGCAGCAGGGGCGCGATCGAAAAGATCGTGTAGTACGAAAGCGCCGCCGCCTCGCGCGGAACCTCGTCCCGTTGAAACTCGGTGAACGTGTCTTTCAGAAGAGTGATGGCGGAGATCTGAGCCATGGATCGGAGCCGAGCAATGGGCGTGCCCCCGCAGGACGAATGCGAGCTTCTATCCGTTCCATGGCCTCTCCCGTAAACTGCCGCGGTGTTTCCCCGCCGAAGGATCCTGCTTGTCGCGCTCGCGGTCCTCGCCATTCTCGCGCTCATCCTTGCCGCGCGCGCCGCGGGGTTTCGCCCCGATGCGGCGGCGGAGTGGCTGCGCGGCATCGCGGATCTCTGGTGGGCGCCACTCGCCTTCGTGCTTCTCTACTCCGCCTTCAATCTCGCGCTCGTGCCGGCGACCATCCTGACGCTGACCGCGGGAGTTCTATGGGGATGGCTGGAGGGAGGAGCCTGGGTCCTGCTTGCGTCGACGATCGGTTCAGCCGCCCCCTATTTCATCGCCCGGGGAGGATCCGGTCCGATCGTCGATGCGATGAAACGGAGGGCGGCGCGCCTCGCGAACGCTCTCTACCGAGAAGGCTTCACCACCCTGCTGCTCCTGCGTCTCGTGCCGGTGTTTCCCTACAATCTTCTCAACTATGCCGCAGGGCTCGCTGGCATCCGCCCGCGCGACTACCTGGTGGCGACGTTCATCGGCACGATCCCGGGGATTTTCATCTTCACGTACTTCGCCGACTCGCTCGCCGCGGGGGTGCTGACGCGGGGAGAAGCGTTTGTCCGCATCCTCCTTGCAGGGGTTTTGCTCGCGGGCCTGGTCGTCACGGGGCGGTTGATGGGCGAGAGGGTGCGAAAGCGTCTGGAGCGATAGAATGGGCGGCCCGCGGGGCGCCGTCAGGAGCTTCGCAACGAGATGCGGAAGACCCGGCCGGGTCTTCCGCCAAACTGGAGGAGAAACGATGTCGAATCCGTTAGTCGAGCTCGGCCGCGCCGGTCAGAGCATCTGGTACGACCAGATGGAGCGGGCGCTGCTGGAATCAGGCACGCTGCAGAAATTGATCGAGAGAGACGATCTGAGAGGGCTCACTTCGAATCCGACGATTTTCGAGAAGGCGATCGGAGGGAGTCACGATTACGACGACTCTCTCGAAAAACTGGCCTCCAGCGGCGCGGGACGCGATGCGATCTACGAGGCTCTGGTGGTCGAAGACATCGGGAATGCGGCCGACCTTTTCCGCCCCGTCTGGGAGAAGACCGGTCACGTCGATGGCTACGTCTCTCTGGAGGTGAGCCCGCTCCTCGCGCACGATACGAAGCGAACCGTCGAAGAGGGGCGCAAGCTCTCGGCGCTGCTCGCGCGCGACAACGTCATGATCAAGGTTCCCGCGACATCCGAGGGGATTCCGGCGATCGAGGAGCTGATCGCGGCCGGAGTCAGCGTGAACGTGACCCTCATCTTCTCGCGCGAGCGATACGAGGAGGTGATCGAAGCGTATCTGCGCGGCCTCGAGCGCCGCGCGGCGAACGGCGAGCCGCTCGAGAAGGTGCGCTCGGTGGCGAGCTTCTTCGTCAGCCGCATCGACACCAAGGCCGATGCGGCCATACGGAAGGCCATCGAGCAGGGGGGCGACGCCGCCGAGCTCGAGCCGCTTCTCGGGAAGGTCGCCATCGCGAACGCCAGGCTCGCCTATCGGCTCTTCCAGGAGAAGTTCTCCGGCTCCCGCTGGTCGAAGCTCGAAGCGAAGGGAGCCCATGTCCAGCGTCCTCTCTGGGCTTCCACCGGCACGAAAGACCCGAGCTACAGCGACGTGCTCTACATCGAGAACCTGATCGGCCCGGACACCGTCAACACGATCCCGCCGAAGACATACGACGCGTTCCGCGATCACGGAAAGGTCGAGCGGACGCTCGACCGCAATCTGGAGGAGGCGGAGCAGGTGCTCGAGCGCCTCGAGCGCGCGGGCATCTCTCTCTCGAAGATCACCGAGGAGCTGACGGTCGAGGGAGTGCGATCATTCGCCGACTCGTTCGAGTCGCTCATCTCCACCATCGACGCCCGGCGGGAGGCAGCGCTTCGCGCGGTTTCCGGAAGAGAGGTCGACTCCCTGGGAAAATAGCCGCGGCGAGAGTCGATGAAGCTCTCGCCGGGATCAGAGCCGACAAGGTAATCGAACGCATCTGGAAGAAGGATCCGTCGCTCTGGAAATCGGAGCGGGAACACACGAAGATCATCGAGGCATCTCTCGGATGGCTCACCGTGCCGGGGTGGACCCTCGCGCGCGCGAGCGAGCTCACCGGCTTCGCCGAATCGGTCCGTCGGGATTTCGATCACGCCGTAGTCCTCGGCATGGGAGGCTCGAGCCTCTGTTCGGAAGTTCTCCGCACCGCCTTCCCCCAGAAGGAAGGATGGCCCCAGCTTCAGGTGCTCGATTCCACGGTTCCCGAGGCCGTGAGACGGCTCGAGGCGAAGCTCGATCTTCGCCGCACTCTCTTCATCGTCGCTTCCAAGTCGGGGATGACGACCGAGCCGATGATGTTTCACAAGTACTTCTGGCAGAGAGTCCGCGAGCTCACGGGGGCTCCCGGCGCGAGCTTCATCGCGGTCACCGATCCGGACACCGTTCTCCATCGGCAGGCGGAGCGGGATGGC
>Ga0209347_1001434_pt1 | contig 38940 bp, 25 predicted proteins | sample AutmiccommuBRH23_FD_187382 | JGI IMG/M metagenome (GOLD analysis project Ga0209347, IMG submission 187382) | Deep subsurface microbial communities from Mt. Terri, Switzerland - Autotrophic microbial communities BRH/23 (SPAdes) (version 2) | ecosystem: Environmental > Aquatic > Deep subsurface >... | reverse complement strand
ACCTGTGGCGCAACCTGCACAACCGGTCCCACAACCTGAGGTGGGCAGGCAACCCGAACCCGTACTACAACCGGATATTCGGCCAGAACCCGAAGCGGCGCCTGTGGAAGAAGTGGCACCAGCCGAACCGGCTCCGCAGCCCGTACCTGCTACAGAACCGGAACCGGCCCCACAGCCCGAACCGGCCAGAGAAGGCAAAGCCCGGAATTCTAGCCTGAATGCGGAAGCGCAGGTAAAGGAAGGGACGATCTCCCTGATGCGCCTGGGACACCCGGCCATAGACATCCCTGTGGATAAGTGGCCCGAGAATGGAGATGCGCAACAGAAGCTCCTCCAGCGGCAATTGGGGGATGAGGATTCCCATGCGCGTGCCTATCAGTCCCTTATCAACAAAGCTCTCCGCAAGGCGGGATTGGGTGCCGCTCCCCTGTCCTATTCCATGATGGAAGCGGATACGGAAGGCAGGGTATGGGTCCAGTTCTCCCGGCAACCCGAGAAGAGCATTCGGGACAAGATGCAGAATATGGGATTCCGTTGGAACAAGACGGCAAGCCGATGGGAGAAGATACCGCGCACAGAAGCGGACCGGCAAGCCCTCATCCAGGGGGTGCAGACGGTTCTAAAGGGATTCCCGCAGACACAACCGGCACCAGCGGCGCAGCCAACACAACCGATGCAACCGGCACAACCGGCAGTACCCGGAGCGCAAGCCCCTATGGGACAGCAATCCCTTTTTGGTACGCAGGTTCCGGCGGGACAGCAGCCTATGGGCCAGCAACCCGCAGGTGGACAACCCCCCGCAGGTGGTCAACCTCCTGTTGGTGGGCAACCTCCTTTTGGTGGTCAGCCACCGCAAGGGGTGAACATGGGCAGTCCGTATGCTCCTGGGAATGATCTTGCCAAAGGTCGGGCAGCCCTGATGCGGCCACAATCAACCCTACGACAGAAGCTAGATCAAGCCCTCGATAGGGTTATCCGGGCAGTGTATGATCGGGTGTATCCCCTGAAAGAGTTGGAAAAGGCCACGGGAATCAAGGCGTATACCTTGGCACGATTGGTACCCGGCGCAACGATGGCGGGTGAATCCATCCTGGAAAAGGAAGTCCGGCCCATCTTTGCGAACCTGGACAAAGCAGACGTGGACAATGTGCAACTCTTGATGACCCTGGAACGTGGGTTAGACTTGCGCGTAAAGCGACCTGATGCCAAGCTCCCCGGTGGAGTGGAGGACCCGCAGCGGGCTATCCAGGAACTACAGCAAGAACTCGGCGCAGATTGGCAGGTCATCCGAGAGGCAGCGGATAAGCTCTATGATGTGAACCGGCGGCTGATTCTGGACATCCTGACGAATGCAGGGTTAATGTCCGTGAAAACAAGGGATACCCTGCTCCAGGACTGGCCCCACTATATCCCCTTCTTCCGGCAAGGGTACGATTTCGAGGACCTCCCGTTTACAGGAGCCAAGTCGGAGGCGAACGTCTCGGAGCGTATCTTCCGCGAGATCAATGAGGCAGGAAGCGAACTGGCGCTCAATGAACCACTGGCCCAATTGCAGGCGCAGGTAGTCCGGGCGCAGATGTTGGCCGCAAGGAATAAGGCGGCAAAGGCGTTGGTAGACGCCCTGGAGGAGTATGGGCAGATCACCGGCGAGGAGATGGTCAAACGGAATGCGAAGGGGCGGGGACCGTACAAGGGGACGGTGAACTACTATCAGGATGGGGAGAAAAAGACCTGCCAAGTTCCCCTGGTGTATGAGCGTGTGGCTAAGGGTATGGACCACGAATCAGCGAATGCGCTTATGGGTATCTTGCGCAAAATGGCCTATCCTCTCCGTATGGGTGCGGTCTCTGGCAACCCCTCCTTCCTTGTTCCGAACGTCATCCGGGACATCATCTCGGCATGGTTCCGGGAAGGGGTGAATCCGCTGTCGGATACGTACATCAACGCCTGGAGATCGGCTATTATCCATGACGACAAATGGCATGAAGTAGCCCGAGCGGGAGGCTTTGCCTCTGGTGCGGCAGAAGTGGCACAGCGCACGGATGAACTGGCAAACGTCAAGCGCATGGGCAGGATTGAAGTCAAGAACCTGGGCGACGCATTGATGGTTCCCTGGAGACTAATTGCACGGTATAATGAGATAGGCGAACAGGCAACCCGCATAGCAGTATGGGAAAAGCTCAAAGCAGAAGGGGTGGCCGACCTGGAGCGGGCATTGCGGACCCGCGATGTCACGGTAGACTTTGCCAAATCCGGTAACGTGATTCGGTTGGTCTCACAGGCGATCCCGTTCCTGAATGCGGGTATTCAGGGTTCAGCAAACACCCTCCGCATGATGCGGGATAATCCGGCAGTAGCCCTCTCGCGTGCGGCCCTACTCGGTTTGTTTACCATCCTGTTCCGGTTGTATGGGCGACGGTTTGAGGATACGAACGAGGAAATCCCGGACTATGAGTATGAGGATTCCTGGGTGCTTCAGGTTGCGGAAGGCACGCGGAAACCTGACCCCCGGTATCCGATGGCAGAGCCGGAAAAGTTCCCTATCTATATCCGCATTCCCAAGGGACCGCTGGCAAGTCTGCTCATGGCCCCAGTGGAGGCTTCCCTGAATATCGCGATGCAGAAGAACGATCTCAGCGTGATTGACCACATTGGGTGGGGGCTGCAAACGGGGTTGGGGGCTATCAGCCCATTGGAACCCAGTGCATCCGAGTTGATTCCCCCGTTGATCGGGACCATGACGCAGATGCAGTCGAACTATGACTACTTCCGGGGACAGCCGATTGTCCCGCAGAGCGAGTTGTCCCGTCCGCCAGAAGCGCAGTATGGCCGGGATACGAGCAGAACGGGAATCGCTGTGGGGCAGGCCCTTGGGCAGAGTCCGCGTATGGTGGATTTCCTGGTCGAGAACAGTCTCGACGGCAGTGGCACAACCGGCCTGTGGATGGCGGATGTTCTCCTGGGGGCACTGGGGTACAACCCAGAGGTACCGGGTGGGGGGAATTATGCCGAACGGACAACCGCAGAAAAGGCGACCCAATTGCCCGTGGTTGGGCGATTCGTGGGAACCCGTGGGAACGCATCGGACCGGGTGGGGTATCAGGACCTAGATCAGTCAATGGGGGATACGCGGAGAACGTTCTATGAAAACCCGGAAGTAAAGCGGCTGGGGATGGGGTTCAATGCTCCTGGGCAAACGGTTACGGTGGATGGAGTGCCCTATCAGGTTTCGGTGGAGGAGCGTAACTGGATTGTGGAGCAGACGACCCCCCTGGTGGCGGCAGCATGGGATCACCTGATTCAGACCCGGATGTATCAGCGCATGGGGGACGCAGATCGGCGGCGGATGCTAGAAACGGCACGCGACAAGATCATGGAGAATGCCCGCCAGCAGATCACAGCGAAATGGAGCGGCCAACCGGCTTCACAGTTATGGCGAGAACAGGATATGCCCCTGTTGATTCAGGCGATAGGGGAATACCAGGAATACCAGTCCATTCCGTCCTATAAGGGGATGTCGGAGGAGGACATCAAGCAGACTCGCGAAGCCATCGGGAAGGTCAATGCGATGCGCCGGGCGAATCCCCGGATGACCAGAGATGTGGCCCTAGCGATCTATGCACGACAGGACCCGGAAGGGGCGAGGTTGGCCCGATTGGCGAGTAGGCGGAGTAACCCGGCCAAGGCAAAGTTCTGGAAGGCGCACCCGCTGTTGAGCGTGTTCTTTGGGGACCTGGAGCTAGAGGAGTTGGGGACTGTGGCCCCACAATATCAGCCCACAGAGGAGCCGGAGGAGGAACGGTTGCCCGCGTGGGCGGAGATGTATGTGAGCGGGTAGAAGCTCTCTCCCGGTGGGCTCAGCATTATGCATATCTTTTGGCCTCGGCCTGGCCCGGCTGCGGATGGGGAATTGGCTCCCAGGAGCGCCCTCATCCGCGCCATGTATGGCGCACCTTCTCCCGCAGGAGAAGCTTTCTCCCAGGGGGCGAAGGGACGAGATGGGGCGAGGGAGGCTATTTGAACCGCCCCCTCACGCCGCCCAATCGGCGCAGAGCAATTCCGCTTGCTGTAGCACGGTGAGGGTGGCCTGCTCCTGCTTGTCGGGAGGGTAGCCGTAGCGGCGCAGGGTGCGCTTGACCGCGACCCGCATCTTGGCGCGGATGCTCTCGCGCAGGGTCCAGTCGATGCTCGCGTTGCGGCGGATGGCTTCTACTAGCTCGTGGGCGATCGCCTTTAGCGTATCATCGCCCAACACGGCCACGGCGCTATCGTTGGTTCCCAGCGCGTCGTAAAAGGCCAGCTCCTCCTCGCTCAGCCCCAAGTCCTCCCCCCGGTTGTTGGCGGCGCGGATGTCGCGGGCCAGGGCGATCAGCTCCTCGATGATCTCGGCGGCAGAGCGGGTGCGGTTGTTGTAGGCTTGGATGGAGCGGTCCAGCAACTCGGCGAACGAGCGAGCCTGCACCAACTGCTTGCGGGCGCGGCTCTTGATCTCGTCGTTGAGCAGCTTATGCAGGATTTCCAGGGCCAGGTTCTTGTGGGGCAACCCGCGCACCTGGGCCAGAAATTCTTCGGACAGGATGGAGAGGCCCGCTGCTTTCTCCAAGCCCGCCACGTCGAACACGTCCACTACCCCATCGGGCGTGACCGCTTTGGATACCAACTGCCGGATGGCATAGTCCATCTCCTCCGGCGAGCGGCTGCCGTCCGTGTGCGTATCGGTCTTGTTCAGGACGTTGCGCACCGCCTGGAAAAAGGCCACGTCGTCGCGGATGCGGGTGGCTTCCTCGTGGGTGGGGGCCAGGGCGAAGGCTTGGGATAGCTCGGTGACGGCCTTGTTCAAGCGGGCGCGCCCATCTTCTAGCCCCAAGATGTGATCCTGGGCGGCAGCCATCAGGCTCAAACGCTGTGCAGGGGTGCCGCGCGTCCAGGGGGACCAGTCCAGGCCGTGGAACATGCCGCAGCAGGTCTCGTACTTTTCCAGCAGGATGGCAACGGCTTCGGCTTGCTCGTGGGCAGTCAACCCCTGGCCGCCGCTGGCCGTGTACGTCGCCAGGGCCTTGCGCAGTTCACCCGCCAGTCCTAGATAATCCACGATCAGCCCGCCCGGCTTGTCCTTGTAGACCCGGTTGACGCGGGCGATGGCCTGCATCAGGCCGTGGGCGTGCATGGGCTTGTCCGCGTACATGGTGTGCAGGCTGGGGGCGTCAAAGCCGGTCAGCCACATATCGCGCACCAAGACGATCTTGAGCGGATCAGCGGGATCTTTGAAGCGGTCGGCCAGCGCGTCGCGGCGGGCCTTGTTGCGAATGTGCCCCTGCCAGTCGTCCGGGTCGGAGGCAGAGCCGGTCATCACCACTTTGATCACGCCCTGGGAATCGTCCTCACTGTGCCAAGCGGGACGCAGGGCGACCAGCTCGCGGTACAGGTCCACGCAGATGCGGCGGCTCATGCAGACGATCATCGCCTTGCCGTCCATCGCCTCCAGGCGCGTTTCCCAATGCTGCACCAGGTCGCGGGCAATCAGCTTGAGGCGCTTCTCCGCGCCCACCAGGGCTTCCAACGCGGCCCATTTGGTCTTGAGCTTTTCTTTCTCCGCCAGCTCCTCCCCCTCGGTGACTTCGTCGAATTCGATGTCCAGGTGAGGGCGCTCGTTGGGGTCCAGTTCCAGGCGGGCCAGGCGGCTCTCGTAGTAGATGGGCACGGTAAAGCCATCTTCCACCGCCCGCTGGATGTCATAGATGCTGATGTAATCGCCGAACACGGCGCGGGTGTTGCGGTCGGACAGCTCGATGGGCGTGCCGGTGAACCCGATGAACGAGGCGTTGGGCAGGCCATCGCGCATGTGTCGGGCAAAGCCGTCGATGAACTCGTACTGGCTGCGGTGGGCCTCGTCGGCGATGACTACGATGTTGTGCCGGTCCGACAGCAGCGGGTAGGGGTCTCCCTTGGCGTCGGGGAGGAACTTTTGCACAGTGGTGAATATCACCCCGCCGGAGGCCACCTTCAGCAACTCGCGCAGATGGTCGCGATCCTGGGCCTGCACGGGGGTCTGGCGCAGGATGTCGCGGCAGCGGGCAAAGGTGCCGAAAAGCTGTCCGTCCAGGTCGTTGCGGTCGGTGAGGACCACGATGGTCGGGTTGTGCATGGCGGGATGGAGGATCAGCTTGCCCGCGTAAAAGAGCATGGACAGGCTCTTGCCCGCGCCCTGGGTGTGCCAGATGACGCCCGCCCGCCGGTCCCCATCGGGCCGAGCGGCTTCCAGGGTGGTGCGCAGGGCCTCGCGGACGGCGTGGAACTGGTGATAGGCGGCCATCTTTTTGATGACGTGGCCGTCGCGCTCTTCAAAAACGGTGAAATGGCGGAGCAGGTCGAGGAAATGGGCGGGCTGGCAGACGCCGCGCACCAGCACTTCCAGTTGGGGCATGGTGGCCGGGGCCAGCTCTTGGCCGTCGATGGTGCGCCAGGGCATAAAGCGCTCGCGGTCGGCGGTGAGGCTGCCCAGCCGGGCCTGCAAGCCATCCGAGATGATCAGGGCCTCGTTGTAGTGAAAGAGGGAGGGAATCTCGCGCTTGTAGGTCTGTAACTGCTGAAAGGCGGTCCAGATGGTGGTGTGCTCGTCGGCAGGGTTCTTGAGCTCGATGACGGCCAGGGGCAGCCCGTTGACGAACAGGACCACGTCGGCGCGGCGGTTGTGGCGGATGTTGTCGGCCCCCGCCTCGACGACGGTGAACTGGTTGACGGCCAGCCAGTCGTTGCGCTGGGGATAGTCGAAATCGAGCAGGCGCACCTGGGCAGACTGGATGTGGCCCTCTCGCCCGCGATATTGCACGGCGACGCCGTCCACCAGCAGCCGGTGCATGGCCCGGTTCGCGCCCACCAACGCCGGGGCCTGGGGGCGGGTGACGATGCGCACCACCTCGTCCAGGGCGTCGGCGGGGAGGGAGGGGTTCAGGCGGGCCAGGGCTTCCCGCAGGCGGCCCAGCAGGACGACCTGCCCGAAATCGTCCCGCTCCTGTGCGCGCCCTTCGGGGGCCAGGTCGGGGCCGTACTGGACGGCATAGCCGAGTTGGGAGAGCCAGTCGAGAACGATGTGTTCGAGTAATGTTTCGTCCATGAAGTATCCTCTATTTGCGAGTGGTTCAATTAGAGGCTGTCTACAATGTTGATCTTGTTCAGTTTCACCTTGTACCCCATTCGCTCTATCGATCTCCGCGCCTGCCTAAGGGTAACCTTGCTGAAAAAGGGCAACGCATCTACCAAACTGGCTCTGCTAGCGGCAGCAATCGCAAAGACAAAGGTTATAGCCTGTTTATCTGGTTCGTCGATGTCAAAAAGCTGGCCCCATTCCTCAGGGCAGAACCGATGTGTAAACTCTCGATACTCCCTGTCATCATTGAACAGGATTGCTGAAACGACGCCCTGATTGAATAGATGACTAAGGGTCGACGAACCGTTGTACTTCTTAACACAGATGAAATCTCCGCACTGGGACAACAGATCGCAAACTTCTATCTTGCTGTGTCCGTCCATCGCGTAAAGCGCCTTGTCCAAGCAAATCAGTCTCGGATGCTGCTGTGCTGCAACTTCGCGGTTGTATTCCTCTTCACGTTGATTTCTCAGCATAGCTGGCAGATAGCTGGAATCGGTTATCTGTGGAATGGCTCTTACATCATCGTCTATTTGATGCACGAAATCGACCGAGAGTTCAAACCAGCGGGCTAACGACAAGAGATAGCGACACGCGTTATATTCGACTTCCAGAACTGCGTAATCATATAGGCAAAGGACTCTAGTGACGGCCCTATTATCATAATCCAACCCCACAATGTTGAACTTTCGAGGATCAGGTTCAGCAATACCGAATTGGTCCAAAAAACTGTAGAGTGCATCAAGATCGACTTCTTCTACCTCTTGCCTATTGCGCTGATAGGTGAAAACGAACGTCTCAACTCTATCTAGGTTCTCAATCTCTGGATAAGCCAGGAGGAATCTCTGCCTCTTGCGCTCGGCCAGGGCTTTGCCCAGAAGTCTATCAAGTTCCTTTACCAAGCCTGGTTCCTTCACCAGCCGCATGTGATCGATGAACCCAAACGTTTCCTTGTAGTCCTCCTTCATGAAGGCTGCAAGAAGTGCCTCGCATTTGGATCCCAGTTGCGGGAGCGTCATATCTGCCGTAATCCTGAGTGAGTCAGCTCCGATGAGCTTGCGTGCGATAGATGAGTCCTTGGGTTGGCCCGCAATCAAGCTAAGCAAGTCTTCGTCGAGTTCAAAGTCAAAGTCGTAAAGGGGGCTATTTCTGCTGATTAGGACCTGCTTATGTTTTGTTGTGGTGTCAATCTTCCGTGCTGTTATCTCTTTGATCTGATCTGGATCAATCTCATTTAGGGTCACGCGCAAACCGAATCCCATTTCCAGCTTGCTTCGTTCAATGGCCGTGAACCCATAGCCCGTTGTTACCGCGAATACGCGACCTTGAACTCGGATTAACAGGAGGAAAGAGTTTGTGGCGTTCCTAACCTCTACATCCCCGAAATCGAAATAGGGTTCCAGAAAAGGAAGCCATTTGGGTTGGGTTTCTTTGTTCTTCTGGAAGAAAGCCTTCGCCTCAAAGGATAGGGGCTTGGTGGCAGGTAGCTCTTCGAATGGGTCTTCGCCCGTGAGTTTCTTGGTTACGAGCGCTTCCTGGAAATCTGTTACCGAGGCGTTGAACAGGTAGAACGTTAGCTTCATGATACACCTTCCATTGGCGGTGTTGCACTGGCGTCTCCGCTGATGCCAGCATGCCGATTACGCTTATACATTCGTCGCGCCAAGGCCGGAAATGTAGTATCAGGCAAATCTGGTTTTGCCGACGCACTCCTGAGCTATAGAGTAGCGCTAGTTATAGCCTAGTTCGGAAGGTTGGGTGGCGGGTGTGACCCAGTCCACAGGCTTCTGGATTACCCACGTGGAAATGGTCGGGCTATAGGTACCATCGTAGTTGGCCATCTTGAGAAGGATGCGTATCAGAACATCGTGTAAGTGCCGGGTGATTCGCCATACGTCTTCCACATCATGCGAACCGCCAGTAGTATCATAGTAGCCCTCATGCGTAACAGCGCCTCTGTAGTATGAGAGAACAGACCCCCAGGTCTTCCGGCCATCAGCGCGCGGATGGTTCTGGTAGTGGCTATCTATAATATCAGCATCCGGCAAACTGTATAGCTTCAGGAGATCACGGATTTGCAGGGCAAAACTACGATCTTGCCCTGTTGGCGTGGACACAGTTCTCTCACCAATGCGGTCTAGGATTCTAGCTTGCCGATGATTGCCAGCAGTAGCTTGCGCACGGGCTATGGCGTCTATGCGCGTCGCAGTATTCTTCAACTCTGCCTGTACCTGGTTTCTCACCGACGGCTCCAAGCTCTGAAGGAGGTTGTAAGTGCTGATCCCGTGGTAGTTACAGAGAGTCTCAACTGCGCGGCAGAGGTAGCTGAACCTGTCTTCCAGTATTATGTGTTCATACCGCCCACCACGAACCACTTGGCGAAGTGCAACGCGCAGGCAGGATGTAGACCAGTATTGACATGACGACGCATTGGTCAAGAGTCTGCCCGTTCCACGGTGAGCGACCTCGCGAATTGCACGGTGTCCTTTGGCATAGACTGGCGTGGATAAATGCACATGCATACGTCGGACCAAATCCCCTTGTTCATCGCGGAACTCAATCCAAGGTGCGCCGACTTCAGCCCCTGTGGCTAGACCGAGTAGATCAAGGAAGTTGAACGGGAACCACTTCTGCACGTCTTCGAAATGCTCTGTGGGCTGATCGTTGACCTCTCCGACCATTACTGCCGTAATCGCGCAGTGCTTGCGCCTTTCCAGCAAATCCTCTTCCCTGGCTTTGTAATCGGGCAGAGGCTCGATGAAGCCCAGGCTATCTGCGAACTCGAACACGATCAGCCGGTTTTTCTGTAATGCAATAGCCGTTGCTAGGGCATCATCCTTCAGGTGTTCAGGAATGTCGGGTGTTGGATAGATCCTCAACGGATGTTGGTCCAGAGCAGCGTGACTTGGCATGAAATCAGACAGTAAGTTGGTAAGTGGGAGAACCCAGTATTTCGACTTGTTTGGGTTAGCTGTCACAAAATACGATACATCGGCATGAAATCGAAGTTGTAGACCTTTGCCGATAGTGAAGCCGGGTTGTATTGGCCCTGTGGCAGTAAGGACTCCCTCCTGAGTGACAACTTCCAGCGATTGGCAGGGGTTAGTTCGGTCTAGGGGTAGTAACTGAAAGGGATCGGCCCCTATGCCTTCAGCCTCAGCCGTCTCTCCTTCCATCTCTATGGCAATGGACGATTCATCGAATCTGGCCAGGAGCGGTCCCTTGACCTGCCCCTTGGGGTTGGAGAACCTGGCAACGCCATCCCCCCTATATTCCACAACAGGCGAGAACCAATCACTCGGCTTGGGCTCAAGTTTGGCAATGTCTTCTGTTGTCATCGAGTTGCCTCTAACGTTTCAGCAGCGTCGCCGACGCTAATCCCCCCCGACAGCAGCTTGGGCAACAACGTGTCGCGCAAGACAGCAAGGGTGCGCGATTCGTGTAGGTTGCTCACGACGCGCCGATGCAACGGCTCTACTAACTTGACGAAGGCTTCAAGCACAGGTGAGGGTGGAACTACCACCCCGATTGGCCGGAAATTCCTCTTGCTGATTTCCAGGAACGTGGTGCCGTTCGCGTTAGCCACGATCAAATCCATGTTGGCGCGGGTCCAGTGAAGAACGTAGTAATTCGGCAGTTCCTTATCGCATATCATGGCAATGAAACCCTGATTCACGGCAACAGGGATTTCCGCGATAGCAAGGTAGCCAATGGGAGCACGAGATGATAGCAGGACGGCTCCTTTGGGGAGAAGCCCTGAACTGACGCGCTGAAGTCCTGCTTCCGTAATGGTTCTTTCCGTGTCGATCAGAGCGGGTGAGGTCAGCGCGGACATATCTTTCGGAGTGGCGAAATGGATGTCTCCGTCCCAGTAGGATGGTTCCTTTGTGCTGGGTGTTCCGCCCCCGACAGCAGTCACCAAGTCGCCGATTGCTGCTACCCTCCACCCCGCCGGTATCTCCCCCAACTCGGACTCCTCAAAGGCATCGGGGAAGAGGGCAGCGGTGGCGGCGTCCATCCCGGCGGGCGGGCGGCCCTCGGCCTTGGCGCGCACCGGGTCGAAATCCACGAACCACGACTTGAACAGGGCGCGGGCGATGGCCTCCAGCGTCTCGTTCATGCGCCGGTTCAACTCGATCTTGTCATCCAGCGTGCCCAGGATATGCGCGATGGCGCGCTGAACAGGGAGGGGAGGAAGGTGTAGCCTGAAGTTAGGGACGTCAGCGCACTTGAGGCTATCGAAGACTGCACCCACGTTGAGGAATTTGTTGATCTGGACCCACCATTCCGGCCCTCGAACCAACCAGCGAAGAAACGGCGGGTAGACCTTCGTGCCATCGGCGCGAAGCAGAACGAGGTTCTGACCAAGCGCAAACTCCAGGCCAGGCGGCACGAAGGCAGTCTCGCCCGGATTGCAGCGACGAGAAAGGACCACGTCGTTTGCGAACGGCTTTGCCTTTCGTGTCCATTCAACGAAATGCTCATGAGATATTAGGCGCACGTCAGACAGATCGATGCACCCATTGCGAAGCTGCGGGATTGCGACATAGGGATACCCGACCTCGGCTGCTGGCGGCGTTCGATGTTCACAGTCAATCAGTTGGATATTCGCTTCGCTGAGCGAGAGCACGGGCCACTCACTCGCCATACCCCAACCCCCGCAGATTCTCGCGAATAGCCTGCTCCAGGCGGGCGCTCTCGGCAAACTGCTCCTGCAAGCGGGCGGTCAGGCGCTCCATCTTGTCCTCAAAGGGTTCGCCGTCGTCCTCGATCTCCTCCGCGCCCACATAGCGGCCAGGGGTCAGGATGAAGCCATTGGCGCGGATGTCGTCCAAGGTGGCGGCGTAGCAAAAGCCGGGGATGTCCTGGTAGGCACCCTCACCCTCACCCTTGCCCTTGCCCTCACCCCCCGGCCACGGGTCGGCTCCCTCTCCTTTGCCCTCACCCAGCGGCATACATGCCGAGCCCTCTCCCAAGGGGAGAGGGAGAAAGAGGTCGCCGCGCCAGGCGTGGTAGGTATCGGCGATGCGGGCGATGTCCTCGTCGGTGAACTCGCGGTGGGTGCGGTCGGTCATGCTACCCAGCTTGCGGGCGTCGATGAACAACGTCTCGCCGCTGCGGTTGCGCAGGGGAACGCCATGCAGGCCGCGCCCGTTGGCCTTGTTGCGGGCCACGAACCAGAGGCAGACGGGAATCTGGGTGTTGCGGAAAAGCTGGCCGGGGAGGGCCACCATGCAGTCCACCAGATCGGCCTCGATGATGGCCCGGCGGATGTCCCCCTCGCCCGACTGGTTGGAGGACATGCTGCCGTTGGCGAGCACGAACCCGGCGATGCCGTTGGGGGCCAGGTGGTGGATGAAATGCTGCACCCAGGCATAGTTGGCGTTGCTGATAGGGGGCACGCCATACTTCCAGCGCACGTCGAGGCCCAGGCGGTCACCGCCCCAATCGCTCATGTTGAACGGCGGGTTCGCCAGGATATAGTCGGATTTCAGGTCGGGGTGCAGGTCCCGCAAAAAGCTGTCGGCGGCTGTTTGGCCCAAATCCGCGTCGATCCCCCGGATGGCGAGATTCATCCGGCACAACCGCCAGGTGGTGGGGTTGGATTCCTGCCCAAAGATGGAGATGTCGCCGAGGCGGCCCCCGTGAGCCTCGATGAACTGCTCGCTCTGCACAAACATCCCGCCGGAACCGCAGCAGGGGTCATACACCCGCCCCTTGAAGGGAGCCAGCAGGGCCACCAGCGTGCGAACCACGCAGGTAGGCGTAAAGAACTCGCCGCCCCGCTTGCCTTCCGCATCGGCGAACATCCCCAGGAAATACTCGTACACCTTGCCGAGGATGTCCAGGGAGCGGTTCTCCGCATCCCCCAGGCCGATGGTGCCGATCAGGTCGATCAGTTCCCCCAGGCGGCGCTTGTCCAGGGCGGGCCGGGCATAGTCGCGGGGGAGGACGCCCTTGAGCGTGGGGTTCTCCCGTTCGATGGCATCCATCGCGTGATCCACCAGCACGCCGATGTCGGGCTGCTTGGCGCGGGCCTGGAGATAGCTCCAGCGGGCCTCCTTGGGGACCCAAAAGACGTTGTCGGACAGGTACTCGTCGCGGTCCTCCAGCACCTCGTAGCGCTGATCGGGGTCGCGCACGTACCACTCGCTGTCGGGGTCGGCGGCATTGCGCTCCAGTTGGGTGCGGCGCTCGGTGAACGCATCGGAGATGTACTTTAAAAAGATGAGACCCAGGACGACGTGCTTGTACTCGGCGGCATCCATATTGCTGCGGAGCTTGTCGGCCATCTGCCACAGCTTGGCCTCAAAGCCGAGGGTCGCTCCGTTGGTGGTATATTCTGCCTTCTTCTTGGCTTGTGCCATGCCATGCCTCCGCGCAGGATCGATGTGGGCCGCCGTGCCAGCAGTCAGTTCGTCAGGAGAGGAGAAAGGAAGCCTGCCTTACAGCTTCCGCCCCAGGAGAGGCACACTGTGGGCATAGCGTGTGCCATCCGGTGAATCTATTTTAGGCAGCTAGATATGGATGTCAAACGTTTTTTCGCATGACAGTCTGGCTATTTTGCGCTACAATCGGGTAGATACCAGCGCGTGTAGTGATACAGGGGTTGGTTGAAAAGAGGGGTCCGGTTCAGCGCCTGCGGATTGCCCGGCTCGGGCACGATGCTGTCCGGCTGGATGAAGCGTCGCCTGGCCGGATCATACCACCGCGCCTTGTAGAAGTACAGCCCGATGGCGTCCTCCCAGCGCTGCCCGGTGTAGCGGTAGGGCAGGTAGACCAGAGCCGCACACCTACTGGGACACTGCAATAAGGCCAAAGGATTCCCCTACGGCCTTATTGCAGACTATTGGGGCTGTATCGACTAGCTCGGCTTCCTTTTGCTTAATAGATGCTCAACCCACTCCAGGTCAGCATCTTTCACCGACTGCTGTCCCAGAAGTGCTTTAGACCACTCCTTTTCCGCATCGGTCCTACGGCCAGCTTCCTCATACAGAACTCCGAGGTGAAGATGGTGTTTTTCATTGTAAGGAGCGATCTCTACCAGGCGTTCATACCACGTGATCACTTCCTCCCGAGCGAGTTCGGTATCTGGGTGGAAGTAGCCATAGCCCGCCGTTGCGAGAACATCATCGTCGTATGGGGCCAACGTCACAGCCAGACGGAACTCGCGGGCCGATTGCTCGAAATCGAATACGAGAACTTCGAAATACCCAGCCAATCTGAGATGCAGCCTCGCATCATCTGGGCGTCGATCGAGCGCACGTTGTAACCAGGCTATGGCTTGACGTGCATACTCCGTACTTTTTTCGAGATCAGTAAATGCAAGGTCGGAGTAGCAGGAAGCAATGGCCAAATACATCATTGTTGGATCTTGAATATCCTGGAGTAGCCCCATATAAATGGCAATGGCTTTGTGGTAATCCCGTTTCGCCCTCAACTTGTTCGCCCGGAGCAGTTCCTGTAATCGGTGGGAGCTCATGTGTGGGGCCATGCCTGCCTCCTTTGATCTCACCATTTCACAAAAGCGTCAGTGATTTTAAGAATACCTTCAGTTTCGTATGCTCTCACGATTACCTTATAACCGTTGATCGCGCCCTCGAATTGATACACCGGAAGGCCATCTGGTGAGATAGGAGTTCCTTTTCCGGCCATAATCCGCTGGAAATAGGACTCGAGAAGTGCGTAGTCTTGCGCTTCATTCCCCGTCCACTGCTCTCCCAGAACCTTCTGCCAACCCGCGACGTGCTTTCCACCGCTGCCATACATGATATGGTGCGTACGATTCGGGTCGGCTGCTGTCGATATCTTTGGTCCACCGCCGCTGGGCAGGGCAACACCCGGTTGTTGTCCGAGTAGGAACGCATCCCATCTTGCTGCTAACCCATTCAGGGCCAAACCCTTTGCGAACAACTGCCCCGATGGATCGTACTGCATGCCAAGCTCCATGAGCGTAGCAGCACCCAGGGACAATGCAGCCTCTACACCTATCGCCGTGGCTGCCACCACGAAGGCTCCTTTTATGGCAGCATCGACCTTGGCTGCTTCATCCGTACGAAAGTCGGGGTCGCAGTAGGCCTGCCATACCGTCATGTCATGGGCTTGGGCATAGGCGCGTGCCTGCTGATGCTGCACGTAGAGTGCAGCCCCACCTGCGGCGATGAGCATCAACCCTAGCAGCGGATTATGGCCATCTGGGTCTGCATACAGGACCGGGTTATTCCGCGCATAGGTATATCTGTTAAGGTCCTGCGGGTTGCCCGGCTCGGGCACGATGCTGTCCGGCTGGATGAAGCGCCCCAAGGCCGGATCATACCACCGGGCGTTGTAGAAGGTCAGCCCGATGGCGTCCTCCCAACGTTGGCCCGTATACTGGTACGGCGTCACCACTCGGGTCGCGCCCCGCTTGTCGCCATACGGGTAGTAGAGCTGGGAGCTGGTCTGTGCCCCGTTCGTGTTACTGGTCGAGGTCAAGTGGTCGGCGTACAGGTAGGTGACCGTCCCACTCTGACGATGTGTAGCGGGGCGGTCACCTCGCGATCACCATAGTAGACTGTGCTCGACTCCCGGCCCTATCATCTTATCAGCATGAACCCTATGCTAGTGATCCCAGGCCGTCACCTGAACCCGGCCAAATCCCTGCCATGGCTGCTGCAACGCTACCCACCTGTCGATCACCGTAGGATTGAACTGGAAGTACGCCTGTTTGAGAACATCTTCAAACGGCATGGGTTCGAAGAAATCTATGCCTATCACGCATACGTCCGGGGGAATATTGAGCGTTCTAACCTCATCATCACCACCACTCCACGCGACTCCGCGTGTTGCATAGTCCGTCCGCAGCCGCACACCCTGAGAGGCATAGTTGAGGTAGATCCGAGTGCCCCCTCGATCGAAACGCACCTCAAAACTCGTTGGTGGGCCGAGGACACTCACCACGTCTTCCAGGTTTTCCTGGCAATCTGTTTGGAAGTTGAGACGCGCCAGCGTACCGTCGCTCAGATAGGCGACGTTGTACAGGTGATCGGGCGTTGACCAGGAGATACAGCTCACCTCGTGTTCGTACTGCCCCATGTCTTCCTGCCATTCTTCCACCGAGTCATCCGCAACATAATCCAGGGACGCCAGGGTAGCTATGATGTCGTCGCGCGTAGCCTCTCCTGGCACGAGTCCTTCCCAGCATGGTGCCCGGCAACTCTCGCTATCCAGGGGGGATGGTGTCTTGCTTGCCCGACAGGCGCTCGTGCTGGCAAGAATGACCAATAGGGCCAGAACCTCGACCATCCGCAGCAGCCCGTAAAACGTATGCTTGATGCGCATTACTGTCACTCGGTAGTTGCTGACAGGTAATCTCGCTGCTTGAGATGAAACGCGGAGCCCTCCACCACTTACAGGCATGATCATCTCGCTTTCAGAGATACATAATCGCGGTGCATGGGACCAAACTTGTTCGGACCAGGAAGGTATTGGGGAAAGACGTAGACCGTTAGAGACTCTGCCCAGTCCTCACGAGCATTGGTCATACCGTAATCTGTATGGCTCTGCTCCTCGCCAACTGCCTGCCGAAGTCCTCGACTTGGTTGGTGACCTGTCCGAGAATCCCACACGTGCGCCAATTCGTGTGTCAGTACGTAGGGTGCGTCGACTTGCCAGTCGTTATACAAGCCAATGTGACCGCCTCCAAGGTGCAAGCCCCAAAACTCGGGGAGTTTGCCTTCGTCATTCCGACGAGAAAACACTCGCGTAACCAAGTACTTAAGGTTTCTGCTTTCCCCAAAGTCAGTGAATGTTACGTTACCGAATTTCTCAACAAAACTGTCTCGCCCTCCTACTGCCTGCGCAGTGCGCTGGACGGCGATCATGACGTCGTACAACTCAGAGAGTGTCCACTTGCCTTCGTGCCATACCGGCCCTGGCGTTTCCCCTGGTTTGGCTTGCTGTACGCTACGCCATCCCCAGTCCTGATTAATATGAACACCGTACGTCAGGAGTTCAGCCACATGCCCTTGGGCATACGTTTCCTCATCCTGGGCGATGTGCCCCGTGGGATCGTTGTATTTGACAGGATTGTTCAATCCGTAACTGTACCGATTCAGCGCCTGCGGATTCCCCGGCTCGGGCACGATGCTGTCCGGCTGGATGAAGCGTCGCCTGGCGGCATCATACCACCGGGCGTTGTAGAAGTAAAGCCCGATGGCGTCTTCCCAGCGCTGGCCGGTGTAGCGATAGGGCGTCACCACGCTGTTGGTGCCCCGCTTGTCTCCATACGGATAGTAGCGCTGCGCGCTGGTCTGCCCGTGGCTGGTGTTCGTCGTCGAGGTCAAGTGGTCAGCATGCCAAATAGTGGGCACGGAACTGCATCTCGCGCCCACTATGTCGCTAGTAGCTCACGTTCTATGAATCTGGGCGTTTCACCCTCTCGATTCGACGATCCGGGTATGAGTAACAGAACTCGTATAGTACTGTCGAGCAACCTTCTGGATCGTCGAATCGGTTTTCTAGCTCGGCACGACTACAGCTTGGCTGTTGTGGAAAAACTATCCAATCACAGATATGTATTTTGTCGCGGTGCGAACCCGCTGTGAAAGCATAGATAAAGCGCTCATCCAATTTCGCAATGACTTGCTCTCTAGTCATCCCAACTTGGAACTCCTGGTTAAGAAACGCGTCCACATCATCGTATGTGGCGGGCACTTGACCAACTTGGGCCAAGTACTGCATTTCGCGTGCTTCACGTTGTAGATCCCTCTTCACTAGCTCGTTTATCAGACTAGTGAAAACCAAGTATATCAAAAGTGTCGGAATGCCCATTACCAGGATGATCTTCAAAGCTTTGCGCTGCTGCATTGGCCTACTTCCTCAACTCATAACATGCTGTTGTAGCCATTCTGATACGTTGTTTGGCTTCATCCCGTGACGGAGCATATTTCCTAACAAGTTTCCATAGAAGCCAAGGAAATAATCTTGGAACGAAGAGCCACTAGCACTGAACTCGCTCCAAGCATATGTCCCAGTCTTTGCATGAATTCTCGACATGCCAAGAATAGGCTCCCCCAACTCGTGATAGAGATTACCGGTTTGGCCAATCATAAGACCGAATTCATAGCCAGCTTCCACATAGGTCCAGAAGTGCCGCACCTGTGGGTTGTCTGGCGCCGGGTCACGAAGCCAGCCCTTAAGTCCCAAGCTACCCTCAATGCGTACTTCATATGGACCCTGATCCCAATTCGGCTGCATGGCGCGCAAGTTATCCCGCGTATATTCCTGTCCACAGAGGACAGCGGTAACGTCGTCGTGGAACACATTGGTCTGATTACGGGAGAGCCTTGCCCCTTGGCGGACTACAGCCAGCATTGCCTGCGCTGCGGTTGGGCCAGCATTTTCTGCGCTATTCCCGGCAATCACTTCTTCAAGGTGGTTGGTAACTTGGGCATCTAGGATAGTTGCCGTGGTCTGCAACGCCTGCTTACGCAACTCGCTAGCATACGGAGATTCGAATGTAGCACTCACTCGCCCCAAACTGCGAGCGTAGTAGACTGGATCACCTACATCCTCTTGGAGGTAATAGTGCCCACTCGGGTCCGTATACTTGACGGGATTGTTAAGGCAGTAGGAGTATCTATTCAGCGCCTGCGGATTCCCCGGCTCGGGCACGATGGTGTCCGGCTGGATGAAGCGGCCCAAGGCCGGATCATACCACCGGGCGTTGTAGAAGTACAGCCCGATGGCGCTCTCCCACCGCTGGCCGGTGTAACGGTAGGGGGTGGGCAGGCTGCCACTGCGCCGCTCCGCCCCGTAGGGGTAGTAGAGCTGCGAGGGGTTCGCGTTGTTATCGTTGGTCTCTACCGTCGAGGTCAGGTGATCGCCGCACAGGTAGGTCACCGAGCCGGTGCGCATCGCGACCTTGCGCCCACCGAAGTAGTAGTAGTTCACCCCCGACTCGACCCAGTCCCAGACGTAGTGGGTCTCTACCCCGCCCACCGTCTGCCACACCCGGTTGCCGTCGGCGTCGTAGGCAAAGGAACCTGTGCCCGACCCGCTCACCGTCACCAAGCGGTTCTCATAGTCGTAGGTCAGCGTTTGCCAGGCGCTGTTCCATGCTGCCGGACCAAGCAGGGGCAGGCCCCCACCTGATCCGGCAACCTTTTGGATTAGTCGGCCTCCCCGCTCGGCGCCAGCCGCCAGTAGGGGTTCAACCCGCCCTCCAGGAGCAATTCCTCCTCAAACGTCTCCAGGTTCAGCTTATAAATGCCATAGGTCTCCACAGAGCGGCATTCCTGTGGGTTGGGCAGCATACAACGATGGTATAGCAGCCAGCGGCTATCGGGCGACCAGGAAACTGCTGGCGGCGGGTCGCCCCAGACTAGAGTACCGCCACCATAGCGGTCACGGAGCATATCCAGCGCCAGCACCCGCCGCTGATCGGTCCCGTCCGGGCGGATCAGGTAGAGGCCGTCCACCGCCGTGTAGGCCACCCACTGCCCATCCGGTGAGATGGCGGGGCTTTGCAAGTCGACGTGCCTACCCTCCTTGCGTACCAGCACACGTTCCGTCCCGCTGTCGATATCCAGGGCCACGATCTCGCTGACGATCTGTTGGGGAGCTTTTCCGACTTGCTGCCAGCGATGATAGACCAGTGTAGAGCCGGCCATAGCGTGTGTGCCGATATTCGGGTGATCGTCCTCCTGGATCACAAATGTGCGAAGGACTTCGTCGGTCTCCAGGTCGAACAGCGCGATCTGCACCCGCTCCCGATCGTAGGCCATCGCCAGCACCGCGCGAACCTCCTGGGTAAGCGGCGCCACTCGTAGAAAACTGAATCCGTACTCCCTTAGTGTCCCACTCTCTGTGATACCAACGAGCTGCCGGGTATATCTATCGTAGAAGAGCAGCAATTGCCCATCCGGGGTCCAGGCAGGCTCGGTGACCGCGGAGGTGGCATTACCTGTGATTTCGACATAGTCCAGCCCGCCCCCGTCAGCGTTAATGAACCCGATCCGCCGGTCATGCGAATAACGTGAAGCATCCGCTTGGAAGACAATCTCCCGACCTGGCAAAGGCTGATCGGCTACCTGCCGGGGGCGCCCGCAGCCCGTGACCGCGAACAGCACCAGCACGAGTGCGATGTATACCCCCCTGTTCAACATCCTATATCGGGACATCCTCTGGCCTCCATCGAGCATTACGGAATCTCGGACGGTGTAGGCGGCGGGATGGGCACGGGCCCGGCATAGGGTGGCGCATACGTAATCATATACCCCCCAGGCCAGTTCCACACAACCCAGCTTAGCCAATCATGAAGAAACGTTGCCCAGCTCTGGCTCTGAACTCGCCCTTTCAGAGCGACATTCGCGAGAGGTGGATCTGGATCGAGGAAATAGACATCGTGTGAGTCGGCGCCTACCACAGTCACATAGTGCGCTGAAGTAAACTTATAGGCGAGTACCACCGTCACCGGACCCTTCTCCAGGTGACCGAGCAGGCGGGCTTTCCCACCCAATCTGCCCAGTGCATGCCCCTGTGCCGTCCAGCCCAGCCCCTGTGCTTTCGAGATCCGATTGAATGCGCTGGAGACTCCCCATGGGAACGTGGCCCCTCCAGCATCCCCCCAAAACGCCGAGAGGCGGTCCCGTGGCCCCATGGCCCTGATGGCATCCTCCAGCAACCCTTTGCCCCCCGCGTAGTTGACTGCCATGGCCACATTGGCGGGACCGCAATCATTGCTGGGTCGTCCGGTATTTGGATTCTCTCCCTGCGAGACGTAGAGGCTACCAAAGAACTCCCTGTCGCCAGCCCATGTGGATGTTGCCTTTGGTGGTTCGGGCGTAACCGAGACAGTCAGCGGCGCAGGCGCAGGTTGCGCCACAACCTGTGGGGGGACCCAACGTTTTGGGCCTCCTCCTATTTCCCGCGCATGCCCCGTCGGATCGTTATACCTGATTGGGTTATTTCCGGCGTAGGTGTATCGGTTCAGCGCCTGCGGATTTCCCGGCTCGGGCACGATGCTGTCCGGCTGGATGAAGCGGCCCAAGGCCGGATCATACCACCGGGCGTTGTAGAAGTACAGCCCGATGGCGCTCTCCCACCGCTGGCCGGTGTAACGGTAGGGGGTGGGCAGGCTGCCACTGCGCCGCTCCGCTCCATAGGGGTAGTAGAGCTGCGACAGGTTCGCGCCGCTGTCGTTGGTCTCTACCGTTGAGGTCAGGTGATCGCCGCACAGGTAGGTGATCGTCCCGGTGCGCATCGCGACCTTGCGCCCGCCAAAGTAGTAGTAGTTCGCCCCCGACTCGACCCAGTCCCAGATGTAGTGGGTCTCTACCCCGCCCACTGTCTGCCACACCCGGTTGCCGTCCGCGTCGTAGGCTGGCATCGGGACGCAGTTGCCTTTAATTACATCACAAGGAAGACTATGGGGTCAGGCAACCTGGCCCCATAGTGCATCGATGACTTGGATCTGCGGGAACAGATGCTTCGCTCAACCACGAGACCCGGATTCTCGAAACAACTCCTTCCCACTTCGTAGAATGAAACCTATACACGACCTTAGTATTTCGACATAGTCCTCTAGTTGAGCCCTTAGGCCCTCAACGTTAAAGTGTGCGCGAGTGTTTTGATAGCGGGCACGTAAACGGGCGAGAATCGCCTGGTCTACGGCGCATTCCTCTCTTTGGGCAACTGCTTGTAGATAGATGCGAATGACTTCGCCTGATGAGGAACGATAGTAGTCGCCCTGGGGAATCTTGCCTGCGTCTAGCCGAACGAGCATTACAAACAGAACAAACTCCTTCCACTCTATATCGACCTCGATACCGACATCAACACCGGCGAAGGTCACGGTTGTTGTTGACCAGAGATCTTCGCCTTCATTGACGGCTGGCAGCGCAAAGCCATGCTCTTCGTGAAGAAAGGCAAGCGCTTCGGTGGCGAAAAGGACAAAACGGGATTTGTCCTCTGGCGTGAGCAGCATAGTCATCCCCTTTCTGGAAACAAAGACCAAGCATACCTTGTTTCTTCTTGCCGTGACATTAGTTCATTTTCTCGACATTCCACCAGTAGCCCTGATTGTTGATTTCGTCTATCTCCATTTGGTAAAAGGGGCTTTCGTAGCCGGTCAACGACCTACGAGCATAGTCAGGCCCGAAATCCAATATTCTCCTACCTTCCGAAATCTGTTGCCGTATCCAAGCCCTATTCTCACCCATTATCTGATCCAAGTCGGTAACGGAATGGCCCTGTTGGAACGTTTCCGCACCATACTGGGCTGCGAGCGGCCCTACCCTTTTCATGTTCTCGCCTATGGCCACTGGCGGCAGATCGCTCTTGCCACTGCCACGGGCTGCCACAGTGATCCCAACCGCTATACCAGCATAAAGATCGGGGTCATGCCAGAACTTTTGCCAGTCTGAGGTAGGCTCTACGCCCGCGAGTTGCTCCAACACAATTTGCAGTGACATCCCAAAACCGGCATAGGAGAAGGCCCCAGTAGGCTCTGGTATTGGATAACTACCTTCCCACAAGAGGAAAGAGGCAATATCACGCTCCAAGTCATTTCTAAGATCAAGCGACTGGAGCCGTTCCTGAATCTCCCAATAGCGCTCGTCCAGCCCCTGTCCCGTACCTACAACTCGCTCGTGCCCCGATGGGTCGTTGTACGTGGTAGGGTTGTTTCCAGCATACGAGTATCTATTCAGCGCCTGCGGGTTGCCCGGCTCGGGCACGATGGTGTCCGGCTGGATGAAGCGGCCCAAGGCCGGATCATACCACCGGGCGTTGTAGAAGTAAAGCCCGATGGCGCTCTCCCAACGCTGGCCGGTGTAGCGGTAGGGCGTCGGCAGGCTGCCACTGCGCCGCTCCGCCCCGTAGGGGTAGTAGAGCTGCGAGGGGTTTGCCCCGCTGTCGTTGGTCTCTACCGTCGAGGTCAGGTGATCGGCGTACAGGTAGGTGACCGTCCCATTGCGCATGGCCACCTTGCGCCCACCAAAGTAGTAGTAGTTCGCCCCCGATTCCACCCAGTCCCACACGTAGATGGTCTCGGTCGTGCCCACCATCTGCCACACCCGGTTGCCGTCGGCGTCGTAGGCAAAGGAGGCGGTGGATCATCTTCACTGGCGCTGTCGTATGAGAAGCCGTGGAGTCAAACTATCTGGCTCCACGGCTAGTTGGTACGATTCAACTACTCGGTTCGGGTCATCGTGTTCACCTGAGCGCGTCAGATTTCCTGAACGATTCCTTAATACTACTTTGCAGGATGGTGTCCATGCACGCTCGAAGGAGTTGGCTGTTGTCCTCTAACTGGGATTTCATGAATTCGACGGTTCTCTGTTCGAGACGCTTCTTTTCCCGAGCAAGAATCCGGGAGCGGGCTTGCACCGCCTGATCGGCGGTGCATTCCTCTCTCTCAACAACCCCCAGCGCATGTATGCGGATAACTTTGCCTGATGAGGAAACATAGCCACGTTCAGGCATCTCACCCTTTTCCAAACGAACGAGCAGGACAAAAACGTCGCGCTCTCTCCAGTCCAGGGTTACCTCGACAGCAATGTCCTTTGAAAGGAAAACCACGTTCGTTGCCGACCAATCATCGTCGTCGATGGTTGGCAAGGCAAAGCTATACTCCTCATGAAGAAAAGCGAATGTGTGCGTAGCGAATTGTACGAGATCGGCTTTTTCTTCTGATGTGAACATACTTATAGTCATAGTAACCCCCTTCTAGAAAGCTTAATCAAGACCGGGGACGCCCCCTCTATACTTGCCGTACCGGTCAAATGCCTTAGCATAATTCGCGTAGCCTTTAAGTTCCTGTCTTTCCATTCCGTAGAAAGGACTTGGGGCAACTCCTTTTCCCCTACGCCCGAAATCGGGGCCCAAGTCAATGAATTCCCTGCCCTCAGCCATCATCTGCCGTACCCATGCTCTGTTATCCTCCATGAGATCGGTGACACCCGGACCTGGCTGGTAACGTTCTGCACCATACTTGGCAGCGCCTCGTATGATCCTTCCCTGCACGTTTTCACCAATGACAACTGGCGGCCGCCTGCTACCCCTTTGGATTTGGATAGGTCCACCGATATCGCCCTCAACGGCCTTCATGAAGGCCATACTCAGGCCGATGACAATCATAGGGTCAACCGCGCTATCCCCTGCTGCCTCTCCCGATACTTCGCGCAAAGCATAGTTCGCTGCTTTGGCGAGATTTGCTCCACCAAAGTCGGGCAACTGGGTATTGCCTCCAGAGAGTGCATAGTTCCCGAGAGCAACCTCGGCACAGTTACGAAAACGTTGGCCCCCGTGCAAAATGCGTAGTTGGCCATCTGATGCGTAGCGGACGCCAAAGGGACCAAACTGGAACCCGTAGTCCTGACTGAAGGACGCATCCTCCAGTTGAATCCAGTGCCCGCTGGGGTCCGTATACTTGACCGGGTTGTTCAGGACATAGCTATACCGATTCAGCGCCTGCGGATTCCCCGGCTCGGGCACGATGGTGTCCGGCTGGATGAAGCGCCCCAAGGCCGCATCATACCACCGGGCGTTGTAGAAGTACAGCCCGATGGCGCTCTCCCAACGCTGGCCGGTGTAGCGGTAGGGGGTGGGCAGGCTGCCACTGCGCCGCTCCGCCCCGTAGGGGTAGTAGAGCTGCGACAGGTTCGCGCCGCTGTCGTTGGTCTCTACCGTCGAGGTCAGGTGATCGCCGCACAGGTAGGTGATCGTCCCGGTGCGCATCGCCACCTTCCGCCCACCAAAGTAGTAGTAGTTGGCCCCCGACTCGACCCAGTCCCAGACATAGTGGGTCTCGGTGTCATTCACGTCCTGCCACACCCGGTTGCCGTCCGCGTCGTAGGCAAAGGAGGCTTCCAGGGTGAGGGTGTCCGTGATGGTTACCAGCCGGTTCTCATAGTCATAGGTCAACCTCTGCCAGGCGCTGTTCCAGTACCGCTCTTCCATGTTGCCGTTGGCGTCGTAACGCCAGCGTTCTTCCTCGTAGTACGGCGGCACCACCACGTGCGTCACCGCGTGCTTGTGGGAGTTGTCATTGTACCCGTAGTGGATGCTCTCAAACCAATAGATACTGCCGTTGGGATAGTACGTATAGCTCCGGGCGGTATACTGCCCGGCTCCCACCGCGTTCGTCTGCGCCTGGGTCAGCCGGTCCAGCTCATCGTAGGTGAAGGTCTGCACCTGGCTGGAGTTCTTGTAGTCCGTGATGGTGTACACGTTCCCGGCATTGTCATAGTCGTACACCAACCGCTGCACCGCATCGGGGGTGCCCGACGTGCCGCTCTTGATCTCCTGCAGCCGCCCCCCTTTCGTGGTGGCGCTGTAGTAGTTGTAGTCTGTCCGATACCCGTTGCCGAACTGGATCAGGTCCAGCCGCCCCAGGGCATCGTAGGTAGCGCTGGTCACATAGGTCGTGCCATAGCTGCTGCTCAGACTGTAGGGCCGCCCCCACACGTCATAGCCGGTGGTCACCACCTCGCGCGTGCCGCCCGTGTTGCCATAGGGGTAGACCTGGGTCACTACCTGGTCCGCGGAGTTGTAGGTCCACTGCCGCCGGTACTCCCCCTCCCCGGAGATGTCCTCCACCTGGTCCCACAGCCGCCCCCGCGCGTCGTACTGAAATTCTGTCGTCACCGTGATGTTGCTGGCGACGTTCATCTGGGTCATGCTGGTCCGCAGCCCATTGCCATAGTTGTCCAGGTCGTCGTCATCATACGTGTAGGTGACTTCGGCGTTACCTCCAGGATCGCTGGTCCACTGTGTGGAGTACTTTTTTCCAATCAACCGGTTCAGGGCATCGTAGCGGAACCAGATGCACTGATTCTCCGCGTCCTTCTGACCGAGCAGATTGCTCGCGTCGTCGTACTTGTAGTACCAGGTCCCCATGTCGGGGTCCACCATCTGCGTCTTGCGGCCCATCGCATCATAGGTGAGGGTGGTCGTGTTGCTGGCCGCGTCGATCACCTGGTAGAGCAGGTCAGTCACGTAATAGGCGTACTGGGTGGTGGCATACAGCGTGTACGATGGACCGGTCCCCGTATATTCCCAGACCATCTTGAGCCGACCAAAAGCGTCATTCTCGTATGCCTTCTGGTGGCTATTCTCATCCCGAATGGTGGTCGTAAAGGTATCATAGGTAGTCAGCACCTGCGTCCCGTCCGGGTTGGTCACCGTTGTCACGCGCCCCAGCGCATCGTAGGCGTAGGTCGTCTTGGGTTTGCTGGTGTCCTCGGCCACATAGTTAGTGGTATGGCTAACCCGGTAGGGCAGGTAGACCTTTTCCTGCAAGCCCTGGGCGTTGTAGGTCACGTGTGTGACGGCGATCTGCGAATTGTTCGTCGTCCCCTGCACCTGGGACCGCGCGCGCCCCAGCCCATCGTAGAACACCCAACTGGGCAACACCGCGCCGCCGGAGGTCATCCGCTGCTCCGTGCGGATGCGTAGGTAGGGCCACGAGGGCAAGACATCATAGGTATAGCTCACGGTGTAGTCGCTGGTGTCTCCGGGCCGGATGATCTTGGTCAGGCGGCCCCAGTAGTCGTACTCGTAGCTGACGGCCGTGGCCGCCCCGTTGGGACCCGTCACCTGGGTGACCTTGTCCAGCACCTTGTCCCACACATAGCTAGTGGACAGGTTCAGCGTGCTGGGAGCCTGGGTGACCGTCACCGGGTACAGCCACTCGCTGTCGTAGGTGGTCTGGGTGACGTTGGTGTTGCCATCCGCGGTCTGTGTGGGCAGGTAGTAGTAGGTTCCGTTGTAGCTGATGGTCTGGACGGTCGTAAACGTGTCGGGCGCCGACGCGTCTTGGATCTTTTTCAGGGCCGTCAGGTTGCCCCGCGTCGGCTGAACCCCATAGTCGTTGCCGTCATAGAGGTAAGCCGTCTTGGCCTGCAAGTTCGAAGACCCACCGTAGACCTCTGTCAGGGCCGTCAGGCCCACGATCCAGTCGGTCGTGTTCGGGTAGTAGCTGTTGCGCGTCTCCCGGTACAGGGTCGTGCCGTTATACTCCCAGACATGGGTCACATTGCCATACTGGCCCCCACTCTGGTAGCTCGTTTCGTACAGGTATCGCGTCTTTTTCTGGGGAGTGCCCGGCAGAGCTGGGGGGTTCGTGCCCGTCACCGTCGCCGTGTATTCCTCCACCCAGGAGGCGTACACAAACCAGCGCTCGTTGCTCAGTTCTTCCGACACCCAGGTGGTGACCGTCTTGCCCAGCGGATGCCCGCTGGCATTGCGCACCTCGCTGATCGTCTCGCGCCCCAGCTTCTTGTTGCCAAACTCGGTAGCGCCAAACTCGAACTCGTGGTAGACGCTGGACAGGGTGGTGCCCCCGCCCGTCTTGGCATACTCGGTGACCGTCTTGTACCCCAGCAGGTTTCCGCCGGTCGCCTCGCCCACGGGAAAGACCTGAAAGTTCTCCCCGTACAGGTAGCCGCGATCACTGTTGCTGGTGGGGTAGGTGTAGGTGGTCTGAGATTGGTTGACCCCATTGTCGCTCAACGTCTTGGCCGTCACCCGGTAGTTGTAGGCGTGGTCGTCCAGCGAGTCGGGCGTGTTGTAGCTCACGGTGATGCGCCCGCCATAGCCGTTGTTCACCTGGGTCAGCCGCTCGTAACGGAAGCACTCCAGTTCCCAGGTCGAGCCAGAGCCTACGTTCTTGTTCTGGTAGACGGTATAGTTCAAGGTCGTCGCGGGCAACGGGTGGTTGCCGCTGATCCCGTCCCGCCCATACTCCGTGACGGAGGCCAGCAAGCGGGTCTGGTTGTCGTGCCCAGCGGAGGTCAGCTCGTCGTACTTCAGCAGGTACTCCCGGATGACCCGGTAGTTGGCCCCTTCCCGGTCCGAGATTTTGATGGAGCGCAGGAACTGGTCCTGGTAAAAGTAGTAGTAGTCGCTGACCTGATGGTCGTCGTCGATCTCGTCCCCGTAACCCGTCGCCTGGCCCCGGTCCTCCCGCTCAAAGTCGATGTAGGTGCGAAAGGCCCCCGAAAAGCCTCCCCCCTGGTTCGGAATGGGGTTGTAGCGAATCTGGTCCAGGTACGAGGCCCGCTCCCGGTCCGTGTTGTTGGGGTCCACCTCTTCCGCATAGCTATACTCGATCCAGTTGTTGGAGCGGTCGCGGATTTCGTCCACCCGCCAGCGGAAGGTGACCACATTGTCGACCTCGCCCCCGTAGCAGCAGGCTGGCCCACTCCAGGTGCCCCCCTGCCAGTTGCAGTTCGAGCAGCCATCCGCCTGATACTGGGTGGGCACGGTCTGTTCCGAATCCTCGTTGTAGCCCAGCCGATACTGGGTACCATCCTTCAACCGCACGATCCAGTATTCGCTGGTCCGGTTGACGGGGCTGCCGTTACCGCCCTCCCCGTTTCGCCGTTCGATGTACAGGAACTGCTCGTCCTTGGTGTAGTAGCGCCCATAGGGGTTGGTCGTCTGGGCAGGCTGTAGCTCGAAGGAAGAGCCCTGGTACAGCAGGGTGAACTTGTTCTCCCAGTTCACCCTCGCAGGCTCATAGTACCAGTCCGGCTTCCCGTCGTGATCCGTGTCGTTGTAAACGGGATGCACCTTGCGCACGATCTCCATCGTGTCCAGCGTCCACCCCAGGCCCGCCCAGTCCGTCTGGATCCAGGTGAGGATGCCATCCACCCGGCGGCTGTTATAGCTCAGGCTCAGGTCAGGGGCCAGCCCCTTGCGTCCGCCCGGCACCTGGAGGGGATAGTTGTAGGAGAGACCGCCGGTGAAGGTAGAGACCTGGGCATCGTTAAAGGTCAGCACCCAGCCGGTCTCTACCACGTTGATCGTGCCACCGCCCATGACGGTGAAATGGTCCGTGGTGGCGATCAGCACTTGCCCTTCGCGCTCGGTGGGCAATTCCACCCACTGGCCCTTTTCCTCATCCCAGTAGCCCACGAAAGCGTACTGGTAGTAGGGCATCTGCGTCAGGTCCACCAATCCCGTCAGGTCCACCCGCACCTCTAGCGGCTGGGCAAACCTGGTGACGGGGGCGGCCTTCTCATCGTTCGTGTAGGCGTTCAGCTCGAATTTCAGCGCCATCCCGTGTTCGGACCCGACCTGGGTCCGCTTTTCCAGGGGCCGGTGCTCCACGCGCACGGCCTGGTCCACTGCCCCCGCCGGGAAATGCACCGTTACGCGCCCATCGGCCGAGTGCAAGGTGCCGCCCTGCTCCGCCGTAACCAGGCCCTCTGTCATCGGGTAGCGCCGGGCGATCTGGACCTGCGCGCTGACCACCGCCGGGCTATCCTGGGCGCGTAGTTCGAAACGCTGCACGATGGTCTCGGGGGCGTCCTCCGCCAGCGAAGCCACCAACTGCCACTCGGCCACCTCGCCCGTCGCCAGCTTGGGAGCGCTCCAGCGGATGAATCGCGTATCGGAGTCATACTGTGCGGCAGGGTCAGAGGCAGAGACGAACTCTAGCCCTTTCTCCAACTCGCCGGTCACCGTGGGTTCCCCCAGATCGCCCTGCGCCTCGACGCGGACGGTGAGGGTTACCTGGTCGCCCGGGGTCACCTCCGCAGGATCAGCAGAGACGGCCAGGGTAGCCGCCAGGGTCGCAGCCTCTGTGTCGCTTTCTTCTGTCGAAGGCTCCGAAGAGGAAGCCTCCTCTTCGTCGAGAGTCGTGGGGTCTTCTCCCCCAGGAGCGGGGGTGGGCTCTGCGACATCGGGGGTAGGTCGGGGTTGCCGCTCGCCGGGGACGGGAGGTTGCTGGGCAACAGCCGTTTGTGGAGAGAGTAGAGGAGTACACAAACCCAATACCAGCAAAACTGCCAACACCAGATGCAGTACACGCGAGAACGTTTCGTGCCGTGTGGTCCACATGGGGAATCCTCCTCGATGAGCTGGAATAGGTTTTGGGAAGTGGTCAGATGTCGGAAACAGGCTAGTAGGGGGCTTGGGACATGGCATCTCCTGAAGACAAGAGCTCCCGAGGCTGGGGAGACAGCAGGACCCATCATCTCCAGTCTAGCACAGGAACAACGCTCTACAATGGGGGATTCCCCGCATCGGGAGGGAGGGATTTCCCTACCTTGCGAAGCCTGCGGTGCAGAATGAAGGGGAAAAGAAGAACCGTCGAAAACTAGAGGAAGAGAGGTGGTCAGCAAAAAAGCACTGGTGGGCTATCAGAACAGGCAGCCCACCGGGTCAGGAGGAATACCCGTTTAGCGTTAGCTCACCAGATTCTTGCGCACTGCCAACATCGCCGCTTCTAATCGAGAAGTGACATGCAGATCTCGAAACAGGGAGGTCAGATGCTTCTCCACAGTCTTCTCGCTGATATCTAGAGTCTGGCTGATTTGCTGATTGCTTTGTCCAGCTACTATCAACTTTAGGATGTCTACTTGTCTGGCGGTGAGATGGAACGCACTTGGGCCATCAGCTTCCAGATGCATGAGCTTCTCGGCGATGCGCCGGCTGAGCCAGCCCTCTTTGCCACGGCTCACTTCGCGGATGGCTGTGAGCAAGCCTTCTGAGAGTTCGTCTTTCAGGATATAGCCGGTCACCCCAGCATGAATCAGGCCGGAGACATACTCCGCATCATCATACGCGCTGAACACTAACACGCATACTGGCGAATGTAACTCCCGCATCCGCCGGACAACCTCCAGGCCGTTCATGTCCGGTAACTCGATGTCCAGCAAGAGCACGTCAGGAGCCATGTCTTGGACAAACCGCAATGCTTCGGCGCCAGTGCTGGCCTCTCCGACGAGGGCAATCTCGGGATCACTTGCCAACAACTGGCGCAACCCTTGTCGCACAATGGGATGGTCATCCACCAGTACTACACGAGTCTGCTCCATCTGCGTTCCCCCCGTCCACGCAAGATGCCCGATTATCACCCGCTCGTCTCGCCAGTACGCGTAGCGTCGTGCCCTTGCTTGGCTGCGAATCCACCTCCAGGCGGGCGCCAATGGCTTCCGCCTGCTCGGCGGCCCCCAACAGACCTAAATGCCCCTGCCGCCCCAACTCTACCCAGCGGCCAGGTACACCAAATCCTCGTCCGTTATCCTGCACTTCTAGGGCTACTTGTGCATCGTCAAACCAGAACCGCACTACCAATCGGGTAGCGTGCGCATGCCGCTCGGCGTTGCACATCGCTTCCCGATAGATGCGATAGAATGCCAGGCGAGTTGGTTCGGGCAAGGCTTGCCCATCGGCCATCAGATCCAACTGAACTTGGATGTGAGGATGGGCCTCTCTGAAACGTTCAGCATCCGACCGGATAGCAGCCGCTAGCCCAAACGGGGCCAGCACTACCGGACGCAGCTCTTGGCAGATCGAGCGCAGACTATCCAGTGCCTGCTGCAGGTGCTCCTGGATAATTGCTGGCAAACCTTGCTCGGCGGGGAGGGGTACATCTTGGGTCCAGGTTCCCAGACGCAAGCGTATCGCTTCCAGTTCCTGCACAGGCCGGTCATGCAACTCACGCGCCAGAAAATGGCGTTCCGATTCCCGCTGCGTGACCAGCTTGCGCCGCACTTCGGCAATCTCTTGCTGTGCTTCTTCCAGCTCTGCTACCTGTCCGCGCAAGGTGTCCAGCAGTTCGATGTTCTCTGCGGCCACCGCTGCTTGAGCAGCTACGGTCCCCAACAACTCGATGTCTCCACGATCCGGCTGCTCCCCCCCCTGGCGTCGTGCCAGCACGAACAGCGCTCGCACTATTCCCCGGCTCACCAAAGGCAGCCAACAGTCAATCACCTCGGCAACGGCCAGGGCATCGGCGGGCACCCTCTCGGCGGAAACTCGGGTCCATTCCGGCCGCACTTGTGGCTGGAGGAGCGTCGTATGCGACAGCGCCCCGGCCAGAGTCACCAGACGCGCCTGCTCTTCCGCGGTAAAACCCTGGCTGCCCGCGACGGTCATCTCTCCCTGCTGAGGCCAGAGCAAGGCTGCTGCTCGAAAGCGCATGGTCCGGGCGGTCTCCAGCAATCGCTCGACGAGCTCCCTCTTTTCCTGGATGCTGGCAAATTCCTGACTCATCTTCTGGATGACTGTGCGATAGTCGTACCAGCCGCCATAAAGCACGTGATCCAGCCCACGCTGGAACAAGGCCCGCGCCGAGTGCACCAATGCAGCCAGCGTTACGACGATGCCCGCCGCCAGGAATCGGTGGGCGTTCATCGAGATCGTCGGCAGCCCCTCCATCGCCATAGTCACGGCGAGGCTAAAGAAAAACATCACATAAAGGATCAGGAAGTACACCAGATTGCGGTTGACGAACAGGTCCACCGGGCCTAGCTTTCCGCGCAACAGGGCATAGCCGAAAAAGATCGGCAGCAGGCAGAGGAAGGGGAGCGTCCAGGTATATTCCAGACGGAGGGGCAGCCCCAGCAAGGAGGGCAAGAGGGAGAAGGTGAGCAAAGGGAACAGGCTGGCGATCACTCCGGCGATGAGCAACCGCCGCCGCTGGACGACCAGGTCGGCAGCCTGCTGACCGCGCAACACCAGCGCGAGCGAAGCCAGCAACGTGACGGCTACAGCCCCATAGCGAGCCGCCCAAAGGAAACGCGGCCCAAAGGGGTCCGACGATTGCATGAAGGACACGAGATAGGCCAACGCGATCAGGCCATTGACCCCATAGCTCAAGCCCAGAATCCAGCGCCGGTAACGGCGTTCTATCGGGCAGGGGAAATACAGGCAAAGGTGCAACATCAGGGCAACACACAGAACGAGCAGTGGGCTAAAGGCGCGGATGCCGATGGGGAATAATCTGGTGGACAGCCCACCGGCCGCCAGGGTAGCTGCCACTGCCTGGCTCATCAGAAAAAAGAGCTGGGTGATCCGGGCAAAGGGTTGCAGGATCCACACAAGCAGGCCCATCAACCAGAAAACCAACCCGATTGTCAGAGGTTCAAACCGATCTATCAGCTTCCTGATGCCGGCGGACCTGACCACGACGGGGGCTGTTCGCTGCCCCCCCTCTCGCCAGACCGTATACAGGATCGTGTCTCCAGCCAGCTTGTGGGGATAGATGGAAAACGCCTGCGACAAGGGCAGCCCATCAATGGACACAAGACGATCTCCGCTACGTATGCCAGCCTCGAAAGCGGGGCCATCCGAGACAACGGCATAGACCTGCCCCGTCTGAACAGTCCAGGACATCCCCTCGTCAGGAAAAAGCCACAGGCTCTGCCCTGTTCCTATCAGTAGCACCAGGACTATCAGTGCCACAAAAAGACAAATGGGATAATAGCCTTTGGAGTGGAATAAAGAACCTCGTCGAGAGTGCATCGTCATCCCCTACTGGTAAGCACCTATTGGGAAGCGCGGGATATTTGCTGCCCGTTACCTAGAAACGAGCCAGCAAGTTCTGCAGGACTTGTCCTAGCCCGTCACTTTCCATCTGCATGCAAAATGCCTGCGCACGTCGGCGAAAGCGCACGATCTCGGCCTGTGTATAGACCTCCGCCCCGAGAGAGACCATAAGCTGCCGGGCAAGCTCGGCAGCCTCCCCATCTCCTGCATTCGCCCGGGTCAGCCATCCGTTCAGTTTCTCCCGTTCAGGCGGCGAGGCGACGGTCAACCCATAGACGACTGGCAGCGTATACCGGCTCTGAAATGGTATTCCCTGAGAAAGAGGGGCGTGCAATTCTTGCAGATCATCGGCCAGTTGAATCAGTATCCCCAAGTTGTGGCCGAAAGCGCTATACACGCTGAGGACACTGGTTTCCGTGGTCGCGCAACGCGCCCCGGCCCGGGTGGCCAGGGCGAAAAAGCAGCCAGATTTCGCCTCGACAAGCTGCACGTAGGCGCCCAGGTCGGGCGCGGCCGTAGCATCCAGATCAACGTGCTGGCCAGCCGCCATGCGGAGGATAGTTGCGCCAAAATCTCGATGAAGAGAAGGCCACAGGGTAGGATCTTGGTCGTCGGCCAGACGTCCCAGTACCATGTTGGCCATAGTCATGTACCCCGTAGCCAGATTAACTATTCTGGGGAGATCGATATTGGTAGAGGAAAAAGAACCTACATCTCCATCTTCCACATCATCCAGGAGCTTGGCAGCTATGTGGAGAGCCCGCCACGCTGCGGCTACCGGTATAGCACGAGAAAGATCACCTCCTCCCATCTGGCAAGCCAGCAAAGGGAGGAGGGTAAATGGAAATGTTTGTGTTTTTTCAGCGCTCTGGGTCGCGGACAGCACTGCCCTTAAGGCTTGGCCATAACTCCCCCCCAGGTCTGGGGCGGGCAACTCATCCTCCAACAGAGCATATACCTGGGGCAGATGCTGGTCAATCCCATTAGTAAGTTGCGATCCCACGATATCCACCCAGTCTAATTCGTTGCTCGGCCCAGGGCGAACGAGGTAAAAGATATGTTCGCGGTCCAGTCAGGCTCATTCCCGGGGTCGGGGTTCTCTGCCAACTCCACGGCTAGCGGATGGGTAAGCCGTTCTCGAATCTTCTCTAGCACGATGATTGTCTCTTCGTCGAGGGCTATATCTGATGAAATGAGAGCCTGACGAAGGTCTGTTTGTAGCTGTGCATGAAAACTGGGATCCGTTGCTGCGCGATGAACGACGTTGAGAAGTGCAGTGTTCACGATGAGTTCTCCTTCCAGATGTACAAATACTCAAACGGGGTAATCTGAACCAGTATAACAGGTATCCCCCATCCCCTCAATGGCATATTGCACAGGCTGAACCTGGATATTTTTACAGGTCCAGCCATCCTTGTTCGAGGGCTTGCACCACTGCTTCCGTCCGGTTGCTGACGTGCAGCTTCTGGAACACATTCTCCATGTGAAAAGCAACCGTCCGCTGGCTGATACCTAACTCATTCGCAATCTTGGGCCCAGTCAGCCCTCTGGCCGCGCACTGGAGCGCTTCTAGCTCTCGCGGGGTAAGCGGGCAGGCATTCTGTTGGGTTCCCCTGGCACGCTGCATTACCTTCTGCACTACCCGGCGGCTGATCCAGCCCCCCTGACCGCACGCCACGCCCCGCACCGCCGCAATGATCGCGTCTGGCGCCTCTTCCTTCAGCAGGTAGCCAGCCGCACCGCTGTCCAGCACCCCGAACACGTACTGACTATCGTCATAGTCGCTCAGCGCCAATACGCGCACAGGCACATTTTGTTCCCTCAAGTGGCGGGCCACATCCACCCCGCTCAATCCCGGCATTTCCATATCCAGCACCAGGACATCGGGCACCAACATCTTGGAGGAGTTCAATGCCTCTTCCCCACTGCCGACCTCGCCCACGATCAGCATGTCCGGAGCACGTTCCAGTAGATTGCGAACGCCCGCTCGAACCACAGGGTGGTCGTCTGCCAACAACACGCGAATAGTCCGGCTCATCGTTTCTTCCATTGCACTTTTCCCCAATCACCTTGGGAGCTTATACAGGGAGGAATCGAACGAATCCTACGTACTATCTTGAATCGCGCGACACTGATCGTGAACCATTATCGCCGAACACCCCTATCTTGTCCACTGTGTCTCTGGCATCGTGCAAGGTAGGGATACTCCCCATCATCTAGCTGGTAACATTCCCGTTGTAGAACTCTTCTTCCACGATAGAATGAAATGATGAATTGGCGCTGCACACTGGCGCCTCGTCAATTGCAGTATGAGCGCGTATCCCCAGTAATCGAAATAGATCGGCTGAAATTGGAGCGGCTATCAAACGTAAGAAATGGACTATCAAATGACCCCATCCCGCCGCCTCAACGTCAATCTTGATGAGGAAATGATATACGCCAGCTATCCCGTTGCAGAAACTCTGGTTCTGCACACTCTGATTTCTGGCGATATGAACCATAGAAGTGAAATCCTGCGGAAGATACAGCCAGATCAATTCGGTTCCTTTGGGGCGATGCTATATCAGGAAATACGCAAGCTCCTTGCGGAAGAAAAACCAGTGAATTTAGAAGAAATTGGTCGGAGATTGCTTGGGGCATGGGCATCAGATAAAGATAGAGCAGATTACTATCAGATCCGAGTAGAACAGATTTTAGGAATTGAACCATCGTCGCGCCATATCCGCTGGGCCATCGATTATGTGGCAGCTTTGCCATCGCGCGATACTGTTTTTCTTTCACGGGCTAACCAAGCAGACCCTCTGCATATAGCGTATGCGGAACGGAGCATGGCTACAGGTAAAACCCTGGTTTCGTTCAACCAGCTCGGGAAGACCACTTATCCTGTCGCCCATATCCATCCGTTTGTCCGTGTCCTCCAGTGGGCGCCCATTGGAGGTGTGAGGAGTTGGAAGCATCCGGCGACAGCCACAGGCAAGTGACATCTGGCACCGTCCATATCTGGCGTCGGCTGCGCTACGACCTAATGCATAACCACTACTTCGGCTCCCTGGCGGTTTTGGTAGCAGCCACAGCGCGTTTCCTTGCCAAGCTTGCGAACTGACCAACAGAGAGGCTCCAATGCATCGGCAGGTCCACCGGCTCATACCAGTGACCCCGTGCAGACACTCCATACTTCACAGGTATAAAGAAGCTAACTCTTTAACGCCTCGCCCCAGTTTCTCACGAGAGTTGCACACACCCTTTCCGACTGTTCACCCCACAAATCGGCCAAGCCCTGAATTGTCCACGGGATATCCCACGACCGTGCATGCTGTCCCTGGATCATGGCAAACGGACCATCAGACTCGGTATGCCAACCTGTTCACCCTCGGCTTGGGATGCGATGTGGCCTATGCATGGCGAGTATCCCAAGATTTGCGATGCTTCCCTTGAACAGGCTCTCGCGGAGCTTGGGACGCGGAGCAACTCAGTAGCCAAACGCGTTGTACTATGGAGCCCATGACAGCGGCGGCGAAGCCCAGAATGGGTATTGCGGAATGGCGGGTTTGTTGTAAGATAGAGGTATGGACGAAGAACGAGACTTCTGGATGATCATCTGGCGGGCGCTGTTGATGATTACCAACGCGCTCGATAAGCGGTGGCAATTCAGCGCCAAGAGTCACCGGCGCAGCGAATTGCGATAGGGCATTTCCCACAACTGCATAGATAGCCTGCAACACAAGTAGCGTGTTCCCGGCCCGATTGGCGAGTGCATAAACCCCCTTGCCAGCGGGCCGGTTTTTTGTGTGTTCTCGGCCCACTTCTGCGGGTGCCTGGGATCGGAATGGTCCACAGCTCCCCGGATGCGGCAGATTACTGCCGGTGGGCCTTTTTTTATTTCGCGATCCAGGAGGGGATAGAGATGCCAGAGAGCGATGTTGTGCCTTCCGGGGCCGATGCCGGAGGGGTACAGGAGCGCGGGCAGGGTACTGCCGAGTCCTTGCGTGTTCCAGGGGGGACCAACGCAGGGACCGCTTCCGAGGCTCCCGGTAAACGGGTACAGGAGCAACCAACCGGCGATCCGGCCATTCCTGAGGAGGAGCAGGTTCGGCGGCGCGTGCAAAGCGAGGTGGACCGGCGGCTTCATCAGGAACGCATGCGATGGGAACAGGAACAGGCCCAGCGGCAGAAACAGGACGAGGAAGCGCGCAAACTCCAGGAGATGGATGATGAGGAGTATGGCGCATACGTCCGGCAGAAGGAGTTGGATGAGCAGCAGAAGCAAGCTGTCCGACGGGAAGTGCTGGTGAACCTGGTGTCCGGCATTCAGAGCGAGACGTTGGCCCTGGTGAAGGATGACAAGCGGCGTGCGGATTTGGAGCAGCGGGCGATGGCGGGGGAGTTCAAGTCCTACGGGGAGTTTCTCCAGGTGGTGCACCAGACGGTGCTGGACGAAGCCCTCGACAAGGAACGCCCAAAGCTGGAACGCACGGTGCGGGAATCCACCAACCGGGAGCGTGTTGCGGAAGAGGCCGAATCCGGTCCCCAACTCGGTAGCGGTCTCCCTACCTCCAGGCTCGATAGATTGTCCAGCCATCAAAAGATCGCGGCGGGGTTCGCCGAACGCTTGAGGAATGGGAACGGCTAATCCCGCCTGAGGGTGGGAGGTAGTCATCATGGCAATGGATACCCTGTTGCAGAGCGCGGTGCTCTCGCAGGACATGCTGCTCAAGGGGATTTTGGAGGAGATGGTTCAGGAGTCGGAACTGCTCCGGTTGCTGCCCTTCACGACCGTGACGGGGAACTCGCTGGCGTATGTGCGGGAAGATGAGAGCAACCTGGGAAGCGTGTCGTTTCGTCCGGTGGGGGGCCTCTGGCCGGAGAGCACGGCGCAGTTCCTGACGGTTTCGGCGTCGCTGAAGGTCTTGGGGGAGGATGCGGATGTGGACAAGTTCATCTTGAAGACCCGCAGCAATCTCCACGACCAGATGGCGGTGCAGGTGGCGATCAAGAGCAAGCTGATGGCCCGCAAGTACGAGGAGCAGGCCGTCTACGGAGACTCGACGAACAGCTTTGGGTTCGATGGGATGCACCGGATGGTAGCTACCGGTCGGACGCTGCGGATGGCGCAGGATGCCGTTGGCGGACCGCTGACCACGTATACCCTGGATCACGCCATCGACCTGTGCGAGAAGGGCAAACCGGCGTTCATCTTGATGAACAAGGCGGTGCGTCGGCGCTTGACCAAGTACCTCCGCACGGTGGGGTCGTACCAGACCAAGCGGGACGACTATGGCAAGACGTGGGAAGTGTGGGGGGATGGGATTCCCATTGTGGTCACGGACCGGCTGCTTCAGACGGAATTGTGTGACGCGGAGGGGTACTATGCCTCTTCCGAGGGAGGACAGACCAGCTCGATCTTTGTGGGGATGGTCGGTGAGGAAGAGGGCTTGATGGGCCTTCAGAATGGGGAGATTACCACGGAAGTCTTTGAGAAGCTGGAATCGAAGGATGCCACGCGGACGAGGATCAAGTGGTACTGCGGG